>BNJV01002033.1_pt1 | contig 23848 bp, 38 predicted proteins | sample 8540591 | NCBI WGS metagenome assembly BNJV01 (sample SAMD00202457, study PRJDB9452) | human saliva metagenome | host: Homo sapiens | reverse complement strand
GGTATTTTAAAGAAAATAAATAGAGTGAGGCACTGCTCTATTAAAACAAAAGAGGAAACACGGCGATGATGCTGTGTTTCCTCTTTTTCGTTTTCTTTTTAGCTAAATGCCTTGGCGAGATGCGCGAGTCCTGTTTGGAGGGTGCTGCGCGGGCAGGCGAGGTTCATGCGCTGGAAGCCGCTGCCGCCCGCACCGAAGATCGGGCCGTCGTCGAGCCAGAGGTTCGCCTCCTGGATGACCTTCTCGTTGAGTTCCTTGTCCGATAGGTCGTAGGCGGAGAAGTCCATCCAGATCAGGTAGGTTCCTTCAGGCTCGATGAGCTGCACCTTCGGCAGATGCGCAGCGAGGTATTTCTTCGTAAAGGCGTAGTTCTCCTCGATGTAGGCGAGCAGCTCCTTCAGCCACGGTACGCCGTGCTCGTATGCTGCCTTTGCCCCCGCGAGCCCGAGTGTATTCGGCTCGTCGTAGCCCGTGCGGCTCAGCTCCTCCTTGAAGCGGCGGCGCAGGGATTCGTCGCTGATGAAGATGTTGGAGATCTGCAGTCCCGCAAGGTTGAACGTCTTGCTCGGGGAGGTGCAGGTGACGGTGATGGCAGCGACGTCAGCGGAGAGAGAGGCAAAGGGGATGTGGCGGAAGCCGGGGCGCACGAACTCCTCGTGAATCTCGTCTGCGACGACAATGACGTGATGGCGCAGGCAGATGGCGGCGAGCTGCTCAAGCTCTGCGCGTGTCCAGACGCGTCCGACGGGGTTGTGTGGGCTGCAGAGGACGAACAGTTTTACCTTATGGTCGATGATCTTCTGCTCGAAATCCGCGAAGTCGATGCTGTAATGTCCGTCAGCGAACCGCAGGGGACTGTCGATGAGCGTGCGCCCGTTCTGGCGGATCATGCTCGCAAAGGGATAGTAGACGGGCTGCTGGATGATGACGGCATCATTCGGCGCGGTATAGGCACGGATGGCGGTGGCGATGGCAAAGACGACGCCGGGCGTGATGACGAGCTCGTCGCGCTGCACCGTCCACGCGTGATGCGTACGGAACCAGTCGCGCAGGACGTTGAAGTAGTCGTCCTTGACCTGTGTATAGCCAAAGATGCCGTGTGCCGTGCGTGCCGTCAGTGCGTCAATGACGGGGACGGGCGCGCGAAAGTCCATATCCGCGACCCAGAACGGGAGGACATCCTTGGGGTAGCCGCGCTCAACAGCAAAGTCGTATTTCAGACAGGGACGTGCCGCGGCGGTCGATGATTTCGTCAAAATTGATGGACATGATGTTTCCTTTTTTTCCTTCCTTTGTTACGCCCGAGCGGCCTTCTCCAGTGCCTGCGCCAGATCTTCCTTCAAATCCTCCACGTCCTCCAGTCCGACGGAGAGACGCAGAAGACGGTCGTCGAGCCCCGTGCGCTCGATGAGCTCGCGGGCATCTCTGCGTGCGTCTGCACGAGCGGGTAGGTCAAGAGACTCTCGACACCGCCGAGACTCTCGGCGAACGCGATGAGACGCAGATGGGCGAGGACATTCTGTGCAATGGCGGAGGTCTTGACCTTAAACGAAATCATACCGCCATAGCCCGTGCTCTGACTCTCATGCAGGGAGCGCCCAGGATGGTTGGCGAGCCCCGGGTAGTAGACCTCTGTGACCTCGGGGCGGGTGAGCAGCCACTCTGCGATGGCAAGCGCATTTTCCGCCTGGCGTTCGACGCGTACACCGAGCGTCTTGAGGCTGCGCAGCATGAGCCATGAATCCATGGGAGAGAGATTCGGCCCCTCGGACTTTACGAGCAGCTCAATCCGCTTTGCGAGGTCAGCGTCCGCGTCCCGCACCGCGAGCGTGCCGCAGATCACGTCGTTGTGTCCACAGAGGTACTTGGTCGCGCTCTCGACCACGATGTCTGCGCCGAGCGTGAGCGGCTTCTGGGCGTGCGGTGAGAGGAAGGTATTGTCCGCGACGAGGAGTGCACCGTGCTCGTGGGGCGACGGCGGAGAGTGCGCGGATATCCGTGATGAACATCATCGGGTTGGAAGGCGTCTCGATGAAGATCATCTTCGTCGTCTCGCGCATTTTTGCCTCGACCAGTGATGTATCGCGCATGTCGATGTACTCGAAATCGATGCCGTAGCGGCTGTAGATGTCGTTCGCGAGACGCACCGTCCCACCGTAGAGATCCTCGGGCAGGGAGCACGTGGTCACCGGGGGTGCAGAGGGCAAAGACGAGATTGATCGCTGCCATGCCCGAGGAGAGCGCCCATGCCCGTTCGCCGCCCTCAAGGAGGGCGATTGCCTTCTCAAAATCGCTGCGCGTCGGATTCGCAACGCGGCTGTAGTCGTAGCCCGTGCTCTGACGGAATGCGGGATGGCGGAACGTCGCCGAGAGATAGACGGGCGTGGTAAGCGCACCCGTCGCGTCGAACGCGTGACAGCCATGTACCTCAGCAGTGTAATCCTTCATTGTATTTCCTCCCATTGTTCCCTGTTTTTGTTTGTATTCTGCACAGAACCATTTTGATTGATTCATTATAAACATCGTCAGGATACTTTGTCAATCAGAAAATATATAAAACATACTTAACAACTATGATACTTCGCGGCTGATCTGAGTGCACTGCCGAGAAAGAAAAAGAGACAACTGCTTGTTGAGCCTTTGTGCTCAGCGAACGGTTGTCTCTTTTTGGTACTTCATTAAGTAGAATTTGACAAAGTAAATTGCACGTAGTACATTGTAGTCAACAAAGGAGGGATCACAATGAGTTTTTCGATCCGACTGACAGATACAGAGAAGGCTCTCGCGGAGAGCTATGCGAAGCTGCACGCGATCTCCCTCGGCGAGGCATTCAAGCAGGCACTCTTTGAAAAGATCGAGGATGAGTACGATATTGCGCTTGCCGAGGAGGCGTATGCGGAGTATCTAAAGGATGGCAGGCAGGCAAAGCCGATTGAGGAATTGTGGAAGGAACTAGATCTTGAAGATGTACGAGGTACAGACAACTGCCGCGTTTGATCGGGATTTTAAGAAGCTGGATCGCTATACACAGCGTATCCTTCGTGGCTGGATTACAAAAAATCTTATCCATTGTGAGAATCCACGTGCATTTGGCAAGGCTCTCACGGCGAACCGAAAGGGGCAGTGGCGTTACCGAATCGGCGACTATCGCTTGATCTGTGCCATCGAGGATGATCGCCTTGTCATCCTTGCGCTTGCCATCGGGCATCGACGGGAAATATACTAACGGGTTACTCATCTATGGGAAAATAATCTGCCGGAACAGGGGCGAGGATGCCGACAAAGATAAAGTCCTCTGTGCCCGTATTCTTCATGCCGTGGCACATCCCTTCGCTGAGACAATGACGTCGCCCACTGCGATGGGGCGTTCCTCTCCGGGCGCAGGATAAAAGACACCTTCTCCTTGGATGCAGATCCATATATCGTCCGCTTTCGCGTGCCCGTGCGGCTTGATCTCCTGCCCGGGCTTCAGCACCCAGACGACGCCGCTCGTCGATGCTGTCCCGTAGATCGGTGTGCGCGTTGCCGTATCGCCCGATGCCATGACATCGGAGAGCGATAGCGGCGCGTCTCAAAATCATTTGTTACCTCTGTGGTCATAAAAATTCTCCTCTCGTATATGCGATAACACATGCACATCTGACGCAGCTGGGTGTATCAATCGTCGAAATAATCGTCGTCATACCCCTCGCCGTAGTCGTTCCAGTCATTGTGGAGAATGTCCTCATCCTCGTCATACTGGCCGCCGTACGGGGCGCTGCCGCCGTAGGTATCGGCGTACGCATCGTCGTCCGATGTGTCTCTCTGATCCTCCTCATCCTCTTCGTATGCGCGGCGGTACGGCAGCTCGTTGTCATAGGCATCGTTCGTCGGTGCCGTCTCACGCGACGTGGAGGGGATACTGACATGGGGCAGAGACGGAATGAGGATGCCGAACAGCTTTTTCGGCGAGATATGCGCCAAAGACGGCAAGCAGGATTTTTCTGCCACCATGGCAGCGCTTTTTGCGATTGACGCGGTACGGTGTTTTTCGGTGCGTCAGGCATTTTTCTTCACCTTCTTCCATCGCGCGTTCGCGCGTGCAGAATGGAGCATGGAGGCGAAATTATCCGCGAGCTCTTTCTCCATGGCGGCGGTGTCGTACTTGTCTCCCTGATGATGGAGCTTGTTGACTAGCGTCCCATTCCAGTCATCGCTCCACAGCGTGAAGAAGGTCAGCTCGATCGCTTTCGTCCGATCCGTCTCCGCCTTCGGCAGATAGTAGAACGTAATATCCCGGCCGTGGAGTGCGGACGGAACGACACCATTTCCCTTCGGGGCGTAGAGATGGTGGATCTCACGGAGCGCATTGACCATCTCCTCGGGCTTCGTATCTTCGTCGGCAAAGATAAAATCTCCGCCCCTGAAAAGCGATACCTCGTCATTCGCCCCTGCCGGGCGTTTCACCTTGCTGTCCGCCAGCGTCGCCGCCTCCTCCGTTGTCGCTGCGTACAGTCCGTGCTGCGCAGCGACTTTTCCGATGCGTGGATTCAGATGGACGGCGTACGCCGCGGCATAGGCGTGGTCGGCATCCGCGTCGCGCTGTGCAAACGGCTGCGGAACGGGGAGTGTGCAGTGGCGAACATAGGCCGTGCAGGAAAAGGTGAAGTCATTCGCCTCGTCATGCAGCACGTATGTGTTCCGCTGCATGGGGAGGGCTTTTCTGTCTCCGACGACTGCAGAACGATGTGCGGCCCGTAGTCGGCGAACTCCTCTTCCAACATCGCGATGACATCATCCGGCGTGTAGGGTGCGCCGTGCTCCGTCGTCACGAGGAAGGAACAGCCCGAGAGGAGAGATGTGCACGCCGTCAGCAGAGCGGCGAGCACGCGGGAGAGTCTATGTGCCATGGGCAAGCTCCTGTTGTTACAGCAGAGAGTGATCCGGGATTCCTCAGGTCAAGAGACAGCAAAGAGGGGCGCTTTTTTTGGTTCCTGCTTATCTGTTGGCGGGGTTGTATGGTTTGCGTAGGTAGCCCAGTCGGGTTCATAGTCCTCTGTTGCTTGATTTCCCCACATATCCCACCCCGTTCGATCACCACGTGCAAAAAGTTCAATGAAGGGACCGTTTGAGCATGCTTCGATCAATGAGATAAACTCATCGGGCTTGCGTGAATGCTCCCGTTTTTTAGAACGGATGAGATTGACTTGTGTACGTGCGGGCTGCAGTGTACGATTGTTCTTTCCGCGAATGCCGAATAAAAGGATTTCTGTGACATTGCGGAAATAGAAGCCTACACCACGTCCATCCGGATAGCCATCCTGTCGGATTTTTCTCCCAAATGATATTTGTCTTATACGTAAACCCCCATGCCTGCATGACAGAAAGTCCATCGGGAAGGAGAGCGTTTGGCACCCATAGGTATAGGTGGGACTTATCATCTGCGATCTCTTGTACGGGAAGGCTTTTGATCTCATCCAATGTCATTGTGTTGTAACGGTGAAGCCGCTTATGCTCGGGAGCCGCTTTTCCTGTCCGATTTTGAAATTGCCATGGCGGATCCGCATAAAATCGTTTGATATTTTTCCATGAGTAAAGGAGGAGAAATTCATGAGTGTTTTTTTGAACTCAGTATCAGTCATTGAAATCGCCTTTCACGCAAGCTCTCTTTATTCCTATTGCCATAATCGGGCAGCCACCGTTGCGCCGAGAATCCAGCCGATAGAGTAGTTTGTTCATCCATGTAGTTGACGCACCGTATGTTACGCAATATAGATTTACCGCTATCATCAATGATCTGTCGAAAAACATCATTTAACTCCTCTTAGCTATGAAATTCAAACTTCGTCAATAAGTCCTGCGGGATGTAGTTGGCTGCCAATCATCATCACCTCTTTTTGAAAGTATAGCATAAAGGAATCGCTGATAAAATGAAGTTTGTCAGGGGTGAAAACAAATTTTTGCCTGATTTGTCAATCATACAGATATGGAACGATGTTATACACAGTATCAAGATGAGCTGTAATAGTGTATATGAAAGAACGGGCTTGATGGAACATTCCCATCAAGCCCGTTCTTCTCTTATCAGTAGCAGCCGCAGCCGCGTGCACGCGATGCACGGCTGTTGTTGCAGTACGCACCGCCGTCGTAGCAGTTACTGCGGTCGTCACAGTATGCGCTGCTGTTGTTCCCACCGTAGCAATACGACTGATTCTCGCGCTCCGGGAGGGTGCACGTATCGCCGTCGCAGACGTAGGCGAGTGCCTGTGCACCCGTGGCAAGGATCATGCCGGCGACCAGTCCCATCAGTACCTTTTTCATTGACATTCCCCCCCTTCAATTTTTGTATAGTATAGCATACATGTCAAGAGAAGACTCGTTCTTATATAAATGATAAATATAGATAAATTGATATATGAAGATAATATACCATGTACTCGCTTATCTTTCCTGTTGGAAGAAGAAAGGAATATAACCTGATTCGTTTATAAAATCAGTATTTTAATTGAGAAAGAATATACATATAAATTATAGAGTTCATATCCACTAGAAATTATGAACGAAATTCATAATTAAAAATTTATGATTATGTAAAAATATCTATTGATTTTTTTGCACAGCGTTGCGCTATGATATAAGTGAATCGAGAAAAACATATTCACATAAAGGAATACAGTATGAAGAATAAAACAGCAGTGATATATTCCTCGCGCACGGGGAATACGAAGCGGGTGGCGGAGCATCTGGCGGAGGCACTTGGCGCGTCCTGCCACAGCGTCACGGATGTCTCTGCCGTATCGGAGCAGGCAACGCTCTGTATCGGTACGTGGATTGACCGCGGGACAGCAGACGCAGCGGCGCGAAAGTACATCGAGGGGCTGCGCGAGCGTCGCATCTTTCTCTTCGGCACCCTCGGCGCGGAGCCGGACTCGAGCACGCAGCGAAATGCATCGCAAATATCCGCGCACTCTGCGACGCGTCGAATGAGATCCTCGGTGCGATTCTCGTGCGGGGGCAATCGATCCGATGCTGATCGAGATGTTCAAGAGTATGCCGAAGGATAATGTGCACGCCTTCACGGAGGAGAGTGCGGTGCGCTATGCGGCGGCGGCGCGTCACCCCGATGCGGCGGATTTTGCCCGCGTGATTGCGGCGGCAAGGGAGGTATTGGCATGAGTATACTGCGGGAGAAATTCAACGCACTTCCCATCGAGGAACGTGCGTGGCTGCTCGGCACGAAGTCGGAGAACCCGCTCGGCTGTGCCTTCGCCAAGAAGCGTGTGGTACACCCCGGTACAGGCGGCAAGCGTATGGTGATGGACAAGGAGGAGCAGACACGTATCTGGGCGGATCTGATGGCACAGACGCCGAATCCTGCCGACGAGCGAGCGGTTTACATCCATATTCCGTTCTGTGACAAAAAATGCAGCTACTGCGGATTTTTTCAGAACTTCACGCGGGAAGAAGCGGCGCATCACTACGTCGATGTGCTCCTCGATGAGCTGGATGCGGCGGCGGATACACCCTATGCGCAGGGCGCACCCTTTCAGGCGGTGTTCTTCGGCGGCGGTACGCCGACAGCACTGAGCGATGCGGATATCGCGCGCCTCGTACATGCGGTGCGTGCACGTCTGCCGCTCACGAGTGACTGCGAGATCACGCTTGAGGGGCGTATCCACGATCTCACAGAGAGCAAGGTCGAGGCGGCAATGAACGCGGGCATCAATCGGTTCTCCCTCGGCGTGCAGTCCTTTGACACGCGCGTCCGTCAGGCGATTGGACGCATTGACGACGGCGAAACGGTCATCGCGACACTGCGCCGCATGGTGGCGCAGCAGGGCGCTGTCGTCATCGCCGACCTCATCTACGGGCTGCCCTACCAGTCGATGGAGGTCTGGGAAAACGATGTGCGCACGCAGCTTGCGATCGGCATCGCGGGCGGCGACCTCTATCAGCTCAATGTGTTCCCGTCGAGCGAACTGGCACGGCGCGTCGCATCGGGTGATCTGCCGATGCTGCCGACGACGGAGGAGCAGGCAGAGTATTTCCGGCGCGGCATTGACATCGTCATGGAGTACCCGATGGTGCGCCGCATCGACACAACCCACTGGGCGACGGATCACCGTGAGCGCAGTATCTACAATACGCTCGCCAAGCGCGGCTGTGACGTCCTCGCTTTCGGCTCGGGCGCGGGCGGCTTCATCGGTCAGATGATGTGGCGTAATCACGGTGTACTCGCGCCGTATGAGAAGATGGTCGAGGAGGGAGCGAAGCCCTTCCAGTTCATGGGCGAACAGGCAGATGCACACCGCATGCAGAGCGAGATCGGCGACCAGATCGAGCACTGCTATCTCTATGCGCCGTTTTTCACGAAAAAATACGGTGTCGATCTCCTCACCGAGATGGAGCCGCTTCTCGCCGCATGGGCGGAGAACGGGCTGGTTACGCGCACGGAGACAGGATTCCGCCTGACGCGTGCGGGCGAGTTCTGGCATGACAACCTCATTCAGGGCTTCCTTGAGGCGTATGCCCTCACACAGGAGGATACGGTGAAGCTCCGCAAGGAAAACGTCGCTGTGCAGGATATGATACCGAAATCCGTGCGCTCCATGCTGGAGGCGATGTTCCCCGATGGGATGCCCGCACAGATGGCGGCAGCACTCGCAGGAAAGCCGTCCCCGGAGACGGAGAACCATCCGCACATGCAGATGCTGAAGGAACTCATCCGAAAAGAGCGTGAAAAGGAACGCGCCGCGGGGGCAGATCATGACCTCAATACGGTCATGCGCACCCAGTCGCGCGATCTTGGCAAGGCTGTGTAATTTATATAGAAAGCCCCCGTCAGGATGCGTCGGCATCTTGACGGGGGCTATTGTCTCTTATTGCGGCGTAAAATATCCAAACGCTGCAGGGATGCTGTACGTCTCGGCGAGTTCCGCGCGGCGCACCCAGAGGAGGCTGGACGGCGCGTCCGATGCGGTCTCGGCGGCTATGAGCGGCGGCTCGTTCTTTTCCGCGACCGTGACCGCCCAGCCCGTGAGCTCCCATTCGATATGGCTGAAGATGTGACGTGCGGGCGGGAGTGGGTCGATGGAGAGGATGCGAAAACCCTCGCTCTCAAGGTGTGCACGCACGGCACACTTTGACTGCTTTCCGTCGAGATGCGGATATTCCCAGAGACCTGCAAGGAGTCCCATCGCAGGTCTCTTTCGTATGGCGATGCGGTCACCACAGGATAGGGACGAGGACGGTGTGTTTTTCCTTGCGCCGTGCCTTGGCGGCGGACTTTACGGGATAGTCCTGTGCTGTGCCGCGATCATGGGCAAGGCAGAGCGATACGGCGGGGCAGCTGTGACAGAGCGGCGCGCCGTGCGGCAGACATATCGTCGCACCGAGATCCATGAATGCCTCGTTCAAGAGACCCGCATCACGCCCCTCGGGATAGGAGATGGAGAGCGCAGATTCCAGAGAACGCTTTGTGCTGTCCTTTCCGATGTCGATGGGATTCGCCGTGATGCGTGACGCGACGCGGAGAAAATTGCCGTCAACAGCAGGGCGCGGCTGTCCATGGGCGAAGGATGCGATGGCACTCGCCGTGTAGCGTCCGATGCCGGGGAGCTTGAGGAGGGCATCGAAGTCGTTCGGGAGGTCGCCGCCGTGCTCTTTGACGATCACCTGTGCCGCGCGTTTGAGGTTGCGCGCGCGGCTGTAGTAGCCGAGCCCCTGCCACAGCTTCATGAGGACGTCGTCGTTCACGGCGGCGAGGTCATGGACGCTCGGCAGTGTCGTGAGAAAACGCAGGTAGTAAGCGCGTACGACGGCGGCGCGCGTCTGCTGGAGCATGATCTCCGAGATCCAGACATGGTACGGTGTCGGTTCGTCGCGCCACGGCAGGTCGCGCGTGTCGGGCGCGGATTTGCGCCATGTGAGCAGGGCACGGCAGAGGGCGGGAAAGACGTCTGCGCCCGCCCAAGGCTGTATATTCATAGATGGTTCTCCTTTTTCCATATTACTATCGATATGTGAAACGGGGGTGAAAGGTAACTGCTTTACAAAAGAGTAGAAAGCATATAAATATAGAGAATAGTAATTTGAGGGTGGGAAATTTCGCCCAGCCCACGCGCTGATGGTGTGACAGGGAAACCCGAGTAGATGCAGGAGAATTGGGTGCCTGCCAAATTACTATGATGGAAAGCCGTCCGCGAGGGCGGCTTTTGCTTTGCGCCCTGTGTATGCTAAAAATAACAGGAAATAAAGGATATCTACAATATGATGGAGTGATTGTCAATGCTGGATATGAAGTTTGTGCGTGAGAACCCGCCCGCCGTGCAGGAGATGCTGAAGCATCGCTGCAACACGCTCGACCTCTCGCCGTTCACGGAGCTTGAGGAGCGCCGCCGCAGGATCCTGCAGGATGTGGAGGAGAAGAAGGCGCGCCGCAACGCCGTCTCGAAGGAGGTCGGCGCGCGCAAGAAGGCGGGCGAGAACGCGGATGAGATCGTCGCGGAGATGCGCACGCTCGGCGACGAGATCGCGGCACTCGATGAGGATCTGCGCGACGTGGAGCTGCGCCTGCGCGGCCTCCTGCTCCAGATTCCGAATATGCCGAAGGCGGATGTGCCGATCGGCAAGGACGAGACGGAGAACCCCGAGGTGCGCCGCTGCGGCACGCCGCGCACGTTTGATTTCACCCCGAAGGCGCACTGGGATATCGGCGATGCACTCGGTATCCTCGATGCAGAGCGCGCGGCGAAGGTCACGGGCGCACGCTTTACGTTCTACAAGGGGCTCGGCGCACGGCTTGAGCGCGCCTGCATCAACTTCATGATGGATCTCCACGCCGAGAAGCACGGCTACACGGAGATGCTTGCCCCTATATCGTGAATGAGGCAAGCATGATCGGCACAGGACAGCTGCCCAAATTTGCCGAGGACATGTTCAAACTTGAGGGGCTCGACTACTACCTCGTGCCGACGGCGGAGGTACCGACGACAAACTACCATCGCGATGAGATCCTCGATGCGGAACAGCTGCCGGAGTACTACACGTCCTATACGGCATGCTTCCGCGCAGAGGCGGGCAGCGCGGGGGCGCACGCGCGGGCTCATCCGTCAGCATCAGTTCAACAAGGTGGAGCTGATCAAATTCGTCACGCCGGAGACGAGCTGGGACGAGCTTGAGAGCATGGTGACGGCGGCAGAGGACGTGTTGAAGATCCTGAGCTGCCGTATCGCGTCATCCAGCTCTGCACGGGCGACATGAGCTTCACCTCGGCAAAGACCTACGACATCGAGGTCTGGATGCCCGCACAGGACAAGTACCGCGAGATCTCGTCCTGCTCGAACTGCACGGACTATCAGGCGCGCCGCGCGAACATCAAATACCGTCCCGCACGCGAGGCAAAAGCCGACGTTCCTCCATACGCTGAACGGCTCAGGACTTGCCGTCGGACGCACGGTGGCGGCAATCCTCGAAAAACAATCAGCAGGAGGACGGCTCGGTCATCGTGCCGAAGGCGCTGGTTCCGTACATGCACGGGGTCACGGTCATTCGATGAAAAAGTCATCGTCGGCATCACGGGGGCGAGCGGCAGCTGCTATGCTCTCCGCCTCATCGAGGTGCTCGCGGAACGCGGCATCGAGGTGCACGCTGTCGTCACAGAGAGTGGTATGCGCGTGCTGGACTATGAGTGCGGCGTATCGGCGAAGGAACTGGCGCGGCGCGTGACCGTGCTCTATCCGAATGCGGATGTGGGGGCGGCGATCGCGAGCGGCTCGTTCCGCATGGATGCAATGATCGTCGTGCCCTGCTCGATGAAGACAGCAGGGGGCCATCGCGCACGGCGTGACGGACGATCTCCTCGCGCGCAGCGGATGTGACGCTGAAGGAGGGGCGGCGGCTCCTCCTCGTGCCGCGTGAGACGCCGATGCACGAGATCCATCTGGAGAATTTGCTGCGTCTGGCGCGGGCGGGGGCGATCATCATGCCCGCTGCGCCGGGATTTTATCATCGCCCGGAGACACTCGACGATCTCGTCGACATGATGGTGGGGAAGATCCTCGACCGCCTCGGTATCGAGGCGGAGCTATATACGCGTTGGAGGTAGTATCGTGAAAAAGATGTATGCAGCCGCACTCCTGACGGCAGGGGCACTTTGCCTGACAAGTGCCGTCAGTGCCGCACCGTCGCAGACGGCAGCGCAGGAGACGGTAAAGACCCCGCTGCAGCAGATGCACATGGGGACAAGCGAGGAGAAGAACCGCCGAGCGGAGATTCAGGCGGACTATTTCCAGCATCGCGGCGAGCGCCGTTACATCAATCTCTACAATCTGCATGTGTTCCGCCAGTACAAGGAGATGCACGGTATGTCGCTCCACTGGGGACTGACCGTCACGCGCCCCTGGCTCGTGGGCGGAGAAGGATGCGCCGGATGTGCGTCTTGACTCGGGGGCGGTCGGCGTCGGCCCATCCTATATGGTGCGCTGGACGAAGCCCCTCGGGAAAAAATGGGAGGCGTCCCTCGACCTCACGGGCGGCCTCATGGTCTACAACAAGGTGCATCCCGCGCATACGCGCAGCTATGACTTCATGTGGCGCATCGGCCCCGCCTCACGTATCATTTCAACGATCGGAATGCGCTCAGCATCGCCTATCTCGGACATCACGTGTCCAACGGGCAGCGTACGAAAAAAATCCGGCTACAACGGCGTCGGCGTCTCGATCGGCTATCGGTACACCTACTGATGGCAAAGAAATTTTATGCGGTAAAGCGCGGGCGCAAAACGGGGCTCTACACCGTCTGGGCAGAGTGCGCGGCACAGGTGAAAGGCTTTCAGGGAGCCGTCTACAAGGGCTTTATGACGGAGGAAGAGGCGCGGGCGTGGCTCGGCGGTGCGGATGCACGGACGGAGCAGCCCCGTGCCGCTGCGGAGATGGCAGCGCCCTCTGCCCCTGATGCGGACTACATCATCCACACGGACGGTTCGTGCCTTCGCAACCCGGGCGGTGCGGGCGGCTGGGCTGCCGTGATCGAGACGACGGCGACGGGCGCGGTCGAGGAGAAGAGCGGCGGCGACCCCGAGACGACGAACAACCGCATGGAGCTGACGGCGGCACTGATGGCACTCAGCGCCGTGCCGGAGGGGGCGCGCGTTGCGCTCTATACGGACAGCCAGTATCTGAAGAACGCCTTTACAAAGTTTTGGCTGCCCGCGTGGAAGAAGCGCGGGTGGAAGAAGGCGGATGGCGAGCCCGTGCTGAATCAGGATCTCTGGGTGCAGCTCGATGCGGCGTTTGCCGCACGGCAGGTGCAGTTCCACTGGGTCAAGGGGCATGCGGGCAACCCGCGCAATGAGCGATGTGATGCGCTTGCGCGCGCGGAGGCGGAGAAGTTTTAGGACAGTGGCGCATATCGTCTTGTGACACGGTGCAATGTTCCGCGCGAACGCCTCGTTTGCAAGTGGTCGTGCGCTTATCTGCCTAAATACCTGCGCATTGCGAAACGCGCTTCGCTTGAACGACGCAATCCGCAGGGGGCAGAACGCGCACTTCCTCCACTTGCGCCACTAGGGTTCGCTTAGGAACATTGCGCCACCGTCCTTTGTGGTGGAGAATAGCAATATCGATATGAGAGGAGGAACGCCGTGCAGCACATATTGGAAGCCATTGGGGCGTTCGTCCTCACGTATCTCGCGAATATCGGGCGCATCGCGCTCCTGTACGGGGAGACGATACGGCAGGTGACGCGCCGTCTGCGCGTGCGGAGCATCGTCTCACCAGATGGCGCATCTCGGTGCGGACTCCCTCCTCATCGTCGGGCTGACCCTCCTCTTTACGGGCATCGTGCTCACCCTGCAGATCGCCCATGAGTTCATCCGCTACGGTGCACAGAGCACGATCGGCGCGGTCATTGCGATCGGCATCGGGCGCGAGCTGGGCCCCGTCCTCGTCGGTGTCGTCTGCGCGGGACGTGTGGGTGCAGCGATTACGGCGGAGGTTTCGACGATGAAGGTCACGGAGCAGATCGACGCCCTGCGCGTCATGGCGGTCAGCCCGGTGAACTACCTCATCGTCCCGCGCATGCTTGCGTGCATGGTCGTCGTGCCGATTCTCACCGTCTTTGGCGACGTGATCGGCGTGCTCGGCGGCTACTTCACGGCGGTGTACTACTCGGGCATCTCGGGCTACACCTTCCTGCACTCCATCACGCAGTACGCGCCCTCTACGACATGACCGGCGGACTCATCAAGGCAATCTTCTTCGGCAACGTTATCGCCGTCCTCGGCTGCTACTACGGCCTCCACGCGCCGAGCGGGGCGGAGGGCGTCGGTACGGCGACGATGCAGACCGTCGTCACCTCCATCATCGTGATCTTTTATCCTGAACGCCGTGCTGACGTTCTTCCTCTTTTGACAAGGCGGTGGCGCAATGATACGACTTGAACACGTCACCAAGCGCTTTGGGACAAAGGAAGCCCTGAAGGACATCACACTCACGATCAACGAGGGGAAACGCTCGCCATCATCGGCGGCTCGGGCTCGGCAAAATCGACCCTCCTGCGGCTGATGATCGGACTTGACCGGCCGACGAGCGGGGCGATCTATATCGGCGCGGACGAGATCGCAGCGATGGACGAGGCAGCACTCGACCGCGTGCGCCTGCGCATGGGCATGGTGTTCCAGTACTCCGCCCTCTTTGACTCGATGAGCGTCGGCGAGAACGTCGCCTTCGGGCTGCGTGAGCACACGGATAAGAGCGACACCGAGATCCGCAGCATCGTCGCGGAGAAACTCGCCCTCGTCGGACTGCCCGATGCGGCAGAGCTGATGCCGCAGGAACTTTCGGGCGGCATGAAAAAAACGCGTGGGGCTCGCGCGTGCGATTGCGACCGACCCCGCCATTATCTTCTATGACGAGCCGAGTTCGGGGCTCGACCCCATCATGACGGCGAAGATCGACGAACTCATCATCAGTATGCAGAAAAAAACTTGGCGTGACCTCCGTCGTCGTCACGCACGACATAGCGAAAGTGCGTGCCGCATCGCCGACCGCATCGCCATGATCTACGACGGGGCGCTCATTGCCGTGGACACGACGGAGCGTTTTCAGGACATCAAAGACGAGCGCGTACAGGCATTTTTCCGTACGATGCATCACCGCAAGGAGGCAGGAGCATGAGTGCAGAGGCAAAGGTGGGGGCGTTTACCCTAGGAGGCGTGATCCTCCTGATCGCTGTCGTCGTATTCTTCGGCGGACTGCGCCTCGGCAGCAGCAGCGACTATACACTGTACGCAGGGATTTCACCGCGCCGTCGGGCTGAACCCGGAGGGCACAGGTGCTCCTCTCGGGTGTGCCCATCGGGCACGTGCAGGACATTGTGAGCGACGGGACGGGCGTCACCGTCTCCATGGTCGCAGAGCGTGGGGTGAAGATCCCGCGCGGCTCCGCCATCACCATCGGGCAGCCCGGCATCATGGGAGATAAATTCATCATCATCACGCCGAACGGGAACAGCGATACCTACGTGAGCGGCGACTACCTCTACGGCACGGATGAGATGGGGAATGGACACGATGTTCGTCGAGCTGAACAAGATGATCGTCCTCGTGCAGGAGATGCTCACCTCCGTCAACGCCATCGTGGGTGCGCCGGGCTTCAGACCTCCGTCGTGCAGCTCGCCGTCAACATGGAGCACATCACGGCGAACCTCGATGGGCTCACGGCGACGCTGGAACAGATGGCGGCAGAGAATCGCGGCGACCTGCGCGGCATCCTCGTGAACATGAATACCATGACGGCGAACCTCGCGCAGAGTACGGCGAGCGTCGAGCGCATCATGGCGAACCTTGAGAGCGTCGGAGCAGACCCCGCGACGGCGGAGAATCTGCGTCAGACCCTCGCGAACATCACCGATGCCTCGGGGCGCATCGCACGCATCGCCGCGGGCATCGAGGCGGTGGCGGGCGACCCGCAGACACAGGAGGATGCACGTGCCCTCATCCACAACGCGCGCACGATGACGGACAAGGCGGGCGGGCTGATGGGACGTCTTAGCAGCATCAAGGTCACACCGAAGGTGGACATGATGTACAGCGGCAAGACGGATGACTGGCGGACGAATTTCAACCTCGATGTCGGCGAGCAGCAGGGGCATGTACGCATCCTTCGGCGTGAGACGACATCGGCGGCGGGGACAAGGTGAGCGCCCAGCTCGGCAAGCGCGGCAGCGCGTTCGGTGCGCGTGCGGGCGTGATCGGCGGCGCAGCAGGTGTCGGGGTCGACGCCTACGCGGGGGACAAATTCAAATTCTCCGCCGATGCCTATAACCCGAACGACCTTACCGTGCGTCTGCGCAGCCAGTATCAGCTCAGCGGCGGCACTTACCTATTCGGCGAGTGGAATGCGGTGAACGACCGCCAGCGCCGCGCCTTCTATACGGGCATCCGACAGGAATTTTTGAACGTATAGATTGACGTGTGACAAAAATATGGATATAATGTAGTTATAATGGTTGGACTGTTCTTTGCGTGGGCGGAGGATGGGGAAATGATCAATCTGTATTCGTCTGATGGTACTACGGCACAGGGTCGATGCCTGTCAACCCTATAAAAACAAAAACAAATGCTCTATAGCAGGGAGGGAGACTGCTGTGGAGCATTTTTATCGAAAAATCGATGGGTCACTATGCTTTTTATGGATTCTTTTCTTTTATAAAAAATAGTTACAATTTAACTTGACATCGAGAGAAAAATCGTATATTTTAGGACGACAGTACTAGGGAAGGCCAAAGGAAGGGAGGGAGAGGTTCATGCGAGGGAAAGGTAAAAGGGGACGACATTTAGCGCGCTATGTGTCGATTTTTTTGTTGTCCGGAGGATATACGCTTCCCTCGCTTCTGCCGGTGTATGCCGCGCCTGTGACGGGGCAAAGCGTCACGGTCGATGCCTCGCATCCTGCCGTGACGAGTTCTGACCCGACCAATACGCCGGCGGGAGAGCCGACGCATCTTGCCGTGGCGGCCGGCGACGCCCTGCGGAAATGTCGGGATGTCACCGGCAACAGCCTGACGATTCAGACGACCTCGGCATCGACGATGTCGGGCATCCTGAACCCTCTATGCGGGTAGAACGTATGGCACGGGAAATGCGAATGGCAACACGCTGACGATCGACGGCAGGTATTCTTTTTCCTGCGCTGATTCCGAACGCGGCGCATCCGACATGGCCCGGTTATCCGCCGCTCCTCTACGCCGGCTATACGCAAAATGGAAATGCGGACGGCAACACCGTCATCATCCGGAATGTGGTCGACACAGGAGCCAACCAACCAAACCCCTATGCGTATACGGGACTGACCTACAGCGGAACGGTCTACGCCGGCTATACGGCGCGGCGGCGACGCGCACGGGAATCGCGTTGTGCTGCACAATGCACAGGCGCTCGGCAACGTCAAGATATACGGCGGCAACAATCCTGCGAATCGGGCGGCAACAATGTGCTGCAGATCACGTCGAAGAACAATCGCGTCGCGGGCATCTACGGCTTTAAGACGATGGAGTTCGTCCTCAACAACAACCTGAAGGCGGCGGACAGCATCTGGTCGAACGCCCATCTGGTGGCGGACTACATGCTCTACGTGCGCGACAACACCCTGCAGAGTTTCGATTGGGATCAGATCGTCGTCAAGAACTATCAGCCGTGGTTTGACCATCAGATCGCGCTGGGGAAAAAAAGCGCCCCGTCCTCTATCTCTATTTTCCTTCGGCAGTGACCCTCTACGGCTATGCGCCGACGCTTCTTTATAACAATGGCGACTACGAGTACGGCAAGACCGCGACCCTCCCATACGAATGGCGCGGGCATCCAGAATCCCACGGGATCGTTGCAGCGTCGCAGTTCCGCCTGCTGGGAGCTTCGCTATAAGAATGCGACGGAGACGCTGACGGCGCAAACGCCGCAGCTTCAGCTGAGTCCTCCCCGAAGGGCTCGTATGCGGGCGTCTCCATCTACGGCAATACGACGGAGAACAATAAGCTCACCATCTCGGGCGGCACGCATACGGCGGCGCGCGCGGCTGCTACTGATTGCAAAGAACGGCAGCACGAAGAACAATACGCTCACGATCACGGGCGGCACGGTCGAGGGAGGCATACGGCGGCTGGACGGAGGGGCAGAACCTCCTCGCGAGCACGGCGGTCGACGAGACGCATCCGATCGCGGTGAATACGGGTGCGAACGCCGAGGCGGAGGGCAACAAGCTCAACCTCTCGGGCGGCACGATTGGCGCAAATGGAAAGATCGCGGGCGGCTATATCGCAAAGTATACGCTGCATCAGTCGCATCTCGTGTCGGCGGGCGACGCGAGACGAACAAAGTCAATATCTCGGGCGGCACGATCAGGGAACAATACGGCAATCTATGGCGGCTATACCGAGGGTTCGGGCAATGCGACGGATAACGAGGTCACGATCTCGGACGGTACGTTCGGCAACAGCGTCGCGATCCATGGCGGCGCTACGGCGGGACGCGGCCGGCAGCTCACGGCAAATCCGGACGTTGCGAACGATACCGTGACCGCAAGCAAGGCGACGGGCAACACCGTCACGATCACGGGCGGCACGTTCGGCACGGGCATGGACATCTACGGCGGCAGTACCGGCGGCACGGGCGCGGCGACGGGAAATACGATCACGCTCGGGGCAAATGATCTCGCGATGGGCGGCGTATTTCTGCACGGCGGCTATGGCGCTGCTTCGAGCGATGTCATGACGGACAACACGCTGAACGTCAAGGGAAGAATATCACCGTGCGCGGCGTGGAAAACTTCGGCAAGGCGAATTTCGACCTTGCGAACAAGGCGGTCGGCGACACCCTGCTCAAGATCACGGGCGGTGCGACGAATAAGATCGACTGGGCGGGCGTCGAGGTCGTGCAGTCGACCTACAGCTTTACGCCGAAGTCCTACGACAAGCGGCTCTTCACCCTCGCGGACAATGAGGGACGGCATCAGCTTTATGAAGGGGGACGACGGACACGTATGCCACCATCGGGGCGAAGGAGCGCACGTTTGGCAGCTTCTGAGTTCGTCATCGACACGGGACAACCACACGGGTCATGCGACGCGCTATGTCTATGCCGATGGATTCCGGTTCAAGGACAATACTGCCGCGACCTATACGTCGGCGGAGGGACGCACGATGCCGCATGGGCAGGGGCGCACCGCGACCGGCAACAAGGTCGAGGGGAACAAACTCACCGTCACGGGTGGGTCTGTTACGAATGCCTACGGCGGCTTCGTCGTGAACAACAAGCGCGACGCATCGGGCAATCCGCTCACGACGGGCGATGCCGACAATAATACGCTCGTCCTTGCAAAGGATGCGGCGAATCCGTCTGCTGCGGCGCCTGCCGTCACGGGCAGCGCCTACGGTGCGCTCGTCAAGACGAAGTCGGGCAGCGCGACGAACAACAAGGTGGACTTCTCGGCGGGGCATGTCGCGGGCAGTCTCTACGGCGGTGCGCTCACGGCGACGGGTGCGACGGGCGCGGCGACAGGCAACACGATCACCATCACGGGCGCGGCGACGGTCGGCGGCGATGTCTACGGCGGCTATACGACGGGCACGGGGGCGACGACGGGCAACACGGTGAACCTCGGCGACGGCACGGAGGCGGGGAAACTCACCACGGCCGCAGGGGCGGCGACGGTGGCGGGCACGATCTACGGCGGCAGCAATGCGTCGAATACAACGGGCAATGTCCTCAATGTCAACGGCAATGCCACGGTCGGCAATATCAAGAAATTTCGCTGCGGTGAAATTCCATTACGACCAAAGATACGACAAGCGCGGCAGCCCCATGCTGAAGATTACGGACGGCGTGGCGACGGCCTTTGATTGAGTACCTTCGGCTATACGGGCGGCATCCCGATGGGCGGGAAGCTCACCCTCATGCAGAACGACGCGAACATCAGTGTGGCGAACTATGCGGGGGCGCGCGATCTTGCGAGTGCAAGCGCGAACAGCGAGATTGCCATCGACACGGAAAACCACAGCAACGTCCGAAGATCGTCATCGACGGCCTCACCTTCCGCTATGCCACGGTCACGCCGAGGGAGAACACGGTCGGCGCGGATGAAAAGGACGTATGGGCAGGACGCTCCATTCTCGGCAACACGACGACGCATAACGTACTGACAATCGATAAGGGCACGGAGCATCGCGACGCCTATGGCGACTGGACGGCGGGCACGGGCACGACGCGCACGGCGAAAAAGGACAGCACGGAAAAACACCGTGAACCTCGTCGATGGCAAGGTGCGCAATCTCTACGGCGGCTTCACTGCGAGCACGGGCGGCAGTGCAGCGGACAATGTGGTCAAGGTCTCGGGCGGCACGGTTGCGGCGGATGCATCCGGCGTCGGCGGGAAACGTCTACGGCGGGTTTATTTTCGCATACCGGTGCGGGAAATGCCACGGGCAATGCGGTCACCATCACGGGCGGCACGATGGTGGACGTCTACGGCGGCTATACGAACGGCACTGGTCAGGGCGACGGGCAATACCGTCACCATCGGCGATGGGACGAATGCCCTTCCCACAGGGGACGAGCATCGCGGGCTATCTCTATGGCGGCAACCGGGCGGCCGATACGGGCAACAAGCTCGTGGTCAATACTGCGGTCAGCGTCAAGAACATCAAGCATTTTGAGAAACTCAGCTTTAACCTCAGCCACATCTCCAATGCGACAACCCCGCTCCTCACGCTCACTGAAGGCGTGCAGACGGGCGGGCTTGACTGGGATAAAGTGGAAGTCACGGGCGCGAACGATTTCGTGCCGAGTACGTATCGAACGCGTCTTGCGACACTCATGCACAACGACCAAGGGATCGACTTTACGAAAGCGGGCACCAATACCTACAACCCCATTCGTGCGAAGAATCGCGTGAGTGGCGATCTTGAGTATACGATTGACACGGATAACCATACGGTGACGGCGGCGAAAGAGGTCTACGTGGACGGCTTCCGCTTCCGCCACAACAAGGGCACGGACGGAAAGGGAGCAAAGTACCTCGCTTCGGATGGCACGCACACAGAAGCGTGGTCGGGGCGCACGGGCGTCGGCAACAAGGTCGAGGACAATGTGCTCGTGGTCTCCGGCGGCACGCTGACAACGGCAGCATACGGCGGCCTTGTCGAGAATAAGGTGCGCGACGCATCGGGCAATCTGCTCACGACGGGCGATGCCGAAGGGAATACGCTCCGCATCACGGGCGGCACGGTCGCGGCAGCCTACGGCGCGAACGTTACGGTAAAAGACGGTGCGGCGCAGGACAATGCAGCAGAGATCTCGGGCGGCACGGTGACGGGCAACGTCTACGGTGGTGCGCTCACAGCTGTCGCTGCGACGAAGAATGCTGCGGGAGGCAGTGCGCACATCACGGGCGGCTCGGTTGGAGGAAATGTTTACGGCGGCGCCATTACGGATGCGACTGCGAGCGGGAACGTGACGGGAAGCTCTGTCGCTATCGCGGGCGGTACGGTCACAGGTACGGTCTACGGCGGGCATAATGCCGGCACGGGCACAGCGACGGGCGGTACCGTCACCATCACGGGCGGTCACATGGGCGCGGTCTACGGCGGCTATACGGCGGGCACAGGGGGCGACCACGGGCAATACCATAAACCTCGGCACGGCGGACACCGTCACGCCGGCAGGAACGGTTACGGCAGCGGGCACTCCCGTCGCGGCGGGCACCTCCATCGGCAATATCTACGGCGGCAATCAGAGTGCCGTCACGAATAATATCCTAAACGTCTCACAGCGCGGCCACGGCGGCGAATGTGGACAAGTTTGAGTGCGTGAATTTCAACGTCACCTCGAACGTCACGGCGGGAGCACGATGCTCACCCTAACGGACGGCGCAGCGTCCCATATCGACTGGGCGAAGATGCGGCTGACGAATCTCAATGCGCTCATCCCGAGCAACACGACGGGGCGTTTGCTGACGCTTGTTGCGGGCACGAACCCCATTTCCTTTGATAACTATGCCGGCATTGGTGCCATTGAGCAACGGCAGGGACGGCGACTACGAGTACGTCCTTGACACGGATACCCACAGTGCATCCGCGCAGCGCGCGACCGTGACGGGCTACCGCTTCCGGAACAGCACGAAGGGGCGCTACAGTGCGGGCACGGCGACAGAGGCGTGGGGCGGCCGCTCGACCATCGGCAACAAGGTGCAGAACAATGCGCTGCTCGTCACGGGCGGCACGCTTAGCGCGGCTTATGGCGGTGTCATTGAAAACTATGAGCACCTCTCCGGTGGCGCGGAGAATCCGACGGGCGATGCGGCGACGAATTATCTCACCGTGCGCGGCGGGACTATTTCGCGTGCCTATGGTGCGGATGTCCGTACGAGGGACGGCTCGGTGACGGACAGCCATGCCACGATGGCGGGTGGCTCTGTTACGGGCAGCCTCTACGGCGGTGCGCTGACCCACGCGGGTGCGACGGGCACGGCGACAGGAAACTCGGTTACCATCACGGGCGGCACGGTCGGCGGCGATGTCTACGCGGGCTACACGACGGGTACGGGGGCGACCACAGGCAACAAGGTGTTCCTCGGCGATGGCGAAAGTGCCATCGCAGCGGGCACGCGCGTCACGGGCACGATCTATCGGCGGCAGCGGCACAAATGCAACCGACAACGAACTGCAGGTGCAGGGCGCGGGCGTCACAGCGGGCAGTATCGCACATTTTTCCAAGGTGCATTTCGCGCTCAACGACTATGTGCCGGATGGTGCAAACGTTCTTTCACTTACGCAAAATACGGCACTTCCCTTCGCTACTGTCACGGAGCCAACCCATGAGGAGCTGTCGGGATGGCTCGGGGACGCGATGGAAAAGAGCGCCCACCTCTTTAAGATGCAGGGCAGTGCGCTTACCCTTGCGGGCTACACGCCGGGGAACCGTCTGCGACGCTCGGGGATATTGAGTACGTATTCGGAACGGACAACGATGCGGGGACAACAACGGGCTCGCTCGACCTTCGCGTCTACCGTTGGCGCCACGACAACACAGATATCACAGGGACGATGCCCCATATCTTTGGCGGAAAAGCCGTGCGCGGTGCGACGGGTGAGACGCTGCGCAACCACCTGAGGCTCAAAGCGGGGGCGTACGTCTACACGGCCATCGGCGGCGACACATGAGACACCGAGCGGCATGGCGCAGGAAAAAATACCATCACGATTGAGGCAGGTGCACAGATTACGCAGTCCGCCATCGGCGGAAAGACGCGCGGCGGGCTTGCGGAGAAAAATGCCGTTATCGTTAAGGGCGGGCAGGTTCAGGGCAATGTTTACGGTGCGGACTCTGCAGGCGCGGCGACGAGGAACGGTGTGTTTGTCACGGGCGGCACGATCGGTGCGGATCTCTTTTGGCGCAAGGGCGACAGGGCTCGCACGGGAAAATGAGGGTGCAGATCGAATCTGCGGTCACGGGCGCGGTCACGGGCGCAAGCTCGACGGGGGCGTCCGCTGTGGAGAACGCCGTTGTCGTTCGTGCGAATGTCGCGGGAAGTGTCACGGGCGGCGCTGCTCTCTACAGTGCCTCGGCGAATCGCGTCGAAATCACAGGCGCCGTCATTGCGGGCGATGTCACAGGCGGCTCCGGGGCGCAGACGGATGATAATCAGATTCTTCTCTCCGGCGCGACGGTCATGGGTGATGTCGTCGGCGGCACGAGCGCAGGTGGTACGGGCAACACGCTTGCCATCTACCCCGGTCGGTCGGCCATCCACGATTTTTCCGGTGTGCAGAAGCTCCGCTTCTACCTGCCGGATGCAGCGCAGGCGAGCCATACGCCCA
>BNJV01001728.1_pt1 | contig 23904 bp, 41 predicted proteins | sample 8540591 | NCBI WGS metagenome assembly BNJV01 (sample SAMD00202457, study PRJDB9452) | human saliva metagenome | host: Homo sapiens | reverse complement strand
GTTAAACATCAAACAACCGAAAGAGCTGACCATCTGGCAACAGGCAATTGCACGATAGCAGAAGACACATATATATACCGACTTTAGAAACAATGGGGTAATTTGAGAATAGCACAAATTATAGCATGAACGATTAATCTTGCTTTTATGTCGTCCTTTTTAAGGATTTTGGCAGAGGGCTATCTGACTGTTATTAAAGAGAACAAGCAGAAAGAGTGAGTGAATAGAGCTGCCAAAATTTATGGTGGAAAACCCAGTGGTAAATGGCATAATATTGATGAAAATTTTCATAGCTATGAGAGAGCTGAATATAAAGAATTTTTTGGTACAAAAGACATCTGAAGAGTGGGGCTAGATTCGTAAGAAATAATCGCAATAAGAAAAATGAAAATTATCTAGATATTGAATGTAATCTGATAATAAATATGATATAGTCATAGGTCCCATTGCAGATGATGATATGGCGCTTTTATTCAGACAATATGAGAATGGAATGATAACATTTGATACGATGTTAAATGGAATGATTTATAAAGAAACTACAAACCAGTATTCTTTCATACAGAAAGAGCAATAAGCTTGCTCAAGAAGGAGAGGAATTAATTATGGATAAGAAAAACAGATGATAGAGTATATGATTCAGGATTTAGTAGAAATGATTTCTGAAGAGTCAAAATTTGGACTATGATTTTGCAATGCGATTATTGTATGATTCAGAACTGTATAACGAGTTATCAGATACTGAAACAGAACTTTACAGGAAAGCCCTGCCCATGTATATGGATTGTTTCTAAGATGAACCACTCTGGACATATAGTTCAGGCTGGAAGTATGAAAAATATAGTAAAGATAGTATAGGCTATAAAAATTCCCCAAGGTCTTATAAACCTGATATTAAGTTCACTTTCATTGTTCTTGGCTATATGGTAAAGTGACTGCTCCTTTTTATGCGTGGCGAGATCATACTGTTTATCCTTGTTATGACGTAAAGAGTAAGGTCAAAACCATTTTGTGATTGTACAAGGGTATCACAGTAAGCTAAATGAGCCTTTTTCAGCATCATAGATATGTTTTTCCAGACGGCAGTATCTCTTTTTGCACATCTGTTGCATATCTTTATAGAGGAGCCGTTCCAGTACCGCAGCTTCTTTTGTTATAATGTTCGCAGTATTTTTGGCAAGGTGTGATGAGCGGCATTTTTTATTACACTTTGGAACCGCATACATGCTTAACATTACATCCATTATAGTCATTGCAGTCACAGGTATTAGGTATTTTGACAAGTGAATGCTTTTTGTATTTCTCTAAATGGTAGAAGGGGTCGAGGAAATCAGCAATACTTTACAACGATAGTCTTTCAATGTAAATGCAACAGAGGCACCTCGTAAAGTAGGTGCAACAATTATGTTCATTTAATTTGAGAAAACTACTACAAACAAATGTTCTCAATTTTGCACAGTACTATATTGCCATTTTACTTTCATTACATTATAATTAGTACAAACTTTTTAAGGAAGGAATTGTAAACTTGAAACTAAAAAGATGTATTTTTACCTTTAACAAGCATAATTTTAACTAATGGCATGTTTTAGCGGGTACATCAAATACACTTGCTTTAGCAAATATCAAAACACAACCTCAATAGCAAATGCTATCAGAGAAATTTTTAGAATGGAGATTGTTTTTAATGATTAAAGTTAAAGAAAGCGATTATGACTTAACACTTAAAAACTGTATGAAGAGCATAAATTATTGGTTTCTTCCTTATTTGAAATATTTGGAGATGAAATTAAATCAGCTAGTCTATTTTTGTCTTGAAAATGGCATAAGTATTAGGAAAGAGATAAAAATAATTTTATTACTTATTAAATTTTCACAATCACAGTATATACGAATTGGATTTTTGGAAGGATACATTAATCACGGGAATCCTGATATTATCTGAATTGATGCACAAAGAATTTCAAAAGATGCTTATCCTTTTAGTGATTATTATCTCAGCTTATCAAAAGTGACGGCATTTCTGCTGGCACTCTCATCAGAAATAATACTATAATCAGTCATGACAAGTGTGGATTTCTTTTGTTTTCACCACGAGTAAACAGTAGCAACGATACATTCCCGAATATGGAAAAAGTAAAATCCATACTAATGTGGACTTTTAATTTCTTCAAATAACAACATAAAGGTGTTAGTTTAGAAAATGTTGTGTTGGTGCTTGTGCTTATAATTATGCAAGGCGAGTATAGCCATTGTAGGCTTATGTCGTCACAAAAAGGAAAAGAGATTTTGTAATTACCAATACAGTTGACTTAAGTAAGTTGGAGGAGTAAAGCATGAAATTGGCATTAAGAATAGGTGTTAACATTTTTGTTTCTTATTTTGCAATTGCATCGTGCCTTAGTGTAGTGGGAGTTAAATTATTATCTGGTTGATGAAGTAATAATTTTTTCTTATACCTGTTATTGCACTATAATAGTTCATTTAACCAATAAATTATTAAATAAAATCTCATATCTTAAGCTGTCAATAGATAATAATATAGGAGTATTAAATTAGGCATTTTAATTTTGGAGATATATTTTTATTGGCAGGGGTATAATAATAGGATACAGCTTGTTTGCGACGGATGACGGATTTGGTTTAGTATTTCTGTGCACTATTATGTTGGTACTAAATATACCATTATGCAATGCTATTTTAAGAATGGCTGATGTTTCTAAAGATTATTGAATATATTATTCAGGAAGGAGACTTGATGAAACTCGTTATAAAACCATCATTGATATACCAGCCTGCATAATACAAATAAGTGCTCTTATAGTATTTGAGCATTTTTCAAGCCACGGGCTTAGCTATAATTTGCTGGTAGCAGTTATTGCATTGATGATGTTATATTGTATCAATTTAACGTTAGATGAAGTTAAATTCTTAAAACTGTCAAAAGCAAAAACATGTTAAGCATTGTAATAAGCACTTTGATTATAGATTTATATTTTGCATATAAGGTATTTTTGTTTAATTACTTCGATGATAGCGAGAAGGAAATCAATGTCTTTTTACTTTATTGCATATCTTATGATGCTTATATTAAGCTTGATAATAAGCATTATCCTTGACAGATTTAAGAGAAATATTGGAAAATTTTAGAAACAAGGCCGCACAACTTAACATTTAGTTTATGGAGAACAGCTTAGCCGCTGTTCTCTTTTCGCTTAGTTGTGAATAAACTTAAACATTATATTTACATAGAGTTAACAACTAACTACTTGACCTTGGATGAGATTTGTAGATAATAGAAGGTGTTAAACATCAACATTTTTGAGACTAAGGGGTACTATTATGATTTATAAAGCAATTGACAGATTGATTGGATATGGACTTAAAAAGGATTACTTGAGAGGAAGATATTGATTACACTAGAAATAAGCTTCTCTACACCTTTGCCTCGCCTTCCTCACGAGAGGAAACGGTGAGATAGGAGAGTGTAAGGAGAGCTTTGTGATATTCTTCAGATATCATAAGCTATGCAAAGGATCAAGAGCTTAGTAAGCGACTCCATTACCGAGCAGAATTTGTTTGACACAAAGGTGATGGACTGTCTCCTTGAAGGGCCTTCTGAGATAGTGCGAGAGGTTTAATGAGCCGCTGAAGAAAAGCCCTAAGGAAGCCACAGACTGGTACTATGACTTTAGCAAGGCTACCAATTATATCAGAGAAGACAGGATAATTAAGGATGTGAAGTGGCGGGCTGATTCTCCTTATGGAAAGCTTGACATAACCATCAACCTCTCAAAGCCCTGAGAAAGACCTCAAGGCCATAGCAGCAGCCAGAAGCTGGTGCAGACAGCTATCCTAAGTGCCTGCTTTGTAGGAAAATGAGGGCTTTGGGAGATATGAACAAGCCTGCAAGGAGAATCACAGACTCATACCACTTACGCTGTCGGGGAGAATTATTTCTTACAGTACTCCCCTTTATGTGTACTACAATGAGCACTGCATTATCTTAAATGAGGGCATGTTCCCATGAAGATAGATAGAGCGGTCTTTAAAGCTCCTTGAATTTACTGAGCAGTTTCCCATTATATGGCAGGCTCAATGCTGACCTCCCCTATGGTTGGCGGCTCCATCCTCACCCACGACCATTTTCAGGGAGGAAACTATGAATTCCCTATGGCAAGGGCAGGGCTTAGAGAAGAGGTACGGTTTAAGGGCTATGAGGATATTAAGGCTGGAGTTGTAGACTGGCCTATGTCTGTTATCAGGCTTACAGGAAAGATTATAAAAATAGCTGAACTTGCGGATAAGATACTTGGCATATGGAGGCTACTCGGATGAGGCTGTAGATGTGCTTGCTGAGGTGACGGAGAGCCACACACTACTATCACTCCTATTGCAAGGAGAAGGGAGATGACTTTGAGATAGACCTGGTACTCAGAAACAACAGAACCACAGTGGAATATCCTCTTGGTATCTTCCATCCTCACGATAAGCTCCACCACATCAAGAAGGAAAATATCGGTCTCATTGAAGTTATGGGACTGGCCGTGCTTCCGGCGAGGCTTAAGTCTGAGATGGACAGCCTAAGGACTGCGCTACTTGAAGGCAGGACATAGAGAGGATGAGGTGCTTGGTAAGCATGCTGACTGGGTGGATGAATTTAGTGGTCAAACATAAGGACTTTAATAAGGATAATGCTAAAGAGATAATAAGACAGGAAATAGGACTTGTATTCTCTGAAGTTCTCACGGATGCCGGTGTTTATAAGGACGACGAAAAAGGAAGAAAGGAATACTTAGATTTATAGAAAGGGTTAATTCTCTGTAAGCTAAGTTACAGGTAATGAATGATAGAAAGTTTTATTGAATTTTGAAGGCAGTATATTGCTGTTTTTGCAGGACAATGTGAGAATCCCATACTTGATGCGATTCTAATACCATTTACTTTGTCCAAACAATGCGGGCATACCCTGCATACTTTTTAGTGCTTATTTTTCTTTATTTTTAGAAACTTGGGAAGGTAGGCATACTGATGCTTGTTTCGCTACTCCTTGAGTTTATTATTGCAAACCTAGTGCTTAAGAACCTGACAGCAAGAATCAGGCCCTATGAGGGTGATACAGGGCTTACCCTCTCATAGTCGGAAGGGCACACGACTTATCCTTCCCTTCCGGGCATACGGGAAGTGCCTTTGCGGTTGCAGTTGTCATCTTCTTAAAAATGCCTAAAATACGGAATCCTTGCGATTGCACTTGCCTCTCTGATGGGATTTTCAAGGCTTTATGTAGGTATCACTATCCTAGCGATGTAATCGGAGGAGTGCTTTTAGGAATCATCACTTCACTGACTGCGATTAAGTGTCTGCCGGACTCTTCTCCTATTATGAAGAGATTTGCAGGCGAAAAGCATAGAAGCAGCTTAAAAGGAGCAAATTGATGAATATTTCATCCAAACAAAAAGGAATACTACTTATCCTTCTGGCAGATTTGGCTTTGCCCTATATGAGGGCTCTTTTGTCAATCTTGCCGGGAGTATCCCCTACCATGCAAAAAGCCTTTTTGAAACATTGTCCTGTGTTTATCGCGGGGCAGGGCTTAGGGGGCTTAAAGGTAAAGCTACATATAGACAAAGGCGATTTGAAGTTTTTGATACTAAGGGCAGGCTTTGGCACACTTGGCATAGTCTGTGAATTTTTATGCCCTGGACCACCTAAAGCTCTCAGATGCCAATATGCTAAATAAGCTGGCGCCCTTCTTATATTATCTTCTCATTCATACTGCTTAAAGAAAAGATAAGCATATTCCAGGGGATAGCCGTATTTGGCGCATTTGTAGGAGCACTTTTTATAATAAAGCCAACGAGGCAATGTATCCATGCTTCCTGCCCTCATAGGGTGCGCTTGGAGGGTGGGCAGAGCCATACTATGGTTCGTATCTTAGGCAAGAGGGAGGGTAAATGGCAGCCTCATTGTATTCTTCTTCTCGGCATTTTCCTGCCTATTCTGCCTTCCTTTTGTAGCAATGAATTATGCCCCTATGAGCCTCCATCAGACTGCTATGCTTATTCTAAGCGGTGTGGCGGCGGCCGTAGGACAGCTTGCAATCACTAAGGCCTATTACTACGCTCCTGCAAAGGAAATATCAATCTATGACTACAACCAGATAATAGTCTCAGCCATTCTGGGCTTTATATTCTTAGGCCAGCTTCCTGATATGATGAGCTTTACAGGCTATGCCATCATCTTTGCGATGGGCATATGGTGTATTTCTATAATAATCAAGCCAATATACATTTGTGAAAAATGCGTACCAGATTTTTCTTAATATTAACCGATAAAGTCATCAGGATGTGACTCCATAGCTTTTACATTATGAATTATGAAGTTGTGTGAGTAAATATTAAGGAGAAAAAACATGAAAAGGTACTATATTAACCTCTTGGATGACCTCAGAAGAACTTTCGGAGATAAGTAGTAAATAAGCCTTTGAAATGGTTTAAACCGGACTGTTTTTTTTCCCCACTTGAAGATGAATGACAGTGGCACTCCGGAGATAGTGAGTACCGGACAAAGACAGGAAACAATACGAGCAGATCTGGAGATAATGGGAAGGGAGAATATGAACCTTTGCGGGTTGTCGGGATTTTCGAACACGAGAATGCATATCATTTCTTAAAGTCAATGAATGATGTATGTTATAGTAATGAAGAGATTTGAGGGGCAACTCCTCCTGCATGACATAACACCTATTGGTTCCCTAAGGCACAGCTTGTGTACTCTAAGAGTAACGGAATTATCAAGGACTCTTAAAGGGTGTGTTGAACACTTCAATGAAAAGGTGGATGTAAAGGTGTGTAGAGAACGGACCCGAGCTTAGCGGGCTTACCTTTGAAGCCTATTTCTTATACGAAAGAACTATAAGTTAAACAAGGTTCTTTCATGGCTATAAAAAAATAATGTAGCAAAGACTTCACTCTTTACCATGCTTGGAGTGGGAGTGGCAAGCTTTGCCTCTTTTGGTTTTGGCTGGGAGCCGGCTGTTGTTGCCTTGGTTTCAGGAATTGTACCGGCAGTTTTAGGTTCTCTCTTTGCAAGACCTGTAAAAGAGCTGCGCGAAGAGATTGAAGACTTAAAGAAGAGAAGATTTATCACCCATATGATACTTGAGAGTGGTGATGAATATGAAGAGCTTGCCGGTGAAATATCACACGTAAAGGAAGTAGTGCAGAAAGACTTTATCGACTTCAATGCTGTGGTTGATGAGATGTACGGCTTTAACCACTCACTCGGTGAGATTTCAGGCAACATGAGAAGCACATCCGATAATATCAAGGGCATTATGGGTAAGATAACTGATGATACAAGCAGACAGGCAAGTGAAACCGAGCGCCTTGTAAATGTCTTAAACGGAAGTGTACATAATATCACTGAGATATCTGAAGAAAGTCAGGATAATAGAGTAAAAATAGAAGATGCTATGAAGGGTATCGAGGAAAGCTTTGCAGGAGTTAAGAAGACTGCATCAGAGATAAACGGAGTTCTTGACGGACTTGGGAACCATCAGAGAAAGCGGCGCTGAGCTTCAAAATGATGCAGACAAGATGGTGCAGATTGTATCCATAGTTTCGGGTATAGCAAGCCAGATTAACCTTCTCGCACTCAATGCTTCCATAGAGGCTGCAAGAGCCGGAGAAGCAGGAAAAGGCTTTGCCGTAGTAGCAGAGGAAGTAAGAAAGCTTTCAGTAGAGACAGACAAGGCTGTTGAGGAAATCAACAACAATCTTACCGGCTTTGTATCTAACATGAAAGAAGTAGTATCAGGCATAGACAACCAGTATCAGGTACTTGCAGCAGAAAATGAATCACTTGACAAGGCTGTAGAAACCTCACAGGTATCAAATGACAACCTTCAGGCAGTTTCTGTGCTTATGATTGACAACTCTAAGAAGCTAAACAGTGAGGCAGAGTCCATAACAGAGCTTTTTTTGAGAATATACAGACACTTACCCTCAATTGCTGACGAGAATTCATCAGCCGTAAGCGAGGTAAATGGCAGCGTTGGACTCTATGTAGAGCAGATTAAGGAGCTCTCACACCAGATTGGCGTATTCGACACCATGATTGAAGAGTTCAAGAACAGTTTAAGCAAGTATCATACCTGATTAACCCAAAAAAACGGAGCAGATATTATATGAAAAATATCGTGGCAGACCTTAGGAAAAAAATATTGTAGCGATTAACTTGATTGTTACCATTTTAACAAACCTCATCTTTGGAGGGCATATTGCCACAGCTGCCGAAGATGAGAGGGAGGTCTGCTCGCGGTATAATTATTCATGATACAGGTTATTAAGGTAATCTGACATATATACGGAAACAGCAAAATGTTTTCATAGAGTATTTATAATAAATTGCATCTGGTTGAATGTTATTAGACCGGGGCGCAGAAAAGAAAAACAATAAAAATTTTGGAGGTTTTAAATGAAGATTAAAACAAGGATGTTGGCTTTTATTGCTTTTTCCTATACTTATGGCTATTCTGCTCATTGCGGGAAGCTCTTATGTATATTCAAGCAGGGATGGTGGAGGACCTAAGCAAGCGTGAAATGTTGGAAACAGCTAAAAAAATATGGCTCAAACTTAGAGACATTCATTGCTAAACAGATTGCAAATGTAGATATGCTTTCAGATAGTATTACTATGTCTGACTTATCTGACAAGGAACTTTATAAAGAATTGATATATGTAACTGATAAGAACAGTGATATTCTTGCGGCCTCTGCAGGATTTTCAGATAAGCGCTTCTTTAATGGAAGCCAGTTGCCTGTACCTGCTGACTATGACCCTACAACCAGAGACTGGTATGGTGATTCCATGAAATCTGATCGCCCTTATGTATCCATTCCTTACACTGACGCAGCAAGTGGAGATACTGTAATTACAGTTTCAACCCAGATTAAAAAAGATGGAAAGGCTATAGGTGTTCTTGGTTTAGATATAACCATGAAGACTGTAAATGAGCTTGTAAACGGTATTAAGCTCTACGATACAGGCTTTGCCTACATCATTGACAGTGAAGGATATATCGTATCCTATAAGGATTACGAGCCTTCTGAAGAGTTTGGTAAAAATAGAAGATGGAAGTAAAGCTGACTTAGTAGACACCATTCTTGAAGGCGATGATGAGACATTTTACTCAGTAGAAGATGGTATAAAGAGAGTAAATTCTAAGTACGGTATAATAGGAACTGATTGGACATTGGTTGTAAGTGTTCCTGAGTCAGAAGTTATGGGAGAAGTACATAATTTAAGCCTGTTTATGATAGGCCTTGGTGCTTTCTTCTTCGTACTTATCTTAGGTCTTCTCCTTTGGATAATCAAGTCTATCACAAGTCCTATTGCAGCACTTGGAAAAGACATGGAGAAGCTTGCAGACTATGACTTTAGCGAGGAAGTTAAGGCAGGCATCAGCAAGAATTCAGGCAGAAAAGACGAGATTGGCTCTATATCAAGAGGTACTGAGAAGGTAGTTGAGAGGCTTAGAGACATCGTACTTAACATCAGAGAGGTGTCAGGACATATACACGACGTATCTGATGAAATAGCAGACAATGCAAAGAGCACAGCAAAGGCTTCTGATGAGCTTACCAAGGCAGTTGACGGTATCTCTATAGGAGCTATGCACCAGGCAGAGGATATGCAAAGAGGTACCAAGGCTATGCAGAGCATGGGCGAGGCACTTAGGGCAAACGAAGAGTCTATGATAGAGCTTAACCAATCTTCAGATGGTGTATATGATGCCAAGGAAAAGGGTATATCTGCTATTAAAGACCTTATAAACACTACCGCAAAGGTTGAAGAATCAGCCATGAAGGTAAGTGAAGTTATAGAAAGAACCGATGAAGGCGCTAAGAAGATAGATGAAGCAAGTACAATGATTAAGTCAATAGCAGGACAGACCAACCTCCTTGCACTAAACGCTGCCATTGAGGCTGCCAGGGCTGGAGAGGCAGGAAAGGGCTTTGCAGTGGTTGCTGATGAAATCAGAAAGCTTGCTGAACAGACAGACAAGTTCACTGAGGAAATCGTGGTTGTAGTACGCAACCTTTCCGAGAGAACCAGGGAAGCCGTTGACATCATGGAAGAAGTAAAGACAGTCATTGGAGACCAGGTAAACTGTGTAGATGAAACTGAGAAGCAGTTTGTATACATCTCTGACGAGATAGATGTAACCAAGACAATCATAAACAAGTTAAATGACTCAGAGAAAGAGCTTGAAAGTGCGAGAGGAGAGCTTTCTGAGATAGTTGAAGGACTTGCGGCTGTATCTGAAGAGAATGCGGCAGCCACAGAGGAATGCCTCGCATCTGTTGAAGAGCAGGCAGCTTCAACCTCCATCATCGAGAGCTCCGCAGAGAGACTTCCTGAGATGGCTAGGGGACTTGAAGAGGCAGTACAGAAGTTTAAGCTGTAATATGCTGCTTGATTTAATAGCGAAAGTAGCGCACAAGCGGATGTTTATAAATTGATACAGGATTGCTCAGTTTAGATTTTTAATAATACTTGCAAAAAAATACAGGGTTATGGGCAAATATGTCATAGCCCTTGTTATTTATCGCTAAATGTGATAGATTATTTGTTGGAACATTGTATATATTTCACATAACAATCACATTTACGGAGGTTTACACTATGGAACTAAAGAAATATGAAGAGCTTCTTATAAGCAATATTAAGGCACTTATGAGTGTTGACAGTCCTTCGGGATTTACCCACAATGCTACAGAACTTGTAAAGAAGATGGTAACTGACATTGGCTACAAAATGTACGCAGAACAATCTGGGCAATGTAGTGGTTGAGGTTGAAGGAGAGGATGATACTGCGCCTCTTGGCATGTCAGCTCATCTGGATACACTGGGGCTTATGGTTCGCTCAATCAAGCCTAACGGAGACCTTGCTTTTACAGTAGTAGGCTCACCCGTCACACCTAGCCTTGATGGAGAGTATTGTCGTATCTATACAAGGGAGGGCAAGGTGTATGAGGGAACAGTTATATCAGAAACTCCAGCCAAGCACGTATTTAAGGATGCCAACACCCACCCAAGAGAAGCTGAAAAATATGGTTATCCGCCTTGATGAGGTGGTTCGCTCAAGGAAGATGTGGTGAAGCTTGGTATAGCCGCAGGAGACTTTGTCTGCTATGATCCTAAGACTACCTTTACTTCCTCAGGATTCCTTAAGTCACGCTTTATAGATGATAAGGCCTGCGCAGGCATCTTCATTACTCTGCTTACCATATTTAAGGAGCTTGGCATTAAGCCAAAGCACAAGACCTACCTCTGCTTCTCAGTTCATGAGGAAATAGGATATGGCGGAGCTACTCTTCCAAAGGATATGAAGGAGCTTTTTGGTTGTGGATATGGGCTGTATAGGTGATGACCTCAACTGCAGGGAGACAGATGTGTCTATCTGTGCAAAGGACAGCTCAGGTCCTTACGACTACGAGATGACAACCAAGCTTGTAGAGCTTAGCAAAAAGCATAATCTCCTTACGTTACCGACATCTACCCTATGTATTCCTCAGATGCCATTGCAGCCTGGAGGGCAGGACATGATGTACGCTGCGCCCTTATAGGACCTGGTGTTGCAGCTTCTCATGGTATGGAGAGAACACATATACAGGGACTTATGGCTACTGTAGAGCTGATTTTACATTATATTCAGTAAGATGGGATTTATAAGCCTAGACAAAGAAATAAAAGATGAGGGTGTCATATATTTTGATGCCCTCATTTTACAAGAAACTTTACATAGAAAGAAAAAAACGGGCTGTCTACACCCCGGCAGACAGCCCGTTTGTATTGCAAATAACTTCTCCGATATTCTTATACTCATCTAAAAAGAGATATATGTGTGGCATAAGTTTTTATTCTTCAGTAGGAAGCTCGATTCCTTTTTCTTTCTCTACCTTGTGCTTATCGTTATAGATTTTCTTGATTATACCGATTACGATTGAAAGTGCAAAGAGTGAAAGGAGGCCTACGAAAAGCTTCTGTGCTCCACCTGAAAGTGTACCGCCTACATAAGAATAAACGATGGTTGCAGGAAGCTGACCTATACCTGTAGCAATAAAGAAAGACCAGAAGCCCATATTGGTAAGACCTGCGCCGTAGCTTACAAAGTCAAATGATACGAAAGGAAGGAGACGGCAGATTAAGATTGCATATTTTACCATATCTTTCAAAGAATACGTCCACGCTTTCCATAGCACCCTTACTGGTAAGTTTCTCTACTACATCTCTACAAGTGCTCTTGCAAGGAAGAAGCAGAGGGCTGCACCTACCATTGCTGAAGACCAGGAGAGAACCGCACCCCATACCCAGCCGAAGATGGCTGCATTTGAAAGGGTAATAAGGAAGGCAGGGATAGGGGCCGCTATAGACTGGAGTATCATAAGTATGAATGAAACTACAGCGGTAAGAGGACCGAATGACTTAAGATACTCTATAACTACAGTTGTATCAAGCTTTGAAATGGTAGCAAAAGCAGTATTGAGATTATTTCTAAAGTCTGCAAAATGCAAAGTAAACGATGAAGAAGATTACAATGCCTGCAATAGCAATATATCTAAGCTTCTTTCTCTTACTCTTGATTTCACGAATTTCCTCTTCGCTCTTTTCTTCTCTGAGGTCGCTAAGCTTAGCTTCTTTCTCTTTGATTTCCTTAAGCTCTTCTTTGGTATATATCTTCTGATATTTACCGAGTGTAAGGGTTATGTAGATATTTATGATATTTACAACAACTACGAAGATGATAAAAGGCACCTTCATTGCGTTAACTGATACGTTTGGTGGTAAACTAAGCGCTTCTTTAGTTAAGTAAAGGATATTTGGTATCTTACCAAATATAAGTGCCATCACGATAAGAATACCTTCATAGATGAAGAAAAAGGTATTTTGTTGTGATATTGTTGAATGCAATACCAAACATGATGCCGAAGGCAACAGGTATGTACATAACCAAAGCAAGGTTAATCATCATCTGGTAGCTATTACTAAGTGAAAATAAGATACCGAGGATGTAAGCTATAGGTAAGCACATAGTAGCGTTGTAAAATATGGCTCTTAACTTTCTCACAATGTCCTCCTTTTAGGAAAAGAAGCCACAGGCATGCAGTTTAGTGCAAAAGGCTAAATTGGCTCTGCCTGTGGCATTGGTTATTAAATTACTTCTCGAGTGTATACTTAACAGCTACATAAGTTCCATCTTCAGGAAGAATATCAGCATTACCGGTAAAGCCAACCTCTCCTCTGGTCTCAACGGCGCCATATGTATAAGTAGTATTTGAAACGATACCTACAGGACAAGAATCAAGGCAGGATAAGCATCCTGTGTTCTTAGCTTCTGCAGTCTTGCGGTTTCCGCCAAATCTCATCTCAATAGGTTTCTTGTTGCTGTCGATAATTACTTCGTTGTAGTCATAGTACTTACCTGCACCGTTCCAGGTAACTTCACACTTGATAGGATCTCCCTCAACGTGAGTGGTTTCCTTATTGTTCTACAGTCATCATTGCCGCCTTCTTTTGCACCGATTGCAATGAGTGCATCATAGAAAATCAAGGGCAGTGCCATAAGCTGTGAATATTGACTTTGTACCGTTACTGCCATCCTTAAATACAGATGCGTGTCTGGTTGGCTGTGTAAAGTACTGACCGTTTACACTACATAAAACTGTAACTGTCTTAGCTTCCTTGTCAATCTTAATTGGGTTAGCAAGAGATACGCCATCTACTTCATCAGCAGCGGCGTTAGAAGCTGTGCTTTTTGCAGCACTTGCTGTACTTGAAGCCTTGCTTGAAGAAACAGTGCTTGTTGTAGAAGCAGCAGTGCTTGAAGCCTTAGCTGAAGCAGTGGTGCTTGAAGTCTTGTTTGCACTGGACTGTCCGCCACAACCTACAGTAAGTGCCATGGTTGCACAAAGAAGTGCAGCGATTAAAGTTCTTTTTGTTTTCATTTTCTTTTCCTCCGTTCTTTTTAGGTAAATAATGGCTTTATAATGACTATAAAGCCTACACATCTAGTGGATTATAACATACCTTAAGAGAAAAATACATAAAAATACGAAAAACTTATTGTATTTTCTGATAAATGCATACAATTATAGATAAAATCTATTTGAATAATAATATAGCAGCGTGTAAAATGAAAGGAATGTCTGTAGATATCTCTTATAATATACAGGATTACGAGATATTTTGGGCAAAAAGAGATAAGGAGAGAACAGGCGAGAGACTATTACTTAAATGGGATAGTATATGTGGTTGTTGGAATTTTTGATTATTATAACCCTGATAGTGAATTTGAGAGGAAAAAATGAAACTAAATAAATCTACAAAAAGATAATTATATTTGTACTTATTATTGCGGTAGTTGTGATAGCTAATCATTTCTTAGGGCTGTCTTCTTATCTGAAGATGGATAAGCTGATGGAGCTTAAGACAGTGGTTGCTGACAACTTTCTGCTGGCTGCTGTTATCTATGTGGCCGCCACTGTTGCAGGCAGCGTTCTTCTTGCTCTTCCGGGAGTGAGCTTTTGCGATAGCCGCAGGCATACTCTTTGACGCATTCTGGGGAACCTTGCTTTGTACCCTGGCAGCGAGCATTGGTGCAATAGTAGCCTTTATAGCAGGAAGGTTCTTTCTTAGAGACCAGATTAGCCTATGGCTATGAAGAATAAGTATCTTAAAAAGTATCTTTTTGATGATATGAAGAAAAACGGAGTCTTTGTACTTATGATAACAAGGCTTGTGCCACTCTTTCCTTTCAATCTTCAGAACTTTGCATACGGAATCACTGATATAAAAGCTATCCACCTATTCTATATTTACTTTTATCTTCATCCTCCCGGGTACTGCTATGTATACGGTGGGAACAGCAGGCTTTGCTGACAGTAAGAACAGGGTATTATACATAGGGATAGCGATAGCTCTTGCAGTGGTGGTCTTCCTTACAGCCTACCTCTTTAGGAAGTTTGTGGTAGACAAGGAGATGCCGAAGGAAATTGCTGAAGAAAACAAGGAAAGCTCTGAGAAAAAGTCTGAATAAGATGAAGCTATAGATGAATTAAGAGAATCGTCTGGAATTTCTAAACACATATAGATGAATAATAATTTGAGATAAATTGGAGAATAATATGGGTAAAATCAAGCATACAGATGCAAGTAAATGTATAAACTGCCACCTCTGTACCAAGCACTGTTCATTCCTTACTAAGTATGGTATTACTATAGGGGATGTGGACAGGCTTAGAGAGTTAAAATACAGCTGTTTCCTTTGTGGCGAATGTACAAGAGTCTGTCCGAAGGACATAGATGGAAGGCAGATTATCCTTGATATGAGGACTGATGAAGTAAAAAGAAGGTAAGTACGGTCTCAAGCAAAAAGGGCTACGGGGCATTACTTTTTGAGAAGAAGAACTATATATTTAAGAATTATAGAAAAAGGAAAGTCAAGAGCCTTTTTATTCCCGGGCTGTAACTTCCCATCTTACTTTCCAAAAGACTATAGCCTATCTCTCAAAGCTATTAAAGGATGTGGCGGACATAGATACTGTATATGACTGCTGTGGCAAGCCTATAGCGGAGCTTGGACTTGTAAAGGAAGAGAATAAGATAATAGACAGGATAAATGACTATATTAAAAGACATGGAATAGAAGAACTCATTTTGCTCTGTCCTAACTGCTACTATCACTTTGGTGATAGGGCTTGATGTGAAGATTACCGTTATCTATGAAAAAGCTAGCTGAACTCGGACTTGGCAACAAGATAGATGTAAATGCCGACATCTTCCTTCCTTGCCCGGACAGGGAAAACAAAAAATGGATGGAGTATCTAAAGCCTTTCTTAAGCGATGACTTAGACTTTGTAAAGGGTGTACAGTGCTGTGGAATGGGTGGATGCTATGGTAAAGGAGAGGGAGCTTTTCAGATGATATGCCTAAGAAGCTAAAGGAACAGGGACATGAAGGGCTTATAAGTTACTGTGGTACCTGTGCAGGTACTCTTTTCAGGCAGAGGCTGTTCTATGGACCATTTTCTTCCTCTAATCCTTGGAACGGGAGAGAAGGCGGATTATAAGAATTCCTGGACGAACAGGGCAAAGACCAAGTTTAAGTAAAATGATGGCGATGGAATTGTAATGCAATATGGTTGTAATTTACTCTCCCCCATCAGTTAGAATAAGAAGCAGCAGATATTGATGTAGAAGCAGATAGATGAAGGCTTTTTATTGTATTTACAAGGATTCCGCTGGAGCATAAGACAAAGACCCGCCTGCTTCCCTACTATACGCCAAAGCAGTGCGTGGGGCTTCATATTGCTATGCTTAAAGACCTGTGCACGGACTCTAAATGGCCTGGATGCCTCTGTAAAGACCTATATCTACTATCTTCCTGAGGGAGATGTAAGTATTATTAAAAACATATTCGGTGATGATAAAACTTATAGAGAACAGAAGGGAGAGGACCTTGGAGATAAGATGTATAATGCCATATCCGAGGTCTTGTCAGAAGGTGTATCTGCCGTTAGCCTTAGTGGAACAGATATCCCTTTGCTCTCCGCAGAGGATATAGAAAGCTCCTTTACAAACCTAGAGAATAATGACATAGTTCTATCTCCTACCGAGGATGGAGGTTATTACCTCGTGGGGATGAAGAAGGCTAATAAGGAAATATTTGATATAGAGGGCTATGGCACAGGCAGCGTATTTGAGAATACAAAGCAGAAGATAGAGGATATGGGGCTAAGCCTTGGGACAGGCAGAAGACATAGAGACATAGATACTAAAGAGGATATAAGGCTTATTATGGGATAATTAGGACAGATTTGGATTTTAGAAAAACCTCATACTGCAATCTTTCTTAAAGAGAATAAAAGTATAGCAATAATCATTCCAACATATAATGAAGAAGAGACTATCGTAAGCCTTATGAACCAGCTTAAAGGGATAAAGAATAGATGTGAGATAGTCTTTGTGGACGGAGGAAGTACGGATAATACAGTAAAGCTTATTGAAGAGAGTAAGTTCAGACTGCTTCATTCTAAGAAAGGCCGTAACAATCAGATGAACCTCGGAGCACTTAGCGTAGAGGCAGACATTTTATTCTTCTTACACTGTGACAGCACTCTACCGCCTAACCCACTAAAAGAAATCTTGACCTTATGGAGGTATACAGAGCAGGCTGCTTTGGTATAGCCTTTAAGAGCCTTTCACCACTGATGTTTATCTGCAGGTATATAAGCAACCACAGGGTGTTTGACAGGAAGGTAATGTTTGGCGACCAGGGCATAGTCATAGACAGGGATTTATTTATGGAAATAGGTATGTATCCTGACTTACCTATAATGGAGGACTATCAGCTATCCCTTACCCTCAAGGAAAAGGGCGTAAAGCTTGGTATGGCAAGACATAGAATATACACCAGTACAAGACGTTTTAAGGGAGGCCCCATAAGGAAGCTAAGGCTTATGTGGAAGATGAACCGTCTTAGGGCGAAGTACCGCAAGGGAGTGAATATAGAAGAAATTTCAGCAATGTATAAGGATGTGAGGTAAGATGGATTATACTACACTTATAAAACCGCTTGTAAAAAGCAAGAAATACAGGGAGGGGCTTGGACTTCCCGAAACCATAGAAGAAAAGTACGAGCTGCTTGCCGCAGGTGAATACAATGTAAATCTTAAATTTACTCATCCGGTATCAGGTAAGAAGCTAGTCCTTAGGATAAATCAGGGCTCGCAGATGCATCTTGAGAAGCAGATTGAATACGAGGCAAATACCTTGAAGCTCCTTGAGAACTCAGGAAGGACTCCGAAGCTTTACTATGTTGATGGAAGTAAAAGATACCTTGATAGCGGCATTCTCGTGATGGAGTACCTGCCGGGAGCGGCACTTGACTATCAGCAAAGGACCTAAGGAAGGCAGCAGACATTCTGTAGACATACACAGGCAGGACTTACCTGTTGATAACGGACTCATCAGGACAGGCACAGGCTTTAGTTTTTGTGCTTGATGAATGTGAGGAGATGTTTAGACACTATACAAGGAGCAGCTATCTTGATAAAGACGTTCATAAAAAGGATAAGGCATCTTCTGGATCAGGGCTGGGCTATGTCAAGGTCAGGTGAAATAAACTTTGATGGAATGTATAGATGTCTTATAAATACTGAGCTTAACTCGACCAACTTCTTAATAGGGGAAGATGGTAAGAACTACCTCATAGACTGGGAAAAAGGCAGTGTACGGCTTCCTGCCCAGGATATAGGGCATTTCTTAGCTCAACAAGCACGTTTTTGGAAGACCGATATCATACTCACTAAGAAAGAGATAGATAACTTTTATAACAAGGTACCTTGAAAGAGCGGAAACTACTTTGATACACAGGGAATAAGAGAAGCTATTCGTGCTTTTATTAGATAAACTGTCTCAGAGGACTGACTTGGTGTGCAATGGCGTATGTACAGTATAAGGAAGCTGACAAGGAGATAATGAATAAAAAGTACAAAGGGAGAAGTTGTCTCAGTATCTGGAAGATGGATTTATTAGAGGAATAGAAGCTTTTATTTAATGAAGGTGAGCTGGAAGATATATAGTAAGTATACTATATATGATGCATTTATTTGTTTTACCTATTTGACTTTATGTGGATTACTATGTAAGATAATTTAGTTTAACCTATAAAAAAAGCTATGTAAAAAGGAGAAATTAATGAAAAGAAATTACTGGCAGGTATTTTATCACTGGCTATGGTTGTTTCACTTACAGCCTGTGGAGCAAAAGAATGAGACTGTATCAGGGCAAGGCAGCTTCATCTGCAAAGAGTACCACGAGTGCGGCTTCCACAAAAGAGCTCTGCATCTGCTGCTTCCACAGCTTCATCTAAGACTGAGGGAAGCGATTTTAACAAGCTTGTAGAGGCTGCAAAGGGTACAGAGTAAGCTTCTATGGCTGGGGCGGAGATGATAAGCTAAATGCCTGGCTTGATGAGTATTTTGCTAAGAGACTCAAAGATAAGTATGACATACATTGAAGAGTACCTATGCGATATCGATCAAGATACTTAGCCAGCTTTCCGTGAGCTTCAGGCTGGCAAGAAGGACGGCGATATCGATATGATATGGATAAATGGAGAGAACTCAAGACTGCAAAAGAGAATAACATAGCTCTTTGGACCATTTGCAGAGACTCTTCCTAACTTCGAAGCTTATATCAACAAGGATGACAAAGAGACCTACTCATGACTTTGCCTTTCCCTATAGACGGCTATGAAGCTCCTTACGGCAAGGCTCAGCTCTGTATTCTTCAACGACAGCAAGATTACATCTGAGACTCCTAAGAACACAGATGAGCTTCTTGAATTTGCTAAGAAGTATAAGGGAAAAAGTTACCTATGCGGCTCTTCCTGATTTCACAGCATCAGCCTTTGTAAGAAATGTTATTTACGATATAGTAGGCTATGAACAGTTTGCTGATATGAAGGCAGATAAGGCTACAGTTAAGAAGGCTATAGAGCCTGCTCTAGAGTACCTTAGAAAGCTTAACCCATATCTCTGGCAGGAAGGAAAGACTTTCCCTAGCGACAATCCAGCAGTAACCAAGATGTTTGCAGATGGTGAGCTTTGTTATGGGAATGAGCTATTCAGCCTTTGGAGTAGCTACCAATATTGAAAAATGGTACATTTACAGATACAACAAGAACCTTCCAGTTTGATAAGGGAACTATCGGTAATACCAACTATATAGCAATTGCTTCTAACTCAGGCAATAGCGCAGGTGCACAGGTGGCTATCAACGAAATGATGGACCCTGAGGGTTCAGGGCAGACAGATATAAGGTACTTAGAACAATCCCTCGTTGTTTGCATATGACAAGCTTAACGATGAGCAGAAGAAGGCTTTTTGACAGCGTAGACATCGGCAAGGGTGTAATCAGCCAGAATGAACTCCTTTTCAAAGAGACTTCCTGAGATGCCTGCAGGACTTGTTCCAATCATCGAGGAAATCTGGAAATGAAGAAGTGGTAGGAAAATAATGAAAAACTGACGCCATATTTACTTTTTGGTGCCTCAGCTCCTTCTTGGAACAGTATTTATTACAGGAATCGTAATCGGAATTACTCAGAGCCTTGGGGTAATTCCGATTTTTAAGTTATATACCCGACACTTTCATGTACTATAAGGAAATACTGGGAAGAGAGGCAAGCATACAGGCATTTATATACAGCTTTAAGATAGCGGGAGTATCTGCGGTTTTTGTCCATCCTCATAGGAATATTTATGTGTTATGTGCTTATAAATACCAAAAAGAAGCGGACTTGTAAACGCTATAGTAAAGCTCCCTATAATAGTGCCACACACCATAGTTGCACTTATGATAATAAATGTAATGTCACAGAATGGACTCTTAGCGAGGATATTATTTCATCTTAATATCATAAGCGACCAGAGCCAATTCCCTCCTATAAATGACGCGGGCGGAGTGGGGTCATCCTTGCCTATATGTGGAAGGAGGCTCCTTTTGTCATTTACTTTGTCATAACCTTATGGCGGCAATCAGCAGCAACCTCGGGGAGGCAGCTATAAACCTTGGTGCAAGCAGGCTTACAGCCTTCATAAAGGGTCAGCCTTCCGCTTTGTATAGGGCAATATCTTAAGTGCCTTTCTCATCATATTTGTATATGCTCTTGGAGCCTATGAGCTTCCACAAATCTTAGGGGCTACCCTGCCAAAGGCTCTGCTCATACTAAGTTACATAGAGTTTCAAAAGCCTGACCTTAGGCTCCGCCCTTATGCAATGGCTTATAACGGCGTGCTTACGGTAATCTCGGTATTTGCAGCCATTGTTTATTTCAGACTGATGAAGAAGAGCAGTGAGAGATATGGAGGGAACAAATGAAAAGAAATAATATATTTGGAAAGATTATAGTAATAATATTTTTCACTTGTAGTCATCCTCCCGATTCTTCCCCTTTTTATGTGGGTATTTACGGAAAAGATTTTACCTGGCCTTCACTCTTTTCCTCAGGCTTTTTCACTAAGAGCTATAAATAGTCTTATAAGGATGAATTCGAGCTGATGAAGACCTTTGCTTTAAGCATAGTGCTATCTCTAACTGTGGCAGCGGTTTCCGTTGTTATAGGGCTTATGACTGCAAGGGCACTTAGCTTTTATGAATTTAAGCTTAAGGGAGTGGTTAGCTTCTTGGTTATGTTTCCTTTTCTTGTACCCACCACGGTATTTGCAATGGGTATACAGGTAACCTTGCTTAGAGTTGGGCTTGCAGGCAATGTATGGGGAGTAATTTCGTCTATGTAATTTACTCAGCTCCATACGCAACCAGGCTTATAGAAGAGGGCACAAGGGCATTGTCTCTTAAGCTTGAAGAACAGGCCAGGGTGCTTGGCATGCTCTGTAAAGGCATTTTTAGGGTAAGCCTTCCAAATCTCACTCCTGTCATCCTATCAGCCTTTACCATGGCATACCTCATTTCCTTTAGCCAGTACTTTTTGACTCTCCTAATCGGAGGTGGAAATGTCAATACCTTTGCGGTAATTATGGTGCCTTACATTCAGGGCGCGGGAGAGAAACTTTTGCGAGCATATACAGTCTGGTATTTATGATAGTGACGATAGTAATATTTGCGGGCTTTTGACAGACTGGCAAAGCTCTTCCCTAAAAATGCAGAAATAGAGTATCACAGGTAGGTGAAATATGAGTTTAAGTGTAAAAGGATTGAATGTAAGTTATGGGAAAAACCACATACTTAAGGATATCAACCTTGAGATAGAAAGTGGTGAATTTGTTCCATACTTGGGAAAGCGGCTGTGGCAAGACCACCTTATAAAGAGCATAGCAGGACTTTTTAGAAACTGATAACGGAGATATAGGCATCTTTGATAAGAATGTAGCAGGGCTTCCACCTGAAAAAAGGCAGACGGTGATAGTATTTCAGGACTTAAGGCTATTTCCTCATATGAATGTAGAGGATAATATTGCCTTTGCAATGAAGCTTAAGAAGATGGACAGGGCAGTAATCAAAGAAAAGGTAGAGAAGCTTTTAGACCAGGTTAGGCTCTCAGGATATGAGAAAGAGAAAGGTAAGCAGGCTCTCTGGAGGACAGATGCAGAGAGTGGCACTTGCAAGAGCACTTGGAGCCGAGCCTAAGCTCCTCCTCTTAGATGAGCCATTTGCAAGCCTTGATGAAGACCTCAGAAAGGAAATGGGAGAGCTTGTAAGAAGGCTTCACAGGGAAAACAGCATAACCACCATAATGATAACCCATGACAAAGAAGAGGCTATGGAGCTATCTGACAGGCTTGCCCTTATGGAAGAAGAGAATACTTTGCCTTTGACAGTCCCAGAGGCTGTATAACAGTCCAAAAGATCAGAAAAATTGCAGCTATGTTGAGCGATGTGAACCCTTTTTGCGGCAAGGTAGATGGAAGACACTCACATCTGATATAATTAGCTTCGAAACAGATAAAAAGCCGGGGAAATATAAACTCCTTTCTTCGTCCAAGCGAATTAGATGTGGATAACAAGGGGAGAAATTGGGGATAAAGGTCAGCTTAAAAGCAGATATCTTTTGGGGAGAGATTACCGAGCTGCTACTTGAGGCGAAGAAAATGAATACAAGGTAAGGCTTCCCTTACGGAGAATTTACAAAAGCTAGAGATTAAAAACTGCGATGAACTAAGGCTTATAAGCAGGAAGAAAACAATGATTTTATACTTTTTGGAGGAAGAGGAATGAAAAAGATAATATTTGACTGCGACAATACTATAGGAGTAGAAAACTGCGATGTGGATGATGGCTTAACTCTTCTTTATCTGTTGGGATGCAAAGATGTTGAAATCTTAGGAATTACAAACTGCTTTGGCAATAACGAGACTGAGACGGTATATGCCAACACACTTAGCTTTCTTAAGGAAATAGGAAGAAGTGATATCAAAGGGTATATAAGGGAGGACTGACGGCAGAGGACTATGAAAATGAAGCGACTGACTTTATAGTAGATACGCTTAATAAGAGGAAGAGGTACATATACTTGCAACAGGCTCTCTTTACCAACCTTGCAGGTGCACTGGTAAAGGATGAGGCTGCTTTTTCACAAGGTAAAATCAGTCACTCTTATGGGAGGAATCACTGCTCCCCTCATTGTGGGCGGCTTAACTGATTAATGAACTGAACTTCTCAGTAGACTATAAGGCAGCATACAAGGTGCTTACCTCTGGAGTGCCTCTTAGCCTGGCTACAGGAAATAACTGTCTGAAGGTAATCTTGAGGTGGATAAAATTTAAGGGAAGAGCTTCTTTCAAAGCGGCTCACAGGTAGGTAAGTACATAGTAGATAAGACTAATTACTGGTTTGAAAGAAATGAAAAGAAAATACGGGCATCAAGGCCTTTTTGCAACTGGGATGTAACCGCAGGCTCATACCTTGTTAAGCCTGAGAATTTTACCGATAACAGGGGCTTATTACAAGCTATCAGAGGAAGACCTTAAGACAGGCTTTCTTAGGGAAGAGTGAAAGAAAGGAGAGCATAACTCTGTGTTAAATCTTCCTACAGATAACCGATGAGGAAGGCTTTGTAAGAGAGGTATGCTAGAGGGTTTGAAGAGGCGGATATAAAGTTATAGAAGCCTAGGATAGGATGTAAACAGATTTTGATGTCCACATCATTTGATAAAGAATATAAACTCCCACAGTCAGCTGAAGTCCCTAGCTGATTTTGGAGTTTATTATATGTAATTGGAATTTCTATTGTGCTGCTTATATTTATTTGACTGATTCTCAAGGTAAGTGCAAAACTAAGTTGCTTTTTAGTTGGATACCACAAGTACTTGACA
>BNJV01002899.1_pt1 | contig 23970 bp, 24 predicted proteins | sample 8540591 | NCBI WGS metagenome assembly BNJV01 (sample SAMD00202457, study PRJDB9452) | human saliva metagenome | host: Homo sapiens | reverse complement strand
ATGGTCACCCTAAAATAAATTTCCCCGAATAATTTTCATACTTTTGCTTAACAAATTGAATAATGTTGTTTTGCCTGTTCCTGATGGTCCAATTATGATATATCCCCAAACTTAAATTCTAAATTAATATTGTTTAATACCTTTTTATCTCCATATGAAAAACTAAGATTTTTATTTTGATATCATAATTTTCATTTCTTTAGAACTTTCATCAATCTTTTTCAAACTAGAACGCAATTATCCTTTACTAGTCTATTAATCCCTTTGACCTTTACTATATTCTTTATGAATTTTGATAAATGAGAAAATAATATTCCCTGATAAATTTCCTACCGATAATATCACACCAGGAATAACAACCTTTAAAAATATATTAATGTTACATGAGAAAAGCATCAGTGAGTCTTGGTCCTATTACGCTACCAAAACTTGGGATAGTCTCAATTAGACTTGGTAGTATTATTTATCTTATTTTCTCTGTTCATATATCAGATTTTCTTATCTAATAACCCAGTTAGAATTCTTTGTTATATAAGTTCCATACAGAATATCCTCTAAAAAGTCAGTTAAGTTTCTTAAATAATTTTCTGAATTTTGTGATCGTAACCTTTTCATTTTCTTCTGATCTTTAGTAATCTAGGCAGTATAAGGTTTGATGAAAAATCACTAAACTTGCTATTGCACCCTCAATGCAATATAATTAGTCCAACAAAAGCTGAAATAATATATAATTGTATCAATCAAATTAAAAATTAATTCTATTGCATTTTCAATTTGATTTCGTCGTTGTTTAGCTTTGAAATATATTCGCTATTGATTTTGGAATTTTATTATCTATCGTAATATATTCTCGATATTTTAAAGTGCCTAACATCTTTGCTTTGTTTGTGGATTAAATAAATATAGTTAAAAAGAATATGCAACTATATATAATCCTAAATTTAATAAAATCATATACATTGCTTCTATATACTTTCCATCTATTATTCTTTGTACAAATAGTGTTAACGATAAAGATGCTGCAACACAAAGCATTGCTGCAATCATATTCAGAACAATACAACATATAACGTTATTTTTGATGGATTTAATATATCACTAGTTCCATAAATAATTCCTTTGTTTCATATTAAGGCTGATTATTCATTTTTCTTTTATACAGCGAATCACATATTTTTCACATAAAATGCATTCTTCTAATATATTTATTTACCGCATTATTATTTTCCTGCTCATCTATACTAATTTTTATTTCAGAATTCTTTCCGATTATAGTTCCAGTCATCATTAAGCGCCACTGCACATTTTACTACCATACCATTCGGTCTAAAGGTATAGCAATTTCTTTGTGCTAGCATACACTTTCAATCCCATCACATATAACATCTTTTATAGAGCTGTAAATTATGCTTTTTACCTGAATCTTATTTAATTCAACCACATTTTGATCTTCACAGAACTCATTCCTTCTTTAGCTGGTCACTCAACATATTCTCTATATTAATATCTATCATCTCCACTGATAGAACTTTCTAAATCCTTTATAAAATTCCTATGTTTTCTCCCAATTTTTATCTACATTTACTCGTATTATAATACGAAGTCACCATCCAAGTTACTTATATTGCTTATATTATTTTTAATAGCATTAAACGTTCCACTCACCATTTTCTAATACCTCAAACTTATCGAGTTTTTCACCATCTAAAAGTTATTTGATACCGGGCTATATAAAGAGTGAGATAAATAATAATCCTCTAAAATTAACAAATGTATATACGTTATCTGTTGAAGCAGAAATTGAGAAGGAATATATTCATGAATATGAAAATTTGCTTGCTAACGGAGCAGATAAAATCAATACGGAATTAGAACAATTTTTGAATAACAATGAATTTTTAATTGATAGAGAAACATTTGTAAGAACAATTAATGAATATTACGAGGATAATAATAGATATTTAAAAATAAATTATTTTACCAACAGAGAAATGTAATTTTAGATGTATATATTATGAAAATCACGATATTGATAGAGAATCAAAAATCAATGCGACAATATCAATAAATTTATAAGTAATAAACTACAGATCCAAATATTGAACGGGTTGTTTTAATGTGGTTTTGGAGGAGAACTGTTATTAAAATTTCAAGAAATTATAGAAGAAAGCGCAAAGGTAAAAGAAATTTGTACCAATAATAATAGAGAATATATTGGTAGCATAACTACCAACGGGTATCTTTTTAAATAAACATATTTTTAGTGAATCATATATTGTAGGTATAAGGACGTATCAAATAACTTTAGATGGTGAAAAACACGATAAGTTTAGAGTATTAGAAAATGGTAGTGGAACATTTATATACTATTAAAAATAATATAAGCAATATAAGTAACATGGATGGTGACTTCCATATTATAATACGAGTAAATGTAGATAAAAATTCAGGAGAAAACATAGAATTTTATAAGGATTTAGAAAGTTCTATCGGTGGAGATGATAGATTTTTATTAATATAGAGAATATATTTGATAGTGACCGAGCTAAAGAAGGAATAGAGTTCTATGAAGACTCAAAATGTAGTTGAATTAAATAAGATTCAGGTAAAAAGCATAATTTACAGCTCTATAAAGATGTGTATATATGATGGGATTGAAGTGTGCTATGCTAGCACAAGAAATTGCTATACCTTTAGACCGAATGGTATGGTAGTAAAAATGTACAGTAGCGCTTAATGATGACTGGAATATAATCGGAAAAATTCTGAAATAAAAAATTAGTATAGATGAGCAGGAAAAATAATAATGCGGTAAATAAATATATTAAGGAAGAATGCATTTTTATGTGATAAAAATGTGAAAAATTCGTTGTATAAAAAGAAAAATGAATAATCAGCCTTGTAATATGAAACAAAGGGGAATTATTTATGGAACTAATTGATATATTTAAATCCATCAAAAATAACGTTATATGTTGTATTGTTCTAGACAGATTGCAGCAATGTTTGTGTTGCGGCATCTTTATCGTTAACACTATTTGTACAAAGAATAATAGATGGAAAGTATAGGCTACCGTATATGATTTTATTAAATTTAGGATTATATATAGTTGCATATTCTTTTAACTATATTTATTTAATCCAAAAACAAAGCAAAGATGTTAGGCACTTAAAATATCGGGAGAATATATTACATGATAATAAGAAATTCAAAACCAAGATAAAAGAAAGTTGAATATATTTCAAAGCTAACACGACGGAAATCAAATTGGCAATGCACAGAACTAATTTTAATTTGATTGATACAATTTATATGTTATTTCAGCTTTTGTTGACCAATTATATTGCATTGGGGAATTGCAACAGAAGTTTAGTGATTTTTTCCTTAAAACTTATACTGCCTAGATTATCAAAAGAAAAAATCAGAAGAAATGAAAGTTACGATCACAAAATTCATGAAAAATTATTTAAGAAACTTAACTGACTTTTAGAAGGATATTCTGTATGGAACCTCTTATATAACAAAAGGAATTTCAACTAGTTAGATAAAGAAAATCTGATATATGAACAGAAGAAAAATAAGATAAAATATACTACAAGTCTAATTGAGACCATCCCAAGTTTTGGTAGCGTAATAATAGACAAGACTCACTGATGCTTTTCGCAGTAGCATTAATATATTTAAGGTTGTTATTCCTGGTGATATTATCAGTAGGAAATTTAATGGGAATATTATTTTCATTTATCAAAATTCATAAAGAATATAGTAAAAGGTCAAGGATTAATAGACTAGTAAAGGATAATTATGTTCTATTTGAAAAGATTGATGAAAGTTCCCAAAGAAATAGAGAATTATGATATCAAATAAAAAATCTTAGTTTTTCATATGGAGATAAAAAGGTATTAAACAATATTAATTTAGAATTTGCTTGGGAAAAAATACATCATAATTGGACCATCAGGAACAGGCAAACAACATTATTCAATTTGTTAAGCAAAAGTATAGAAAATTATCTGGGGGAAATTTATTTAGTGACCATAACTATAAAAATTTAAATGCCTATACTATATATGTCTATTGGATATAACTCAAAAACACATATATTTAATGCTAGTTTAAAAGATAATATACATTATTTGATAATGGATACTCTGAACTACACTATACGAAAGCTATTAAAAATAGCCAAGTTGATGAATTTATAATTGATGATGACCAAGTAATTGAAAAATGGAAATAATTTATCTGGAGGTCAAAAATCAAAGAATAGCAATTGCTAGAGATTATTCATGATCATAAAATTATTTTATTTGATGAATCTACAAATTCGTTAGATAAGGCAAAGAACTTAGAAATGATAAAATATTTAACATCATTAGATCAAACGGTAATATTTATTGCATAATGCGAGTGAAAAAGATAATTAATAATTTTTGAATATGTCATTGATTTTGAAAAATGGAATCAAACAAAAAGAGAAGTAATTTACTTCTCTTTTATTTGACTAAATATAATTATATCGCTATTCACATAAAAATTTTTCAGACTGTTTTTAATAATTACCAGCACTAAAAATTTATATAGATAATACAGAAAGAAAGGATAATTATTATGTGTGTTGCAAGGTATAAGACCGGTATTTAAGTTTAATGTAGTAATCGTTTCTATTTATTTAATAAAGAGAGGAGAAAAGAGAGGAGAAAATATGTTTAAGAAAATAATTACAGCAGTACTAGCTACATTAATGCTTTTAATCGTTTTGCCAACTAAAGTTTTAGCTGAAGAAACAGAAAATAATATTACAGATGAATATAAATATACTGATTTAGATGGTAAAACTCATCAATATTACGATGTTCATGGAAATCCACTTACAATTAGTGAAGTTGAACAGTTAATGCAACCAAAATTAGTATCATTCGAAATTCAACCAACAAGAGCACCAATTTATCCGGAAGCCGATGTTGTTCTTGTAAACTCTTCTTATGAAACAACAGGACCTCGTAGACAAGTATCCCCAAGTGTTGTTGGACCAGCCACGCTTACGTATGGACAGTCTGTTTCGGTATCGAGTTCTATTGGTGTAAATTTTGGAGCTGAAATTAATAGTAGAATTTTTAGAGCACTTGCACTACGATTTGGAGTTACATTTACACAAACAACTACTTCAAATACTTCATTTGGTGCTGCCTTCCCAGTTCCTGCAGGTAAAACAGGTGCAGTTTATTTTACCCCATTCTTATATTCTGGATATTGCACATATGTTGATACAAACTATCAAGGGACTGGAACATATGTTTCATTCCCAAAAATGAATGGAGTTTTTGCCGCTGGAGTTTATGAATTGATTACTTGGTAATTAATCATATATTTCTTTGAATATGTTAGCAATCTTTTAAGAACATAGCATTCTAGAGATAGGAGGTAAATAATGAAAAAAAGTATATCAGTTATATTATTGATGGCAGCTATATTAAATTTGTTGACAGGGTGTACTGTTCAAAACCAAAGTGAACAAAAACATAAATCTTCTGAACATAATCAATCTAAGAAAGAAGAAACTGCTATTGATATTAATAAATTGTCATCACTACATGAAATTTCAATCTCTGAAGAATCCTTATCAGATAAGTCTAAATTTTTTGATTTGGAAGGCAATCCGATTGACATGAGAGAAATATCATTAAAAAGAGGTGAATATTATATAATTGATGATTGTTCTATAGCCATTAGTGAAGTGATTTTATCTCCTATTCAGATTGATGCAAATTATAAAGTTTTAAAAGATCAATACGTTGAATTTGCAAATATTGCAAGTTATTCAAGTGTTGAAAATGACAACATACAGATGAAAAATATATTGCAACGTATTATTGGTTTTAATACGATACTTCCAATATCACATAACTTAAGCCAAATACAATTTATTCCATCTTCAGATATTGTTATTACAATCTATTTCTATCCAATTTGTTATAAAGTGGATGCTATTACCGATTCGTTTATACATTGAAAGGAGCTCATCAATTTGACGGATTATATTGTGATGGCATTTATGAAATTCGAATAGTTGAATAGTAAAAATTGACCAATATTATATACATGGAGTGTCAGTAACAGCGTAATTATTTAAAATTACGCTGTTACTTTATATTACTTCTATGAAATTAAACTGATAATTTGCTACACGGTTATTTATGCTGTTTTTATTGTAAATATCACCCATTTAGCAACTTTTAATAAAATTAAGTGAAAGTTTTATAGTGTTTTTTATAATAAAAAGGTAAAATAATGTATTGATAATATAACGCCCTATGTAGTCTTAAAATTTGGAGGTATTTGTATGAGTAAGTTTGATTTGTTTAGTGCTTTAGAAAATAGTTTTACAGAGATATATGCAAGCGATTTTTATAGAGATATTTTTCCTATTGGTTCTTTTGAAGAAAAAGGAGTCTATGAGAAGGGAAAATATAATGGAATTGCTGTATCCATAATAGCTGGTGATTCTAAAGCAAAGAGATATACCGTTACAGATGATTTAGAAATCATTGATACCTTAGTTGAAACGGATGATTTTTGTATTATGTCTCCGATATCTTATGCAGGAAAGAGTAGAAAGAGTGAATTTGCTAGGTTTTTATATGCAATGGCAATTGATCTAGATGGTGTTGATACTCTGGATGAGTGGAATTTCCTGATGACACAGATTGATAAAGGGCATGAGATGTTATCTTTCGTATGGGGACTTCCTAGACCTACCTATATTGTTGGTAGCGGAACAGGATTACATTTATATTTTGTATTTGAAAGACCAATACCGCTTTTTAGAAGCACTGTAAAGGAATTAGAGCGTTTAAGAAGAAGAATTACATGGCAGGCATGGACACAGGGAGCTTCAAGTCTGCATGATAATGTTCAATATGAGAGTCTTTTTCAAGGATTTAGGATGGTTGGAAGCATTACAAAGAACGGAGAGCGTACAAGAGCGTTCAAAGTAGGTGAAAAAGTTACGGTAGAATACCTGAATCAATATGTTCCAGAAGAGTATAGAGCCGTCAAATTTAGTTATAAATCCAATCTACTTTTAAAAGATGCAAAAGAAAAGTACCCAGAATGGTATCAAAAGCGAATTGTAGAGAAGAAACCAAAAGGTACATGGGTATGTAAGAAAGATTTATATTATTGGTGGATCAGGAAATTAAAAGCTGGAGTGCAACAAGGTCATAGATATTGGTGCATCATGACACTAGCAACATATGCAAAGAAATGTGATATTCCTTTTGAAGAATTAGAAAAAGATGCATATGGATTAATACCTTTTATGAATACAAAAGGTGATAAATTTACAGAGGATGATGTTTTACATGCATTAGAGGCTTATAACGATAGTTATATTACTTATCCAATCAATACCATTATTCAAAGAACAGATATCCCAATTCAAAAAAATAAAAGAAATTATAGAAAGCAGAGTATTCATTTAGAGAGAGCTCGCGCAGTACAGGCAATTGATTATCCAAATAATTCATGGGCTGGAAGAAATTCAAAAAAAGTTGTAGTAAATCAGTGGCAGTTAAATAATCCGAATGGTAGAAAAATAGATTGTGTTAGAGAAACAGGATTATCAAAGCCAACAGTTTTAAAATGGTGGAATACTGATGAATAAAAAAGAAGTATTTTTACTTATATACTTCTCTTCTATGACCCATTTCAAATATTTCTATTGTTAAAATTTCATCATGGATATCTGCGAATAGTCTATAATCACCAACACGATATCTCCATATACCTGCCAATTTCCCTTTTAACGGTTTTCCATGGACTCTTGGATTATCACAATCAACTAAATTCTTTATTACCCAGTTTTTTATGATTCTTGATGTTTGCTTATCTAGTTTTTTTAATTGCTTTATTGCCGATTCTGAAAACTCTACTTTATACATTTCAGATACCTAACATTTTCCAAACTTCTGTATGATCATATTTCTTTTCATGTTTTGCTTTTTCATGAGCTTTTAAAATTCTTTCTTCATCTAAAGATAGATCGTCTTCAATTTTATCTAATACTAAGTCCCTGATAAATTTACTCATATTCAAATTGTTTACAGAAACATAATCACGTAATAACTTTGTTTCATCATCATTCATTCGTAAAGAAATTGTATTCATAATTCTTCTCCTTTTTATCTATGTATTACTTGTAATACAATAATACAATCATTCATAAGAAAGTCAATAAAAAAATGTAAATATTGACAACAAATAGAAATCACAATAAAAGAGAAGTTAATCACTTCTCTTTTTGTTTAGCTAAATATAATTATAACGCTATTCACATAAAAAAATTTCAGACTGTTTTTTTAATAATTATCAGAACTAAAAATTTATATAGATGATACAGAAAGAAAGGATAATTATTATGTGTGTTGCAAGGTATAAGACCGGCATTTAAGTTTAATGTATTAATCGTTTCTATTTATTTAATAAAGAAAGGATAAAATAATATGATAAAAAAGATTATAACGATAGCTCTTACTATGTCATTGATAACGACTTTTAGCAATATTACAAATACTTATGCATATGAAGAAAATAATAAAAAAATTTCAAATAGTGGATGTGGTGTGATGACAGAAGAACCTATAATGGATAAAAATTACATAAACGAAAAAGGCGAGCTGGTTAATCACTTTCAAGATAATACACAAGTTATTTATCACGAAGACGGAACAATAACGGTTTATTCTCCATTTGGAACTAAGCCAGAGAGTTTTGATGCAACATATAGGGTTGGTTGGATAACACTTGGGATAGCCGTATTGAAAATAGTAGGGGGGATTATTAGTACTTGTTCAGCAATTCAATATGTGACAGGACACGACATATGTAGGATTGTTTTAAGATATATTACAAATCCTAAAAAAACAGAATACTCTGTTGATGCAATATACCACGCAGGGTATATTCCTGGATGTGAACCTAGACATTCGCTACCATGTAACTCTGGATATTGGGAGTATAACGTCCACTAATTAGTCGATATGAGAAAGTGCTATTTAAAAAAAAATTGCAGTTGCTTTTTTGACAATCATTTCTATTCTCTACATATTTAATATAATTTTATTTCCGTCGAATAGAATAATTCAGGTAACAATTGGTATGCTTATGCTATTTAGTATAATAATTATAATCAGAAAAAAATAAAGAGATAGGACGGCAATCCTATCTCTTTTCTCCATTAGGGAGGCTTAGATTATCAAAGCCAACAGTTTTAAAGTGGTGGAATACTGATGAATAAAAAGAAGTATTTTTACTTATATACTTCTCTTCTATGGCCTATTGTTAGAGCTAATATTACAAATTGATTATCATCAATTAGACATATCAACCGATAATCTCCAATCCTATATCTCCATTGTCCACTCCGATTAGCAGTTAAACCTTTTCCATGAATACGAGGATCATCACAATTCATAATATTTTTTGATATCCAAGACTGAATCATCCTCTGAGTATATCTATCAAGCTTTTTAAACTCTTTTTCAAAGCGAACAGATGTTTCAAGACGGTAACTCATAGATCTAATTCTTCCATAGTTCTTCAATCGGTCTTGATTGATAACCACTATCCACATATTCCTTATATGCTTCACTTGCAACTGCAATATCATACTCATCTTCAATTCTCTCAAATAAAGCACGTTTAAAAGCTTCACCTAAAGAAACAGAATGAAGTTTAGCATAACTTTCAGCCAAGGCTTTCTCTTCACCAGTTAATCTGATAGAAAAAGACATAATAAATCTCCTTTCTGTAGTACATAGTACTACTTATATTATAATAATATATCTAGCCATAAGAAAGTCAATGAAAATGTAAATATTGACAACAAATAAAAATCACACTACCATACAAGAAAGAGGCCTCGCCGTATGAGAGCGCAAACACACCGTTAAGGCTACGCCGTAACAGTTCTCTTCGAGGTTTGCTTAAAGATTGGAGTGCTATTGCTATGCCTAATGTATATGGTCAAAATACTAAGATAACCGATGTCGTCGGTCGTTCTCGCTACATATCTGGTGAATCGGATAAGCAGGAAGAAGTTATCGTACATGAAAAAAACATGATGTATGACTGGTCGTTTTATTCTGCTTATGAACGTGAAAATGCGCATCAAGAAAATCAAAGACAGAACGAGGCGAGGGAAATGATAATAGCCTTGCCTAACGAGTTAGCAGATAAAAATAAAAATCAGACCTCTGCAGAACAGAAAATCATACTCAAAGAAATCTGTGATGATCTGGTTAACCAGATCGTGGGTGAAGGACACGATCACGAGTATGCGGTTCATTGGAACCATGACCGTACCAACCTACATGTACATATCCTTTATTCTGAAAGAAAGGTCATTCAGACAGAGCCAAAGAGATATAAAAAAGATATATGGCAGGATAAGGACACGCACCAGCTTGCCAAGGCAAACGCAGAGAATGCCGAACTGGTACACCATAAGGGCGATATTATGAGGGATAAAGAGGGTAATATTAGATACACTGATACACCACTTTCCGCAAAGGATACTCGTTTCAAAGAACACAGTTTCATGTCAGAGCGAAATAAGTGCATACAGAGCGTTCTAAAGCGTTTTGGGTATGATTTATCCATCCAAGATAAAGAAACGCCTTATTTGAGCCAAAAGAAGCTCTATAAAGGGGCATCTATGGACTACCTAGAGAATGCAAGGGCATATAACAGTGCTGTAAAGGACTATAACCGCAATGTAAAGATGGATATCGAGATACAACCTGAAAGAGAAGGATTGTATTGTGAAATCAGAAAAGACATCGAAGATGAGATAAAAAAGGCTAATAGCAGGTTCAAGAAGATAAGCCAAGAGGCAATTAAAGCCATCAAAGAGATGTCGGATCACATATTGAACAGCGTAAAACAAGCTATCAATACTATGGGCGAATACTGGAACCAAAACAAAGACAAGATATTAGACCTTTTTCAAGAGAAGGACACGTTACAGATGAAGTCCGATATAGGACATCAGATACTAGAAAAAGAAAACCAAAGGGTAGATAGACTGGAAGATGAAGTCATACAGGAAAGACATATCGAGAATATGTTTGAACATGACGGACTATCCCTATAAGAACTATCAAAGGAGAAGATATGAGTTTAGAATCCGCAAAGATGAGACTGGAGCAGGCAGTAGCACGAAGAGACCACGTACAGAGGGAATTAGAGGATACTGATAGACAACTACAGGCAGTAAACCAAAAACAAGCTGAAGTCGCTCGAAAACTCTTTATACAGGGCGGTATAGACATATACCGACAGACACAGCAGATAGAAGATTGCCTAAAGATTCAAAATGAGAAGATAGATAGGGCATCACAAAACATAAAAGCTTCTGCAGAAGCTGTAAAACGTTCTAATGAGAAGCTAAATAAGATAGACCTAGATAGCCTAGAATACATCACCAATACACTAAAAGAGTTGGATAGCAGAACGGATCAGACCTATACTGCATTATTAGACAGTAAAAAAAGAGCCTATGAAGAGGCTTTAAATGAATTTATATTAGAGCATGAAAAGAAGAAAAAAGACCTGGACAAGCTCATCCAGGATAAGCAAGACCAGGTAACAAACCTGGATAAAAAGATAGAGGAACTAGAACACATAAAATCTTCCAAAGAAGCCAAGAAAAATATATCAAAACATCTGTGGACTGTGTTTTTATCAGCTTTCATTTTGACTAGTGCTGTAACCATATCCATTTTAGCTGGATGGGGCATAGCACTGGTAATCAATAGGATAGTCGCATTCGTATTAGCACATTTGCTATGGTTTTTAGGAATTGGTTTAATACCGATCGCGTTATTTATTCTTATCAAATCACAACAATAAAAGAGAAGTGATAAACTTCTCTTTTTGTTTGACTAAATATAATTATAACTCTTTTCCAACACAAATTTCAGACTGTTTTTTTAATAATTATCAGTACTAAAATTTATGTAGATAATACAGAGAGAAAGGATAATTATTATGTGCGTCGCAAGGTATAAGACCGGTATTTAGGTAATCCTGATAATTTATGATTTTTGCTTTAAAGATAAAAATATAGGAGGATTATATGAAAATAATTAAAGAAGGTAAGAAACCAGAAATAAAGACAGTTGGTATAGTAGAAAATACTACATGTGCTAATAATTAGATTGTTAATCAAAAGGAGCCATGGCTCCTTTTGATTATTAAAAATAAATGAAAGGGGGATATAGTTTATGAAAAAATATTTGATACCGGGCTATATAAAGAGTGAGATAAATAATAACTTAAAATTAACAAATGTATATACATTTGCTGAAGCAGAAATTGAGAAGGAATATATTCATGAATATGAAAATTTGCTTGCTAACGGAGCAGATAAAATCAATACGGAATTAGAACAATTTTTGAATAACAATGAATTTTTTTAATTGATAGAGAAACATTTGTAAGAACAATTAATGAATATTACGAGGATAATAATAGATATTTAAAAAAATAATTATTTTACCAACAGAGAAATGTAATTTTAGATGTATATATTGTTATGAAAAATCACGATATTGATAGAGAATCAAAAAAATCAATTATGACAATATCAATAAATTTATAAGTAATAAACTAAAAACAGATCCAAATATTGAACGGGTTGTTTTAATGTGGTTTGGAGGAGAACCGTTATTAAAAATTTCAAGAAATTATAGAAGAAAGCGCAAAGGTAAAAGAAATTTGTACCAATAATAATAGAGAATATATTGGTAGCATAACTACCAACGGGTATCTTTTAAATAAACATATTTTTTTAGTGAATTATATATTGTAGGTATAAGGACGTATCAAATAACTTTAGATGGTGAAAAACACGATAAGTTTAGAGTATTAGAAAATGGTAGTGGAACATTTAATACTATTAAAAATAATATAAGCAATATAAGTAACATGGATGGTGACTTCCATATTATAATACGAGTAAATGTAGATAAAAATTCAGGAGAAAACATAGAATTTTATAAGGATTTAGAAAGTTCTATCGGTGGAGATGATAGATTTTTTATTAATATAGAGAATATATTTGATAGTGACCGAGCTAAAGAAGGAATAGAGTTCTGTGAAGATCAAAATGTAGTTGAATTAAATAAGATTCAGGTAAAAAAGCATAATTTACAGCTCTATAAAGATGTTATATATGATGGGATTGAAGTGTGCTATGCTAGCACAAGAAATTGCTATACCTTTAGACCGAATGGTATGGTAGTAAAATGTACAGTAGCGCTTAATGATGACTGGAATATAATCGGAAAAAATTCTGAAATAAAAATTAGTATAGATGAGCAGGAAAATAATAATGCGGTAAATAAATATATTAAGGAAGAATGCATTTTATGTGAAAAAATAAAAAAATGTGAAAAAATTCGCTGTATAAAAAGAAAAATGAATAATCAGCCTTGTAATATGAAACAAAGGGGAATTATTTATGGAACTAATTGATATATTTAAATCCATCAAAAATAACGTTATATGTTGTATTGTTCTAGATATGATTGCAGCAATGCTTTGTGTTGCGGCATCTTTATCGTTAACACTATTTGTACAAAGAATAATAGATGGAAAGTATATAGAAGCAATGTATATGATTTTATTAAATTTAGGATTATATATAGTTGCATATTCTTTTAACTATATTTATTTAATCCAAAAAAACAAAGCAAAGATGTTAGGCACTTTAAAATATCGAGAATATATTACACAGATAATAAGAAATTCAAAATCCAAGATAAAAGAAAGCGAATATATTTCAAAGCTAAACAACGACGGAAATCAAATTGAAAATGCAATAGAATTAATTTTTAATTTGATTGATACAATTTTATATGTTATTTCAGCTTTTGTTGGACTAATTATATTGCATTGGGGAATTGCAATAGCAAGTTTAGTGATTTTTTCCTTAAACCTTATACTGCCTAGATTACTAAAGAAAAAATCAGAAGAAAATGAAAGGTTACGATCACAAAATTCAGAAAATTATTTAAGAAACTTAACTGACTTTTTTTAGAAGGATATTCTGTATGGAACTTATATAACAAAAAAAGGAATTCTAACTAGGTTATTAGATAAAGAAAATCTGATATATGAACAGAAGAAAAATAAGATAAATAATACTACAAGTCTAATTGAGACTATCCCAAGTTTTGGTAGCGTAATAGGACAAGACTCACTGATGCTTTTCGCAGTAGCATTAATATATTTTTAAGGTTGTTATTCCTGGTGTGATATTATCAGTAGGAAATTTATCGGGAATATTATTTTCTCATTTATCAAAAATTCATAAAAGAATATAGTAAAGGTCAAAGGGATTAATAGACTAGTAAAGGATAATTGCGTTCTATTTGAAAAAGATTGATGAAAGTTCTAAAGAAATAGAGAATTATGATATCAAAATAAAAAAATCTTAGTTTTTTTCATATGGAGATAAAAAAAGGTATTAAAACAATATTAATTTAGAATTTAAGTTTGGGGAAAAAAATATATCATAATTGGACCATCAGGAACAGGCAAAACAACATTATTCAATTTGTTAAGCAAAAGTATAGAAAAATTATTCGGGGAAATTTATTTAGGTGACCATAACTATAAAAAAATTTAAATGCCTATACTATACATAAGTCTATTGGATATGTAACTCAAAAAAACACATATATTTAATGCTAGTTTAAAAGATAATATTACATTATTTGATAATGGATACTCTGAACTACACTATACGAAAGCTATTAAAAATAGCCAAGTTGATGAATTTATAATTGATGATGACCAAGTAATTGAAAAAAATGGAAATAATTTATCTGGAGGTCAAAATCAAAGAATAGCAATTGCTAGGGAGATTATTCATGGCCATAAAAATTATTTTTATTTGATGAATCTACAAATTCGTTAGATAAGGCAAAGAACTTAGAAATGATAAAATATTTAACATCATTAGATCAAACGGTAATATTTATTGCGCATAATGCGAGTGAAAAAGATAATTAATAATTTTGAATATGTCATTGATTTTGAAAATGGAATCAAACAAAAAGAGAAGTAATTTACTTCTCTTTTATTTGACTAAATATAATTATATCGCTATTCACATAAAAATTTCAGACTGTTTTTTTAATAATTACCAGCACTAAAATTTATATAGATAATACAGAAAGAAAGGATAATTATTATGTGTGTTGCAAGGTATAAGACCGGTATTTAAGTTTAATGTAGTAATCGTTTCTATTTATTTAATAAAGAGAGGAGAAAAGAGAGGAGAAAAATATGTTTAAGAAAAATAATTACAGCAGTACTAGCTACATTAATGCTTTTAATCGTTTTTGCCAACTAAAGTTTTAGCTGAAGAAACAGAAAAATAATATTACAGATGAATATAAATATACTGATTTAGATGGTAAAACTCATCAATATTACGATGTTCATGGAAATCCACTTACAATTAGTGAAGTTGAACAGTTAATGCAACCAAAATTAGTATCATTCGAAATTCAACCAACAAGAGCACCAATTTATCCGGAAGCCGATGTTGTTCTTGTAAACTCTTCTTATGAAACAACAGGACCTCGTAGACAAGTATCCCCAAGTGTTGTTGGACCAGCCACGCTTACGTATGGACAGTCTGTTTCGGTATCGAGTTCTATTGGTGTAAATTTTGGAGCTGAAATTAATAGTAGAATTTTTAGAGCACTTGCACTACGATTTGGAGTTACATTTACACAAACAACTACTTCAAATACTTCATTTGGTGCTGCCTTCCCAGTTCCTGCAGGTAAAACAGGTGCAGTTTATTTTACCCCATTCTTATATTCTGGATATTGCACATATGTTGATACAAACTATCAAGGGACTGGAACATATGTTTCATTCCCAAAAATGAATGGAGTTTTTGCCGCTGGAGTTTATGAATTGATTACTTGGTAATTAATCATATATTTCTTTGAATATGTTAGCAATCTTTTAAGAACATAGCATTCTAGAGATAGGAGGTAAATAATGAAAAAAAGTATATCAGTTATATTATTGATGGCAGCTATATTAAATTTGTTGACAGGGTGTACTGTTCAAAACCAAAGTGAACAAAAACATAAATCTTCTGAACATAATCAATCTAAGAAAGAAGAAACTGCTATTGATATTAATAAATTGTCATCACTACATGAAATTTCAATCTCTGAAGAATCCTTATCAGATAAGTCTAAATTTTTTGATTTGGAAGGCAATCCGATTGACATGAGAGAAATATCATTAAAAAGAGGTGAATATTATATAATTGATGATTGTTCTATAGCCATTAGTGAAGTGATTTTATCTCCTATTCAGATTGATGCAAATTATAAAGTTTTAAAGATCAATACGTTGAATTTGCAAATATTGCAAGTTATTCAAGTGTTGAAAATGACAACATACAGATGAAAAATATATTGCAACGTATTATTGGTTTTAATACGATACTTCCAATATCACATAACTTAAGCCAAATACAATTTATTCCATCTTCAGATATTGTTATTACAATCTATTTCTATCCAATTTGTTATAAAGTGGATGCTATTACCGATTCGTTTTATACATTGAAAGGAGCTCATCAATTTGACGGATTATATTGTGATGGCATTTATGAAATTCGAATAGTTGAATAGTAAAAATTGACCAATATTATATACATGGAGTGTCAGTAACAGCGTAATTATTTAAAAATTACGCTGTTACTTTATATTACTTCTATGAAATTAAACTGATAATTTGCTACACGGTTATTTATGCTGTTTTTTTATTGTAAATATCACCCATTTAGCAACTTTTTAATAAAAATTAAGTGAAAGTTTTATAGTGTTTTTTTATAATAAAAAAAGGTAAAATAATGTATTGATAATATAACGCCCTATGTAGTCTTAAAATTTGGAGGTATTTGTATGAGTAAGTTTGATTTGTTTAGTGCTTTAGAAAATAGTTTTACAGAGATATATGCAAGCGATTTTTATAGAGATATTTTTCCTATTGGTTCTTTTGAAGAAAAAGGAGTCTATGAGAAGGGAAAATATAATGGAATTGCTGTATCCATAATAGCTGGTGATTCTAAAGCAAAGAGATATACCGTTACAGATGATTTAGAAATCATTGATACCTTAGTTGAAACGGATGATTTTTGTATTATGTCTCCGATATCTTATGCAGGAAAGAGTAGAAAGAGTGAATTTGCTAGGTTTTTTTATATGCAATGGCAATTGATCTAGATGGTGTTGATACTCTGGATGAGTGGAATTTCCTGATGACACAGATTGATAAAGGGCATGAGATGTTATCTTTCGTATGGGGACTTCCTAGACCTACCTATATTGTTGGTAGCGGAACAGGATTACATTTATATTTTGTATTTGAAAGACCAATACCGCTTTTTAGAAGCACTGTAAAGGAATTAGAGCGTTTAAGAAGAAGAATTACATGGCAGGCATGGACACAGGGAGCTTCAAGTCTGCATGATAATGTTCAATATGAGAGTCTTTTTCAAGGATTTAGGATGGTTGGAAGCATTACAAAGAACGGAGAGCGTACAAGAGCGTTCAAAGTAGGTGAAAAAGTTACGGTAGAATACCTGAATCAATATGTTCCAGAAGAGTATAGAGCCGTCAAATTTAGTTATAAATCCAATCTACTTTTAAAAGATGCAAAAGAAAAGTACCCAGAATGGTATCAAAAGCGAATTGTAGAGAAGAAACCAAAAGGTACATGGGTATGTAAGAAAGATTTATATTATTGGTGGATCAGGAAATTAAAAGCTGGAGTGCAACAAGGTCATAGATATTGGTGCATCATGACACTAGCAACATATGCAAAGAAATGTGATATTCCTTTTGAAGAATTAGAAAAAGATGCATATGGATTAATACCTTTTATGAATACAAAAGGTGATAAATTTACAGAGGATGATGTTTTACATGCATTAGAGGCTTATAACGATAGTTATATTACTTATCCAATCAATACCATTATTCAAAGAACAGATATCCCAATTCAAAAAAATAAAAGAAATTATAGAAAGCAGAGTATTCATTTAGAGAGAGCTCGCGCAGTACAGGCAATTGATTATCCAAATAATTCATGGGCTGGAAGAAATTCAAAAAAAGTTGTAGTAAATCAGTGGCAGTTAAATAATCCGAATGGTAGAAAAATAGATTGTGTTAGAGAAACAGGATTATCAAAGCCAACAGTTTTAAAATGGTGGAATACTGATGAATAAAAAAGAAGTATTTTTACTTATATACTTCTCTTCTATGACCCATTTCAAATATTTCTATTGTTAAAATTTCATCATGGATATCTGCGAATAGTCTATAATCACCAACACGATATCTCCATATACCTGCCAATTTCCCTTTTAACGGTTTTCCATGGACTCTTGGATTATCACAATCAACTAAATTCTTTATTACCCAGTTTTTTATGATTCTTGATGTTTGCTTATCTAGTTTTTTTAATTGCTTTATTGCCGATTCTGAAAACTCTACTTTATACATTTCAGATACCTAACATTTTCCAAACTTCTGTATGATCATATTTCTTTTCATGTTTTGCTTTTTTTCATGAGCTTTTTAAAAATTCTTTTCTTCATCTAAAGATAGATCGTCTTCAATTTTATCTAATACTAAGTCCCTGATAAATTTACTCATATTCAAATTGTTTACAGAAACATAATCACGTAATAACTTTGTTTCATCATCATTCATTCGTAAAGAAATTGTATTCATAATTCTTCTCCTTTTTTTATCTATGTATTACTTGTAATACAATAATACAATCATTCATAAGAAAGTCAATAAAAAAATGTAAATATTGACAACAAATAGAAATCACAATAAAAGAGAAGTTAATCACTTCTCTTTTTGTTTGGCTAAATATAATTATAACGCTATTCACATAAAAATTTCAGACTGTTTTTTTAATAATTATCAGAACTAAAATTTATATAGATGATACAGAAAGAAAGGATAATTATTATGTGTGTTGCAAGGTATAAGACCGGCATTTAAGTTTAATGTATTAATCGTTTCTATTTATTTAATAAAGAAAGGATAAAATAATATGATAAAAAAGATTATAACGATAGCTCTTACTATGTCATTGATAACGACTTTTAGCAATATTACAAATACTTATGCATATGAAGAAAATAATAAAAAAATTTCAAATAGTGGATGTGGTGTGATGACAGAAGAACCTATAATGGATAAAAATTACATAAACGAAAAAGGCGAGCTGGTTAATCACTTTCAAGATAATACACAAGTTATTTATCACGAAGACGGAACAATAACGGTTTATTCTCCATTTGGAACTAAGCCAGAGAGTTTTGATGCAACATATAGGGTTGGTTGGATAACACTTGGGATAGCCGTATTGAAAATAGTAGGGGGGATTATTAGTACTTGTTCAGCAATTCAATATGTGACAGGACACGACATATGTAGGATTGTTTTAAGATATATTACAAATCCTAAAAAAACAGAATACTCTGTTGATGCAATATACCACGCAGGGTATATTCCTGGATGTGAACCTAGACATTCGCTACCATGTAACTCTGGATATTGGGAGTATAACGTCCACTAATTAGTCGATATGAGAAAGTGCTATTTAAAAAAAATTGCAGTTGCTTTTTTGACAATCATTTCTATTCTCTACATATTTAATATAATTTTATTTCCGTCGAATAGAATAATTCAGGTAACAATTGGTATGCTTATGCTATTTAGTATAATAATTATAATCAGAAAAAAATAAAGAGATAGGACGGCAATCCTATCTCTTTTCTCCATTAGGGAGGCTTAGATTATCAAAGCCAACAGTTTTAAAGTGGTGGAATACTGATGAATAAAAAGAAGTATTGGTCTTTCAAACAAAATACAAATGTAATCTGTTCCGCTACCAACAATATAGGTGGTCTAGAGTCCCCATGAAATAACATCTCAGCCCTATCAATCTTGTCATCAGAAATTCCACTCATCCAGAGTATCCAGCACCATCTAGATCAATTGCCATTGCATATAAAAACCCTAGCAAATTCACTCTTTCTACTCTTTCACTGCAACAAGATATCCGGAGACGTAATACAAAAATCATCCGTCACCAACTAAGGTATCAATGATTTCCTACATGTCTGTAACCAGTATATCTCTTTGCTTTAGAATCACCAGCTATTATGGATACAGCGAATTTCGATTATATTTTCCCTTCTCACTAAGAACTCCTTTTTCTTCAAAAGAACCAATAGGAAAAATATCTCTATAAAAATCGCTTTGCATATATCTCTGTAAAAACTATTTTCTAAAGCACTAAACAAATCAAACTTACTCATACAAATACCTCCAAATTTTAAGACTACATAGGGCGTTATATTATCAATACATTATTTTGCTTTTATACACACACTATAAAACTTTCACTTAATTTTATTAAAAGTTGCTAAATGGGTGATATTTACAATAAAAACAGCATAAATAACCGTGTAGAAATTATCAGTTTAATTTCATAGAAGTAATATAAAAGTAACAGCGTAATTTTTAAAATAATTACGTGTTTACTGACCTCCATGTATATAATATTGGTCAATTTTTACTATTCAACTGTTTCGAATTTTCATAAATGCCATCACAATATAATCCGTCAAATTGATGAGCTCCTTTCAATGTATAAAACGAATCGGTAATAGCATCCACTTTATAACAAATTGGATAGAAATAGATTGTAATAACAATATCTGAAGATGGAATAAATTGTATTTGGCTTAAGTTATGTGATATTGGAAGTATCGTATTAAAACCAATAATACGTTGCAATATATTTTTCATCTGTATGTTGTCATTTTCAACACTTGAATAACTTGCAATATTTGCAAATTCAACGTATTGATCTTTTAAAACTTTATAATTTGCATCAATCTGAATAGGAGATAAAATCACTTCACTAATGGCTATAGAACAATCATCAATTATATAATATTCACCTCTTTTTAATGATATTTCTCTCATGTCAATCGGATTGCCTTCCAAATCAAAAAATTTAGACTTATCTGATAAGGATTCTTCAGAGATTGAAATTTCATGTAGTGATGACAATTTATTAATATCAATAGCAGTTTCTTCTTTCTTAGATTGATTATGTTCAGAAGATTTATGTTTTTGTTCACTTTGGTTTTGAACAGTACACCCTGTCAACAAATTTAATATAGCTGCCATCAATAATATAACTGATATACTTTTTCATTATTTACCTCCTATCTCTAGAATGCTATGTTCTTAAAGATTGCTAACATATTCAAAAATATATGATTAATTACCAAGTAATCAATTCATAAACTCCAGCAGCAAAAACTCCATTCATTTTTGGGAATGAAACATATGTTTCCAGTCCCTTGATAGTTTTGATATCAACATATGTGCAATATCCAGAATATAAGAATGGGGTAAAATAAACTGCACCTGTTTTTACCTGCAGGAACTGGGAAAGGCAGCACCAAATGAAGTATTTGAGTAGTTGTTTGTGTAAATGTAACTCCAAATCGTAGTGCAAGTGCTCTAAAAATTCTACTAATTTTCAGCTCCAAAATTTACCAATAGAACTCGATACCGAAACAGACTGTCCATACGTAAGCGTGGCTGGTCCAACAACACTTGGGGATACTTGTCTACGAGGGTCCTGTTGTTTCATAAGAAGAGTTTACAAGAACAACATCGGCTTCGGATAAATTGGTGCTCTTGTTGGTTTGAATTTCGAATGATACTAATTTTGGTTGCATTAACTGTTCAACTTCACTAATTGTGAAGTGGATTTCCATGAACATCGTAATATTGATGAGTTTTACCATCTAAATCAGTATATTTATATTCATCTGTAATATTATTTTCTGTTTCTTCAGCTAAAACTTTAGTTGGCAAAACGATTAAAAAGCATTAATGTAGCTAGTACTGCTGTAATTATTTTCTTAAACATATTTTCTCCTCTCTTTTCTCCTCTCTTTATTAAATAAATAGAAACGATTACTACATTAAACTTAAATACCGGTCTTATACCTTGCAACACACATAATAATTATCCTTTCTTTCTGTATTATCTATATAAATTTTAGTGCTGGTAATTATTAAAAAAACAGTCTGAAATTTTTATGTGAATAGCGATATAATTATATTTAGTCAAATAAAAGAGAAGTAAATTACTTCTCTTTTTGTTTGATTCCATTTTCAAAATCAATGACATATTCAAAATTATTAATTATCTTTTCACTCGCATTATGCGCAATAAATATTACCGTTTGATCTAATGATGTTAAATATTTTATCATTTCTAAGTTCTTTGCCTTATCTAACGAATTTGTAGATTCATCAAATAAAATAATTTTATGGCCATGAATAATCTCCCTAGCAATTGCTATTCTTTGATTTTGACCTCCAGATAAATTATTTCCATTTTTTTCAATTACTTGGTCATCATCAATTATAAATTCATCAACTTGGCTATTTTTAATAGCTTTCGTATAGTGTAGTTCAGAGTATCCATTATCAAATAATGTAATATTATCTTTTAAACTAGCATTAAATATATGTGTTTTTTGAGTTACATATCCAATAGACTTATGTATAGTATAGGCATTTAAATTTTTATAGTTATGGTCACCTAAATAAATTTCCCCCGAATAATTTTCTATACTTTTGCTTAACAAATTGAATAATGTTGTTTTGCCTGTTCCTGATGGTCCAATTATGATATATTTTTTCCCAAACTTAAATTCTAAATTAATATTGTTTAATACCTTTTTATCTCCATATGAAAAACTAAGATTTTTTATTTTGATATCATAATTCTCTATTTCTTTAGAACTTTCATCAATCTTTTCAAATAGAACGCAATTATCCTTTACTAGTCTATTAATCCCTTTGACCTTTACTATATTCTTTATGAATTTTGATAAATGAGAAAATAATATTCCCGATAAATTTCCTACTGATAATATCACACCAGGAATAACAACCTTAAAATATATTAATGCTACTGCGAAAAGCATCAGTGAGTCTTGTCCTATTACGCTACCAAAACTTGGGATAGTCTCAATTAGACTTGTAGTATTATTTATCTTATTTTTCTTCTGTTCATATATCAGATTTTCTTTATCTAATAACCTAGTTAGAATTCCTTTTTTGTTATATAAGTTCCATACAGAATATCCTTCTAAAAAGTCAGTTAAGTTTCTTAAATAATTTTCTGAATTTTGTGATCGTAACCTTTCATTTTCTTCTGATTTTTTCTTTAGTAATCTAGGCAGTATAAGGTTTAAGGAAAAAATCACTAAACTTGCTATTGCAATTCCTCAATGCAATATAATTAGTCCAACAAAAGCGAAATAACATATAAAATTTGTATCAATCAAATTAAAAATTAATTCTATTGCATTTTCAATTTGATTTCCGTCGTTGTTTAGCTTTGAAATATATTCGCTTTCTTTTATCTTGGATTTTTGAATTTCTTATTATCTGTGTAATATATTCTCGATATTTTTAAAGTGCCTAACATCTTTTGCTTTGTTTTTGGATTAAATAAATATAGTTAAAAGAATATGCAACTATATATAATCCTAAATTTAATAAAATCATATACATTGCTTCTATATACTTTCCATCTATTATTCTTTGCTACAAATAGTGTTAACGATAAAGACTTATAACACAAAGCATTGCTGCAATCATATCTAGAACAATACAACATATAACGTTATTTTTGATGGATTTAAATATCAATCAGTTCCATAAATAATTCCCTTTGTTTCATATTACAAGGCTGATTATTCATTTTCTTTTTATACATCAATTTTAGCAATACGTAACTGA
>BNJV01000670.1_pt1 | contig 23990 bp, 38 predicted proteins | sample 8540591 | NCBI WGS metagenome assembly BNJV01 (sample SAMD00202457, study PRJDB9452) | human saliva metagenome | host: Homo sapiens | reverse complement strand
TGCCGGCTCATCTGCCATTGTCGTGGCTTTCTTTGGTTCTGTCTTTGTTGCTTATCTCAAAGTTCTTCTGCAAGGAACGGTAGCCGAACTCCCAGCCGATTTCGGATGCCTTGAATGTCTGTCCACAGTAGGAGAACTCAAACCATGAGACCATGCCCTGCTTATTCTTCATGCGCTCTATGGCAATGTTGTTCTTATTCAATCTCGTAGAGAAACATGGAGTGTCCCGTGATACCTGTACCTTTGTACTTATCAAGCAGAGCATAACAGATATGTTGCACCTCTTTCTTGGTTTGCTCTCTCGTCTGGCTGACTTTTTCCTTTTGGTATTTCCTTTCCGCCTTGACCTCCTTTGCGATAGTCAAGTTTTTCTCCTGCTTATTTCCTCCGCCACTCTGGCTGCCCTGTTGCTCACAAAAAGTAGTGTCATAGACCTCTCCATACAGACTGATACGGTTAGTAATGATGTGAATGTGTCTATTATCGGTGTCCTTGTGTGTTACCGCTACCCATTGGTGATTGTCAAGCCCCATCTGCTTGGCAAACAGATGAGCTATCCTCATCAATTCAGAAACAGGCAGTTTCTTCTCGTCCTGAGGTGCAATGCCTATTTCAATGCGTAGGAACTTGTTCCTGCAACGGCTGTTGTAGTCGCTGACCACTTTCATTTCCTCATAGATTGCCTTTTGGTTCTCTGCTGCAAGATTGTGGAAGGCAAGCCGATAGCCGAGCTTACCTTCTCTAAAAATATAGTCCAGAGCCGTGCGGCCGTGGGCTATCGCCTACATTTACCTATCATCTCTCTTCAGATTTAAGACCTTATATACCTCATCATCCACACGAAAATGCGGGTCGTAAAACCGCTTAAAATGCTTCTTTGGCACATAAGGAAAGGTTCTTTGTGATGAGTACCCATCTTTCGTCCTTGACCTTGATGAGATTGAAACCTGCCCATAGAATCGTCCTGTATGCTGGAGAATGAGCAAGGCTTCCCTTTCATTGTCGGTCATCTTGGGAACGGCAATAACTTCTCCGTTAAGAGTGTCTCACGGCAGTAGTCTGAGAACTTCCGCCCTGTGCTTTCCGCTTTTGATTTGATACGCTGCTTCTCCTCTAAGGTGCATCTTACCTTGATAAACTCCGTCTTGTTCATCCTCTGTTCTTCCTTATCCTGTTGCTGCCATCGGGCAGTTTTTCCTTTAGTATCTTTTCATATAAGTTTCTTTGAAAGTTAATCATTATAGATGATTTGTTGTTGCTTAAATTCTGAACCTTGACCGATGAGGAACGGAGTGATTACGGTCTAATCTCCCTGACAGTTTGACGAGGGGAGCAAGAGCAGTTTGTGGGTACAAACTGACGCTCTTGCAATGCTACCGAACAAATTATATACGCTTAAAACGTTTTTATAGCTCTAAAACGAATGCCGTGCATTCTATGACTAACTGCAGTTCGTGGCATTCTCACAGAGAACTAAGCCGAAGAAGAAAAGGTAGACCCTTTTAGCAAAAGGTGAGACCTATTTGCTCGAAAAAGGTAGACCTATTTTTGAAGAAAAGGGTGGACCTTTTCCAGAAAACCAGTCTACACTTTTCTTACGGCTTACAGTCTTCTCCATTTCTCTATGTCTTCACCATATTCCTCCAGATGCTGACGAACGATGTTCTCCACAAAGCTTGAAAGGTTGCTGCCCCTGTCGCCCTAACCTACGCACAATAAAGTCGGCACGCTCCTGTGTCTCCCTACTCAGATAGACTGCCTTACGGTTGTGTTAACTTGGTCGGCACAAGATAGGCTTGCTTGTAGGCTTCGAGTGTTTTTCTTTTCTCATCTTGGCACTGATGCGTTTCTGAACGGTTACGTTCTCTGCATTCCGTGCTGGCTCGGAGTGCATGGTATTCTCTGTGTCCTGCTTGTTTGTTGGTCTTTTCTTCAGGAACCGCAGTCGTTTCTTGTGAAGTAGATTCGTTTTCTGTTTCATCTTCCACACCCAAGAACCATGAAAGGTCTTTGTCATTCATCATAGTTTCCATTTCTATTTCATTTTTAAGTTTGACCTGTTTTGATTTCTTGTTTTGTCCTGTAATTGATATGTGTATCTGTTCCTGTGCTTTCCGTTTCTGCTGCTCACGGACACGGCTGACATGAAAATCGTTGAGATCCTTGAAGTCTTGAAATGTATGTTCATGTCCTCAACATGGAAGCTCTGCCTTTATGAAATCTTGAACAGCCCTCCGTCCTGCTTCATCATTGTCAAGGAAGGCACGGATATGGGTGAGGTGTCGGTCATTCAAATAGCGGATAGTCCTTGCCACGTTGCTCACGGAGTTCATCACAAGGCTGTGGTTGGTAATTTCTTCTTTCATTGAAAGGAAGGAGAGGAGTCCATGAAGCCTTCAAAGATGTACACCGGCTCCGCTCTATCCGTGAATATCGGAGTAATGTCTTTCGGGGCTATCGTTCCTTTGAACGTCTTATCATCCCGAAGCTCATAGCCACCAGAGAGATTGGCAAAAGCCAATGGCTTGGTAGTGCCTGCCCTTACCTCATAGCTGATACATTTGAGGAAAGGCGTAGCCTTTTTCCAAATCAATACAGCGTTCCTTCATAAGGTATTCCTGAAAATATGGCGGCAGGGTGTCTGATATTTCTATCAGTCTCCTCAGCTCCATTTATAGCCATCATAGGGTTGGGAATTATTCGGCACGAAGTCATTAAGAAAAACTATATGTGTCATTAACGGAGCGTTCTGCCCCAAACGGCGGATGGCTTCAGATAGCGTGCAGCCCTCCATACGCATACAGAGGTCGATGATACTTCCACCCCTACCTTCGCCATAATCTATCCAAAGGTTCTTCTCTCATGTCCACCTTGAAACTCGGATGTGTTTCCTCCCTGAGCGGTGAAACGGTACATGGCATAGGTCGGTGTTTTGCGGACAGGTTTGATACCTTTCCTTTCGAGATACTCCACGATGGGGTAGCGTTTGATACGTGATAAATCTTCTTCTTTCATTGTTTTGATACTTTAATGGGTTGAATGATAATTATTTATGTTTGTCTGTTTTTATGGTTTTACCTTTTTCCAAAGTTTTTCCCTCCAAACTTTTTCATCTTTCTTCTTACTACATACTATTTTGTGATAAGTAATTGATAATCAGTATTACTTTGTAGTATAAGGTAATACTACACATTCTACTACATTTTGGCTACTACAAGTTTGAAGGAGTGGGCAGGGCAAGATTTTCCTAATCTTGTAGACATAGATGGGGCTACTACCGTTTCTTCGTTTGCTCACCTTTATGTATCCTGCTTTCTTTCAAGGCTTCGCCCATACAGCTTGGCAACAAGTGGCTGGTGGGTATAAATACCCAAATAAGTGAGTATCTCCGTAGTGGTCATTAACGAATAACTTTCATCCTCCGTTGGCTTTTCAAAACAACTCAACAAAAGCTCCATCTCTGCAGTTTGTACTTGAAAGTCCTCACTCTCTCTGTATAATTCGGCAATCTCATCATCATCAAACCAATAGCGGAAACCTGACTTTAACAGGGCTTTGGCTTCCGCATAGACATTGTTCATCGAGATAGCTTTTGCTCTCTCAATATCTATGGAAAGCACTTCAAAGGGCAGGAAGCGTCTGCTTCCTGTAGGGTCTGTAAGAAAGTCATTGCCGTTCACCGATGCCACAAAGCTTGCCAAGTGGGGATGCTCCTCTACATACTTGTCATAGGGCATGCGGTATTTGACCATCGGGCAGGTAATGAGGTTCTTCAGCTCATTCTCATCACGTTTATTTAGAGCTTTGAGCTGGTCGTCAATGTTTACGATGAGGTTTTGCCCTATATAGGTGAGCGTGTCTTTCTCCTGTGGATATATCTTGCCGGTATAACTGTAACCGTGCAGTTTGGACGGGCAGAGCAAATCCAAGAATGTAGTTTTGAACTTGCCCTGCTCGCCTGTCAGCACAAGGCAGGTGTGATTACGGCACTTACGGTCGTCCATTGCGTTGGCAACCACTGCCACGAGCCACTTGGTGAGGTATGGCAGTCACTTGTCAGAGTTGCGCACGACCACGCAACTTGCCAAGTGGGGAATAGCTTTCAGTGAAAAGGAAGGATTACTGCTTATATCCACCGATGGCAACCTTTTGAAATACTCCTGTATGGGATTGACACGTGGAGAGAAGCTACTTTCTATAATGGAATAGAGGTTGTCAGGAGATGTAATAATCTCCCACATCGTTGTCAAGTTCTCTGCGGAGCGTGTTGATTTCATAGCGACCCACCTTTGTAGAAATCGCTGCTATTCATTCTGCGGTATTCGGTTCGTCCCAATACCGTGTTGTATCTGAACTCATAGCGAGAGGAGAGATAGGGTTTCTATCTCACCGTTTTTGAGGAAGTCTTCTTTTGCTTGGGCATATTGTTTCCTCCCTTCGATTTGCTTTTATCTGCATTCTTCTTCATTATATGCTTGGTTTGGTTTCCAAGAGTGAAGTTATGAAGAGAACAGAAAGTTCCAAGCATTCAGGGAGTGCTTGCATAATGTTGCGTACATTGGCTATAGAATTTCTCACGGATTTCTGACAGAAACTGTCGGGAAACAAGGATTTAAGCCCCAAACAAGAGGACAAGTGTGTAAAGGATGCAAGAAAGGCAGGTGCTAATTTGTTACAATACGCACCGTATTGCGTCGGCTAAAAACGGATATGATAAAAATGGAGTATGGAGGCAAAGAAAGAGAGCAAAAATTAAAACCGCCTTTTCCTTGTTTTTCCTGATATTTCCCTACTGTTCCCTCGTGCTTTGAAGTATGACAAACACTCCCTACTTTTGCAGACAGAAACGTGCGATGAAGCGCAAAAGGGAATTACAAACACAACAACAATAGAATTATGGGATATTTTATCATTACGGATTCAAATTGGGCAAAGTTGAGGAACGAGATACTCAGCCTTGCCGAGACCTGCTGCAAGGCATTCGGAGAACAGAGCAGGCACACAGATTGGCTGCACAACGGTGATGTGTGCAGGCTGCTCAGCATCAGTAAGCGTACCTTGCAGCACTACCGGGATACAGGTGTACTACCTTTCGCAAATCGGGCATAAGTACTGTACAGGCGTGAGGATGTGGAGAGGTTGCTCCAAACCAAAACAGAGAAATCAAAAAACGGATAAAACTAATATCAACAAACAAATAGGAAGATTATGGAACAGGTAAGAGACTTGAATATGGAGGCTGACGATATGCAGGGTGGTGCTGTCCGCTATCAGCGGAGTAAGCAAGAGAATTAAGGAAGTGGCACAGACACACAAGCCGCTCTTTGGCGGTGAGCACTTCCTCACTGAGTAAAAGAAGTATGCGAGCTGCTGTATATCAGCCCCGCACCTTGCAGGACTATCGGGACAAGGGGATTTATCCCCTCACACGCAGTTCGCAGGGAAGATACTTTATAAGGAGTCAGATTTGGAAAGGCTATTGGAGGAGAATTATAAGTGATAAGTGATAAGCGCAAGTTCAACATAGAACTGCAATTCAAGTGTAGGTGTAGCTAATAATCTATACCAGAAAACACCGAGGGGTTTTTGGGGCGAGCAGCCCCCATGAGTGGAAAAATCAACAAGCAATGCTTAAAATCGGGTAGGAGGTAAATGCTTCATAGGCATTTATCTCCTACTTTACGTCTACCGACCTCCCACACCACCGTACGTGCCCGTTCGGCATACGGTGGTTTTCGTGCTTTCTCACCTCACGGTGTATGGCAAGTTGTTTTCTGTTATCCCATTGATTTTCATCGCTCTTAGATATTGACGGATTCCGTCCTATCGTCCGCTAAGGAGCTCCATAATGGACATCTGATTAATAATTCTCTCAGGGTAGCAGTCATTTACTATTGCATTGCACGATTCGGTCCTTCTCTATAGCTACGCGTGACTTGGGTACCATGACCTCTGCTGACTTCTCACGGCAAGCTTTACAACGCTTAGATACATCGAAGATATCTTCACCTTGTGTCCGCGAGACCTCCTCGGATAAGGGCATTGTCTTTCCATCTTATACCTACTTCATTTACACCAATCGTTCCGAATAGCTATTGGATTTTGATTTGTTTAGCAATCTTATCCACGGCCACATGCCTTATATGAAGTTTCTATCCGTTAGGTCAGATGTTTGTCGCCAGCTTCCTTCAGATTCCATCTCGCGGTGGACACCCCTGCCTTTGACTATGCGATTCCCGCTATTAGGGCTTGCTCGGGACTTTCACCCATTAGACAATGCTCATGCCGAGCGTACTAAACACTGTCGTCACAAACTGAAGCATTGCGCCAGGCCTGTTGGTAGCATACGCATACCCAATAGAACAAGTATCAGTGAGAGACCTACTGAAGTTGACGGAAAAACGCTTTGGGGACTTCGAGATGGACACGATTGTTGGAAAAGGAAATCATGGGACCATAGTGACACTGATAGAGCGCAGTACAAGTATGCTATTTATGAGAAAAACTCAAAAGGAAAAAGATGCAAAAGAGCTGGCACGCACTGTAATACATTTGCTGTCTCCATTTAAAGAGCATGTCAAGTCTATTACAACTGACAACGGTACTGAATTCGTTTGCCATGAAATGATAGGCAAAAGCTTTGGTGTCACCATCTATTTTACCGATCCATATGCTTCATGGCAGAAGTGAGCTATAGAAAATGCTATCGGACTGATTAGAAAATACATGTCAAAACAGAAACATTTGAACATGTCAGCCATCAACAAATCACAAGGTATTCAAAGAAAATTGTACGTTGTCAAACAAAAAGTGCACAACTTCAAATATAGTTATTTACTCTGTAATATCATTCTTTTATTCTCATAAATTCTTTTGTTGATTGAATTTTTGCTTGATTATTTCTCTTATCCTTTTAATTTCTTCCCTTGACCTAAATATACGTCTCTTGGTGTAAGATTAACATGAGACCAAGAAAGAAATTAAAATTTAAAACACACATGAGTGCTTTTACGAACAAATTAGTAAATTTGCACTTGCTTGTTGAATTCACGAACGAGATATCGATGAGCAACTGCAACTGGCAAAGATGGGATGGCACTGCATTACAGTGTGGGAGTGCCAATTGAAAGGCAAGGAGCAGAGGGAAAACACTTGATTTTTCTCTTTACACTCTTAACTACATCTATCTTCAAGACTACAGCAAGCAATATGCCCTGCCAGAAGAAGAACTGCAGATGTCTGCCGAAGATAAACCAAAAATACAAATAGAATAAAGCACATATGTCTACAATGACACTACAACAATACGCAGATCAAAAAGAATGTCTCTATCGATGATATTCTTACTTATGCATCACGCAAGGGGCTATTCTTTCCGAAAGACCCCATGTCTATGTGATGCCTCTGCCTTAAGTAGATGGAGCCATCCAATGATACTCGGTATCTCCTCTTCTTCACCATACGAGGAGAGCAATGCTTTTACTCTTGAAAAGTTCCTAGACCAAAATTATGCAGAAGCCAATAAAGGTAAAGGTATTTAAAAGCCACTGTGTCTAAGGTATTGAACTATGGTGTATATGTTCTTTTTGATGGACATATTGGCTTTATTAAATTGGAGGAATTGGATTGGGGATTTCATGATGATGCAACAAAACTAATCAACGAGAGTGACGACATTGATGTTGTTATCCTTGAATTCAAGAGCAATAAAATCCGAGTTAAGCAGAAAACAGCTTTTTAACAGACCCATTAGTGGAGCATGCAGGCAAGTTTCCTGTTGGTCTAGTAGTTGAAGGAACCGTTGTAAAGATAAACAAAAAGACTTGCTCGAATAGAAGTAGGATTTGGCATAAGCGCAGAGTATAAATTGAGTAAAGAATTCAAACTTAATGAAGGTTGTAAGGTCTCATGTGTTGTCACGGATATCAATCCGTCAGAACATCGAATGAGTGTAATCGTTCAAGACGTGATGTCTCAGCCATCAAGTACACTTAATAACAAAAAGAAAAACCACTCAAAGCACTTATGAGCCGATTATTGGTTTTGTAAAAATTCTTTGATTCAAATAAGGACTTTGGATTTGTATTGGCAAACAACTATGGAATCTGTAAAGACGAAACAGAACCAAACTGTATTGTCGGCTTTTTACCCAGGAGATGCGAATGGAAGTCCGACTCGAATCCAAAGGAGGACGAATGGGTCATTTTTACTCCAAAAATCTGGTCGTAGAGGTTGGATTGCAACTGACGTTAAAACGAATTTCGCTTGATTCACAAACCCTTGTTAAAGCCTTTGAGTACCGTGGTAAATTTGTATGAATTGATGGCTTTGACCAAAAAGCACGTTACTTATGACATTAGTGTTATAAACAAAAGTTATTAGTATCCTTGCGAAGAATGGTGGCAATCAGTTTATCGTTAATACGCTAACAGATTATATAGAACTAAACAGCTCTGACCGACGTGCTACAATAATAGACGAATCGGATTCGATATAGACACACGAAACTGTCTATTAGACCTACTTACAAGTGGCATAGAATTGAATGATGTAAAAGTGCTATAAATCTTTTGTAAGAAATTAATATCTTCTGTATTTGCAGAAGAAACGTATGATGCGGGTGTTATTGGCAAACTGTGGAATGCAGGATATGATTTAGCAGACTATTTTGACAAATTGAGATATGCCCTGAACTTGTGGGCCGAATCAGAACCTGAAAAAGGATGTAAATTATTGGATGCTATTCGTTTCGAAGGCTTCCAGAAATTATATTCAGAAGAACATCTGCCTCAAATCAGCGACAGTCTTTTATTGTTGCTATGCAAGGTGTTTGAGGATGAGAAACTTCCTGCCACTCTGAAGGAACGAATCCTAAATGCACGGATGACAAATAGTAGTCTTGTATTGTCAGAAGTACAACAACTATGGACTTCTGGCTATGACTTGTCGGGGTACTATGATGTTGTCAGAACCCTTATACTCAACAGTCTGAATGGACATAGAGCAGAGTTAAGAACCTTTCTAACTACTATAAAGTTGGAAGGGCTGACAGCCCTGTATTCATTGGATTCCTTAGGAACCAGCAGCAATGATCTCATACTATTCCTTCGTAGTGTATATGGTAAGAAATTTGCCGAATATCTTGCAGCAGCAGATAATCTTAATGATGAAAATAAGGCTTTTTGTTTCCTTGATGTCATAGACATAAACTTATTGAATCGCATCTCATCTTGGGATGCGGTTGGCGCTTGGTGCAATACACTTAAGCCTGCACAAATGTTTGACTTTGTCAAGAACTATGTAGCAGCCGCAAATTTTTGACAACGAAAACTTTCTCGAGAAATTTGATGCTAAGTTGATTGCAAATGCAATCAAAACAGCTGAAGAAGTGAACAATATCAACTACTTAAAATTCTTCCTGATGAATATACAAAGAGATTAGTTGTAGAAGAATTTGAGAAACAAAGCTCTACAAACAATTCGTAGAGGAATGGTGGAATAGAGAAAAGGCGGAAGTACCTTTATGTCGTATTTGACCTTGAAACTGATGGAGAAACAATTAAAGAGTTTGCCTTCCTCAAGGATGATAATACTCGCAGTTATGACTCAGAAGAGCAACTCCGCTCGTTAGGACGTGCTTTGAGTAGACAGGACATTGTAGTTGGACATAATATCAAAAGAATGGGATTTGCCTATTCTCAGAGAAAAGGAATCACAACCAACCGCGTTTGTATGGGATACCCTGGAGATTGAGATTCTTCTTAACCCATGTCGATATGCTTACTCTCTCACACACGAAGCATAATGCTAAGGAAGATACGGAACTCACCAACGAATTATTTTGGAATCAGCTATATCGTCTCTCAAAAGACAAATCACTATGTGATAGTCTAAGAGATTTCTTGCCAGCACAGATTAACAAGATTCTTGCTACTCTACAACAGGATATGTATGCAGATCACTTCAAGAAGACAGCAAAGATATCTAAACAATTCTTCCAGGAATTACGTCCTCTTGACTCTGAGTTGGAGAAAAAGAAAATTTAAAGAAATTGCCAAATTGGGCAAAGTAAGTAGTTCTGAAACGGAACGTGTTACTGATTGCCCCAAAAATCTATAGCCAAGAATCGCACAATATATACCGGTGCAATACCCTTCTGATACAAGCGATGACTTCAGGGTAATCAGTAAAGAAATTCATAAATGAACATCCGTTAAACAACAAGTTGTGGAACTGCGTACTGACACGTTTCTGTGAGATATGTACAACACCGATCTTCTGTAATTTGGCTCAGTATCTTCGTAGAAAATGAAGGTTCAAGCAAAATTACATTTACAGAAGATAATTTAGCTGTGTACCTTATAAAAGCCGACAAGTAATATTGATTGTATTGATATTGAGTCATTTTCGGATAAGACATTGTTTGAGAATAAGTATGCTCGAATATATACTATAGGGGGCTGAACTTTCAAGATCGCATCCACAAATGCAAGGAGGTGAAAGAATGGACTTTCAGAGAGCTTTATTGATAAGGAATGTAAGCTTCCTATGTTGATGGCTTCGACTAATATTGCATTATTGACAGATGCTGATAAGGAAAAACTCGAAATAGTACAATCTGAATTAACGGCAAATGTGTGGGCTGAAAGACAGTCTAACGGCAAAATTGCTATCTATCAGAATTTCCAATATCAGAAATACAGAAATGCGTTCTTAGCTTATTTCGCCCTCAAAGGACCCCTCGAGTTGGTGTCTTGGAAACTTAAGGGACAAGATGCTGCTGACACCAATCTATTCATGGTAAAAAAGCCAAGGCACTATGTCGTTGGATGCTCCATCTCTTAGGGTAAGTCCTGCTTCTACGAATAGAAAAGTGTATTGGAATTACCAGATGGCATTGCTGTCGAAGATTCATGAACAGAATCCACAGCAACCTCTAATCTATATAATTAACAACGATAAAGAACTTGTCAGTGTAGAGGAATATGCGCGTAGTTGTGGATACTATGTGCCAACTATAGGTAGTGGTTTCCAGTAAGCTAGAATGGATTGGTACCCATAGCAATAGCCTGGTTGTTATTACAAAAGAACAGTTCCTGACAGGCATTGGCAATTATCGCTCAGATAAAGCGTTCTGCTATGTATGGGACAATATGGATATTGACCGCTATCTCATCATGTGGGACAAGCTGCCATTCGAAGGAGACTATGAGGATGGTTTAGAGAGCGATGAAGACGAAAAATCAAACGGACAACAGCCAGACAATGCATATTGGCAGCATGGCCTATCTTTTGAGCATTATTGCTCATTGGTAATGGCCAATCATAAGGATACAAACTTTTTATATTATAGACCCATACTTTGAAGATTATTCAGGCCTGGAAAAACATGTCATGCCAAGGCTTCAGTGTTCACACTATGGGATAACGAAGATATCTATCGTGAGTCTCTAGGTAGTGCAGAAACATTCTTCAAGGATGTAAAGTAACACCGAGGAAGAACTTGACACAGAATATCTTAAGAAAATAATACTGGCAGCTGGGGATATAAAGCATGGAGAGATGGCCAGGAGCCTATTGTTGAACATATGCTTGAGAGGAAGGGGATTGCATAATCACCATTCCTACAGGAGGTGGTAAATCAATCCCTGTTCCAAGGCCCTGCATTAGCTCGTGCCATGACTTCAAACAGATTGACGCTTGTGGTAAGTCCTCTGCGAGCTCTCATACAAGATCAGGTGGAGGAACTGCATGCGAAAGGGTTCGTCTGCAACGTAGATTACCTTAGCGGTGACCGAGATGCAAGCTGAAACGCAACAAATTTACCGTAGGATTCAATCTGGAGATAGCTTTGCTGTATATCACTCAGAAAGATTCCGTGTGCGCTCGTTTATGGATGTTCTTTATCAAAGACTCCAAATGGACGGTGGTCTCGAATATGTAGTCTTTGACGAAGCACACTGTATTTCTCAGTGGGGACAGGATTTCCGTCCCGACTATAGGAATGCTGTTCAATGGTGTGTAGATATGAAAAAGGCAAGAATTCATTTGATATAATGGTTGCTATGTTCTCTGCTACCGTGACCACGCAAGTTGAACAAGACTTTTAAGTCTTATTTCCTGAGGTCATAAGACTTGGACAAAAATCGAAGAGTATAATCCTATAAGAAAAGCACATTAGTATTTCTTTTTGCTGTGACAAAGGAAAGAACAAGGAAAAGAACAAGGACATGACCTTCCTGCACGCGTGAGTGCTATAAAGGACTACATCGAAGAGAACAAAATAGATTTTTCAAAGAGCTGTATGCTTGTCTTCTGTCGTACAGCATAACAGTGTGAAGACACAGCAGAAGAACTGAACGTATTGTGTAAGGCTGCGCCTGAGGGCTCTTTATTGGCTTCTTGCGCAGATCATATCAACTCATGCAGGGTCTGGATTCAACCCAAAGAAATGATATTTATTGCCGGTTCAAAAACGCAGAAGAAGATCATATACCAGAAGACGAGCGCATGAAACATACTTTGCGCGACTAAAGCCTTTGGTATGGGAATGGACATTCCTAATGTCCATTATGTAGTGCATTACAAGCCACCTGCAGTCTTGGAAGATTATCTCAGGAGGTAGGCCGTGCTGGCCGTGATAAGGAAATGTATGAGGGCAGCTTTTTCCTGACCATAGCCAGATTCCTGCTTTATGTATAACCTCTCCCGATGATTTCAGACATTTGGAAAGATTTCTTGGTCCCGCAGTCAGATGGGTTGGTCAGACTTAACGGTTGCAAGGATAAAAATTTTGGCATTCATTCGAAGATTCAGAACAATTGAACAAGTAAAGTTCAATCCTATAGTCGTTCCGTATAATGTGCTGGGTTAAGAATGAAGAGAATGGTAAAATTCCTTGATATAACAGCATCACGTCTTGCTTTTTCATTGGCTGGAACATATTGGGTATGTTAAGTTGAAATACCTCGACTTGGCATATTTTTGACATGACTATTTCCAATAAAGAATTTCCGACTCAGAACCAGACTTCAATAGATATGTTTGGAACATCTATGGGATATGGCAGAGCGTCGCCAACAAATACCTTCTCACGAGGCAGCAAAACTTGTGTTCGATTATCTAAAAGCAGCATGCTGAGAAATTGGAAGAGAACTCTCTGTTTTCCATTTCGGAAATGCGAAGGAGTTTTAAACCATACAAACTATCGTTTGTCAAAATCATGAACGGCATTCTGGATTGCATGGATAATAAGCTCTTGACTCTAAACGGACAGATGCGCTGTGAATTGAAGGCACGTCGTTTTGGTGAGACAAGATATATGGTTAAGCAAAACCAAAATATCTTCGCACTCCATATTGCGATGGATGGAATTCGAAGTTTGTTGTCTGACTGCAAAATCGGTGTTGAACGTGAACTTGACATGAATGAGCGCGAGTATATCCAACGTCATCTCATGGATGAAGTTCACTATGAAGGACTCTTGAAAAAAGAGACACGCAGAAAGAAAGAAGATACCATAGTATATATGCCATGGAAGGATGAAGATAGTAATCCGCCCAAAGGCTGCGTGACCAAGGCAGAGACCTTCAAGAACGACATACAGAAAAGAGTTGCTGTGGGGAATGTTCAATATCCTACGGTATGTGCTAGGTGTGACCTTCCGTATAAAAAGACGGAAGAGGATGCTCTGTTTCAAATCACAGTGAAAGATGAGCGTTGGAAAGATTTTTGTCGACAATATGGAGGCTGATTGCTTTGAATGGCTTCGCTTTTATCACAGAAAACACAGGGACATTCTGTTGGGCAGAAAGGTTGTTGAAAATGAACTTCCATAATAATGGTGATAAATTTGGATATTTCGACAAAGTGCTTTCTGTACTTGGAATTTTGTCATATATAGAGCACACTCCATTGATGAATACAGGTATTGAGGTTCAGGCTACAGAACTCACAGAATATCCTATTGATGAAGGTACTGACGAGAAGTCACCCATGTACGATTATCGAAAAGAGTTTGACACACTTGAGAAAGTAAAGAAGGTCAGACTCACTGCGATGAATATATTCTCTATGCTCCCGAATGAAAAAGCAAAAAGCGAATATATTCGTAAATATTTCTTGTGTAGGAACTATGAAGACTATTTGACCTTAGTGGGTGACTATGCCCCTGAAGGTTCAAACATTCTCGACGAACTTACCGAAGAGGCACTAAAGATAGAAGAAGCAAAACTTGAGGGCAACCAAGAGCAACTGAACATATACAATCAGCCTCGGAACGTTAATGTGAACGTGCTTGCCGGACCAGGATCTGGTAAGACACATGTCCTCACGTTGCGCTGTGCCAGCTTTATATACAAAGAACACGTTGTGCCAAATCATATTCTCGTCTTGGCATACAATCGTGCTGTGGTTGTTGAACTCAGAAACCGATTGGATAGTTTGTTCACAAAACTAGGCTTGAGCCGCATCGGACATCAGCTGCACGTGCATACATTCCATGCACTTGCAAAAATCTGCATGGGTGGGAAACTTGACAATATACCAACAGAATTATGGGAACAGTATTTCCTTAACTTCGTACGGAATGATGCTGCTGCTTTTCAAGCTATATTTCCCCAAATAGAGTATGTCTTTGGGTAGATGAGTTCCAAAGATATTACAAATCCGCGTCTAGAAGCGTTGTTGGCTATCTATAATTTGTTCCCTGACGCAAAATACTTTACAATTGGTGATATCAACCAAAGTATCTATGGTTTTGATAGAGTACCGAAAGATAATTGGGGACGGCCTATAAGTTTAACACCGAGGGCAATATGCTCAGGTATTGGATCCTCAGCCCTATTATGACAGGCTGAATAATGCATTAGCTCCTATTCAACTGGGTATGTTTACGAACTATCGATCATACCAAAAGATTTTGGATTGTGCCGCAGGGTTTATTCCGGAAGAACGCAAAGACAATCTGCCGAAGTCTTCCGTAGAGCTCATGAAGCATGAGCCACAAGAGCTATATACAATATTTACCAGAAGCCAACACGGCAAGCTCGTCATGGCATGAAGATTTGCCTTCATTTGTTGCCAATGTACTACAAAAATAACGAAGCAGCTAAGATTAATGGCGATGATTATAAAATCTTCAAGAGCATAGCTGTTTTCTTTAGGACAAACAACGAAGTGTATCAAGGTTATTCCTTGATACGAAACACGATGCTCGAAGGTGTGAGGATTAGAATACAAGGTGCAAGTGTTTGTGAACTTTGGCGTGAAAGAGAAATATATAGTCTGATAGATTTGCTGCAGAAAAATCCGCAATAGAATTAGAATCCGAAACAGGCGAACGAATGAAGAGTTATCTCCAGAAGGTACGACAGACCATCCTTGTTGGAGCCAATTTTACATCGACGTAACTTACACTCTTGTACTAAAACTATCTTGAGTCTATTAGAACGGATGAAGTTGTTCACACATATGGTGACCTTGCTGCATATATCATGGATGTGGCGGGAAATGACGATGGTGGTCAGGTATATAAGATTTATGACAAGTTCAAGGATGAGCGTATACTCAAAGAAGATAAACTTACGATAATTCTAACAACGATGCACAAAGTCAAAGGACTTGAATTTGACGCAGATTATTATAACCCCCTCACACATTGGGCTACCTTTGAAACAACGCCGTGTATATCAGTCTGGCCAACCCATTGTGGTTGACGATGCGGCAGATATTGAGGAAGAGCGCAGACTGATGTTCGTTGCTTATACTCGTGCAAAGAAATACTTACACGTATATAAAGGAAACAGGGAGATCGCTTTAGATAACAAAGAGTCCTATCAACAAGACTGTTCGTCTGAGAATCTTATCTATGAAAGAGAACCTGGGCTTAACAAATATGTTCTCTCATACACGGTTTCGGATCAGATGCAAACGCTAGGTGGGGATAGGTATATCAAAGAGTCAATTCAGATAGATGCACCTATCACAATTGAAAAACAAAGGATATGGATATGGTATATACTATGAAGGCTATCAAATAGGCCGACTATCTAATGCCAGTGCAATTGCTCAAAAATTAAAAGCTCTTGGAAAAAATAAGGCAACAGGCTTCTTTGTAAGTGATGTCTGTGTATGGCGTTATGAGGATGTCCTAAAAATCTGATGCTTTTGAAACATACAACATTCGCTAAAGATTGGGGCATTACAGCAAAGAATATTGGTTTTTGTACATGTTGTTCAGATTGCAGGAATTGGACAATAAAGAATATTGTTATGAATCAAATAAAGGAAAGACTTAAGAAAAGACTACAATCTTGCTGTTTTCTTTCTTCAACGAGAAGGATTATGAGTCATTCTTCACTCACATTCGTCCCTCCATTGAACTTATCTGTAAGTTGATAATTCTGGATAATGTGGGAGACAATGAGGATGGATATGATGTGCTCGATGGTTATCAGAGCATTTCTGGTGGACGAGGTGTTGACTATGTGCTCAAAAGATGAATCGGGGCGTCGGCCCTCTTGGTAGTACATTGGCATCGGTAGCTCAGAATGCATTGTTCTATGGACATAGAGATTTGCAAGGCATGTACCTTGATAATGAGAAGAAGAGAACAAAGAAAGGAATTGAGAACTATCGCGGTGCACTTACACAACTATACAGTGTAGCAAGCGAACTTGGCAGTCTACCGGAAACTCTCAGTTGTCGTTGGAAAGCCAGGCAAACTCTTTTGTGCAGCATTCTTTGAGGGATACTTTTGATTTCTTGAAGACAAATAGACTTTTGTCTGATATTAGTACACACTTTCTCTCGGGGCTGGATGCTTTTTCGTCAGACAACTATAACCAAGAGGAAATAGAAAAAGTCAGGAGCGAGTATGAAAAAGCTATTCAAGAAAGAGACCAAAAGCAAGAACTTATAGATAAACAAAATAAGCAGATTGCAGAGCAAAAAGCCGAACTTGAAAAGTTAAATGCCTCTGCGAAAACGGAGAAGGACCGTGCTGATGAATTATTCGGGCAACTTGAGTTAAACTCAGTGAGTTAGAAGCTCTGAAGCATAGAATAGCGGAGCAGGAATCTGAAAAAGTCTCGCCAACATTCCTGCACAAGCAGCATTAAATGCCATTGATAATGAAATTGAACATGACACAGATGAATCAATTACCACACCAGCGACCCTAGCTCAAAGATTAAAAGGCTGCAATACAAGCGGCATGTTGAAGAGGAGTCTCAGATGATGACCAGCTTGACCTTATTGACCATACTATCAATAGCTCCAATGTTGGTGTCGGGATGTGCTGGTAGCGGTAAGTCTGTCATTGCAATGCATAAGGCTGCTCAAATTGCAAATATGGGCTATTCGGTTATTCTGATTGCACTTACAAAATCATTGACCAGCTTTATGGGGGTTGGGTATACTTCTCAGTCATATCAATTCTACTACCATCATCAGTGGAAGTGGAAAGGTATGCCTGCGGCAGACTATATCATTGTTGATGAGATTCAAGACTTCGAATTGGAAGAAATTAATGAGTTTATCAGTGCTGCGAAGAAACATTATTTGTTCTTTGGCGACTCTTCTCAGTCCATATACTCGTTTTGGAAAAAAAACGTTGTCTATCGAGGCAATTTCAAAATTAACAGGACTTAAAGAACTGAAGTTGTACAACAACTATCGTCTACCGAAAAATGTTGCTCAAATTACCCAAAAGTATGTAGGCGTTAATGTAATGCCTTATCAGGAGAAGGTGTATATGAACAACGAACCTGATTTCCCGCATTTTATACATTATAATTCTGATGAAGAGCAAACAGAGGCAATGGGAAAAATCATAGAGCAATATAAGGGTAAATCTATCGGCATTCTGTTGTACAGCAATAATCTCGTTCTTGAAATAAGCAAGGCATTGACTAAACATGGCATAAATTTGGAATTCAAATGCAAAACCGCGGCTGATGACAGACATGGTCAAGGAAATCTTCACTTCACTAACACTTTACCAAAAGTGTTGACATATCACTGATGCAAAAGGGTTTGCAGTTTGATGTAGATAATTATTCAAAGTTTGAAGGTGCTGTGACTGAAGAACAAAAGAAAATCCTTGTATGTGGCAATGACAAGAACGATGCATCATTTGTATGTGTTGTACACAACTGATAAAAATATCAGCTCCGCTTAATACTGTTTTACCCAATATGTACAAAAATGCTAAATAATAAGTTATATAAATGCACATGTCATGTTGCTGCATACAATGCTGATGGTGGCTTCTGCGATGGGTGTGGTGTGGTTTGTGACGACTATATAATAACTGCAGGACATGTCGCTGAGAGTGCAGTATCATTTGAGGTATTTTTTGGTAAGAGACTCTACAATCTAAAAAGTGATCACATAGTCCTTCTAGACGTTAGTTACAAAACAGGGAAAGAGCAGGGACACGATGTTGCTGTTATAAAGTTAGATATCAATTGCTGTGGACTAACAATATCAGATACAACTCCTTCTACAGGAATGGAATTTGATAGTATTAGTTTCAAACATGTTATAGAAAGTGACGCATCTAGTATTTTACGAACCTCAAAAGAGTCCTATGACTGCATTGTAAATTATGGGATAGTTCTTTTTGTGTTGAGGGCAATTTCTTCGGATGTAAAATGCAACATGCATTAGAGGAAGGACGAAGCGGCAGCCCCTGCTTTGTAGGTGATAAACTCCTTGGGATATTGCATGGCGGTGTAGGGAGAACAAAAGTAAAATCGTGTTTTTACGAAAGTGCACACTCAATAGTATCTCTTATGAAAAGTAAAGGACTTCCTCTATAGTAAAAAGGGCATCTTTCTATTATAATCACGCCTTGAAAACTATCATAGATGATGTTAGTCTCACTATCCCCAAAGAGCAAGGTAACAGCCATTGTCGGAGCATCGGGCAGCGGTAAAACCACGCTCATCAAACTCATGTTAGGCTATTATCCCGTATTGGGCGGACAAATCACTATTGGTGGAACAGATGTAAACACACTCAATAAGAAATGGTGGCGCAGACAATGTGGCGTGGTGATGCAAGACGGTGTGATATTCTCCGAGAGTATTGCAAGGAACATTGCCGTTGATGATGGAGAAGATTGACAAGGAGCGGTTGCAAAGGGCAGCCGAAATAAAGCTTGTATTCATAACTATGTAATGGGACTTCCCTTAAAATACAACACTAAGATTGGTCGCGATGGCGTTGGTTTGAGTCAAGGACAGAAACAGCGTATCTTGATAGCAAGAGCTGTGTACAAGAACCCCGATTATATTTTCCTTGATGAAGCCACTAACTCGCTCGATGTCAATAACGAACGCATGATTGTGGAGTATCTGGATGAGTTCTACAAAGGCAAGACGGTAGTTATCGTAGCGCACCGACTAAGCACGGTGAAGAATGCTGACCAAATAGTGGTATTGGATAAAGGCAAAGTTGTGGAAATTGGCAACCACGAAGCACTCACGGCAAATCGTGGTGCATACTATAACCTCGTGAAAAAAATCAGTTAGAATTAGGCAACTAACAGCAGAAAGGAATATATGGCAGACAACAAGATAGAACTTCGCAGCGAGAAAGTAAGGCACATCATTGGCGAGATACCTCAAGGATTGTCCGTTATGGTATCACGATAATCACCATTGTGATATTGGGACTGCTGGCAGGCGCATATTTTATACCTTATCCCGAAACCATTAGCGCAAAGGTGCAGATGACAAATGCCCATCAAGGCACAATAGACTTTCCTTATAAATATGTGAATACGATAGCAAGAGGAATGACAGCGAACATCGAAGTTGAGGGTTACGATGCGAAACCTACGGAGTTGCCAATGGTGTAATAACAACCACATCGCATACACCCCGACAAACGGCAGAAGGCAACGTGTTCACGGCACAGGTAAGGATAACAGATTGCAAGTATAATCTCATCAGCGGAATGACAGGCACCGCATCTATACTTGTAAGCAATGAAAGCATACTTCAGAGGATTGTCAGGCAAATAACAAATATCATATAATTTCCTTTTTAATCGTAATCAAGCGGTGAAAGAAGAAAAGGAAGATGTAGTTACTGCGTAGTCCCATTATTTCGAGTACTTTACTACACGTCAATCCTTTTTCTTTCACCGCTTTATCCTTTATTGTAGTTATGTAGTAAGATATAATCAGTGAAAGAAAAAGGAAAGATAAGAAATAATCATTAGTTATTCGTGTTACCGAGTAGAAATATCGGGTTTATCACGGATGCAGGTTTCTGCAACCTCTCACAGAGATACTTCCTGAACAAATGCGCTTCTGTGCTGTCCAACAGAAAGGATAGGACGATGATGACAGGAAGCGGATAGAGCGAGACATAACCTTTTAGTTGTTCGTTTGCATAAATATCTTCCTCACCTGCAACCCCTTTCATCGGGATGCAGGTTAGAAAAATCTCATCAACGCTTGCAGTCTATGGTTAAGTTTACTCCACGTTACACCGAAGAACCTCACAAGTTCACTCTCCATCATAGCGATTTCGCCATTCCCCTTAAGGATAACTTGCATATTGCTACCCCAATCAAAGTAACTGCGATGATTCTCCGTGCTGGTCATAGTTCTTAGTTTATAGTTCGTATTCATGCCGTTTCTTCCATTTTACAGGTTACAATATCCGAAGATTCACAAGCCTCTCTCTCCGCTATTTCTTTCTCCTTTGCCGATTGTTTGGCTATAAGCCTGTCCATATCCTTTGAAATCTTGTTGTCCGTTACCTGCGCATAAATCTGCGTGCTTGATATGGAGGCATGCCCCATCATCTTGGCTATGCTCTCAATAGGTATTCCTGCGCTTAGGCTCATCGTACCGAAGGTATGCCTTGCAACATGGTACGACAATCTCTGTCTGATACCGCAAGCCTTACCCACGATGCTCAGGTTCTTGCCCATCACGCTACGGCTGCAATGAGGTTGAAAGACAAGGCTGTCGCCTTTTTCTTTCTGAGTCTGCTGTTCTTCGTTTCTTTGCCTGCTCTTTCCTACAATAGTTGATGATGGCTTCTGCTATCGGGTGCAATGGTACGATGAACTCAACCTTTGTCTTCTGACGCTCCTTGCGGATATACCTCTGTCCGTCCGCTGCCGTTTGGATATGCCTGTATTCCAAATTTTCCATATCAGCGATAGCCATACCTGTGAAGCATGAAAAGATAAACAACAGCCAGTGCCAACTCTGCTTCCCTGTCGTTCATCCTCATTGCCATAAGTTTCATTACATCGCCCTTTTGTAGAAAGCGTATCTTCTTTTCCTCCTTCTCATACTTGGCGTTCTCAAAGGGATTGCAGCGGATAATCCTCCTGCTGACCGCACGAAACATCAGTCGGCTCAGCCAACAGAGATTGGTATTGACAGTCGATGCTTTCAGCCCACGCTTTTTCAGGAAGAAACGGTATTCCTCAAACAGACTCTCCGTAATGGTGGCGATAGATATGTCTTGTACTCCTTTGTTTTCGATAAATTCTCGGAGATTTTTATCAGAATAGTAAAGGTTCAGATAAGTCCCCTCTGCCCTTGACCTGTCCACACTCTCCTTGACGGCTTGCAGCTCCGCCCTGCTCATGGCAAGGAGTGTGGTGGGATTAGTGGCAATACCCTGCAAGCGGTTTTTGATAAGTTCCACCTTACCACTCCTTCCCTCGTCAGTATGTCCCGATAGGTTTTTCTATCAATTCCCTGAACTCGCTGATTCTTTGATTGGTCTTCCTGTCAGTCGTCAACCCCTGTTTGCTGTTCCACCTGGAGGGATTGCACTCTTCACCTGTGGTAATGGCTGTGCTCTTTCCATCTATGGTGATACGGCAGAGAATGGCGGTATTGCCGTCTACTTTTGTCTTCTGTCTGTTAATATAGAACAGTATCTTGAATGTACTTCTCATAATGCTCGTCTTTTTATATGGTTAAACGTAAATCTTCGGTAAAAGAAAGGAAGCTGTCAAATTCCTCAAAAGAGTTTCTGGGGTGTAACCTTTTGCATAACGCTCAGTCATACTTACGTTGCTATGTCCGAGCATCTTGCTCACAGTTTCAATCGGAACTCCTTGCTCAAGCGTGATGAGCGTAGCAAAGGTGTGCCTTGCCGTATGCGTGGTAAAGGGAAAGGCTATACCCTCTCTAAGGCGCAATGCTTTAAGATACGATTGATAGGTGGCATACTTCATCTGTGGCAGCAGCGTTTCCCTTTCTTCGCTTCGATACTTCTCTATTATCCTAATCGCTTCGGGCAACAACTTAATACGGCAAAGTACACCTGTCTTCTGCCTATTGAACTTCATCCAAAGATTTTCCTCATCATCACGGACAAGATGTATCTTACTTAATCCCATTAAATCACAATAGGCTGCACCTGTATGACAGGCAAAAACAAACAAATCCCTTGCTGTTTCCATTTCTTCCTCCAACTCTCCGAAGTGGGTATTCATTAGTTTGTCAAGTGAACGTCTGTCAAGTGCCTTTGGGAGTTTCTTATCACCTCTTGCTATCTTTACATTAGCAAATAATAAGGTGTCAGCCAATCCTTCACGATATGCCAACCTGCATACGGTCTTTATTTGGGATGCAACTGCATAGAAACTACTTTCCTGTAACCCTAATTTGTTCAAGTAGTAGTCCCTGAAATCATAAATGAAATTTTCTGTAAGTTGCGAGAAAGACAAATCTTCCACCTTGTACTTGTCTTCGATAAATGTCCTAAGATTATTACGGGTAGTATAGTAATTGGAAATTGTTTCTCTCTAATGTCAATTCAATATGTTCTTTCTTCTCCCTGATGAGGATGTCCAATCGTTCGATAAGCATACATCGTGTCTGTACGCTGCCTTGAAACAGTTCCTTTACATCGGTTGCGTCAAATGGGCAACCTTTGGAAAAGTAAGGCTTGATAAGCCGACTGAACAGACAACAGCAAACTCTCCAACCTGCCGTTTTATCTCTACTGCCTCACGACTCTTGCCGTCCACTCTACTCTCACGGAGATTCCACAACTCTGGATTGCAGGAGAGTTTACAACTGAAGCTGGGCAACATTCCTTCCAAGTGTGATACGTCCCATAATCGGAGCCTTGCCTGACTTGTCCAAACCGCTCTTTTTTTAAGGTAGAGCAACACCTTCATTTTCTCTTGTTTCATACGCTTTAATTTTTATGGGCAAAGTTACCCGAATTAAAGCATTCCTCACTTATGCAGAAAAACTGCCGACCACAGCAACAGCCACACGAGCGAAAAATAATTCAGTTACCGAACATTACTCCATCGTTACCTATGACGAAATCGGGTAACGCTCTGGTAACTGAACTTTTGCCTAAATCTGCATATTCCTGCCCTTTTTGAAAAAGAGTACTTCTATGCAAATCGTTCCGTTTCTTCCTTATTATCAGTTAGTTTACATTGACTTCGACCTTTCTTCATTTTCTTTGATTAGTTACACTGCCATTCGCGTCATTTCATCGTGTAATTTGCCTTATTTTACACGATGAAATGATGCAGATATATAGTCATTTAATGCAGTTCTTAATGCGATTGCAGTTCAACGCTGAAGGCGTTGTACTTTTTATAGCCCAGGGTTGGCATCAGCCTACCCTGGGTTATGCGTGTAGTGAGGAGATCAACGCCGTAGGGTGTTGTACGTTTTTCTTAGTGGAATGCCGTGATAAAATGCTAAAGAATAAAAGGTACAACGCCTACAGCGTTGTTGCCACTGAACGGCAAACGACCCAGGGTAGACTGCGCTTTCGCTTGTCAACCCTGGGCTATCAAAAATACAACGCTTACAGCGTTGCCACCTCGATTAATACAAAGTGAGTATCTATTGCATGGAGGTGGCGCTATAAGTATAGTCCTTTCCCTCATAAATCAATATAAAATCATGATGTAAAATGGGCAAACACTCATATAAAATAATGCAAATTTTTCATAGATTCGCGTCATATCAT
>BNJV01002872.1_pt1 | contig 24022 bp, 37 predicted proteins | sample 8540591 | NCBI WGS metagenome assembly BNJV01 (sample SAMD00202457, study PRJDB9452) | human saliva metagenome | host: Homo sapiens | reverse complement strand
GTCATTATAAATTTCAAACTCGGCATCCGACTCAATTCCAGAATGAAGTTTTCTAAAGTAGGAAAAACCATTAAAGTCTGTAATATGCTCCCAGTCACAGTCTTTAAACAGTTGTAAATAGGAGGCTCTCTCTGACTTTTCCATTGGATAAAAATCCAACTGATAAGAAACTTGCTCAGGGTGACACTCTTCAAAGATATACTTAACTGCAAACAACAAGATAGAATAGCTTACTTTCCTAAGTTTCCAGCCCTGAGCATGCATTTCTCTGAGATAGAAAGCCTCTCTATCATAATCCGCAATGGTACAAATTCTATAAACAACCTTCTTTTCCATCAGAGCTCCTCCCGACTGTTTCTATAGAGCCGTTCAATACGCTTCAATTCAATATCTAAGACTTTTCGTCCCAAGTCTGTAATATGATAGATTTTCCGTTTTTCCTCTTCGCGAACAAAGGAAATCAAACCATCCTTTTCCATCTTTGACAAGGTTCCATACATAGTTCCAGGACTAATCGAAACTTGCGAATCTGTCATCTCCTTGACCTTTTGCGTAATACTATAACCATGACCTTCCTTTTGCAGACAGAACAAGATATAAAAACCCGTTTCCGTCATTGGGAAGATAAACTCGACGAATCTTATCCGTCAATTCCATTTATAACCACCTCCTATTCAGTTCGATATATCGCACTTCGTTATACAAACTGTATCACACCTCGATATAAAAAGCAAGAAAAAAAGATCGCCCTCAGGCAATCTTTCTTCTATATTAGTATTAGTAAAGGTCTAAATAATTATCAATTTCCCATTGTGAAACGAAGGTTGCATAACTTGCCCATTCAATTCGTTTTGCTTCAAGGAAACTAGTATAGATATGTTCTCCAAGAGCTGCTCTGACAACCTCATCTTCTGTCAAAGCTTTCAAGGCGTTGTGAAGAGTTGATGGAAGATCTGTAATGCCAGCTTCCTTACGCTCTTCTGCTGTCATGATGTAGATATTTTCTTCGATAGGAGCTGGTGCTTCGATTTTGTTTTCAATACCATGCAAACCAACTTCCAAAAGAACCGCCATAGCGATGTATGGATTTGCCATTGGATCCACTGAACGTAACTCAAGACGAGTTCCCATACCACGTGAAGCAGGCACGCGCACAAGTGGCGAACGGTTACGACCAGCCCAAGCAATGTAAACAGGAGCTTCATAACCTGGAACCAAACGTTTGTATGAGTTAACTGTTGGGTTCATGATGGCAGTATAGTTGTAGGCATGCTTAATCAAACCGCCAAGGAAATGGTAGGCCGTTTCTGACAACTGCATTCCTTTTGGATCATTTGGATCAAAGAAGGCATTGTTTCCTTCTGCATCAAACAAGGACATATTACAGTGCATACCTGATCCAGCAATACCAAATTTTGGTTTGGCCATAAAGGTTGCGTAAAGACCATGTTTGCGAGCAATAGTTTAACAACAAGTTTAAAGATTTGAATCTTATCACAAGCACGGAGAACTTCATCGTACTTGAAGTCAATTTCATGTTGTCCAACCGCAACCTCATGGTGACTCGCTTCTACTTCAAATCCCATTTTGGTCAAGACATTGACAATCTCACGACGTGTATTGTCCGCAAGGTCAGTAGGTGCCAAATCAAAGTAGCCACCCTTGTCATTTACTTCAAGTGTTGGGTCTCCATTTTCATCCAACTTAAATAGGAAGAATTCTGGCTCTGGCCCAAGGTTGAAAGATTTGAACCTACTTCTTCCATGTGACGAAGAGCACGTTTCAAATTGCCACGAGGGTCACCTGCAAATGGTTCACCTTCTGTTGTATAGACATCACAGATTAAACCTGCAACACTTCCATTTTCATCTCCCCAAGGGAAGACTGTCCATGTATCCAAGTCAGGGTACAAGTACATATCTGACTCATTGATACGTACAAAACCTTCAATAGAAGATCCATCAAACATAGCCTTGTTCGACAAGACCTTATCTAACTGTTCATCTGTAGCAGGAATTTCGACGTTTTTCATAGTTCCCAAAATATCTGAGAACATGAGACGGATAAATGTAACATTTTTTTCCTTGACTTCACGACGAATATCTGCAGCTGTGATTAGCATGAGTTTTCTCCTTAATGTATGACTACTTGCGGTTGGCTAACCGCGACCAAAAGGTGATCGTACCGAAGCAAAGCGACCCTGTTGGAGGAGTTCATTGTGAAGTGCACGACGCACCCTCAGTCTGACTCACCGCTTTCTTGGATTTCGCTTCACGTTCAGCATATTTTTTCTTAATGGCAGCGATATTATAACCTTCAGAGATATAATCTTTGATTTCAAGCAGACGATCCATGTCATTCAAGGAATACATGCGACGGTTCCCTTCGTTTCGATCAGGCTTAATCAACTCTTGATCTTCATAATAACGAATCTGACGCGCCGATAGATCGGTCAACTTCATAACACTGCCGATAGGAAAAACAGCCATATTTCGGCGAAATTCTTTTTCCTTCATTTACAATTTCCTTCTTTCTGTCTATTATAGTCTAAAAAAAGACAAACGTCAATTGATAATGTTATAAAATGTAACATTATTTTTCTTTTTTCTCTAAAAAGAGCCGAATACGATCAATATCGTAATTTACGAGAATTGCGACAAAAACTCCCATGAAAGTTTCTGATACACGCGCAAACACGTACAAAATTGTTTCGCCGCTCGGAATCGATAGGGTAATGATTAACATAGCCGCTACACCACCAATTACACCTGCTTTATTATTCATGGCTACATTTGTCATAATGGTTAACATGGTGCAAATTGGAACAACAACCAAGGTCACCCAAAAAGGCTTCGTGGAAAAAAAGGTATTTAATAAGAAGAAAAACCAGGGCATAGAGGCCACTGATACTATTTCCTAGAATACGCGAAGTCCCAAAATGAACACTCTTATCAAAACTCTCCCTCAAGCTAAAAACGGCTGTCAAAGCACCGATTTGAAGACCTTTCCAGCCAAAAAAGCCAAAAATCAAGAGAACTAGAAAAACAGCAATACCTGTTTTAAAGGTTCGCATACCAAGTTTGAACTGGGATTTATCGAATTTATATTTTTTTAAAAATAACTCATAATCTCAACTTTCTATTTCCATTTTATCATAAATCGGTGATTTTTTTATGAGTAATAGTTGAGAGGAAGCGTTTTTATTTTTAAGCAAAAAGAAAAGAGGAACTTTCATCCTCTCTTCTTTGATTTATTTAGAAAAATCTTATTTTTTTCTGTCAAGGCTGCAAGTCCTGGAAGAACTTTACCTTCAAGAAGTTCCATTGATGCTCCACCACCAGTAGAGATCCATGAGAATTTATCTGCACGTCCAAGGTTGATTGTTGCGGCAGCTGAATCACCACCACCGATAATTGATTTAACGCCTGGTTGTTTCACGATAGCGTCCATCACACCGATTGTTCCAGCTTGGAAGTCAGGGTTTTCAAACACACCCATAGGTCCGTTCCATACAACTGTTTTGGCACCAGTCAAAGCTTCGTCAAATTTAGCGATAGATTTTGGACCGATGTCAAGACCAAGGAAGCCTTCTGAAACTGCTTCACCTTCAGTGTCACGCACTTCAGTGTAACCAGCAAATGCGTTTGCTTCTTTTGAGTCAACTGGCAAAATCAATTTACCGTTTGCTTTTTCAAGAAGAGCTTTCGCAACATCCAATTTGTCTTCTTCTACAAGTGAGTTACCGATTTCGATACCTTGTGCTTTGTAGAATGTGTAAGTCATACCACCACCGATAAGGACTTTATCAGCTTTTTCAAGCAAGTTTTCGATAACACCGATCTTGTCTGAAACTTTTGAACCACCAAGGATTGCCACGAATGGACGTTCTGGAGTTTCAACTGCTTCTTGGATGTAGGCAATTTCGTTTTCAAGAAGGAAACCAGCAACTGCTTTTTCAACGTTTGCTGAGATACCAACGTTAGATGCGTGTGCACGGTGAGCTGTACCGAAAGCATCGTTTACGAAGATACCATCTCCAAGTGATGCCCAGTATTTACCAAGTTCAGGATCGTTTTTAGATTCTTTCTTGCCGTCAACATCTTCGTAACGAGTGTTTTCAACCAAGAGAACTTGTCCATCTTCAAGAGCGTTGATAGCTGCTTCCAATTCAGCACCACGAGTGACACCTGGGAACACAACATCTTGACCAAGTTTTGCTGCCAAGTCTGCTGCTACAGGAGCAAGTGATTTACCAGCTTTATCAGCTTCTTCTTTCACACGTCCAAGGTGAGAGAAAAGAATTGCACGTCCACCTTGTTCGATGATGTACTTAATAGTTGGAAGAGCTGCTGTGATACGGTTGTCGTTAGTGATTACGCCATCTTTCAATGGTACGTTGAAGTCAACACGAACGAGGACTTTTTTACCTTTCAAGTCAACGTCTTTAACAGTAAGTTTTGCCATGTTACAAAAACCCCTTTATTTATTTTATTCGAAACTATTATATCACACTTTGGAAATATAAGGAAAGATTTCACAAGATTTTTCGATATTTAATCTTCATTTAATATTCATGTCATGTTAGAGTGTATTATTTTTACTTTTTCTCACGAATTTTCTTTCTAAAATCTTAGCTTAACACTTGTTAGATTTACTTTTATCCTTTAAAATAGAATAGGAGAAATTCCGTTATTATTTTTCGGAGGAAAAAGAAATGTCCATTAATTGGCAGGAAATTTTATTTCACTTTTTAGGTGGTCTGGGACTATTCTTATATAGTATCAAGACCATGGGAGACGGTTTGCAACAAGCTGCTGGAGATCGCCTTCGTTTACATTGACAAGTACACTAGCAATCCCTTTTTAGGTGTTCTAGTCGGAATTGTCGTGACTGCCCTGATTCAGTCAAGTACAGGGGTTACAGTCATCACGGTTGGACTGGTCAGTGCTAGCCTTCTAACTCTTAGACAGGCTATCGGAATTATCATGGGAGCCAACATCGGAACCACCGTTACTTCCTTTATCATCGGTTTCAAGCTTGGTGAGTATGCTTTACCCTTGATTTTCCTTGGAACCATGTTCCTCTTCTTTACCAAAAACAGAACCGCAAACAATATCGGGCGAATCCTGTTTGGTGTAGGGGGAATCTTCTACGCCCTCAACCTCATCAGTGCCGGTATGAGTCCTCTTAAAGATCTACCACAATTCAAGGAATACATGGTAACCTTGGGACAAATCCTGTGTTGGGAGTTTTTGCCGGTGCAGTGATTACCGTTCTCATCCAAGCCTCTTCTGCGACAATCGGGATTTTGCAAGGTCTCTATGCAGGTGGATTCCTTGACCTTAAAGGTTCGCTACCAGTTCTCTTCGGGGATAATATCGGGACAACCCTAACAGTTATCATCGCGGCAGCTGGAGCCAATATCTCTGCAAAACGCGTTGCTGCAACCCACGTTACCTTTAACGTTTTGGGAACTATTCTTTGCTTAATCTTATTAGGTCCATTTACGTCTATGATTGAGTACTTCCAGGCACTCCTTCACCTCTCACCTGAGATGACCATCGCCTTCTCTCATGGTGCCTTTAACGTAAGTAACACTATTGTACAATTTCCATTCATCGGAGCCTTGGCCTACTTCGTAACCAAGCTCATCCCTGGTGAAGATGAAATTGTGAAGTACGAGCCACTTTATCTTGATGAACATTTGATTAAACAAGCTCCATCAATCGCCCTCGGAAATGCGAAGAAAGAGCTCCTTCACTTAGGAAATTATGCTTCTAAAGCCTTTGACCTTTCTTACAACTACATCATTGACCTTAATGAAAAGGTTGCTGAAAAAGGACACAAGACAGAAGAAGCTATCAATACCATTGATGAGAAATTGACTCGTTACCTTATTACTCTTTCAAGTGAGGCCCTTAGCCAGAAAGAAAGTGAAGTGTTGACCAACATCTTGGATTCATCCCGCGATTTGGAACGGATTGGGGATCACGCAGAAGCGCTAATCAATCTGACTGACTACCTTCAACGGAAAAATGTTGAGTTCTCTGAAGCTGCTTTGCAGGAATTGGCTGATATCTATCAAAAAACCACTGGCTTTATCAAGGATGCCCTTGATAGTGTGGAAAACAATGATATTGAAAAAGCTCAAAGTCTGATTGAACGCCATAAAGAAATCAACAATATGGAACGTGTTCTCAGAAAGACTCACATCAAACGCCTCAACAAGGGTGAGTGTTCAACACAAGCTGGGGTCAACTTTATCGACATTATTTCCCACTACACTCGTGTATCTGACCACGCTATGAATCTAGCTGAAAAGGTCATTGCTGAACAAATCTAAGTACCAAGAAGCTATCCTGAATAGGATGGCTTTTTCTTCTCCTTATAAAGAATTACTTTTCTACCCTATAGAAAAATGCTTTGATTCACAATGGAATCAAAGCATTTTAAAGAGCTCCCCATACATAATCGCAGAAGCTGCAGTTCCTCTGTACTTTGCTTCTTCTCTTTTAATAAAGCGAGCCAAGTTGAGCAACTCAGGTGCCGGATGTTTGGGATTTAGGAGCAATTCACGATTGACCAGATCTGAGAGACGAACTGCCAGCAATTGCTCATTTGTAGTAGGCAGTTTTTTAGCAGTCTCTAGGAGAGCAGCAACTAAATCTTCACTCAAATCATGTCGAGCATGATTGTAAAGATCTTTTATAAGGCTTTCTAGGTTTGGTTCTACCATCCCTACCACCTCCCTTATGGTTTAATAATTTTTAATCAAATCAACCGTTGAACGATCCAATTTCTTCACCAAGGCTTGTAAGAAAGCTTGCGCTTCTAGGAAGTCATCCATTGCGTAGAGGGTTTGGTGAGAATGGATATAACGAGCGCAGACACCGATAGTTGTTGATGGAACACCACCATTTTTCAGATGAGCTGCTCCTGCATCCGTTCCGCCTTTTCCACAGTAGTATTGGTACTTGATACCAGCTTCCTCAGCTGTTGTCAAAAGGAAGTCCTTCATCCCTGGGAGAAGCAAGTGTCCTGGATCGTAGAAACGAATCAAGGTTCCATCCCCAATCTTGCCTTGACCTCCATAGACATCGCCAGCAGGTGAGCAGTCAACTGCTAGGAAAACTTCTGGATCAAATTTAGTTGTAGAGGTATGAGCACCACGGAGACCAACCTCTTCTTGGACGTTAGAACCTAGATAGAGTTCATTTCCGAGTTTTTGACCTGAAAGAGCTTCTGCCAACTCACTAACCATAAGCACACCATAGCGGTTGTCCCAAGCTTTTGAAATGATATTTTTTTCATTGGCTGTCAAGATCGCAGAACTATCTGGTACAATGGTATCGCCAGGACGGATACCAAAGCTTTCTGCCTCAGTCTTATCTGAAAAACCACCATCAAAGACGATATCTGCAATAGCAGGCATGGTTGGTCCACCCTTACCACGAGTCAAATGTGGAGGGACAGAACCTGAAATCACAGGAATTTCACGACCATCACGTGTTAAGAGTTTGAAACGTTGGCTACTAACTACCATTGGGTTCCAACCACCGATTTCAACGACACGGAAGGTACCATCTGGCTTAATTTCGCTGACCATAAATCCAACTTCGTCCATGTGAGAAGCGACCAAGACACGCGGTGCATCTGTAGCTTCTGAATGTTTGATACCAAAAATACCACCCAAGCCATCTGTCACCACTTCATCCACGTTCGGTGTCAACTTTTCACGAAGATAAGCACGAACAGGTGCTTCATGACCTGAGATCGCAGCAAGTTCTGTTACTTCTTTGATTTTTTTGAAAAATAATGTTGTCATTTCAGTTCCTTCTTTCTTTCATCCATTTTTACCACTTTTTTTATAGGAGAAGGATAGCGGGAAGGTGGATTTCTAAATTAGTATCTTAGTCTTACTGTATCTTAGAAAAAGCTTGTATTTTCTTGCATGTGAGGTAAAAATCTAAGAACTATTCCAAGACCAACCAAACTATTAATTCCAAAAACAAAAAAACAATTCAATGCTATATTTGTTTAGTTTTTTTCATGAAATTTGCAGAAAAATAGTTGACTTCGCCTTCTTATTTCTTTTAAAAATAGTACAAAAACTAGGAAAAAGGAAAAAAATCATGACCAAAACAATTCTTGTTACAGGTGGAGCTGGCTACATTGGCTCCCATACCGTTAAGGCTCTTTTTAAATGCTGGCTATCAGGTACATGTCCTCGATAATCTCTACAGGAAATCGTTCAGCTGTAGATAGTCGTGCTAGCTTTTAAACAACTGGATGTTTATGACGCCAGTGCCTTAAAAATCCTACTTGGAAGAAAAACAAGATTGACGCTGTTCTCCATTGTGCAGGTGAGATTGTTGTGAGCGAAAGTATTGAAAAATCCAAGCAAATACTTCACTGCCAACGTTGCGGGTATGAACCAAGTTCTCAAAGTCTTATCTGAAGTTGGCATTCAAAAAAATCATGTTCTCTTCGACTGCTTCCCTCTATGGTAATAACTGTATTGACAAGCCTGCAACTGAAGATACCCTGCTCGACCCTGTCAACCCTTATGCAGAAACAAAACTGATGGGCGAACGAATGATTTACTGGATGGCTAATCGTTACGATTGGAAATATGTTATTTTCCGTTACTTTAATGTTGCTGGGGCTGAAATGGATGCTTCAAACGGCCTGCGTGTAAAAAAATCCAACTCACATCATTCCCAATATCAACAAAAACCGCATTGGGACAAAAATGATAGCCTAAAAAAATATTTGGAGATGACTACGATACACGTGACGGTTCATGTATTCGAGATTACATTCATGTCTTGGACCTTGCACAGGCTCATGTTAAAGGAATGAACTACCTATTTCAAGAAGACAGTTCTTCTCAAATCTTTAACTTAGGAACTGAAAAAAGGCTATACCGTCAAAGAAATTTTTTTAAAACTGCTGAAGAACTACTGAATCAAGAAATCCCACACGAAATTGTTGCTCGTCGTGCTGGTGATCCAGCTAGCGTCCTAGCAGACGCATCAAAAGCTAAAAGATATCTGGATTGGAAAGCTAGCTACTCTCTAAAAGATATTATTTTATCGGATTATCATTGGCGTGTTAAAGAGGGTAAAAACATTTTGGAATAGGATAACAAAGGAGAAAGCCTTGGCGCTCTCTCCTTGTTTTATTCATTAAATTGTCAGAAAATTTATTGACAGATTAAAGAAATCGTGTTACAGTAATATCCGCAGGTATCTTTCGGTACCAAATCTACATGAAAGGATGGGGTATGAAACTTTCTCATTATTTAATTGGCTTACTTCTACTCCTAGTCTTTCTCTCTATTAGCATTGGGACCAGTGATTTTTCGTGGGGAAAGCTCTTTGCTTTCGACCAGCAGACCTGGCTTCTCTTTCAAGAGTCCCGTCTTCCAAGAACTATCAGTATTCTCCTTGCGGCCTCTAGTATGAGTATGGCAGGACTTCTCATGCAGACTATCACTCAAAAATCAGTTTGTTGCTCCGAGTACAGTTGGAACGACTGAAGCTGCCAAACTGGGAATGGTGCTGAGCCTCTTTGTCTTTCCGTCGGCTAGTCTGACTCAAAAAGATGCTCTTTTGCTTTTTGTTTCATCCATCGTATTCACCCTCTTCTTCCTAGCCTTTATGGCCATTTTTACTGTAAAGGAAAGATGGATGTTGCCTCTGATTGGGATTATCTATAGCGGAATTATTGGTTCTGTGACAGAAGTTATCGCCTACCGTTTCAATCTGGTTCAGAGTATGACAGCTTGGACCCAGGGCTCCTTCTCCATGATTCAGACTCATCAGTATGAATGGCTCTTTTTAGGCCTCATTATCCTGATAGCCGTTTGGAAATTATCCCAAACCTTTACCATCATGAATCTAGGCAAGGAAGCCAGTGAGAGTTTGGGGATTTCCTACTCCCTACTTGAAAAACTGGCCCTCTTTCTGGTGGCGCTAACGACTAGTGTCACCATGATTACCGTGGGTGGCTTGCCATTTCTCGGGGTCATCGTTCCCAATCTTGTTCGCAAGCACTATGGAGATAATCTAAGTCAGACCAAACTCATCGTCGCACTGGTCGGTGCCAATCTAGTCCTAGCCTGCGATATCCTATCCCGAGTTCTAATTCGGCCCTATGAACTGTCTGTCAGTCTTCTACTAGGAATCATTGGTAGCATCATCTTTATCCTACTTCTATGGAGAGGGGGACGAAAAGATGCAGTTTAAAAGCAAACATACCAAGCTCTTCTGCCTTCTCATTATTCTGGCCATCGGAGCTTGTCTCCTCTACTTTTGGCCCATCACTCACTTGTCAGCCTTTGCTTGGAAGCTGCGTTCCCAAAAGATCATCGTTTATCTCTTGGTAGCCATCGCGACTGGGATTTCGACCATTAGTTTTCAAACCCTGACGGAAAATCGCTTTCTGACGCCAAGTATTTTGGGAATTGAATCCTTCTACGTCCTACTACAAACCCTACTACTGGTTTTTTTGAAAGTAAGTTTCTTCAACTTGGCAAGTCTCCTATCTTAGAATTCCTAGTTTTGCTTCTGCTTCAATCCTCTTCTTTCTTGCCTTACAAGGCTACTTGAAGACACTGATGAAACAAGACCTGGTCTTCATACTGCTAATCTGTCTCAGCCCTCGGAAGTCTCTTTCGAAATATCAGTACCTTCCTTCAGGTCCTGATGGATCCAAACGAATACGATAAACTGCAGAACAGTCTCTTTGCCTCCTTTCAACATCTCAACACTTCCATCCTAGCCATCAGTTCTCTGATTATCCTTGCTTTGACAATCTTTTTTTCTTTCGGAAAGCAGTCATTCTGGATGTCTTGCATCTGCAAAGAGAAACAGCTCAGATATTGGGACTCGATGTTGAAAAAAAGAACAGAAAGAACTCCTCTGGGGCATCGTACTTTTTAACTTCAACGGCCACTGCCCTGGTAGGACCTATGGCCTTCTTCGGTTTTATGTTGGCCAACCTCACCTACCTAATCGTCAAAGACTATCGACATAAGTTACTCTTTATAGTGGCCATTCTGGTTGGATTTATCAGTTTGACCTTGGGGCAAGCCCTGATTGAACGAGTCTTTGCGCTGGAAATTCGCATCAGTATGATTATCGAGAGCGTAGGTGGTCTCTTATTCTTTATCTTACTCTACAGGAGGGCGCGTCAGTGAAACTGGAAAAACATTGACAAATCCATTCAAAAAAACAGGATATTTTTGCAAGGCATTTCGCTTGAAGTCAGTCCTCAGAAACTGACAGCCTTCATTGGTCCAAATGGTGCTGGAAAAATCGACTCTCCTCTCCATCATGAGCAGACTGACCAAGAAAGATCAGGGAATTCTCAGCATCAAAGGCCGTGAAATCGAGAGTTGGAATTCACAAGAACTGGCTCAAGAACTGACTATCCTAAAGCAGAAAAATCAATTACCAAGCCAAATTGACGGTTGAAGAACTGGTCAGTTTTGACGTTTTCCCTACAGCCGAGGTCGACTGAGACCAGAAGATTGGGAAAAAAATCCGAGAAACTATGGACTATTTAGAACTAACCAACTTAAAAGACCGCTACATCGATAGCCTGTCTGGAGGACAACTCCAGCGGGTCTTTATCGCTATGGTACTGGCCCAGGATACAGACTTTATCTTGCTGGACGAACCACTCAACAATCTCGATATCAAGCAAAGCGTCAGTATGATGCAGATTCTCAAGCGACTGGTGGAGGAACTCGGAAAGACCATTATCATCGTCCTCCACGATATCAACATGGCCAGTCAGTATGCAGATGAAATTGTCGCCTTCAAAGATGGCCAAGTCTTTTGCAAAGGAACGACAAATCAAATCATGCAGGCCGACCTGCTCAGTCAACTTTATGAGATTCCCATCACGCTAGCTGATATCAATGGCAAAAAGATCTGTATCTATAGCTAGTAACATAGAAGCTCAAGTTAGAGAACCTTCAGTCTCTTAGTCAATAAGACCAAGAGACTCCCTAAATCGTTATCACATTTTAAAAAGGAGAAATCATGAAAACATCCCTTAAACTTTATCTCACTGCCCTAGTGGCCAGCTTCTTGCTCCTACTTGGTGCATGTAGTACAAACACAAACTCAAGCACTAGTAAGTCGGAAACAAGCAGCTCTGCTCCAACAGAAGTGACTATTAAAAGCTCACTAGACGAAGTCAAACTTTCAAAAGTTCCTGAAAAAATTGTGACCTTTGACCTCGGTGCTGCGGATACTATTCGCGCTTTAGGTTTTGAAAAGAATATCGTAGGAATGCCTACAAAAACTGTTCCGACTTACCTAAAAGACCTAGCTGGAAAAGTTAACAATGTTGGTTCTATGGTTGAGCCAGACCTAGAAGCCATTGCTGCTCTTGAACCAGATTTGATTATTGCTTCACCACGTACCCAAAAATTTGTAGATAAATTCAAAGAAATCGCCCCAACCGTTCTCTTCCAAGCAAGCAAGGACGACTACTGGACTTCTACCAAGGCTAATATCGAATCTTTAGCAAACTCCTTTGGTGAAACTGGTTCACAGAAAGCCAAGGAAGAATTGGCCAAGCTAGACAAGAGCATCCAAGAAGTCGCTGCTAAAAAAATGAAAGCTCTGACAAAAAGCCCTTGCTATCCTCCTCAACGAAGGAAAAAAATGGCTGCCTTTTGGTGCCCAATCTCGTTTCTCTTCTTGTATCAAGCTTTGAAATTCAAGCCAACTGATACTCAATTTGAAGATTCTCGCCACGGACAAGAAGTCAGCTTTGAAAGTGTCAAAGAAATCAATCCTGACATCCTCTTTGTCATCAACCGCACCCTTGCCATCGGTGGGGACAACTCTAGCAACGACGGTGTCCTAGAAAATGCCCTTATCGCTGAAACTCCCGCTGCTAAAAATGGTAAGATTATCCAACTAACACCAGATCTCTGGTATCTCAGCGGAGGCGGTCTTGAATCAACAAAACTCATGATTGAAGACGCACAAAAAGCCTTGAAATAAGCAACTTCAAACTTAACTAACAACTTTACACGATAAAACGCATCCAATCAAGTTCACTCAAATCTGATAGGATGCGTTTTTATCATTTCACTAAAATATTTTTACCCAGCCTCATTTTTCTTCTTGATTCCGTTTAAGGGAAAAATGGTCTGGGACGGGGTCCTTACCCGTTTTAGACCAGGGGTGGCAACGTAAAATCCGCGCTAATCCCATCAAAACACCCTTAAAGCCATGTTTTTCAATAGCCTGAATCATGTAGTTGGAACAGGTAGGCTCAAAGCGACAAGAGGGGGGAAAGGCTGGTGAGATAAAACGTTGGTAAAAGCGCACAGGCGCTATTAAGATTCGTTTCATTATTTCTTGGTTACAGCCATGGTGTGTAGTTGGCTGATTTCTTTTTTGTTAAGACGACGGGATTCACCTGGACGGAGTCCTGTCAAGTCTAGGTGTCCAAAACGGGTCCGTGATAACTTATCCACTTGAAGACCGACAGCTTCAAACATCTTTTTAACCTGATGGTTACGTCCTTCATGGATGGTCAACTGCACTACAGAGCGGTTTTTAACTGGGTCCACTTTGAGAATTTCATAGACAGCCGGCTTGGTTTTCTTACCATCAATCTCAAGTCCACGGGTCAAGGGACGGAGATTATCCTTATTAGCCACACCTTTAACACGTGCGACATAAACCTTGTCAATCTCATTACGTGGGTGAATCATCTCATCCGTAAAATCCCCATCATTTGTCAAAATCAAGACTCCTGATGTATCCCAGTCCAAACGACCTACAGGGTAGATGCGCTCTTTCACGTTGGGCAAGAGGTCGACAACCGTCTTGCGGCCCTTGTCATCTGTCACACTGGAAATGACACCGCGTGGTTTGTTAAGCAGATAGTAGACCTTTTCTTCGTTGTAGATAGGTTGACCTTCAACTTCGACCTTGTCGCCTGACTTGATGGTCGTTGCTAGTTCACGCACCACTTGGCCATTGACCGTCACCAAGCCTTGCTTGATCAACTCTTCTGCTTTTCTCCTACTGGCCACACCTGCGTGGGCAATATACTTATTGATTCTCATCTTCTTCTATCCTTTCACCAAATAATTGGCTTTCTTGGGCTTGAATTTCAAGCTCATCAATCACTGGTAATTCTTCCAAATGATTTATCCCCATGTAATCTAGGAAATAATCCGTAGTCACATAGAGGTTGGGGCGCCCCAACACTTCTTTTTTTCCGTCTTCTCGTATCAAGTCAAAGGCCTGCAACTTTGCTAAAGCCCCACTCGAGTTGACACCACGGATTGCATCAATTTCTATCCGTGTGATAGGCTGCTTGTAGGCAATGATGGACAAGGTCTCAAGGGCAGCCCGAGATAAACTCTGGTTGATAGGTGCCTTAGAGTATTCCTTCAAAATCGCTGCAAATTGAGGCTTGGTCACCAATCTGTATGCACCACCTGTCTCTATCAGGGACAAGCTCGAATCTTGGTCTTTTTCATACTTCTGGGCTAATTTTTCTAAACTCTGTTGGATGCCTGTCGGTGGCAGAGAGAGGAGTTCAGCTAACTGGCGGACTCTAATCCCATCTTCACCCGCTACAAACAAGAGCGCTTCTATTTTTGCTAAAGTACTCATCTTTCCTCTCTATCAAGTCTAGCTTTGGGCCACTTGACTTTCTTCCTTCTTTTCCATGAGATAGATATCTCCGAAACTCTCCTCTTGCACGAGGATCAGCTCCTGGGTTTTGATTAACTCTAGGGTTGCCAAAAAGAGGGTGATGACCTCTTGGAGATTCTGAGCTTCCTTGAACAAATCCTGCAAAGCGCAACTGATGTCGTCCAGTCAAGGACTCTTTTCACGATAACCATCATGTCCTCAATCTTATACTCATCCCGCAAGATAGTCGTATGATTCTGTGCAAACTCCTCTTTTTTCTTGGCTAGGATATTTGAAAAAGCCAAAAAGAGGTCAATGGTCGTCTTGTCATGCACAAGCTCCGCATCTTCGTAAATCAACTCTGTCGGCGCTTTGAATAATACTGGGCCCGATCTTGGTGCTTAGCTTCCAAGTGCTCACCCAAGAGCTTGAATTTGCGGTATTCTTCGATTTGAGAAAGAAGATCTTGCTCCAGATCATCTTCCAAGTCTGTCACTTCTGCTACCTTTGGAAGGAGTTTGCGACTCTTGATCAGCATGAGCTGACTGGCCATAACCATGTACTCACCCGTCACTTCCAGACGCATGGCCTGGAGGGTTGAGACATAGGCGAGATACTGTTCGATGACTTCCGTAATGGGCACATCGTAGATATCCATCTGATACTTAGAAACCAGGTGCAAGAGCAAGTCCAGGGGCCCTTCAAAAATCTTTTTAGTTTAATATCCATTATCTATATTTTTCTAAGGTCAAGACTGTTTTTAATCCTAATTTTTTTGCAATTTCGTACAAATCGACCTTGTTTTCTATTTGTCTTAAAATGAACTGTTCCCGCAAGGCTTGGGCTGATAAGGCTGGAAAACCTTTCTCCTTGACAAAGGATTCTAGCTGACGGAAGGCCCACTGACGAGAATAGGCTTTCCCTCCCCTTTCAAAGAGATAGGTCTGCCCCATCAAGGGTTCTAGCTCTGAAAGCAAGGTCGTGGGAATGCTGACAATCCTCTGTTGAGAAGCCTTCTTGATTCGCAACACCTGAAAATCCAGATTGATATCCTCAACCTTGAGAGCTAAAATCTCACTCGGCAAGAGCCCCAATTCTAAGATAAGAAGAGCCAGTAAACGCCCCTCTGGATAATTACTTTCCTGCCCAAAAGAGTCTAGGTTTAACAGTTCTGGTTTTGAGGTCTTCTTTTCAGCTTGTTTAGCTAATTCCAAACGATAAAAGCTGTCCACCTCTCCTTTTTGATAGAGAAAGTAGAGAAATTGATTACAGGCCGAAAGTTTCCGTTTCTGGGCGCTGATTTTTAGATTGGCTAGCTGGGCTTGGTAAATCTTGAGACTAGTTTCAGAAACCCGCTCGCCTACAATATCTAAAAATTGTTCCAAATCATACCTATAAGACTGCTTGGAATTGGCAGATAAGCCCTGCTTTTCCTCTAAGAAATCTGAAATCCTGTCTCTCATTTGCATCGAATCTCATATTCCTTACTAAAGTCATGCAAGAGGGCATTCACTGCCTTGAGGATAGACTTGCGCGTGATAATCCCTTGGAAAATCCCTGACGCATCCACAACCGGCAAGAAGGACTCATCTACCAGCTTGTGCAAGACCTCCGTAATGGTAAAATCAGGCGAGACGACCGCTACGTCCGTTCTCGTCATATGAACGATATCCGTATCTGACATGATTTCTTGACTCAAATCATGCTCCATCTGATAAGCCATAATATCTCTGAGCCCAATCGTCCCAACAAACTGTTTTTCATCTGTCACAACGGGAACACGGGTATAGGTCATCTGACTGAGCAAGAGGGTAGCGTGATCCGCATTGTGGGTATCAATCAACACAGCCAGATTTTTAGCAGGAGTCAAAAATGTTTCCTCCTGCCCCAACAAGAAAGTCTCAAACTCCTTGGCAATCATCGGCTAAACTCCTTGGACAAGCCCGGATACACCTCATGGTCTCGTGTCAAAAAGTCGACTTTGGTAACTATCATCAATCTCCACACGAGCATAGAGACATTCTCTGATGGTCCCACGTGGTTGACTGATGGAACCTGGATTTAGAAAGAGGGTCTTGCCTTCCATCCAAGCACTTGGCACATGCAAGTGACCATAAAGACAGATATCGGCCTCTTTTTCCTGAGCCCAGTAGTCCAACTTTTGAAAGTTGAAATTGATGTCAAACAAGTGACCATGGGTTTGGATAATCTTAGTCGAACCAAGCTCAGTCACCAAACGTTCTGGGTAGCCGGCGTAAAAGTCCATGTTCCCTTTAACAACACGGATGCCTTTCCAAAGGGGAGAATCAGGACGCAGTTCAGAATCGCCATTATGAAAAACGGCATCAACTTTGCCTACATAGCGATCACGGATTTCTTCCACAATCAAACTATCGCCATGGGAATCACTCATTACAATGATGGTTTGCTTTGCCATGATGGAAATACCTCCAAAAGTTTCTTAACGGCTAAGGCGCGGTGAGATTGGCTATTTTTTTCTTCAAGGGTTAATTCAGCTGAGGACTTGCCTGTCTCTCCTACAAGGAAGAGAGGATCATAGCCAAAGCCATTTTCACCCTTAGGTTCAAAGTTAATGTAGCCAGGCCAGTCTGCTTCAACAACCAAGCTTTCCTTGTTTGGACTGGCTACGACTAGGGTTGTATGGAATTGAGCCGAGCGGTCCTTGAGTTCAAAGACCATGGCCAATTCGTGCAAGAGTTTGGCATTGTTTTCACGGTCAGTAGCTCCCACTCCTGCGAAACGAGCTGACCAGACACCTGGCAAGCCACCAAGGACATCGACTTTGAGACCTGAGTCATCTGCCAAAACCATCTTGCCCGTTAATTGAGAAATAGTTTCTGCCTTGAGGCGGGCATTTTCTTCGAAGGTCATGCCTGTTTCTGCTACTTCAGGCAGGTCAGGATAGTCATTAAGATTTTCCACATCGTAGCCTAGCTTGTCAAAGATAGCTCGGAATTCCTTGGTCTTACCTTCATTACGAGTCGCAATTAACAGGGTTTCTCTGACCTTGCTTGTCTCAAAGAAATCATGAACATTGACCCCTTCTTTAGGCAATTCTACATACAAGAGCTGCCCATTTTCAACCAAGAGCAGGGCTCCCTGACGTTGAATAACTTCCAAATTTCGTCCCATTTCTTGGTTAAGGATATCTACCACAAAAGACAATAAACGGTAGGGAGAACCATAGCGTAAAACAGTAACTGAAAGTGGAAAACCTCGTTCCTCGTCTCGAAAGATTTTGGCCAATCCAACTAGAGGAAAATCCAAGTCTTCATCAGTCAATGTCCGGACACCACCAAAAATACTATAGGACCCAACATACCAGTCCTGGTCATCCTTGTATTCATAAATTTTATTTGTCATAATTCTACATGCTCCACATAAATCTCTTTTTCCAGCCATTCTTCACCAATTTGTGCAAAACTTTGGCTGCTGGCTGTTGTGTAAAAACGGTGATGGAGTGGTCCAGCATCGCGACCACGATTGATTTCAAAATAATTAAGTAAGACTGAGATATCCCGTACGCACTCTGCCCCACTATCAATGAGCTGAACCTTTGGTCCCATGACATTTTGAATAATAGGTCTGAGGAGCGGATAATGGGTACAACCCAAAATCAGGCTATCCACCTTTCCAACCAAGGGACGCAGGGTTTCATAGACCACTTTCTTGGTGACACTGGTTGACAGGGCGCCTGACTCAACCAAGGGAGCAAACTTGGGACAGGCCAAGCTCTCCACCTGTAAGTCGGGATCCAGATCATGGATTTTCTGGCGGTAGATGTCTGATTGTACCGTCATAGGCGTTCCAATCACTCCGATTTTCCCACCTTGACTGGACTTGATGGCTGCCGAAGCTCCTGGCAAAATCACACCTAGGACGGGAATGTCTAGTTGAGCCTTGATTTCTTCCCAGACGACAGCAGTCGCAGTGTTACAAGCAATGACAATCATTTTGACATCCTTGGTCAAGAGAAAGTTGACCAACTGCCAAGTATATTCACGAATTTGCTCAGCAGGACGGGGCCCGTAAGGCGCCCGTGCCGAATCCCCAATATAGACGATTTCTTCATGGGGAAGTTGGCGCATAAGCTCTCGCACAACGGTCAAGCCCCCGACACCCGAATCCAAAAAACCAATTGGTCGATTATCCATACAGTCTTCTTTCTAGTCTTTTTTCTGATTGATAGTTCATTATGATTATTTATCCTTATGAACTGAATGACAGCCTAATCAACAGCTATCTCTCTTAATCATAATCAAATATCAATAGAATGCAAGGAAAAAGTCTCATCCCTAAACCATAACCAACATAGTGAGAAGTCTGGAACTTTCATCCCAGACTTTTCCTTATTTATTTTTTCTTTTTATTGTTAGCAAGGGCTGCCTTTTGTTGGCGGATGATTTGGTGGTAAACTTGTTGTACCTTAGCTTCGCTTGGTTTTTGACCATTTGCACTCAAAAGAGTACGAACTGCTTCAGCATTCAAACGTGGGTTGTCAGCGAATTCTTTTTCAATTTGCTTACGAACCAAGTACATTCCTCCAAGAGCTCCTCCTAGAAAAGCTAGCACAATCAATACAATTGCTAAAAGTAAATCCATCATATTTCTCCTGTTTCTTTTTGAGTCTCTTTCATTATACCACAAACTAGCCACCCTGACCAGTTTGTTTTACGCTTTCAGAGATGGAATAGACAGCAAAAAGAAGCCTGCTTTTCTGCAAAAGAGGGCTCCTTACTGAGTTTAATTTACATAAATAGCTAGTGTTTGATAGGGTTTGAGTAGAATTTTTTCAGACACTTCTGCATCTTCATAGTTTGAAATCAAAATTCGTCCATTTTGGTAGGCTACTGATAAGTCGATTTCCAGTTCTGTGGCATAAAAATTATTGAGCACTAGTAACTTTTGATCCTCATACTGGCGTTCAAAAGCGTAGACTTGCTGACTGTCTTCAAAAGCTGGTTTGTAACTTCCTTCTGAGATGATAGGCATTTCTTTACGAAGTCGAATCAAGTCTTGGTAGAAGGTGAAAATCGGACCTTGGATTTCATTTTCTACATTGATATGAGGGTAGGATTTTCCTGCCTTGAGCCAAGGCGTCCCTACTGTAAATCCTGCATTTCCGAAGAATCCCACTGCATGGGAATTCGTGAATTATCACGCGACTTAGCTTGAATAATCTGGAAGGCTTCTTCCTGACTCTTCCCTTCTTCTAAGAGCATCTGATAGGCATTGAGCGATTCGACATCTACATAATCAGCCATAGAATCATAGTCTGGGTCAATCATCCCGATTTCCTCACCCATATAGATATAAGGGTGTCCCACGTGACAGGTGAATACTGGCCGCTAACATGGTGGCTCCTTCATTACGGAAGTTCTCAACATCGACAAAACGGTTCAAGGCACGGGGTTGGTCATGATTGTTCCAGAAGAGAGCGCTCCAACCGCCTTTATTACTCATCTCCTTGCCCCAACTATGGTAAAGACTTTTCAATTCTTCAAAATCAAAGGGAGCTAAGGTCCATTTTTGCCCATCCTTGATAGTCCACCTTGAGGTGATGAAAATTAAAGGTCATGGATACTCCTGACGGTCAGGCGACGAATAGAGGACACAGTTTTCCATGGTGGTAGAAGACATTTCCCCAACTGTCATAAAGCTATCGTCTGATCCAAAAGTGGCTTGATTCATCATACACAAATAGTCATGAACGATAGGCTTGTCTGTATAAGCTGGCTTTCCTTCATTTTCAGGGACAATCCACCAAGACTTCATCTTTCCCAATCAAATTGATCACATCGAAACGGAAGCCTTTGACGCCCTTGTCCCGCCAGAAGTTGATCACCTTGAACAGCTCCTTACGAACATTGGGATTGCGCCAATTGAGGTCCGCCTGTGTCACGTCAAAGAGGTGAAGGTAGTATTTCCCTGTATCTCCCAAAAAGGAGCCCAGGCAGAACCACCAAACTTTAGACAACCAATCTGTTGGTTGGTCCTGGACGAAGAAGAAATCTTGATAATACTTATCCCCAGCCAATGCCTTTTGGAACCACTCATGCTCTGTTGAGCAATGGTTAAGCACCATATCTAGCATGAAGTCAATCTTGTGCTCTTTCCCGACACGGACCATTTCTTCAAAATCAGCCATATCTCCAAAGACAGGGTTGACGGCTGTATAATCTGAAATATCGTAACCATTGTCACGTTGTGGGCTTGGATAGAAAGGATTGAGCCAAACCATATCCACGCCCAACTCTGCTAGATAAGGAATCTTTTCAATGATTCCTCTGAAATCACCGATTCCATTTCCTGTAGTGTCCTTATATGATTTTGGATAAATTTGGTAAACAACCTTTGTTTTATCTAATGCCATTTGTTTAACCTCTTTTTATCAAAGGGTGGACCGTAACGTCTCCACACCTTCGCTTATTTCGTTCGATGAGCAATCATGAGAACATCGCCACGCTTAATATCACGTGGAAGATCCCCTTCAACATCTGCTTGGAAATCATCTTGATTGGTAATGATAACGGGAGTCTCTGTGATCAAACCAGCTTCTTTGATAACATTCATATCAAAACTAATCAATTGTTGACCAACAACAACTTTATCCCCTTGAGCAACGTGAGCCTCAAACCCTTTTCCATCAAGGCTAACCGTATCCATACCAATGTGCATCAATAATTCCACGCCTTCTTCAGAAACGATACCGACTGCGTGCTTAGTTGGGAAGAGTACTGTTACGGTCCCATTAACTGGTGAAACCAATTCCCCCTGGCTTGGTTCGATGACGACACCTTGTCCCATGACACCTGATGAAAAGACTGGGTCTGTGGCTTGGCTAAGCGGTTTCACTTGTCCAGCAAGTGGGCTCACCAGTTGGGCTGTGTTTACAAGGGCTGTTGGTTCTGCATGAACTACAAATTCTGCTTCTTCTTGAGCCGCAAATTCTGCTTGAAGTTCTGTGCTATCTTCTGTTTTTGTGAAGAGACCAGCCTTGCGGAAGAAATATGTCAAGGCCATTGGAACTGCCACTGCTACAAGCATGATCATAGCGAATGGCAACATGTATTGTGGTTGAATGGATAGAATCCCTGGTAGACCACCAATCCCGATTGATTGTGCTGTGATGTTAAAGGTAACAGAGAGAAGTCCAGCGATCGAAGAACCAATCATCCCTGCTATAAATGGGTAGATGTACTTGACATTGACCCCAAAAAGGGCTGGTTCTGTTACACCAAGATAGGCTGAAATTGTTGCTGGAAGAGAAATCTGAGCTTCTCGTTCATCATGACGGTGCATGAGGAAATAAGCAAAAACAGCTGAACCTTGAGCAATATTTGAGAGGGCAATCATTGGCCAGAGACCTGTTCCACCTGCGTCCGCAATCAATTGGGTATCGATGGCATTGGTCATGTGGTGAAGACCTGTGATCACAAATGGCGCATAAAGAGCACCAAAAATAGCACCAAAGAGCCATTTGACAGGTCCTGTTAAACCAGCAAGAACAACGGTTGACAGACCTTGACCGATTGACCAACCAATTGGACCAAGAACCGTATGGGCCAAGATAAGAGCTGGAATCAAAGACAAGAAAGGTACAAAGATCATTGAAACCACTTCTGGAATGTGTTTGCGCCAGAAGATTTCAAGATAAGAGAGGGACAAACCAGCAAGCAAGGCTGGAATAACTTGCGCTTGGTAGCCAATTCGATTAACCGTGAAGAATCCAAAGTCCCACACCCAATTCTTAGCAATTTCTGCAGCAGGTGTTGAAGCAACGGAATAAGCATTTAGCAATTGTGGAGAAACCAAACAGATCCCCATGACAATTCCCAAAATTTGACTGGTTCCCATCTTACGAGAAACAGACCAAGTGATCCCTACCGGTAAGAACTGGAAGATGGCTTCACCTGGTAACCAGAGGAAATGGTTAATTCCTGCCCAAAATTGAGAAACTTCTGTAATGGACTTACCATTTAACATCGACCAATGCACGCCCTCAAGGACATTACGGAAACCAAGAATTAATCCCCCAACAATCAAGGCTGGAATGATCGGCGTAAAGATTTCCGCCAAAGTTGTCATAACCCGTTGAACAGCATTTTGATTGCTCTTGGCTGCAGACTTAGCTGCTTCTTTTGAGACCCCTTCAATCCCAGACACGGCTGAGAAATCATTGTAAAAAATTGGTACATCGTTTCCGATGATGACTTGGAATTGACCTGCATTGGTAAAGGTTCCTTTCACCGCAGGGATGGATTCGATGGCCTTGATGTTGGCTTTCTTCTCATCTCCTAGTACAAAGCGCATCCGTGTCGCACAGTGGGTTACGGCAGTCACATTTTCTTTTGCCTCCGATTGCCTGGAGCAAATCTTTAGCTTCTTGTTCAAATTTTCCCATTTGATTCTCCTTATACTTGTCAAAAGCAAGTTTGATTTGATAAGTATATTGTAAACGATATCAAACCTGTATGCAACTTGTTTGGTATAAAAGAGGATTTTTTTATCATTTTTCTGGAACTTGTATGGTAAAAATAGATACAGGTGTTCATTAAACTAGACTAAAAACCCATTTAAGGAAGCAAAATGAAGAAATACCAACAACTTTTTAAGCAAATCCAAGAAACCATTCAAAACGAGACTTACGCTGTCGGAGATTTCCTTCCTAGCGAGCACGACCTTATGAACCAGTATCAGGTAAGCCGTGATACCGTCCGAAAGGCCCTGTCTCTCCTCCAAGAGGAAGGATTGATCAAAAAGATAAGAGGGCAAGGTTCTCAAATCGTCAAAGAAGAAACCGTCAATTTCCCTGTATCCAACCTAACAAGCTACCAAGAGCTAGTTCAAGAACTTGGACTGCGCTCCAAAACCAACGTGGTCAGTCTGGACAAGATTATTATTGATAAAAAATCCTCACTAATAACTGGCTTCCCAGAGTTTCGTATGGTTTGGAAGGTGGTCCGCCAGCGTGTGGTGGATGATCTGGTATCCGTTCTGGATACGGACTATCTGGATATGGAACTAATCCCAAATATCACTCGCCAAATTGCTGAGCAGTCCATCTATTCTTATATAGAGGACGACCTCAAACTCCTTATTGATTATGCTCAAAAAGGAAATAACCATTGACCACTCAAATGACAGAGACAAGATTCTCATGGACATAGGCAAAGACCCTTATGTCGTTTCAATCAAGTCAAAAGTCTATCTCCAAGACGGGCGCCAGTTTCAGTTTACTGAAAAGCCGCCATAAACTCGAAAAATTCAGATTTGTAGATTTTTGCAAAACGTAAGAAATAAAAAGACTGAGACACTAG
>BNJV01001311.1_pt1 | contig 24048 bp, 26 predicted proteins | sample 8540591 | NCBI WGS metagenome assembly BNJV01 (sample SAMD00202457, study PRJDB9452) | human saliva metagenome | host: Homo sapiens | reverse complement strand
AATATAATATATATAAAATGAACCAATAATAAACCTGAGGAAGAGATCCAAGAGGATTAAAGATTTTTATGAATTAAACACTTTTGAATAGTAAAGACCTGTCTATACTGTTGAATTTGACAACTGTAATGAACTGTCTCACACCCCAGATCTGAGGCACCAAGAGTCTGCAACTGAACCAACAGACGGAATGATGACCTTCCAAACCAGATCAGACACTATGTCTCAGTTCAAGGACATGAAACACACTGTATCATTGTATTTAGCATTTTGTTGTCCAGAAAATGTTCAATGGCGATTTATGAGACAGACACACCATGGAATAAAGACTTCAAACAGACTCAAGGACTGAAGAACTGTTAGACAAATGATCACCGATAAACAAAGGCCTTGGAAACCAAGGTCAGAGTATAAGCCAATCTAATGATGTATCCACACTGAAGAACCAATTATCAAGACCAGTAACGTCCCACAAAACGTAGACAGGCAATAGATATCAAGAAGAACACGATAATAAGGATTTGGGAGCAGACTCGCTACTTTCTTTTTAGCTAGTGACAAGAGATAAGCAAAGAGATTTCGTGCAATACCAAAGGCCAGACCTAAAAGAGCTAATTTCATAAACGTGCCAAGGTCAATAGTTAAACTTTCAGATACAAGGTGGCTAAATTTTTCAAGACCTAAGAGATGGCTTGTCGTACTCGCCACAAAAGATGCAATAAGAGTCGGTACCAAGATTGGCAGACTTAACTGTCCTAGGGTCAAGACCTCAAGCGCAAAGAAGGTCGCAGCAATTGGTGTTTGGAAGAGTCCTCCAAAACCAGCTGCCATACCCATGGTCAAGAAAATATGTGAAGCATTCGGGAGCTTAAAATAGTGACTAAAAGCATGAGAAACTGTGGCCCCCAGTTGTACAGCAACTCCTTCACGACCTGCAGAACCCCCGAAAAGGTGGGTCAGCCATGTGGTTACAGTCACCAGTGGAATTAACCTTAGGGGGACTTGATCCTCCTCATTATGTCCAACCTTGAAAATCAAGCCCATTCCTTGTGCCGCCTTCCCCCCAAACTTTTGGTAAAGGTAAACTATCAAAAGACCAGCCAAAGGAAGTGCCGGGACTAGATAAAAGAGATGGTGGTCACGAAATTCCGAGAGTCCTATCAGCACGCGCCCAAAAACAGCATCAATCAGTCCAACAAGCACCCCCAACAAGATTGCATAAAGACTTAACATTACTAAATGTAAGTAAGAAAGACCTTGACTATCACTTAATTGTCTTACTTTCATCCTAGTTGCCTACTTTTCTTCTAGCTTACTTGCTTGATAAGTACGTGAATGCTTCATAATATCCGCAAAACTAGCGACGATAGCTTCTCTATATTCGGGATTAAGGACACTAGCGCCTACTTTGTCAAGCAGGGCTTGCTCTCGTTCGGGATCATAAATCGCCTTTCCAGTGCGTTGTTTATAAGCACTTACTCGAGTTACCAATTTCATACGTTCTTCCAACAAAGCCACGATCTCATTATCAACGGTGTCAATCTGTTGGCGAATCTCATTTAAGTCCATACTGACCTCCTTTTTTCTCTCCATTATAACAAAAATGACCTAAGGACAAAAGAGCCTCAAGCCATTGAATTGCTTATAAAAAGAGTTTTCTTACCTGACTGATATTACTTTCATTAACAACTAGATACAGGGTTGCTCCTGCTTTTAGACGTGTGTCTCCATGAACAACCTCAGACTGATCTTGAAAAATCTGAGTGGAAATCAAAACCCCATCAGGTAAGGTTAAATCCTTAACCAATCGACCAGCTAGACTATCTGTAACCGGTAAGTCAATCATCGTCGGTATATTATCAACTTGCTCTGGTTTGTGAGCTAATAGATTGTGAAGCATGGCTTCATAGACAGGTTCTCCTCCCATGAAATCCATGACTAGATAGGCAATCAGGGTCACGACACCAATTGTCATCAATTGGTGAAGGTCACCCACCATCTCAGTCACTAAAATCATAGCAGTGAGCGGTGCCTTAGATACCGCACCGAAATAACCAGCCATACCAAGAATGATAAAAATAGGGAACTGACTGACTTGTAAGAATCCTAGATTTTCAAAAGCTGCCGCAAAAACGCTACCAGAAAGAGCACCTAGAGTCAAAATCGGCAAGAAAATCCCACCAGGAAAACCTGAACCAAAGGACAACATACTCCAAATAAAGCGAATAGCCAAATAGAGGATAGCCACAGCTAGAGCAGGATGTAAACCATTTAGAGCAAGAATCAATTCATTCCCACCACCTAAAAGATGTGGAAAATAGAGACCAATAGGAATGATAAACAGAACTGCCAAGAGGCCATGAAAATGAGATGGCAAGTGGAAGATTTTCCCTAACCCTTGGTAGACCTTACCAATGCGTAAGACAACCCACTCATAACCGTATCCAAGCACACCTAGAAAAATCCCCAAAACAATAAGAATCCAATAATCTTTCAAAGGAAATACGGGTAATTTTTCTGTCATAGCAAGGACCGGTACCTGGCCAAAGATGCGTAGGGAAACAGCATTGGCCACTAAAGATGCCGTTAAAGCTGTCACCCAAACATGACGAGAGAAATGATGATAGACTTCTTCGACGACAAACAAAAGACCAGCAATTGGAGCATTGAAGGCAGCCGATAACCCTGCTGCTGCTCCAGCAGCAATCAAGACACGCTTCTCACGTGCAGAGAGCTGAAGTCCCTTGGCTAATCCCTTAGCAGTCATGGCACCTAGTTGAATACTAGGTCCCTCACGTCCCAACATCAGTCCCATTGAAATCCCAAGGACACCACCTAGGAATTTACGCCATAAAACTGACCACCAAGACGGATGTAAGAGCCCCATCAGTTCCCCTTCAACATGGGGAATCCCTGAGCCCTTGATGTCTTTTTCCTGCTTAATAAGGTAACCAATAAAAAGGGCAATCAAGAGATTAACAAGTACAATTCCCAGAATCAGAAGTGGATTATGAAGGGCGTCTTCGTAAATAGCTACAGAAAATGCGGCCCCTTTGGCAATTAACCAACGAAAAAGACTGACCACTGCTCCTGCTGTCACCCCCACTAAGAGCCCTCGCCAAACGGACCAAAGGAGATGTTGAGATTGCGTCCTAAAATCTCTTTCTATTTCATTCATAAAAAACTCCATTTTTGACTACAATAAAAGCAGACTTTACTCTGCTTTCTTATGCTAATGCTTCTGAAACTTTTTCAGCGAAAGCTTCGAGGTTTTCGATATCTTCATCTTCAGCAGAAAGGTCAACCTTGACGCTATCAGCACCTTTAGTCGCCCCTGTGAATGTGAATTGATTTTCAAACTCATCCACTGAATGACAGAAATAATCGTAGAAGGTATCTCCTGAACCTACAACACCAAAGATTTTACCTGACAAGTCGAGGTCAGCCAAATCTTCGTAAAAGTCAACGATTTCATCTGGCAACTCACCATCACCATAAGTGTAAGTCGCTACGATACAGATGTCCGCATCTTCAAAATCAGCGGCATCAACCGTTGTACACTCGTCTACATCTACAGTGTGACCCAATTCTTCCAATTTTTTGGCAACGATATCTGCGATTTCTTCCGTGTTACCGGTCATACTGGCATAAACGATTTTTGCTAAAGCCATAATGTCCTCCAAAATAATAAATTAGCTATATTATATCATATTTCTTCAGAAAATAAATGACCTAATAACTCAAAAAAACTGCCCATCAGGACAGTTTTAGATTCTTTTTACAAGTGACTTGGCTATCTAAACATATAGAACTTTCTGTAGATGAAATGAGATAGTCCCTTTAATAATTTCAGAGCGAGTTATAGTCAAGACTTTTCGCTATGAGAAAAGTGCCTAAAGTTAAATAACTTTAGGCACTCGGAAGTTTTGAGACACTAGGCTCAAAACTTAGCTATGGAATTCCGAAGGAAGTCGCTAGCGTCCGTACTCGCCTAAGAAAAGTCTAAAAAGAAGAATTCATTTCAATTTAAAACTGCCCATCAGGACAGTTTTAGATTTTGTAAGAGTTCAAAGTGTCGATAGACTAGCCATAAGCCAAGACCAACTATCAGAATGAGAATCACTGCTCTCATGAGACCTCTCAGAAAAGTCAAGAGCCAAGTAAGAAGCATAGAGGCGATTAGCCAACTCCAACCAGAGGCCCCGTATAGGGTTTGAATACTCTGTATGGAATGACTGGTCAGAGTTTTTACCCAATTGGGAATATAAATCCAAATGCCATCACCTGATAGGCCCAAACGATTGGCAATCATGGTTCCTGTTGTTTGCAACCAAGTAAATACCCCAGCATTGAAAAGAAAAAGGAAGGTTTGCATGGGGTAACGTCTAGCAAGGCGTTTCAAATAGTGCATGACACTCCTCCTTAATTTGCATAGAGAGCATGGACCGTATCAATATCCACCTGTTGAATCCCGTAATAAGATCCTGCTGATTGCATAACGGATGTCTTAGAGTCATCATGGTCTAAGCCAATGGCATGTCCCAATTCGTGTTCAGCCGTATTCACAATACGCTTGTGAGTATAACCAAAGTCACTATTCAAAGGAAATAACGGTTCAACTTCACATCTACATGAGTGATGCGATTGGTCAAAACATTGGTTTGAGTGTCTGCTAAACCTGCTGCCTGTGAATTCGCATCGGAATAGTCAGTCGCAACAATGTCAGCCGTTGAGGCATCATCAGTTAATGTAAAGATGAAAGCACCCGTGTTATTCCAGTTAGTAATAGCTTCCTTATAAGCTGCTACCAAGGTTTCATCTGTAGATTGTATATAGATGCTAGCTGTATTTTGCGCCCATCTAGCTCCATTAGACTCTGGAATGGTATCTGTTGTTGATAGGTTAGAGACAACTTTCTCAACGTCACTAGTACTGGTACCACTAAAACCTAGTTCTACTTGATGAAAGGCTTGATTAATGTTTGTGGCTAAGGTACTTGAAGAGTTATTGGCATAGTAGACGAGTCCATAAGCAATAAGGGCTAGGACTAGGGCAAGTTTAAATATAGCCCAAATAAGATTCCAAATAAATTGTAAAAGAAGTTTGGGAATATAGAAGATTACTCTGAATAATTTTTTCATTATTGAGCCTCCTTTTCGAAACTTCCCCTAGTATATCAAGCTCTAATAGTTCTGACAAGCAAAAAATACCACTTTAAGCTTTATCATCTCTTTGATAAGATGTTACAAAATTGACCTATTAAGACAAGCGTTCTTCTTTAACGTAATCAATAGGTAACCATTCTAAGTAGGCTTCTAGTTGTTTTTCCCAATAGTACCACTCATGTCTTCCATGGTCTGTGCTGTAGTCAATGTCTAAACCAAGGGCCTTCAAATCAGCTACTGCCTTATCTTGAGAATCAAAAAAAGGAAATCCTCAAGGCCACACCAGGCAAAGAATTTGGTTTTCTTGTCATGTTGTTTGGCTAGGTTAACCAATTTGTGCTGCTCAATGTCTTTTCCTTCCAAATCGCCAAAGACACCTTGCCAGTATTCCTTAGACTCACTCGTTTCATCTGTAATCATCTCTACTGATAATCCAAGGGCACCAGAGAAGGAACCCGCACAAGCAAAGTTATTTGTCGTTAAGGCTAGTTTGAAAGAACCATAGCCACCCATAGAAAGTCCAGCGATAAAGGTCTTTTCACGCTTCTTAGTCATACTAGGGAAGAAACGTTGCATGACTTGAGGAAGCTCCTTAGCAATGGCATCGTAATACTTAACCCCGTAATTGGTATTTGTATACCAGCCATTTTCAGAGTTAGGCATAATAACAATGAGATTAGTCTTACGAAGGAGACGCTGAATATTGGTACGGAAGGCCCAAGAATTATGATTGCCCCCCATGCCATGAAGGAGATAGAGAACTGGGATATCCGTATCACTTTCCCTTTCAGCAATCTGATCGCGATCTGGATAGATGACATCCACTTGGCGGTATTGTCCTAGAACATCTGATGAGTATTCAATTTGAAAAAAAGCCATTTGTATTTTCCTTTCTTAATGTTAGAAAAGCTGGAACGCCCCAGCTTCTGCTTTAAGAAGAAAATCTTGTCGAGATTTACCTCTATTTCGATGAATGCAAGCAAGACGCTCACACCCTTATTGTAACATCAATGATTAACGTACTTCCATGACTACCGGAAGAATCGCTGGGCGACGTTTAGTTTGGTCAAAGAGGAACTTAGCTACATCGTCTCGGACAGCCCCTTTAAGTTCACCCCAATCGAAGCTGTCTCCTGCCAAGTAATTTTCAACGGTAGCATTGACAATGTCAGCAGCCTCACGTAGAATGTCACGGCTCTTCTTAACATAGACGAATCCACGTGTGTTCACACGCGCCTTAGAAACAATCTTGCGCTCCTTCTTGTTAACCGTGATGGCTACGATAAAGATACCATCTTCAGACAAGACCTTACGGTCACGAAGGACGATATTCCCAACATCACCAATGGCATTACCGTCGATCATCACATCACCAGCTGGAACAGCGCCTTCATGAAGGAAACCTTGATCTTCAGACAAGTGCATGATATCACCGCGTTTAACGATATAAATATTTTCTGGAAGAATACCAACTTCCAAGGCTAACTCTGCATGGGCTTGTAGGTCACGGTACTCACCTTGGACAGGGAAGAGATACTGTGGACGAAGGAGGTTAATCATCAATTGAAGTTCACGAGCATTGGCATGTCCAGATACACGAAGGCTCTGCGTAATCATCTTAACAGTTCCACCAGCCTTATAGATAGCGTTGTTGACACGTGCCACTACAGCTTCTTTAGCAATGCTTGGAGTTGTTACGATATAAACCAGATCTCCATCTTTAATTTGAACGTAACGGTGACGACCAACAGCCATCTTTTGGAGGCCATCGATTGGTTCACCCATACGACCATTTTCGAGGATAATCAACTCGTGGTCTTCGAACTTGTTCATGTCTTTTGGTTTAACAATAAGTTTTTCATGCTCCACAGTCAATTTTTTAAGACGGATGGCTGTGCGGACAATATTTTCTACGTCAAAACCAGTAAGAACAACGCGACGTCCGTGATCAGCAGCTGAATCAAAGACTTGTTGAATACGTACCAAGTTTGAGGCAACTGCAGCAACAATAACACGTCCTTCTGCATCAGCAATTACTTGGTCAATTTCTTGGCCAACTTCTGCTTCAGAAGCTGTTTGTTCCGTACTTGTCGCATTTGCTGAGTCTGACAAGAGGGCCAAACACCTTCACGTCCGATTTCAGCCAAACGACCTAAATCAGTTTTGTAGTAAGGACGGGCAGCTTGGTCAAACTTGAAGTCACCTGTATAGACAATATTGCCCTGGTCAGTGCCAAGAACAATCCCCATTGATTCTGGAATAGAGTGAGTTGTTTTGAAGAATGAAACCTCAGCATCCTCAAATTCAATTTCAGTTTCTGCGTCAATAACATGGAAGTTATTGAATTTCTTAACGCCAGCATTCTTGACAAAAAGTTTAGCCAACTCGATTGTGAGTGATGATCCAAAAACTGGTGCTTTGACTTCTTGCAAGATATAAGGTAGGGCACCAATGGCATCGGCGTGTCCGTGAGTTAAGAAAATCCCTTGGATACGATCTCTATTTTCAATCAAGTAATCTAAGTTAGGGATGACAAAGTCAACACCTAGTTGTTCATTTTCAGGATACTTTAGACCAGCATCCAAGATAAAGATAGAGTCGTTAATCTCAACAATATAGAGGTTCTTAGCATTTTCACGTACTCCACCTAGGGCAATAATTTTAATATCGCTCATGCTTGTTTTTCTCCTTTTTAGTTTGACTCTCTTCTAGAGCCTATTTTTACAGACGGTCCAAGGAGCTGAACGTTCGTGCGAACAGTCTCCTTGTCGATTTACAGGCCACAACAAAAAGTTGCATACCCTTTAAGTATACAACTTTTTGGCTTATTTTACAATTTAGAGTCAGACTAGGCTTACTCAAACATAGCGTAATAGTCTGTGATATCCAATTGGCCTTTTTCTTCCTTGGTAAGGTCTTTAATGATTTGACCGTCCTTCATAACGATTAGACGATTGCCATATTTTAGGGCATCTTCCATGTGGTGGGTAATCATCAAGGCTGTTAGATGGTCACCTGTTACAAACTCATCAGTCAACTCCATAAGAGCTACACTGGTCTTAGGATCCAGGGCTGCGGTGTGCTCATCTAAGAGCAAGAGCTCAGGACGTTTAAGTGTCGCCATCAACAGACTGAGAGCCTGACGCTGACCACCTGAAAGGAGACCCTGCTGGTGTATCTAAGTGCTTTTTCTAAACCATTACTGATGCGTTCAATCAGACCTTGAAATTCCTCTGTGTAGAGATGAATTTGGCGTGATTTAAGCCCTCGTTTTTCGCCACGGTATTTGGCAATCAAGAGGTTTTCTGCAACGGTCATACGAGGAGCTGTCCCCATTTTAGGATCTTGGAAGACTCGTGAGAGGTACTTAGCACGCTTCTCAGCAGGGAGAGCCGTAACATCCTCACCCATGATGAAAATCTGACCACTGGTCAACATGAGGGTCCCTGCAATGACGTTGAAGAGGGTTGATTTTCCGGCACCATTTCCACCAAGAATAGTAATAAAGTCACCTTCTCTAATGGTAAGATTAACATGGTTCAGGATGGTTTTTTCGGTGTCAAAACCGTTATTGACCTTAACAGTCGCATCTTTGAGTTCTACAATAGCTGTCATCGTGATAAGGTCACCCCCTTAAAGAATTTTCGACGTAGGACAGGCGAAATCAAACAAATAGCCAGAACAATCGCACTAAAGAGTTTGAGGTAGTTCGTGTTAAAGCCAAGAGCGATAACTGCTGTCAAAAGGAACTGATAGAGGATTGAACCAATACAGATGGCAATCAAACGTTCCAACAGAGTCAAGTTAGTCGCATAGAGGACCTCACCAATGATGATGCTGGCAAGACCAATGACGATAACCCCAATCCCTTTAGAAACGTCGGCATAACCGTCCTGTTGGCTAATCAAGGCTCCAGAGAGGGCAATAATACCGTTTGAGATAACAAGACCCATCACTTCCATATTGTCTGTGTTGATACCAAAAGATTTGGCCATGTCTCTATTATCACCTGTGGCAATATAAGCTTGACCAAGGCGCGTGTTAAGAAAGGCAATCAAGGCAGTGATAACAATGGTCACAGCAATGAGACCAACAATCAAGAGATTGTAGTCCTTGCTGAAAGGAAGCAAATCTTGAATAGTCTTAATATCAAGAAGTCCCAAGTTGGCCCTTCCCATAATCATAAGCATGACTGAGTTAAGAGAGGTCATGACCAAAATCCCTGCCAAAATAGTAGGAATCTCTCCCTTAGTATAGAGGAGACCAGTCACAAGTCCAGCACCACAGCCGGCCAAAACGGCAACCAAGGTTGCCAAGATAGGGTTCCAACCAAAGTTCATAAGGGTTACTGCTACTGCCCCACCAAGAGGGAAGGAACCTTCTGTTGTCAAATCAGGAAATCCAAGATACGGAAAGTCATGTAAATCCCAAGACCTAGGATTCCGTATAGAAGCCCCTGATAAATAGATGAAATAATCATAAGTCCTCCTTATTTATCAGCTTTAACAGCGATGTCTGACTGTTTAAGCACATCGTCAGGGATGGTGATGTTGAGGTCTTGAGCAACTTTAAGGTTAAGCGTTGGTGTGCCATCATCGATAACATCTACAGGAACATCCTTTACTTTCTTACCCTTAAGAACCTTAACGGCACTACGAGCTGTAGCCTTTCCAAGTTCATATTGGCTTTGAGCAACTGAAGCCAAACCACCTTCTTTCACCATCGTATCAACCGTCGTATAAACTGGAATCTTAGCCTGGTTGGCTGATGAGATTACTGTTGAAAAGGCTGAGGCAATCGTATTATCTTGAGGCGTCCAGATGGCATCTACCTTACCAGTCATGACTGACATGGTTGTATTGATTTCATTGGTTGATGGAACGGCGTACTCGACCACATTCAGGCCATCTTTTTCTGCGTATTTCTTAAAGCTTTCAACCTGTGATTTGGAATTGTCCTCGCTTGAAGCGTAGAGAATACCAATAGTTTTGGCATTTGGTGTCAGTGATTTGACCAAGTCTACTGTTTGCTTAATCGGCACTTGGTTAGAGGTACCAGTAACATTGCCTTCCGGATGCTTGAGATTCTTAACCAATTTGGCCCCAACAGGGTCTGAGATAGCCCCCATAATGACTGGAATATCCTTGGTAGCTGCCGCTAGCCCCTGTGCTGCTGGTGTGGCAATACCGATAACAACATCGTTCTTGTCATTAACCAATTGTTTAGACATGGTTTGAATTTAGACTGGTCTCCTTCGGCATTTAGGAGGGTGATTTTAACCTTGTCCCCCTTATAACCAGCTTCCTTAAGGCCATCCTCAATTCCCTTCTCGATTTGATCCAGGGCGTCGTGAGTCACGAACTGGAGGATCCCTACTTTGACGACCTTATTGGCATCTTGGTGTTCTTTTTTGAAAAGATCTGTCCCAATAGAACCGAGCGTCAAGATAGCTAAGAAAACCAAAGTCCAAATTAAACGCTTGTTTTTCATATGTGTCTCCTTCTATAAATTCTTCCTTTCTATTGTAAGTCATTTTCAGTCAATTAGCAATATTCTTAATTTATAAAAATTACCTTGATTAAAGAAAAAGAACCAGAACACGATGTCTAATTCTTTTCCCTTACTATTACTGATATTGTGCCAAGTCTAACTTCATAATATAAAAGTAAAGGTCACCATATTGTCCCTTGTAGCCAATATCATGTCCGTTGATTGTCACCTTAGTGACTGGCGTTGAATCTGGTAAGGCAATCCAACAAGCTTGCTGTGCCCTAACAAATTCATTGTAATCTTCAAAGGAAGTGTGTTTTTTTCTTGCTTGGCGGTATTTAAATAAGTTACTTCAATCATCGAGGGACCTCCTTATAATCCTTTTAACTAAGGTCTAGATTACGCTTCCTAGAGAGCAAAGTCAATCATGACGACTTAAAAAAACTCGCAGTTCAGCATATAAATAGACCCCATGGCAAATACCATGAGGTCTATTTTTAATTGAAATCTGGATTCTTAAGGTCCTATACGACCGTTAAATCATTTTAACGTTTGCGTCGTTTTGTGCCATAGAGTCCGAATCCAGCTAGAAGACTTGCCAAACCAAAGATTGCAAGGTTTGAATCTTCACTACCAGTTTCTGGAAGTTGGGCTGTCTTATCAGTTGGATTGATAAAGTGAGCTTCTTCTTTTGTTTCTGGAAGCACTGGAGCCTTAGGCTCTTCTGTTTGTGGAGCTGGCTGTGGCTCTGGTGTCGGAGTTGTATCCGGCACAGGTGTTGGAGTCACAATTTGTTTGTAGATGTGTTGAGTATTACCATTTTCATCTACAACTGTCTTCACAAATTCATAACCTGGAATGTCTTTCTTAGGTTGTTGGCCATCTTCGGTTGGATAACCAGGGATTGGAGTACCATTTTCATCTACATATGATGTTGTTACTTGCTCGTAGACATGTTCGATATCACCATTAGGTAATTTCTTAGTTTCTACGAAGCGGTAACCTGGAATCTCAACTTTTGGCTGTTCACCATCAACTGTAGGATATCCTGGGATTTCCTTACCTTCTTTATCAACAAACTTAGTGATTGGAAGAACAGTTGGTGTGTAGGTAGCTGAAGCCTTAGTTCCGTTAACATCTTCACGAACAACTGTTACTGCTGGGGCAGTTCCTGTAAATTCAGGTTCTGGTGTGAAGGTTACAGTTCCATCTGCAGCTACTGTGTAAGTACCAACACCTGAAATCGTCTTGGTAGTTGAACCATCTTCAAAGGTAGCTGGAACTTGGTTATTCATTGGTACACGGCTATCGCCTTCAGTGAAGCTTGGCTTACCTGTTTGCGTTTGACCCTTATTACCAATTGAAGTAACTGATTCTGCAGTTGGTGTTACTGGTGTAACGGTTGGTGTGTAGGTTGCTGTAATAGCTGTACCATTCTTATCAACACGTTTCACTGTTACGCCTGTACCTGTTCCTGTGAATGCTTTTTCTGGAACAAAGGTTACTGTTCCGTCTGGAGAAACGGTGTAAGTTCCTTCACCTGGAATAACTTTAGTTGTTGAACCATCGTCAAATGTAGCTGGTACATCATCATCCATTGGCACACTTGGGTTACCAGACATGAAGCTTGGTTTACCTGTTTGCGTTTGACCTTGGATGTCTGTTGATGTTGCTGGGGCAGCAGTTGGTGTAACAGGAGTTACAGTTGGTGTGTAAGTTGCTGAGGCTTTTGTGCCGTTCTTATCTTCACGGACAACTGTCACTGCTGGAGCTTCACCAACGAATGATTTCTCAGGTACGAAAGTTACTGTTCCGTCAGCCGCTACTGTGTAAGTACCAACGCCGTCTACTGTCTTAGTGGTTGAACCATCGTCGAAGGTTGCTGGAACGTCATCGTTCATTGGCACACGGCTATCACCTTCAGTAAATTTAGGCTTACCTGTTTGAGTCGCACCTTGAATATCTGTTGATGTTGTTGGTGCTGCAGTTGGTGTAACAGGAGTTACTTTTGGAGTATAAGTCGCAGAAGCTTTTGTGCCGTTCTTATCTTCACGGACAACTGTCACTGCTGGAGCTTCACCAACGAATGATTTCTCAGGTACGAAAGTTACTGTTCCGTCAGCCGCTACTGTGTAAGTACCAACACCCTCTACTGCCTTGGTAGTTGTACCATCGTCGAAAGTTGCTGGAACATCATCGTTCATAGGCACACGGCTGTCACCTTCAGTAAATTCAGGCTTACCAGTTTGTGTAGCACCTTGGATATCAGTTGATTCAGCTGGTGTTGCAGTTGGAGTTACTGGTGTCACAGTTGGTGTGTACTTAGCTGTGATCTCAGTACCGTTCTTATCAACACGTTTAACCGTTACGCCTGAAGCAGTTCCAGTGAATGATTTTTCTGGAACGAAAGTTACGGTTCCATCTGGAGAAACAGTGTATGTTCCTTCACCATCTACTGTCTTAGTCGTTGAGCCATCTTCGAAAGTAGCTGGAGTATCTTCATCGATTGGAACATTTGGATTTCCTTCGGTGAAGCTTGGTTTACCTGTTTGTGTTGCACCTTGGATATCTGTTGATGTCGCATCTTCAGATGTTGGAGCGACTGGAGTAATCTTAGGTGTGTATGTTGTTTCTACTGTTGTTCCATTTGTATCAGCTGCTTGAACTTTAACTGGGACAACATCACCTGAATAAGATTTATCCGTTGGTGTGAAGGTTACGACACCTGTGTCTTTATCAACTGTGAAGGTACCAATAATATTGCCCGCTGGTGATTTCGCAAACACCGCCGCTGCTGGTTGGCCATTTTCATCAAGAAGGGTAATAGTATCTTTGTCAATTGGAGCAACTGAATCACCCTCAGTAAAGGTTACAGTTCCCGTCTGAACTACTCCTTGAGGTCCTGTTGATTCTGCCGGTGTTGCAGTCGGTGTGACTGAAGTTACGGTTGGTGTGTAAGTCGCTGAAGCCTTAGTACCATTTACATCTTCACGAACAACAGTCACTGCTGGTGCAGTTCCGACGAATGATTTTTCTGGAACAAAGGTTACAGTTCCGTCCGCTGCTACTGTGTATGTACCGACACCGTCAACTGTCTTAGTCGTTGTGCCATCTTCGAAGGTTGCTGGAACATCATCGTTCATTGGTACACGGCTGTCACCTTCAGTAAATTCAGGCTTACCTGTTTGAGTTTGACCTTGTTTACCTGTTGATGTTGTTGGTTCAGCAGTTGGTGTAACTGGAGTTACAGTTGGTGTGTATGTTGCAGTAACTGGAGTACCGTTCTTATCAACACGTTTCACGGTTACACCTGTACCTGTTCCTGTGAATGATTTTTCTGGTACGAAGGTTACTGTTCCGTCTGGAGCAACTGTGTAAGTTCCTTCGCCTGGAATGGTCTTCGTAGTTGTTCCATCTTCAAAGGTTGCTGGAACATCATCATCCATTGGGATTGCAGGGTTACCAGGTTTGAAGCTTGGTGTACCTGTTTGAGTTTTACCTTGGATATCTGTAGATGTTGCAGGGTCAGCAGTTGGTACAACCGGAGTAATCTTAGGTGTGTAGGTTGTTTCAGCAACAGTTCCGTTTGTGTCTTTGGCTTGAACTTTAACTGGAACGACTTCACCTGAGTATGATTTATCAGTTGGTGTGAAGGTTACAACACCAGTTTCTTATCAACTGTGAAGGTACCGATCACATCACCTGTTGGTGATTTCGCATCTACTGATGCTGCTGGTTGGCCATTTTCATCAAGAAGAGTAATGGTATCTTTGTCGATTGGCGCAACTGGATCACCTTCTGTGAAGGTTACAGTTCCAGTTTGAACCACACCTTGAGGGGCTTCTGATTCAGCTGGAGTTGCTGTAGGAGTTACTGGAGTTACAGTTGGTGTGTACTTAGCTGTAACTGGTGTACCATTCTTATCAACACGTTTCACAGTTACGCCTGTACCTGTTCCTGTGAATGATTTTTCTGGAACAAATGTTACGGTTCCGTCTGGAGCAACAGTGTAAGTTCCTTCACCTGGAATGTTCTTGGTTGTTGAGCCATCTTCAAATGTTGCAGGTGTATCATCATCCATTGGAACATTTGGATTACCTGGTGTGAAGGTTGGTGTACCTGTTTGCGTTTGACCTTGTTTGTCAGTAGATGTTGTATCTTCTGCAGTTGGTGTTACCGGTGTTACAGTTGGTGTGTAGGTTGCAGAAGCTTTTGTTCCGTTCTTATCTTCGCGGACAACTGTCACTGCTGGTGCTTACCTGTGAATGATTTCTCAGGAACAAAGGTTACCGTTCCGTCTGCTGCTACTGTGTAAGTACCAACGCCGTCTACTGTCTTAGTCGTTGAGCCATCGTCGAAGGTTGCAGGAACATCATCGTTCATTGGTACACGGCTATCGCCTGCAGTAAATTCAGGTTTACCAGTTTGTGTCGCACCTTGGATATCTGTTGTTTCAGCTGGTGCAGCTGTTGGAGTTACTGGTGTCACAGTTGGTGTGTACTTAGCTGTGATTTCAGTACCGTTCTTATCCACGCGTTTCACTGTTACGCCTGTAGCGGTTCCAGTGAATGATTTTTCTGGTACGAAGGTTACTGTTCCATCTGGAGAAACAGTGTAAGTTCCTTCACCATCTACTGTTTTAGTGGTTGAACCATCTTCAAAGGTCGCTGGAGTATCTTCATCGATTGGAACATTTGGATCACCTTCAATAAAGGTTGGTTTACCAGATTGTGTTTGACCTTGGATGTCAGTCGATGTAGCATCTTCAGAAGTTGGAACAACTGGAGTAATTTTCGGTGTATAAGTTGTTTCAACTGTAGTTCCGTTTGTATCAGCTGCTTGAACCTTAACTGGGACAACATCACCTGAATAAGATTTATCTGTTGGTGTGAAAGTAACTAAACCTGTATCTTTATCAACTGTGTATGTACCGATCACATCACCTGCTGGTGATTTCGCTTCTACTGATGCTGCTGGTTGACCATTTTCATCAAGAAGAGTAATCGAATCCTTGTTAATTGGAGCTACTTCATCACCTTCAGTAAAGGTTACAGTGCCAGTTTGAACAAGACCTTGAGGTCCAGTAGATTCAGCTGGTGTTGCTGTTGGAGTTACTGGAGTTACAGTTGGTGTGTAAGTTGCAGAAGCTTTGGTTCCGTTCTTATCTTCACGAACAACCGTTACGGCTGGTGCTTTACCTGTGAATGATTTCTCAGGAACAAAGGTTACCGTTCCGTCTGCTGCTACTGTGTAAGTACCAACGCCGTCTACTGTCTTAGTCGTTGAGCCATCGTCGAAAGTAGCTGGAACATCATCGTTCATTGGTACACGGCTGTCGCCTTCAGTAAATTCAGGCTTACCTGTTTGAGTTTGACCTTGCTTACCTGTTGTTTCAACTGGTGTCGCTGTTGGAGTTACTGGAGTTACAGTTGGTGTGTAAGTTGCAGAAGCTTTGGTTCCGTTCTTATCTTCACGAACAACCGTTACGGCTGGTGCTTTACCTGTGAATGATTTCTCAGGAACAAAGGTTACCGTTCCGTCTGCTGCTACTGTGTAAGTACCAACGCCGTCTACTGTCTTAGTCGTTGAGCCATCGTCGAAAGTAGCTGGAACATCATCGTTCATTGGTACACGGCTGTCGCCTTCAGTAAATTCAGGCTTACCTGTTTGAGTTTGACCTTGCTTACCTGTTGTTTCAACTGGTGTCGCTGTCGGTGTGACTGGAGTTACTGTTGGCGTGTACGTTGCAGAAGCTTTTAGTTCCGTTCTTATCTTCGCGAACAACCGTTATGGCTGGTGCTTTACCTGTGAATGATTTCTCAGGGGTAAAGGTTACGGTTCCGTCTGCTGCTACAGTGTAAGTACCAACGCCGTCAACAGTCTTGGTAGTTGAGCCATCATCAAATGTTGCTGGAACATCATCATTGATTTCTACCGTTTTCTCAACGCCATCAACTGTTACGGTTCCACCCTTGAATTCAGGTTTACCTGTTTGAGTAGCACCTTGAATATCCGTTGTTTCAGCTGGTGTAGCTGTTGGGGTTACTGGAACAATTTCAGGTGTGTAGGTTGTATCCACCTTGATGCCATTTGAGCTTTCAGCTTGAACCTTAACAGGCGTTACCTTACCTGTATAAGATTTATCAGTTGGTGTGAAGGTCACTTGTCCAGTTGCTGGATCAATTGAGTACGTACCGATTTCAGTTGTACCATCTTCAGCATAGGCTGGCGTAGTCGCCACTTCATTACCATCTTTGTCCAAAAGTGTGTAGCTATTATCTTTGATTGTAATAGCTTTATCTTGACCATTTACTTGAACAGTTGCACCTTCAAAGGTTGGTGTTCCAGTTTGTGTCGCACCTTGGATATCTTTAGATGTAGCTGGTTTAGCTGTTGGAACAGCTGCTACAACTGTTGGTGTGTAACTTGCATCTGAAGTGATGGTTGAAGTCTTACCATCTTCATTTGTAATCGTCGCTATTGCTTGAATTTTCACGCCAGTTGCAGTTCCGACAAAGTCTTTTTCAGGAGTAAAGGTTACTGCTCCGGTAGTAGGATCGATTGTGTAAGTACCTTCACCTGCTACTGTTACAGTTGTTTCATCTGTTGGTTGACCTGTTGCAGGGTCAATCAATTTCTTACTTGTAATTTGAGCAGTCTCATCATCACTCAAAGCAAATGTTGGAGTTTCAGTTTGAGGAATATTTTGAATGTCTTCAGAAACTTTATTTGTTGGAGTAAGAGTGACTGGATTAACAGTTGGTGTGTAAGTTGCAGATGCTTTAGTTCCGTTCTTATCTTCACGAACTACTGTTACAGCTGGTGCAGTACCAGTAAAGCTTGGTTCTGGAACAAATGTTACAGTTCCGTCTGCAGCTACTGTATAAGTACCAACGCCATCAACAGTCTTAGAAGTAGATCCATCATCGAAGGTTGCTGGAACGTCATCATTCATTGGTACACGGTTATTACCTTCAGTGAAGGTTGGTTTGCCAGATTGGGTTGCACCTTGAACACCTGTTGTTTCAGCTGGTGTCGCAGTTGGTGTTACCGGTGTAACTGTTGGTGTGTGTAAGTCGCAGAAGCTTTGGTTCCGTTCTTATCTTCACGAACAACAGTTACAGCAGGTGCAGTTCCAACAAATGATTTTTCTGGTACAAAGGTTACTGTACCGTCTGCTGCCACTGTGTAAGTACCAACACCATCTACAGTCTTCGTAGTTGATCCATCATCAAATGTTGCTGGAACAGCGTCGTTCATAGGCACACGGCTATCGCCTTCAGTGAATTCAGGTTTGCCTGTTTGGGTTGCCCCTTGGATGTCTGTTGATTCAGCTGGTGCAGCTGTTGGGGTTACTGGTGTCACAGTTGGTGTGTATTTAGCTGTGATTTCAGTACCGTTCTTATCAACACGTTTCACTGTTACGCCTGAAGCAGTTCCAGTGAATGATTTCTGGGACGAAAGTTACGGTTCCATCTGGAGAAACAGTGTATGTACCTTCTCCATCTACTGTCTTAGTCGTTGAACCATCTTCGAAGGTAGCTGGTGTATCCTCATCAATTGGAACATTTGGATTGCCTTCCGTGAAGGTTGGTTTACCTGTTTGAGTTTGACCTTGGATATCAGTTGATGTAGCATCTTCAGATGTTGGAACAACTGGAGTAATCTTAGGTGTGTAAGTTGTTTCTACTGTTGTACCGTTAGTATCCGCAGCTTGAACCTTAACTGGGACAACATCGCCGGAATAAGATTTATCCGTTGGTGTGAAGGTCACAACACCTGTATCTTTATCAACGGTGAAGGTACCAATTTCTTTACCTTCTGGTGACTTAGCAACTACAGATGTTGCTGGTTGACCATTTTCATCAAGAAGAGTAATGGTATCCTTGTCGATTGGTGCTACTTCATCACCTTCAGTGAAGGTTACTGTACCTGTTTGAACCAAACCTTGAGGTCCAGTAGATTCAGCAGGTGTTGCAGTTGGAGTTACTGGAGTTACAGTTGGTGTGTAAGTTGCAGAAGCTTTTGTTCCGTTCTTATCTTCACGAACAACTGTTACGGCTGGTGCTTTACCTGTGAATGATTTTTCAGGGACGAATGTAACTGTACCGTCTGAAGCCACCGTGTAAGTACCAACGCCATCGACTGTCTTGGTAGTTGAACCATCATCAAAAGTAGCTGGAACGTCATCATTCATTGGCACACGGCTGTTGCCTTCAGTAAATTTAGGCTTACCTGTTTGGGTTTGTCCTTGTTTACCTGTAGATGTTGTATCTTCTGCAGTCGGTGTTACTGGGGTTACTGTTGGTGTATATGTCGCAGAAGCTTAGTACCGTTCATGTCTTCACGAACAACCGTCACTGCTGGGGCTGTTCCTGTAAAGCTTGGTTCTGGAACAAATGTCACAGTTCCGTCTGCTGCTACTGTGTAGGTACCGACACCATCAACTGTCTTAGTTGTTGAGCCATCGTCAAATGTTGCGGCAACATCATCATTCATCGGCACACGGCTGTTACCCTCAGTAAATACAGGCTTACCTGTTTGAGTGGCACCTTGAACATCTGTTGATTCAGCTGGAGCTGCAGTCGGAGTTACTGGTGTCACAGTTGGTGTGTATGTCGCAGAGGCTTTAGTGCCGTTCATGTCTTCACGAACGACTGTGACTGCTGGTGCTGTTCCTGTAAATGATTTTTCTGGAACAAATGTCACCGTACCATCCGCTGCTACTGTGTAAGTACCAACGCCGTCAACTGTCTTAGTTGTTGAACCATCGTCAAATGTTGCGGCAACGTCTTCATTGATAGCTACCGTTTTCTCAACACCATCAACAGTTACTGTTCCACCCTGAATTCAGGTTTACCTGTCTGAGTAGCACCTTGGATATCTGTTGTTTCAGCTGGAGTTGCTGTCGGCGTTACCGGTACGATTTCAGGCGTGTAGGTTGTATCTACCTTGATACCGTTTGAGCTTTCAGCTTGAACCTTGGCAGGTGTCACTACACCTGTGTATGATTTATCCGTCGGTGTGAAAGTTACTTGTCCAGTTGCTGAATCGATAGAGTAAGTACCGATTTCAGTTGTACCATCAGCAGCATAAGCTGGAGCACTTGTCACTTCATTGCCATCATTATCCAAAAGTGTGTAGCTATTATCTTTAATCGTAATAGCTTTATCTTCACCATTTACTTGAACAGTTGTTCCTGCAAAGGTTGGTCTACCTGTTTGAGTCGCACCTTGGATATCTTTTGAAGTTGCAGGGCTTGCTGTTGGAACAGCCGCTACAACAGTTGGTGTGTAAGTTGCATCAGATGTGATGGTTGCAGTCTTACCGTCAGCATTGGTAATAGTCGCAGTTGCCTGAACTGTTACACCTGTTGCAGTACCTACAAAATCTTTTTCTGGAGTAAATGTAACCGCTCCAGTTGTTGGGTCGATAGTATAGCTACCTTCACCTGCTACTGTTACAGTAGTTTCATCAGTCGGTTGACCAGTCGTTGGATCCACCAATTTCTTGCTTGTAATTTTTGCAGTCTTGTCACTACTCAAATCAAAAGTTGGTGTTTGGGTTTGAGGAACGTTTGAACATCCGCAGAAACCTTGTCTGTAGGAGTCACTGTGATAGGTGTTACAGTTGGTGTGTACTTAGCTGTTGCTGTCTTAACAGCATCAGCTGGCACATCTCCATCTTTATCGTAACCAACCCCTGCAGTAAGTGAAACAGTTACAGCAGTAGCTGTTCCAGTAAAGCTTGGTTCTGGAGTGAAAGTCACTTGACCAGTTGTAGGATTGATTGTATATGTTCCTTCACCTGCTACTGTTACAGATGAATCATCAGTCACTTGACCAGTAGCTGGATCCACTAATTTTGCAGGGTAAGTAAGACTAGGTGTGATAGAAATCTTTTCACCATTCGAGTTCGTAACTGTTGTATTAAAGGTAGGAGTTTCAGTTTGAGTTGCTCCTTGAACATCCGTTGATGTTTTATCAACCCCTTCAATATTACTTGGTGTAACAGTTGGAATGTAGAGACCATCCATGGTATTTAAAACAGTATCTACGTTAGCTTCGTCAGCTGGGAATTTTGTTGACCAACCAGTATCATAGCCATTGCTGTCTGTACGACGGATAGAGATGCCATCAGCTGTTCCAAGGAAGTGATCTTCTGGAATGAATTCCACATCCACGTCTGTACCATTACCAGTAATCTTGTATTTACCTTGACCAGGGACTACATAATAACCTTCAGAATCTAAAGTAGCTTTGTTACCATTTGAATCAACGATGTATGGTTCTACTGTTTCATCAATTTTAGCTGACTCAGTTCGGCTATATTTTTGCAAACCACGAGCAGTAAAGGCTACAGTAGCGGTTTGCTTAGCACCTTGAACCCCAGTGGTTTCTTTAAACTCCCCTTTTGGTGGATGGGTGATTTGAGTCTTGAAGTCCTCCACTTCCCCAGATAAGGCCATACCAGTTGGGCTTTCGATTTCTTTTTGCATTCTTAGCAATACGGATTCGAACTCCTAATTCATTAACACTTGGGTCAATGTAGGTTTTGCTATTAGCAAATGTTAATTGAACCGTACCATCTTTGGTAATGGTTGCTAGATTCGAACGCTCATCTTCATCAAAGGTTCCATTTTGGTTAAAGTCAACCCAACCGTAAATGTTAGCTTGTGATGCCCCATCGGTATGAGCTTCAACTGAAATGGTGTAATTACCTGGACGCGTCCGGTCCATCTTGATCATCTCATTGGTTGTCCCTTTAAGATCATCTGGAAGCAACTGGTCGACTCCTTCATCGGCCGTGGTTGAGTTATCGTCACCAAACCAGTCAAGAACCGTATTTTCATCCATATCTGGACTTACATTACCAAGATATGGTTGAGATACTTTGGCACCAGTAACACCATCTACAGTTGCAATGGTATGCATAGCTTTTCCGTATGACTCAGGAGCGTCCCCTTCATCAATTGGGAAGAATCCTAGCATTGCTGACTGTTTACCACCTGAAGCGACATAAAGCCCCACTTCAGAGGCACCACGCGTCATAACGATTGGAACAGTATAATTACCTTCAGAAATGTTTGGTCCAAAGATACCGGTTCCTAGACCACCTGTAACTTGGTCTGGATTTCCAAAATACTTCCAAGCTACTGGTTTCTTTTCTGGCCCAACTTGAGTAGATCTACGAAGTTGGTTTAAGTTGGTATTATTAAATTTAGGATTAGGTCCAAAAAGATTTTCAGTATCTTGTGGTGAATATGTTACAGAAGTAGTTGGTCTGGTAAACTTTTTCCATTCTCCAATATGCTGCCAACCTTCTCCATTGGTAGTAAACATAACTAATTCACCTGGGTTAGCAGACTCCCCATCAGCCATAACAATAGCTGGCTTAACTGTCTTACCACGGAAGGTTGCAGAGATTTCAAACTGAACTCCAATATTTCCACCATTCAAAGCTGAACTTATGGTAGTCTTCTTGGTTTTCGTATCAATATTCTCAAATCTGATTTCAGTCCAATTATTTTGGGCATCAGCAACGATTTTGGCCTCTTCACCATTGTTAAAAGCTTGCCTAGCAGCATTTGAAGTGACTCCACTTACATAACCATTTTTTGCATTTGGATCATAGGTTGCTTTTTCAGCTTCTGTAGCCCCTTGATTTTCCATCCGTTTCTTATAGATTTCAGTCGCTTGGAAAGGTTTCAAGGATTTGACTTTTACAGTAACTACATAACCAGGCATAATTTCCTTGGTATAGGTAGACCCAACTTGAAGAGCCAATTTTTCTTCTAAGTTCTCAGTTGGTTTAACTTCACTTTTAGGAACTAGTACTGTAGTAGTTCCTGTCCAGTTAGCTACATCTCCAAAGTCCAACCATGAGATTTGGCTAGCCATAGATTTGGCATCAACATTTGTTGTAAAGCCTGGTTTTTCAACTTTTGGAGTTGAAGTTGCATCTTCAACATCATCCCCAATCAAGCTTTCGTCATTAGGATCACCTAATGCACGACGTGTACGACGTCGACCAGAAGTTTCTGCTGTTACAACAGGTTGCTCTACAGCAGACGCTTCGGCTCCACTTGAAAGAGCATTCGTTGTAGAAGCTTCTGCTTGAACGTCTACTCCTTGTGCTTCAGATGCTGTTTCTGAAGCAGGTGTCTCAGATGATGCTGATGTAACAGAGGCTGTCGTTGAAACTCCCGTAGTATTGCCTACACTTGTAGAGCCAGCAACACTAGTGGTAGATGCTGCAGTAGTTGCTGACGTTGATGTAGCTGCTTGAGATGTTGTCTCACTAGAAGCTTGTGTTGTCGACGTTTCAGAATAAGCTGAGCTAGCATTTGAAACAGTTTGAGACTGACTATTAGTCTCAGTACTAGATAAAATATTTGCGACTTCCGTTGAAGCTTGTGCAGCAACAGCAGTCTGTGAAGATGACTCATCACTCACTGTTGCAGTAGTGCTAGTTACATCTCCTGCTTGCACTTGGTTAGCTGTTTCATCGGCAGATACTTGACTAGCAGTACCAACCATAACAAGTGTTCCAAGCAAGACCGAACAAACGCCTACATTCAACTTACGAATCGAAAATCGACTTATACGATCATTAAATAAATCTTTACCCATTTTGGTAATCCTCCACACATATACAATTAAGTATCTCACCCCTCAATGAGATTAAAAGTATTTAAAAATACTAATCGTTAAATATTCTAACAAATTTCCTAATATTTGTGAAAAGTTTTGCTCATATTTTCAAATATTTTAAAAAATTTACTTAAATAAAATCAGGTAAACAATAGAGTAATTCTATATATATTACTTATTTATAAGGGTTTTTAATGCATGTTTTTTTATAATTATTTATTTTTTTAGAATTATCAGTAAAAAAAGAAACTTATGATTTCATTTTTTTCAAAAAAATCGATTTTCAGAATTAATAATTCATTAGATAATTTAAATTAGTAAGCCATTATTAAAATATTAATAGATAGTTATTTAAGAAGTCTACTTAAAAAAATAACGTTTACAATCTTCTTAACTATAGTTTAAAAAGTCTATTTAGCGACTTTCTGTAACTCGTAGTTTTCAAGAAAAACAGTAATTCTTAGAAAAGATAATTCCCTCTTCTCTAAAAAAATCTTCTAGGTCCTATGACACAGATTCTTATTTTATACGACATTTAGGACTAAAGCTATTTAAAAATGTCAAATGGAATAAATATTATATTCGCCACTTCTTCATTTTTTTATTATTATTCGATTAATTTACCTACCTATGAAAAAAACTCTATAATCACTTCAATAGCTAAACCACTAAAAAGATTATAGAGCAAAAAAGAAGATCCCAAGGATCTTCTTTCTATTTAAGTTATACTTAAATTATTT
>BNJV01002040.1_pt1 | contig 24084 bp, 40 predicted proteins | sample 8540591 | NCBI WGS metagenome assembly BNJV01 (sample SAMD00202457, study PRJDB9452) | human saliva metagenome | host: Homo sapiens | reverse complement strand
ATCATCAACACTTATTATCATCATTTCCACTAGGTCTTGTAATCTCAATCAACGAGTGGGAGACTGCTCAGGTGGGGAACAGAAAAGAATTGGCATTGCCCAGGTCCTCATTGCTGAGCCAGATTTGCTTATCTTAGATGAGCCGACTAACCATTTGGATGTCAATTCTGTGCAATGGCTGGAAAAATATCTTGCTTCCTACAAGGGTGCGCTACTCTTGGTCACTCATGATCGCTATTTCTTGGAGCGGACCGTTAATAAGATTGTTGAGTTAAGACACGGTCGGTTCCGCGAGTATAGTGGCAACTACCAAGCTTATTTAGAGAAGAAGGCGACTGAACTCGCACTTGAAGAAAGAATGCAAGACAAGCAGGACGAGCTCTATCAAGCCGAATTGGCTTGGATGCGAAAGGGCGCCAAGGCTAGAACGACTAAACAGCAAGCCCGAATCGAGCGATTCGACCAATTAAAGGAAGAAATTGCCGCGCGTCAGGATAGCGTGGAGACCTCTGGTTTTGAATTTGATCAACAACGAATCGGCAATCAGATTATTGAGTTGGAGCAGGCGCGGATTGAAGTGGGGCAGCAAGTGGTCATTCAAGACTATACTAAACACTTCACCAAAGGCGAACGTATTGGGCTGATTGGTGCCAATGGGGTCGGTAAGACCACTTTTCTTAATACCCTCGCAGGCTATCATGACTTAGCAGCTGGGACATTGAAGCTAGGGGCAGACGGTACGCTTAGCCTACTACCGCCAATTAGATCAAGATTTGCCGGGAGACATGCGGATTTTAGCTTATCTGACGCAAATCGCCGATAACTTTGTCAGTCCTGATGGACGCACCAAAAGTGCCGCACAGATGTTAGAACAATTCAATTTTTCCTCGGGTTAGTCATGGTTCTAACATTTCAAGTTTGTCAGGGGGAGAGAAACGTCGGCTTTACCTACTTTCGCTCTTAATTCAGGAACCCAACGTCCTCTTCTTAGACGAGCCGACTAACGACCTAGATATTGATACCCTAACTGTCTTAGAGGATTATTTAAGCCAATTTTGAAGGGGCTTGTCGTCGTGGTATCTCACGATCGTTATTTCTTAGATAAGACAGTAGACCAGTACCTGATTTTAGAGGGGGAGGGCGCTTATACCACCTATTGGGGCAGTTATTCTGACTACCTTGCCAAGGAGCAGACAGCCCCTGAAAAGGAAAAAGTTAGCTCCGACCCCAAGCAATAAACCGAAACGTGAACAGAAAAAGTTAAGCTATGAAGAGAAGAAGGAATGGGCAGGAATTGAAGCGGCAATTGAAAGCACTGAGAACCGTCTCAATCAGATTCAGGAAGACATGGAGGCCAACAGTCAAGATGCTGGCCAATTAATGAGTCTTCAAGAAGAATTGGAATCGACCGAAGCTCACCTCTACCATCTTTATGAGCGATATGACTATTTAAGTGAATTAGCGCCCTAGGCGCTGTAAGTAAAGAAGGAAAGCAAAGGAGAAGCAAATGCAACAATATCAAGAATTAGTCAAGAAAATCCTAGCAGAGGGTCATGTTAAAACTGACCGTACTGGGGTTGGGACCAAGAGTATTTTTGGTTATCAGATGCGTTTTGATTTGAGCCAAGGCTTTCCCATGGTGACGACTAAACGCGTACCCTTTGGCTTGATTAAAAGCGAGTTACTCTGGTTTTTACGCGGTGATACCAATGTCCGCTACTTACTAGAACACAATAATCACATTTGGGACGAGTGGGCCTTCAAGCGCTATGTGGAGTCTCCTGACTATCATGGCCCGGATATGACTGATTTTGGCTTGCGTGCAGTAGCTGATCCAGACTTTAATGAAATCTATCAGCAGGAATTAGCGGCCTTTAATGAACGAGTTTTGACTGATGATGACTTTGCTGAACGCTACGGTAATTTAGGCAATGTCTACGGTGCCCAATGGCGCTCTTGGCCTCTCCGAAATGGTGAGACTTTGGACCAAATTAGCCAGCTCATTGACATGATTAAGCATTCTCCGGATTCTAGACGCCTCATTGTGTCAGCCTGGAATCCTGAGGATGTGCCTAGTATGGCTCTGCCACCTTGTCACACACTCTTCCAGTTTTATGTGCATGACGGCAAGTTATCCTGCCAGCTCTACCAACGCAGTGCTGATGTTTTCTTAGGTGTGCCGTTTAACATTGCTTCCTATGCGCTTTTAACCCATTTGATTGCCAAAGAATGTGGCTTAGAAGTAGGGGACTTTGTACATACTTTGGGGGATGCTCATCTCTATCTTAATCATTTGGAGGCGGCGGAGACCCTCTTGAGCCGAGAGCCTAAGCTACTGCCACAATTGGAAATTGACGATTTCGAGCAATTTGATCAAGTTTCTACTGATCAAATTCGGTTACAAGGTTATGAGCCTTGGCCAACCATTAAGGCGCCGATTGCCGTCTAAAATATCCTTACATAGAAAGGAAGAAAAACACCATGCTGACTCTTGTATATGCCCAAGACCAAGCGGGCGGAATTGGTTATCACAATCAACTGCCTTGGCACTTGCCTAATGACCTCAAGTTTTTTAAGCAAGTGACACTCGGTCATGCTATTTTGATGGGGCGCAAGACCTTTGAATCCATGGGCTGCCGTCTCTTACCAGGTCGGACTAGTTATGTCTTGACTCGCCAAGAAGACTATAAGTCCGAAATTGAGGGCCTACACCGTGTTCATAACTTAGAAGAAATCAAAAGCTTGGCGCAAGATCAAGAAGTCATGGTCATCGGGGGAGCAGAAATTTTTGCTGCCTTATTGCCTTTAGCAGACCGAGTTATTCGTACGCAGATTAAGGCAACTTTTCCGGCAGATACCTTCGTCGCTGACCTAGATCAAGACCAGTGGCAGTGTGTAAAAATTCAAGAAGGCTTGGTTGACGATAAAAATCACTATGCCCATCAATTTGAATGGTGGGAGCATCGCTCTAAGGAGAAAGTATCATGCTAGGTTATCTAAATACGCCAGTCTTTGCGACGCATCATATTCCAGTTGGTTCTGGTCATACCCTTTATGTAGAAGAAGCGGGTAATCCGGCAGGCTGCCCAGTGGTCTTCTTGCACGGCGGACCAGGCGGGCAGGTTGGGGAGTCGTCCCGGCGTTTCTTCGACCCTGAATTTTATCGAATTGTTCTGGTTGATCAACGTGGTTGCGGCAAAAGTCAGCCCTTCCTCTCCCTTGAAGCTAATACAGTCTTGGATAGTGTGGCGGACTTGGAGATTATTAGACAAAGGCTTGGTATTGAGGGCTGGCATGTCTTTGGAGGAAGTTATGGCTCAACCTTGGCCTTGACTTATGCCATCCACCATGCTGTTAGGGTCAAGAGTTTGATACTTCGTGGTATCTTCCTAGGTCGACAGGAAGATTCAGATTGGCTCTTCCAGTTTGGCGCTAGTGAGTTTTATCCTGAAGCGTTTGCCTTGTTTAGAGATTTTTATCCCTCAAGAAGAACAAGATGATTTAGTAACAGCCTACTATCGGCGAATGATTGGGAAAGATCAGATCCTAGCAGAAGAAGCCATGAAACGATGGAGTGCCTGGGAAGGATCCGTTATTACGCTACGACCAAATTTCCCAGCTCCAGATGCAGAGTTAGCGCCTGTTGACCGTTCACTCGGCCTACTTGAAGCCCATTATTTTGCTAACAAGATGTTCTGGGGAGAGGACAACTATATCCTCAATCGTGCCCATTTACTCAAGGATATTCCTATGTCAATCTTTCATGGCCGTTATGACGTCGATTGTCGTCCGAGTGGTGCCTATGCCTTAGCCCAGGCTTGTCCTCACGCTAAGTTCCAAATTGTCGAAGAAGCAGGCCATTCGCCTCAGGATGCGCCACTCTTCGAGGCCTTATTGGCAGCTATGGAAGCTATTAAAATTGGGTAAATTTCATAGAATGAGTAAAACGACCTTATAACAGGTCGTTTTTTTGTATTAGCAGAACTTTGTTCGTAGTTATACTAATTAATTCTTTAGTAGAACTTATTCTCTTTTATTTAGAAAGGGTATTCTTTCTTGCTACAATAGGGTATGATAGTCTTATCAAGAAATCTATCGATAAAGGCGGGAAAGTAAATGAAAAAGAATTTGAAGAAGTTAGCAGTCCTCACTCTATTAGGAGCTCAAGTGGCCACTGTTTCATTAACTAGCTATTCTGTATTAGCTGAGGAGTCAAGCTCTGCTCAATCAGTAGATTTGAGCGCTGAAACTGAAGCTTATAAGAAATTTGTTAGCGCAGAGATTGACCAGCTTCTAAAAGATACTGAAAACTTTGCTAAGCTAATCCAAGACGGCAAGCTAGAAGAAGCCAAGAAAGCTTATCCTTTAATTCGTAAGTCCTATGAGCGTTCTGAACCTATTGCAGAGCTTTTTGCAGAATCAGATGTCAAGATTGATTACCGCCTTGCAGACTATGTAGAAGATAATCAGACTGAAGAAGGTTGGTCTGGTTTCCATAAAATTGAACAAATTCTGTGGGAAGAGGGCAAGACGGAGCCGGCAGTGTCCTACGCAAACCAGCTGGTTAATGATATTAAGGAGCTTAAGGCCAAAGTCGCAACAGTAGAGGTAACACCTGAAAACATGCTGACAGGCGCTGTAGACTTATTGAATGAAGTGGCTACTAGTAAGATTACCGGAGAAGAGGAAATCTACTCTCACACAGACCTCTATGACTTTGAAGCTAATATTGCGGGGGCAGAAAAAATCTTCAACATCTTTAAGGATAAGATTTCTGCCAAGGATCCTGAATTAGCTAAGAACTTAACCGAAAAATTTAAGACGGTTAATGATCTTTTTGGCTAGCCACAAAGTGGATGCTGACCACTATAAGCTCTACACAGACTTAAGTGAGAAAGAAACCAAAGCCCTAGCTGAAGCGGTCACTAAGTTAGGAGAACCCCTATCTCAAATGGCCGTTATCTTGGAGGCTGATGAAAGTGGTCGCTAAAGAAGACGAAAAATGGTATGATAAACCCATTTCCCGCCGTGATTTTATCAAAAAGGCGGGCATGATGGGGGCAGGAGCCATGATGGCTCCGAGCATCATGAAATTACTTTTTGGTGGGACTCTACCCAAGGATGCTCTAGCCCAAGAAGACGCCAACCAAGCCATTCCATTTTATGGTAAGCGTCAGTCAGGCATCACCACACCCATTCAGCGTCAGGTCTACTTTGCTGTCTTGGATTTGGCGACGGAAGATTTGGAGACGATTCGTGGTATTTTCAAGTCGTGGACAACTTATATTGCTCGCATGATGCAGGGTGAGCTGGTTGAGGCTTATAAATCGAATACCATGCTACCGCCTACCGATACCGGCGAGGCGGTCGGCATGGGGACTGAGCGCCTTACCATTACAGTAGGGGTCAGTCCCAGTTTCTTAGACAAGCTCAAACTTACAAGTAAAAAATTGCCTGAGCTAGAGGATCTACCTAAGTTTGCCCGTGACCAATTGCAAGAAGACTTCACTGGTGGGGATATTTGTATCCAAGCTTGCGCAGAAGATGCCCAGGTGGCTTTTCATGCGGTTCGTAATTTGCTACGCAAGGGACGAGAACACCTGACCCTTAAATGGAGTCAGACAGGATACGCCGCGATTACCAGCCAGGGCTCTACCCTCGTAACCTTTTTGGGTTCAAAGACGGGACCGCTAATGTGACCAGCCAAGATGATTTTTGATCGTGTGATTTGGTGTGATCATGACAATTGGATGAAAAATGGGACCCTATCTGATTGTGCGGCGTGTGCAAATGCATCTTGAAACCTGGGATCGAACCAGTCTGAAGGAACAAGAGAATACCTTTGGTCGTCACCGCGACAGTGGGGCGCCTCTTGGTGCGGTTGATGAATTTGATCCGGTAGATTTAGAACTAAAAGATGACAAGGGCAACCTCGTCATTCCAGAAGATTGTCATGTCCGCCTGGCCAAAGAAGTGGGCGAGGAGATCTACCGTAGAGCCTTTTTCCTATGCCAATGGTATTGATCCGCGTACGGGGCAATTTGATGCGGGCTTACTCTTTATTTCCTTCCAAAAGGATCCTCAACAATTTATTAAGGTTCAGAAGAATCTCGGAACCAAGGACAAATTAAATGAATACATTACCCATGTAGGGAGTGGCCTCTTTGCTATCCTACCGGGAGTAGAAGAGGGTGGCTATCTTGGTCAAAGCCTATTTGAATAAAGCGACTGTCTGTCTAACCCTGATTCTTGTCTTATTTTTTAGTCCTTTTGTCAGTGCTAAGACGGATTTGCAGTCCTATTTTATTCAAGTGACGGAAGCGACTCAGGCCTTAGAACAGGGGGACTCAAGCCAAGCTCATCAAAAACTAGAGGATTTAGAAAGTTCTTTTGGCAAAGAAAGCCAAGCGTCTAGCCCTGCGGGGCAAGCAACTCAGTCGGCCATTGAAGCAGCTAAGGCAGACCTGAGTCATGATAAGCTAGTGGCTATTTCACGTGCGCTCTTGGCCTTTGACAAGGAGCAGAACCCTGTAGATGAATCTGCCGCTAAGGACAAGCTTGAGAAGAGATTGACACCCTTGATTAAGCAATTAGAGAGCGCCATTGCCAAACAGGATATAGAGTCAGTTAAACTAGCCTACAAGCAAGTCAATAGCGGCTGGACAGCTAATGAAAGCATTGTTAGATCAACTTCCAGTGCCCACTATAATCGAATTGAAACTTCCTTGGCCTTGTTACGGGCGGCTATTGAATTGGAACCAGTCGATTACCAAATCATTGAGGTTAACAGTCAGAGCTTGAAGCAAGCCATCCAAGATTTCTTGACGGGCACAGAATTAGAGTCAGCGAAAGGGACAAATCTTGCCAGTTTGAAAGATGGTTTGCAACTTTTAGAAAGGGCAAAAGAAGCTTTTGCCAAAGGTCAGACCAGCCAAGCTAAGGAGGCGATGCAATCCTTTATTGAGCTCTGGCCCAGCATTGAAGGCGAGGTCTCGACTCGAAACTATAAACTTTACATCCGAGTCGAGCAAGAAACGCCCGTTATTATGGTCAAGGGACAGGAACCGACTTACCAGACCAAGCTAGAATCTCTAATAGATGAACTTAAGCAGATCAATAAGGCTAGCCAGTATTCCTACTGGGATGTCACGCTGATTGTCTTGCGTGAAGGTTTAGAGGCCATGTTGATTGTACTTGCTTTAGTTGCAAGTCTGAAGTCACTTAAGGCCAAACGCCCCTAGCTTATGTATATGCTGGGACAGGCACTGGACTCTTAGCAAGTATTGCCTTGGCTCTGGCTTTAACGGCGCTCCTACCAACTATTTTTTCTGGTGTGGCGCGAGAGCTCATTGAAGCTGTCACAGGCTTCTTTGCAGTGGTGACCTTAACCCTAGTAGGGATTTGGTTGCATCGGAGCTCAAGCCTAGCTTCATGGCAAGCCTATGTTGATCGCCAACTGACAGCTTATCAAAGAACTGGACGCCTTTGGACCTTATTTGGGGTCAGTTTCTTAGCTGTCTTCCGCGAAGGTGCTGAGACTATACTCTTCTTGGTTGGCATACTGTCTAAGATTTCCTTCTGGGAGATGCTGCTAGGAATCAGCCTAGCTACGCTGATTTTGTCCCTTGTCTGGTTGGTACTCAAGTACCCTAGCCAATCGCTTATCACTTCCTTGGCTCTTTAAGATACTTACTATTGGGATTTATGTTTTAGCCTTCAAGATTTTGGGAGTTAGCATCCATACGCTGATCGTCACCCAGTATTTGCCTGCCAATCCAATTGTGTGGGGTAACTTACGGGCCATCGAATGGCTAGGATTTTACCCAACTTGGTGGACGGTGGCTAGCCAAGCTCTATACCTTTTGGGTCTGGTGCTTATCTTCTTCCTAGTCTCGAGAGGAGAGAAGACAGATGGCTGATAGCAAGCAACTCAGTCTAGTAGGCCATTTGGCAGAATTTAGGTCTCGCTTGATTGTTTCCCTTATCTGGTTTGTCCTTTGGTTTTGCCTTGGAATTTTCTTGGTAGACCCTTTTTACTATTTAGTGACGCAATTTCTGGACCAGCCACTCTTAGCCTTGGGACCTAATGAAATTCTCTGGCTATATGTTAAGGTGGCCAGTTTAGTGGCCTTAAGTGCGAGTCTGCCTTTTGTCACCTATCAGATTTGGGCCTATGTCAAGCCGGCTCTCAAACAAGAGGAGTTACGTTCCATTTATTGGTACTTGCCAGCAGTCTTTCTTTGTTTTATCATGGGGTTAGCTTTTTGGCTTTTATCTGGTGGCTCCGGCCTTGTTACAGGTGCTCTTGAATTGGAGTCAAGAACTCTTCGAAACGCGTCTGACAGTTGGAAATTATTTGGATTTTATCTTTGGCGTGACCTTGCCACTAGGCTTTCTATTTGAGATGCCAGTCTTAGTCGCTTTTCTGACCCATATTGGATTGCTGTCGCCTAAGTGGTTGAGTGCCTATCGGCGCTATGCCTACTTTGTGCTCTTAGTATTAGCTGTTATTTTAACACCAGCTGATTTTTGTCAGTGACTTGGCCATGCTAGTGCCCCTGGTGGGACTCTATGAGATTAGTATTTTAATAAGCCATTGGATTTTGTATCGTAAAAAAAGAGGAGGGAAGCAAGATGGGACTACTTCGTGATATTGGGGCGCCGGGTTTAATTTTGATTGTCTTAGGTGCACTCTTAATTTTTGGCCCTAAGCGGTTACCAGAACTAGGGGAGTCAATTGGCAAAATGTTTGTGTCATTCAAGCGTACCGTCCATGAACTGACGGATGACGATAAAAAGCAAGATAAAGATCAATAGTTTGTGATAAGAAGAGAGGAGCTAAGCTCCTCTTTTGTGTTGATACAGATATTAAAACTGTTTTATTTTTGCATCTAGAACAGCCAAAGTAATCAACATTTATTAAGCAGAACAGTTGAAAGTAACTGTTCTAGATGCTAGAATGAAATCAAATCTTAAAACCTAGGAGGTTTATTATGGTGAATGTGAAATGGAAAAAACTTGTGGCTGCTGCTAGCCTGATTACTTTAGGAGGTGCTTTATTGGCGCCTGTGCATCAGGTGCAAGCTGCGGATGAGTCTTGGGATCGCATCCAAAAATCAGGCAAAATTGTTGTAGCAACTTCAGGGGCTTACTACCCATCAACTTTCCACTCAGAAGTAGAGGGTAAAGATGTTTTAACCGGTTATGACATTGAAATCCTGCGTAAGGTTGCTGAAAAAATTAAACCTTGAGCTCGAATTCAAAGAAATGAACACAGATGGTATGTTAACAGCCATTAAGTCAGGTCAAGCGGATATTGTAGCCAACGACTACGACATCACACCTAAGCGTGAAAAAGAATTCCTTTTCTCAACACCAATTAAATATAGCTTCGGTTCTATTGTAGTTCGTGAGTCCGATGACTCTGGCATTAAATCTTAGATGATTTCAAAGGCAAGAAGGCAGCTGGGGAAGCGACCACCAAATACATGGCCATTGCGGAAGCAAAAGGTGCGGAAGCTGTAACCTATGACAACGGGACCTTAGAACAATACATTGCGGATATTCACAATGGTCGTACTGACTTCATTCCAAATGATTACTATGTCCAAAACCATCGCCATTAAGAATGCCAACAAGCTCTTCCCAGACTTCAAGACTAAGGTAGGGAATGTCTTCTACAACCCAAGTAAAGCAGCCTTCGTACTTAACAAGGAATCTGTGACCTTACAAGAAAAAATCAACCAAGTCTTAGAAGAAATGCGTAAAGACGGTTCCTTGGCAGAACTTTCTAAGAAGTTCTATGAAGGGGAAGATGTTTCAACTGAGAAGGAAGAAATCGGTGGTAAGAAACTTAAAGATCTACCTGTAGTGGAAGTGGATCGTTAAGATGGCCCATTTGCTCTTGACTATCAAGTGGCACTATATCTTTAATCCAGAATTGGCGCTCAAAGGACTGCCAACAGTACTACAAGGTCTGGGCAATACATTGTCTTTGTCTTTAGCTAGCTTTCTCTTAGCCACGCTTGGAGGACTTTGCCTAGCACTCTTGCGTTTAGCGCCTTTGCGTGGCTTACGCGCTATTGCCATTGCCTATATTTCCTTTTTTCGTGGTGTGCCGCTCTTAGTTACTTTGTTCTTTATCTATTATGGCTTACCACTGATGGGAATTGTCATGTCGGCCTTCACGGCTGCCATTTTGGGTTTGTCCATTACGGCTTCTGCCTACACGGCTGAAATTATTCGTGCCGGTATTGAAGGCGTGGAAAAAGGCCAGTGGGAAGCAGCCTTTGCTGTCGGCCTGACCTATCGACAGTCACTTCGCTATGTGGTGATACCTCAGGCTACACGACTAGCCATTCCCCCCTTATCCAATGTTATGCTAGATTTGGTTAAGTCCTCTTCGATTGCCGCTATTATTAGTGTACCAGAGATATTCCAGAAGGCTAAAGTAGTAGGAGCCTCAGAACATGATTTCATGACCATGTATATCTTGGTAGCAGTCATCTATTGGCTAATTTGTACGGCATATTCCTTGGTTCAAGCCAAGTTAGAACGCCGGTTTGCTCTAGATATTTAATGAAATATAGAGAAAGAGTCCCTTAGTTTTAAGGGGCTCTTTTCTATAGATTATGTGGGGGGTGCTTGAATTGAAAAGTCTGATTGAAAGTGCTAGACTTAAAGTAAAGAGGAAAGGGGTAAAGGCAGCTATGGGCAATAAGCAGCAAAAAAAGGCCGTAAGGTTTGATTGGCCTGTAGACCGCAAAATTCCTCGTAATTCCAGAGAATGGGCGATGTTTTGGTTATCAATTGCCTTGACACTGGTCATAAGTTGGGCTTTCTATCTCAGTCGTTGGCCCCTTCCAGTCAGGAAGGCACATTTTATTTTCCATGACGATGTAAACCGCCTGATGGACTTAAAGATGCTTGAGTCAGAAGCTTTCAGTTATCTATTGACTCTTATAGCGGTCCTAATTGTTATTTTCATTTTTTATATGGTGACATCCCATCTAATCTATTTAGCCTTTGATATATGGCAGACAATTAAGGGAAAAACTAGAAAGGAGGGCAAGGCATGGTAAAACGACCCAACCACAGAAAGAATAAGAATAAAAAGAAGCGAACCCGAATTCCTAGTCGCGAGCGACACTATTTGAGCTTTAAGGAAAAAGTCTGTCCTTCAAATCATCGCCTTATTGATTGTAATAGGCTTTATCGCCATTGCTTATATAATGGATATTCGTTTGATGGCTTCCGCTAGTTCCCCTGGACTTAGCCTTAGAAGAACCTTGTCTTGGGAAAGTATCCAACTACTTACTAACTTTTCTGATTTTAAGACTTGGCTCTTGAGCATACAAGCCTTGATTGTGCTCTTGCTCATTTTTGCTTTCTTGGTGACGGTTTGCAACTTCTGGGTTCAATGGACTTGGCATGAGTTACGCACACTCTTTTTCTCCCAAGACAAAGGTCAGGAAGAGGTGGAAGCATGACCTTGATTGTGACAACAGCCATTGACAAAACGACTAACTTAGTAAAGCAGGCCCAGGAACTAGCCAATCTATTCGGTGGAATCTATCAAGAGCGTGGTAAGCGTACCATGAAGCAAATTTATAGTCAGGCAGATGGTGCCTTAGTCCTTAACAATAATGAGTTAATCTACTATGATGCAAAGGGGCAGAAACTCTTTTTCCATCCCAATACAGCCTGGCTTAGAGTACTTAACGGGCGTGACCCTTTGTTGGAAGCCTTAGCTTGTCCAGTTGGTGCCAGTGTCCTTGATGCCACCATGGGGATGGCCAGTGACAGCTTGGTGATGCAGTATTTTGGCTATCGGGTCACTGCTTTGGAGTCTAATCCCTTGGTGCATTTAATTGTCAGTGATGGGCTATCTCGCTTTGTTATGGAAGATAGTCGTTTTACTCAAGCCATGAGAGACTTGGTGACTTACTGTCAAGACCACCAAAGCTATCTAGCTCAAGCCCCTGATAAAAGTATAGACTGTGTCTACTTTGACCCTATGTTCAAGGTGGGAATCGAAGAATCCAAGAATTTAGATGGTATTCGCCTCTTAGCTAATCGGCAACCCTTGACTGAAGAAACTTTGGAAGAGGCTAAGCGGGTAGCAAGGCATCGTGTCGTTGTCAAAGCCCACTATCAAGATCCAATTTTTGAAGACTTAGGTCTGACACGTATCAAACGACCTAATACCAAATTCCATTATGGCTACTACCAATGTTAGGAGGAAACTTTATGAAACAATTAGTTTTAATTCGTCATGGTGAAAGTGAGTGGAACCGGCTTAACCTCTTTACAGGTTGGACGGATGTAGAACTGACGGATAAAGGTCTGGCAGAAGCTCATGAAGCAGGTCGCCAGCTTAAGGCGGCTGGTTTTGACTTCGATTTAGCTTATACGAGCTATCTCAAGCGGGCCATTCACACATTGGATACCGTTCTGACGGAGTTAGACCGATCTTGGCTGCCAGTCCATAAGGCTTGGCAGTTAAATGAACGTCATTATGGTGCCCTACAAGGCTTGAATAAGGTTGAGACGGCAGAGAAATATGGCGAAGAGCAGGTTAAAATCTGGCGCCGTTCTTTCGATGTCTTGCCTCCAAGCTTAGAGGCTAGTGATAGTCGCAACCCGCGTTTGCAAGACCAATACCGACGTGTGCCTGCAGAGGAAAGTCTGCCTTTGGCGGAAAGTCTAGCTACCACCATCGAACGGGTCGTCCCTTACTTTGAATCCGTGATTCGGCCACAAATGGCAGAAGGGCAACGAATCATCATTGCAGCACACGGAAACTCACTTCGTGCGCTCGTTAAGTATTTTGATAAATTAAGCTCAGACCAAATTATGGAAGTGAATATTCCGACAGGAGTGCCACTAGTCTATGAATTTGATGACAACTTCCAAGCTATAAAACATTATTACCTAGGGCGACCAAGAAACTCTAGTAGCTAAAAATGTCTGCTGTGGCTAACCAAGGTAAGGTCGCTCATTAATCAAGCTAAGGATTGGACTTAGGGGCCAATCCTTTTTTTATGACTTGCAATCTGGCTAAAAAAGGGTAAACTTGTAAAGTGAGAAAAGGAGGATTCATTGTGAAATTTTATATCCAGTTCATGATTATTGTCTTATTAGCCTTTATAGGAGAGGGGATTTCGACTTATTTTCAATTACCGATCCCCGGCTCTATTTTGGGCTTAATCCTCCTATTTTTGTCCCTGGAATTCAAGCTCCTGCGTTTGCGTCATGTCAATGCAGTAGGTAACTTTCTCTTGGCTAATATGACCATTCTCTTTCTGCCAGCTGCTGTCGGGATTATGGACCGTTATGAGGCCATTGCGCCTTTTCTAGGGCCAATTGTGCTCATCATAGTAGGTGCTATTTTACTTAATATTGTGGTTATTGCCTTAGTGGTTAATTATGTTAAGAACCGCTATGAAGGCAACTACGAGGATCGTTTTGTGGATGACTTTACTGAGGAGGTAAACTAGATGACTGCTGATTTTTGGGAAAATCCCTTATTTGGTCTTGGACTATCCATTCTAGCTTACTATCTTGGTATGCGACTCAATCGACGTTGGCCTCACCCATTGACGACGCCACTTCTGATTTCGACCATCCTAATTATTGTCGTCCTCAAGCTAACCGGTATTCCTTATCGTGCTTATTACGTGGGAGGCAGTTATCTTAACACTCTAATTGTGCCTTCGACAGTAGCTTTGGGAATTCCGCTTTATAAAAACCTTCCACTTGATGAGACACCATATACGCAGTATTCTCTTAGGGACTTCAATTGCGGTTTTTAGTTAATACGACTTTTACCGCACTCCTTGCTAAGCTTTTTTTGGTATGGATTTCTTCCTAGCGATTTTCGCTTTTCCCTAAATCAGTCACGACTGCTATGGCGGTGGGGATTATCGACAAGATGCAAGGCATGACAACCGTGACCTTAGTGGTTGTAGTGGCCACTGGGATTTTTGACAAGCGTTTTGGGGCCTGTTGTTTTAAAAAAATATTGAAGATTGATGACCATGTAGCTGTTGGGTTAGCCCTAGGTGGAACAGGGCACGCAGTAGGTACCGGTACAGCCTTCAAATATGGCTAGTTGCAGGGTGCCATGGCAGGTCTGGCAATTGGTGTGACGGGTTTTACTCTATGTCTTTATTAGCCCGTTGATTGCGGCACTTATCTTGTCAAACTAATAGAGAGATATAAATCCTAGTGCTACAAGTACTAGGATTTAGTTGTTGATGAGAGGAGAATTTGTTTGACAAGCTAAACTTTCTATTGTAGAATATGAATGAATATAAAAATCTATTCACTCAACTACACAAAAGGAGGAACGATAAGATTGGATAAAAAGCAAGCTCTAAAGTTAGCCGCTTATGAAGTCTTTTCTAAAAAGGGCTACAAAGCGACAGGAATTTCAGAAATTGCCAAGCAGGCTAGCATGGCAGTCGGCTCTTTTTATAATTATTATGACAGTAAAGAAGCCATTTTTTTAGATATCTACATTGATGAAAAACAATCGTGCTCGACAAGCTATGATTGAAGAAATTGATTGGCAAATGGATATGGTTGAACTTGTTAGCCAAATTTTTGGACGGTCACGTTCCTTGGTTTCTTCCAATAAAATCCTTAAGGAGTGGTATAATCCTGCAATCGCAGATGAATTACATGGATATTATTCCTCCCAAGAAGGCAAAGTCTCAAATCCTTTTTCACAATTTTTAGTCGAAACTTTTACTAGTCGAATGTTAGCAGAAGGTTACTCCCAAGATAAAAATTCAGGATATTTTACGTGTCTACAATCTTTTCTATTACATGGATATGCAAATCACAGAACAAGATGTGCCAGATTTAAATAGAACACTTGAAATATTAGCAACTAATTTCGTTAAAGGCGTCTTAAAAATAAAAGAGTAACTCTTTATTTTGTCGCAAAATGAATGAATATAATATATGTTCATTCTTGTGCTAGGAGGATAAAGTCATGAAAAAAACAAGAAATGAAAAGAGGTAAAACGATGTTAATCACTATCCTAGTAGTCATTGTAAGTTTAAGTATTATCGCTTGGGGCATTATCGCTTATCTTGGGCGTAGTCAAACGCTATCTGTCCTTTCTATTGAAAAACTAGAGGGGGATTTAAGCCTCATACACTTGGCTAAACCTAACAATATGCAATGGAAAGCAGGTGCACACGCTAAGATTTCTTTACCAAAAAGTATAGATAATCCTCAAACCGCTAGCGAGCTTGTAACGGGGGCAAGCAAAAAGCCAAGCGAAAGATGGGGGAAAGTAGCCGTTGGCTAACGATTGCTTCAAATTCAAATGAAGGTGAAATTTTAATTTTGACTCATAATAGTGGCAGTCCTTACAAAAAAAGTCTAACTAATCTGCCAGCGGGAAGCAAAGTAGAGCTAAGTTGGTTGGACTCAAGCTTATCCACGGCAGACAGCAATAAAGCCTTCGTATGTTTTGCCTCAGATGTCGGTATTGCGGCCATTCGCCCAATCATCAAAAGAAGAGCTAGGTAAACGCGAATTGGTCTTGAGCCACTTAAGTAAAGGGGTGATGGTCTTTAACAATGAACTGGAAGTTTCAGCTAAAAAATCATGCAAATCTAAGCTATGAGAGCAGCTCCAGTCTTTTCTCAAAGTCAAGCCTATTTAAATGAAGCAGTTGAGCGCTATGGTAATGATGCGACTTATCTATTAGCGGGACAGGCCGATGATGTTAATGCTATGACCAAATTCCTTAAGGATAAGGGAATTGATAAGAAGAAAAATCAAAAACGAGTCGATTTAGGGGCTTAAAATAGTTTGTAAGTTAAAGAGTAGACTTTAATAGCTCTTGAGAGTGATAAAGGGATGAAAAAATCCAATGGTCATGCAACCATTGGATTTTTTTTACACATAGTATAGAATGCTATAAAACATAAAGACGGCCCCACCTAATACGAAAAGGTGCCAAATAATGTGCATCCATTTGTTGTCTTTCATACGATAAAAAATCGTTCCCAGTGAGTAGGTGACACCACCCAAAGCTAAGAGTAGAATCCCGGTTAAGGGAATAGATTGTGCTAAGGGGTAGATGATGAAGACACTGAGCCAGCCTAATCCTAGATAGAGGAAAGTACTGAGTTTTGGCCAACGGCCGATAGAAGAGACTTCGAAGATAATGCCTCCAATAGCCAAGGCCCAGACAAGGGCTAGGAAACCATAACCCACAAGCCCCCCAATTGAAACCATGAGGTAGGGGGTGTAAGTTCCTGCGATTAAGAGATAGATAGAAGAATGGTCGATTTTTTGGAAGACGTCTTTATAGCGAGTTAGGCTAAAGGAATGATAAAGGGTTGAATTCAAGAATAATAAGAAGAGGCTAGCACCGTATATAGCGTAGGATACGATTTCTAGATGTGAGCTATGTTGCACGCCTTTGAGAATGAGCGCAACCGTGGCAATAATGCTCAAGAGGGCACCAATACCATGAGTTGCAGCATTGAGGACTTCAATGATGACTTGTTTAGTATAGGATAATTTAAGTGTTTCTTTCATATTTTCCCTCCTTTGCTTCATTGTACCGCAAATGACTTGAGAAAGAAAGTTAAAGCCCTAGGGACTATGTTTTGCATCTTGTGGCCTATTTTTGGTAGAATGGTTGTATACGAACACAAAGGAGGACCTAATGGCAAAGAGTTTTTACGATTATATTTCTCGGTCGGTGGACTATGGTGCCAAGGACCGAATGAGTCGCTTGGCTAACGCTATCCACTCTGATCAAGGATTTCCCAAGCGTAGCGAAGAGTTTGATGAAATCTCACGTTACATGGAAGATAACCCTCATTACTCACGCCTACTGTCCATCTTTGATGATGCGTGGCAACAGTATCTTTATAACAAATAGAAAGGATTACATTTTATGTCGATTCATATTGCAGCCCAAGAAGGCCAAATCGCTGAAGTTGTTTTATTTCCAGGGGACCCATTGCGTGCCCAATATATTGCTGAAACCTTCCTAGAGAATGTGACGCGTTATAATACTGTACGTAACATGTTCGGCTTTACCGGGACCTATAAGGGCGTTCCAGTTTCTGTGCAGGGTTCGGGTATGGGGATTCCGTCAGCTATGATTTACGCAGAAGAGCTCTATCAAAGTTATGGCGTTAAGACCATTATCCGTATCGGGACTGCTGGTGGGATGAAAGAATCTGTTAAGGTTCGTGATATTGTCTTTGGCCAAGGAGCGACGACAGACTCTAGCTGCCTAACCAATATCTTCAATGGTCAAGTCTCCTTTGCAGCCTTAGCTGATTTCAAGGTTCTAGATACTGCTTACCACTTAGCAGCAGAAAAGTTACCTAAGGAAAATATCCATGTCGGTAATATTCTGTCTAGTGACCGTTTCTATAACGAAGAGTTAGACAAGGCTAAATTAGCACGCTATGGTGTCTTAGCGGTTGAAATGGAAGCAGCTGGGCTCTATGCCGTGGCAGCTAAACACAACCGTCAAGCCTTAGCTATGTGTACCATCAGCGACCACTTAATTACGGGTGAAGAAACAACGGCTGAAGAACGCCAAACAACTTTCACACAAATGATGGAAGTTGCCTTAGAAACAGCTTACGCGCTCCAAAGCAAATAAGCGAATTAATTATTGGAAAGAAGGGATTCGATGAAGTTAAGCAAAGGATTGAAATGGTTCTCTGCCTTACTAGTGACAACCAGTGTACTTTCAACGACTGTTCCAGTGACTGCAGCGCCGTTTAGCCTCTTTGGTTCAAAAGAACAGCTATCGGATGAAGATATACAGAAGATTCAGGAAGTCTATCGTTCTATTCGCGAAGGCTACATTGAGGAAATAGACAAGGAGAAAATACTAGAAGGTGCTCTTAAGGGGATGGTGTCTGCCACAGAAGATCCATATTCAGAGTATTTCAACAAGGAAGAATCGGATGCCTTCGATAATGCCATGAGTGATTCCTTTGAAGGGATTGGGGTTCAGTTCCAAGTCAAAGGTGGCGAAATGGTTGTGATTAGTGCCCTTGATGACACACCTGCCTCTAAAGCAGGTTTGCAGCCAAATGACGTCATTGTTAGCGTAGATGGGACAGAGCTTAAGGACAAGACGACCCAAGAAGTCATGAAACTTATCCGTGGCCCTAAGGGTTCTGAAGTCAAACTAGTCATTCGTCGTGGCGGGTCAAACTTTGATGTTAAGTTGACTCGCGACACTATTCCAAATTATTCCGTTACTAGCAATTTGGATGAGCAAGACAAAACCATTGCCCACATTAAAAATTATCCAATTTGGTGAGAATACTGGTAAGGAATTAGAGAATGCTGTTAAGAAAGCCCGCGAAGACGGTGCTAAGAGCTTCATCTTCGACCTGCGTAATGATCCAGGTGGTCTCCTAAGTCAGGCCCTTGCTATCGGCAATATGTTCTTGAAAGATGGCGATGTCATCCTTCAAACTCAAGAACGTGGTAGTGATCCGACTGTCTTTTCAGCGGATTCTAAATTATATGGTGACTTCAAAATCACGGAGCCTTATGTCTTCTTGATAGATGGTGGTTCAGCATCTGCTAGTGAAATTTTTAGCTGCTGCTATTAAGGAAAAACACCAAACATGATTTAGTAGGCGAGAAGACCTTTGGTAAAGGGACGGTTCAACAAGTTCTTAATCAATCAGATCTTGGCGAGTTGAAGCTAACGATTGCTAAAATGGTTAACGCCAAAAGGTGAGTGGATTCATAAACAAGGAATTGAGCCGACTGTTGCTGTCGAACAAGAACCGGTGGCTAAGGCAGTTAGCCTCAGCTACGATGATACCCTTGCCAAAGGCCAATCTAACGATGGGGTAAAAAATCTTGCTTTAATTCTTAAAGCTTTAGGCTATGAATTAGAGTCTACTGAATACTTTGATGATAAGATGGAAGCTGCTGTCAAGGCCTTCCAAAAGGATAAGGGATTGACTGAAGATGGGCAAGTAACTGGTAAGACAGCAGATGCCCTCAACGAGGCAACCCGTGATTATCTCAAGACTCATGATGCGCAGTACGACAAGGCCAAAGAAGTACTTAAGCAAGGAAATAACTCATGAGATCGCTAAAAAAACTAGGCCGTGACCTGGTCAACGTGGTTTTCTATCTCATGATTGCCGTCTTAATCCTAACAGGTATTCGGCAGTACATTCTGCAGCCTTTTCAGGTTGATGGCCATTCTATGGAGGCAACCCTCCATCATGGAGAGCACATGCTGCTCTTTCCAAGTGCTAAGATTAATCGCTTTGATGTAGTGGTATTTCCTGATCCAAAAGGGTCAGGAAATTCCTATGTTAAGCGGGTTATTGGTTTGCCTGGTGATCGATTGAGAGTGCACAATGACCAACTCTATCTCAATGATTTACCAGTGCCTGAACCTTATTTAGAACCTAATAAATCTCAAGCTGATAGCCATCCATTTACCCAAGACTTTTCCTTGTGGGATACCTTGGGAATTGAGACTATTCCAGAGGGTTACTACTTTGTCATGGGGGATAATCGACCTGGATCGGGTGATAGCCGTCAGTTTGGTTTGGTACCCATTGCCTCGGTTCAGGGGAAAGCGGATCTGGTTTATTGGCCCTTCAACCAAATGAGACGCATGGCGCACTATCAGCTCCAAGCAGATGGTTCCCTGTCTATTAGCGCACCTTAAACTATATCCTAGGAGGAAAGTTCGTGTCACAACCAATTCAATGGTTTCCTGGCCATATGGCCAAGGCCAAACGTGAAGCCAAGGAAACTCAACCTTGTCGATATTGTCATTGAACTAGTCGACGCTCGCATTCCTGAATCCAGCCGTAATCCCTTAATAGACGAAATTGTAGGCAGTAAGCCCCGCATCATGGTCCTCAACAAGTCGGATTTAGCGGATTCAGCCAAGACCCAGGCCTGGATTAATTATTATCAAAGTCAAGGTATTCATGCCTTAGCTATCGATGCTCAGCACGGTAAAGGTCTCAAACAACTTGAGAAGCAGTGTCAGGCACTTATGTCAGATTACTTTGCCAAACAAGCTGCAAAAGGGGTCAAGCCGCGTGCCATTCGCCTCATGATTCTGGGTATTCCTAACGTAGGTAAATCCACTTTAATCAATCGCTTTGTGGGTAAGAACCAGGCCATTACCGGGAATAAGCCAGGGGTAACCAAGGCGCAACGTTGGCTAAAAAGTGAGGGCGTAACTTCGAGTTACTGGATACTCCAGGGATTCTGTGGCCTAAGTTTGATGACCCTTTAGTGGGCAAAAAATTGGCTTTAACCGGTGCCATCAAAGACCAACTGGTCCATATGGATGATTTGGCCCTTTATCTATTAGAATTAGTCTTGGCCAATCATTCAGATATGCTTAAGCAGCGTTACCGCGTGACTGAGCAAGAGTGCCAACTGCCCTTAGTAGAACTACTTTTAGTTATTACCAAGCGACTGGGCTTTAAAGAGGATTATGACCAGGCGTCTACAAAATTAGTAATCGATTATCGTCAGCACCAATTAGGTAGTTTGACCTTGGATCAAGTACCTTTGGATGTTTCTACTGTAGGTGAAAATTAATGGCTAAGTTAACTGTTAGTCAAATTAAGCAAGCCTTGCTAGAGGTAAACGATAGATCTCATGAATTTTTAGTGACGCTGGCCAATGATGAGCGCAAAAGTGTCCAAAAATTGCTTGAACAATGCCACAAACGTATACAAAATCAAGAGTTAGTTTATCAAGAACACCAAAAAAGACTCAATCATGAAATAGCTGCCTATGAGGCTGGCTATCAAGTGATTGCGGGTTTAGATGAGGTAGGGCGTGGTCCTCTGGCTGGTCCAGTTGTGGTAGCAGCAGTTGTTCTACCTAGAAATTGCCAGAATTTATTGGTAGGAGTCACAGACTCTAAGCAACTGTCACATGCTAAACGCCTTGAATTCGCCCGCCAAATCCGTGAGGTTGCCCTTGATCTTAAAATTGTGGCCATTCCTCCGGCCATTATTGACCGGGACAATATCTATCAAGCCACTCGTCAGGGCATGAAGGCTGCTGTTGAAGCCCTAATTGTAAAAACCCTGATTATTTGCTGTTGGATGCCATTAATATTGATTCTGATTTGTCACAAGAGTCCTTGGTCAAAGGCGATCAACGTTCCTTATCCATTGCGGCGGCTTCTATTGTGGCTAAGGTTTATCGGGATGAGCTAATGGTCCAATACGGCAAGACCTACCCAGAGTTTGGTTTTGAACGGAATATGGGCTATGGAACCAAGGAACACTTAGATGCCTTAGATAGAGTGGGTTATACACCTATTCATCGTCGGTCTTTTGAGCCAGTTAAGTCCATGTCCAAAGCATATGAATCTTAAAATTCAATCGGTTCCGCCAAGGAACCGATTTTTCTATAGAGAATACAAGATAGGCTTGACAAAGTCCTTAGACATTTGTAGAATTAAAGTGAGAAAGATTGATTTTATTAAACGAAAGGAGATTCCTATGGCAGCAAAAATTAAACGACTAGCTGATGGCGAATTTACCATTTTGAAGGCCATCTGGCAATTGTCACAGCCCACTACTTCTGCCCAGATTATTGAATATCTAGGTGAAGACAACCATTGGAAGCCACAAACTTTGCTCACGGTCTTAGCTCGTTTAACCGAAAAGGGCTACCTTAATAGCGAACGAGTGGGACGGGAACGCCACTATACAGCACTTGTTTCGGAAGCAGATTATCTCGAGGTAGAGGCATCTGACTTCTTAAATCGTTACAAGGGTCACTCTCTCAGTGGTTTCATCAACAACTTGTTCCGCTCAAATTCCTTGACTGATTCTGACATGGACGAATTGCGTGATCTGCTTAATCAGCATAAATCCTAGTGAGGAGGGGACTAGATGCAAGATTTACTCTTTAACTTTTTTTTGACTAGCTTGTCAGTTTCTTGCTTAATCCCACTTGTCAGTATTTGTTTTATGCTCTTCAAGAATCGACTTTCAGTCCGGAGTAAATATTATATCTGGATTGGGGTTATCCTGAGTCTCTTGTTACCATTTAGACCAGCCTTTAGTTTAGGCTTAATTGAGGTGCAGCCACCCGCACCATTACTCCCGACCTCAGCTCCGACTCATTTAGGGTCGACACCATTAGAAGCTTCAGGAGCACCAGTGCCAACTCCTACATGGTCCTTTAACATTTTGCATGCTATCTTGTTGGTCTGGCTGTTAGGTGTCTTGATTTGTCTTGGACGTCAGCTCTATAGTTACATCAAGTTCCAGACCATGCTCAAACGATGGGGCGACCCTGTTGAAGATTTAGCCATCTGGGAAAACTTAGCTGAGATGCAAGCTCTTGTGGGTGTAAAAACGCGAAATTGGGCTAATTTATTGCCCTTTGGTGCACAGTCCTCTCTTATTTGGCTTCAGAAAAACCAACCATTGTGCTCCCTGAGCTTGACTATACAGAGGAAGAATTTAGTTTAATCTTCCATCATGAATTAGTCCACTATAAGCACGGGGATGTTTATGTTAGTCTCTTAGCCATGTTTATTAAGAGCCTCTACTGGTACAACCCATTGGTTCGTTTCGCAAGCAAAGAGTTGTTGGAAGCAGGGGAAATGTACTGTGATGCTACCGTATTAGCCCAACAAGATGTTAGCTACCGCATCTTCTATGGTGAGACAATTCTGACCATGATTGACCGAAGCAAGAAAAACCAAGTAGCTTTAACCACTTGCTTCTATTCCAATCGTTTCAATCTGAAGCGACGCATATTAGCCATTATGGATAATCGCTATCCAATTCGCTTCTTATCCGTTCTTGCCGTGCTAGGAGTGGCCACTTTAGTCTTACTATCACGTTCTGTCTTTGTAATGGCACAACCACCTGCTAATCAGGTGGCAGATAGTCAGAGAACAGAGCTCAGAGTTTCCAGCAATCAAGCCAGAGATTATGCCTTAGCAGAGGCGGGCCTGACATTGGATCAAGTCCAAGCCTTAGAAATAGAACTGTCTCAGGACCGCTATTTTGTCGCTTTCCAATATCAAAATACCCTTTATCAGTACCAAATTAGTGCGATAGATGGGCAAATTTTACGAGTTCATGAGACCAACCAAATTTTAGTCTCGAATTCTCAACCAAGTGACAGCGGCGCAAGTTCTGAACATGTAGCTAGTCAAGTTTCTAATGCAGACTCATCACAGGCACCGTCAGTATTTAGACCTTTACTAAATGTGCAGTCCATCTTGAAAGACAGCGATGACGATGAATCTGATGACAAAGATGACATGGATGATCCAGATGACCCAGACGACCCGGATGTAGATGATTAATAAACAAATATAGATTTGAAGTCTAACGAGAGACGATAGAACTCTCGTTAGGCTTTTTATATGCGGTTTTTCAAGTATAACAATCGCATGACAAAAGTAGGAACTACTTAAATCGCAAAATCTACATATATAGAAGATGGTTATAAACGACAGCTGTAGTATATCTATTAGCTCCTAGAGAGCTTATCTTTATCACTTATCAGTTTATGTGGCTAATGAAGCCAATGCAAAGCCTGAAATGCTAATGATGTCATCGGTAGTCGCCTTAATAACTGGCCTCTGGTTGGCTTGGGTCTATAAGTACAAGACGCTCTATACAAAGGATTTCGTTATAACTTTGGCTCTCTTGCCAACCATTATAGCCATGATGATCTTCTTAGTGAATGGTAATTTGGGTACCAGTGTGGCGGTGGCCGGGACCTTTAGTCTCATTCGCTTCCGTTCTGCAGCAGGGGGTGCCAAAGAGATGCTAGTTATCTTCATGGCGACTGCTATCGGTTTAGCTTGTGGGATGGGCTATGTCTTCCTAGCCTTGGTCTTTACCCTTGTCTTGACCTGTCTGCTCTTGATTTTTGGAGCATGTCAATTTTGCTAATACAAGCCAATCACGGCGCTATCTGACTGTGAAAATTTCGGCTGATCAAGATTATGATTTGCTCTTTTGAGGGTATTTTTGAAGCGCTTTGTCAGTCTGTAGAACTGGCCTCCATTTCTTTTTGAAGATGGCGATTCCTTG
>BNJV01002912.1_pt1 | contig 24150 bp, 29 predicted proteins | sample 8540591 | NCBI WGS metagenome assembly BNJV01 (sample SAMD00202457, study PRJDB9452) | human saliva metagenome | host: Homo sapiens | reverse complement strand
ATTCGTGCTGACTGCTAAACACTTTGCAAAACATAGCAATGACAAGTCCAAAACTACAGTTGAAGAAAACGTCCATAGCAGAGTTTCAAACTCTACTATGGACGTATATTACAACCATAAAACATGAAAAGACTTCTTACATATGGTTAGAAATATATTTAAACAATTACTTCACTGTCACACGACGCTCACGAATCAGCTTAATCTGACGTAACAAATCATTGTAATGAAGAAGATTGATACCTTCACTTTGTACAGCTTGTGCCTTACAGAACTGCTCAACAGTATCTAAATGCTGCATGAGATAGAGCATAATATCTGAATTACTTGCACGGTCAGCAACGGTTGGTTTGTCTTTCTGAACAGGATTTAAAAAGGCTATTCAGTTGGTCTACATAGTTACGTTCGAGTAAGCGACGTGTGCGTACCTGCATATCATTAAGACCAGTGAGTGGCTTCCAAACACTGTGGAACAAATCATTAAGATAGTCTTTGAACTGATAAGCACCTGCCACACGCTGGTCCTTATAAATCTTATCCATAATGGTTCCATTCATCATCACTTTCAGAATACGATCCTGATAAGTACTGATTTCGTCGACAAGGTCGGTACCTGCAATATCAGTCATGGATGAAGGATAAAGCCAAAGTGGTGCTTTCAAAAACCCTGACGACCGATATAGTCGACAGCATCTCTACCTTTCTTAGCTGGTAGCACCTCATAAGGTTTCTGGCCCGGCATATTATTAATGTAACGACCACCAATGTTCTTCAGTACATGATTCGTATAACGTCCATACTGACCAACAACACTTCTCCACATTTCCATGCGGTCTTCGTACTGGTCGTTAGGCTGACGTGTCCACTCTGGGAGCTTTGCTATGATACGCTTTTAAGTTCTTAATACCATAATCACTCGCCTTCACATTGTCATCACCAAGGTCTTCCGTCTGTGCACGTGGGTCTTCATTCTTACCCTCACCACCAAACCAAAGACGTGGATTCTTAGCAAGAATGGCTGTTGTCTCAGTCATCAACTTTTCTTTCTCATCCATCTCATCTTTGAACTCTGGACGATACTGATAGCCCCAACGGATTGCCCACTTGTCGTAATCGTTCACACGTGGGAAGAGTCCGCGCTCTGAAATGCCGTCTTCTGGCTGTGCAACGTAATTGAAACGAGCGTAGTCCATAATGCTGGCAGTGTGACCATGTTCCTCTACCCACTTCTTATCGCGTAGTTTCTCTACTGGAGTAGCATGGCTTGCACCCATATTATGACGCAATCCGAGTGTATGTCCCACCTCATGACTTGATACAAAGCGAATCAATTCACCCATAAGTTTGTCGTCCATGTGCGCTGTCTGTGCTCGTTTATCTAATGGAGCACACTGAGTAAAGTACCACTTTGTCAGGAGGTTCATCACATTATGATACCAACAAATATGACTTTCGATAATCTCTCCACTACGTGGATCAACGATACGAGGACCATATGCGTTTTCAATCTCAGCTGGAAGATAACGAAGAACATTGAAACGAGCATCATCAACACTCATCGTTGGGTCATTAGGCCACTCTTTTGCCTGTATAGCATTCTTAAAACCAGCAGCCTCAAAAGCTACATTCCAATCCTCAATACCCTTCATCAAGTATGGAACCCACTTCTTTGGTGTGGCTGGATCAATATAGAATACAATAGGTTTGATAGGCTCTGAGAGCTTACCCTTTGCGTATGCCTTCTTATCTTTAGGCTCTAAACGGAATCGAGAGATAAACTGCTCGCGGTCTGTCTTAGTCTGATCGTCGCTGAAGATAGTATATCTATTCGTAAAATAACCCACACGATTGTCCCATACTCGCTTACGCATAGGTACCTTTGGAAGAAGAACAACACTGGTATTCAGTCCGATTGTCATCGCACCTGTATAAGAAGCAGGTACCGCAGAAGGTGCACTGAATAAGTACGTGTCGTAGCGATCTCCACATTAATTGGATAAACCTTCATCGTATCAATGAAAGTACGGTCAGACATGAGTCCACCTAACTTCAATTGCTTAGAGTTATCTGACGACACACTCAGCACTGCATTGTCTTTAACAAACAATGGTGTGACATCAATCAGTTGTGCCTTAGTATCCTTGTTACGTCCAATCACCTTGAACGAAGCTACGATAGGATCAGCAGTTGAGGCTTTCAACGTACGCGAAATACTGCTCTTTGGATCAGCTTCCTGCGAAAGAACGTAGGCACGAAGCAGCATTGTCTTATCATCACGTTGCTCAAAAATAAACCGTTTGTTGGTTTACTGCCTCTCCTGCAAACTTACCAAAGTTCTGCGGAACAGCTGTGAAACGAGTCACAGCGAGCAAGTAACGACCGATAACTGAGTCTGGAACCTCAAAGTACCATTGGTCATCAATATGTCTTACAGTGAAGAGTCCATTCTGAACACTTCCTTTTTCTTCACGAGTTGATCATAAGCAGAAGGCTTTTCCTTTTTCTTTCTCAGGTGCTTTCCCTTTCTGAACATTCTGTTTTGTAGTGTCCTTGTGCTGTGTAATCGTATCTTTTACGGCACGATAGACAAACCTGTTACCTGCTACACCTACTCCACTTCCGAGCATAAGCGCAAACAGACAGGCTGTTGCTTTTCTGTTGATTGACATAAATTTATAGTAACTTTACTTTATTTTTACTGTTTGAGAGAATGAAGACAACCTTATTTCAATACGGTTGCTTTACGAATACGGACATCAACTAATGGACGATCGTTGGCATCAACAGGCTGGCGTTGTATGCGTTCAACAACATCCAATCCATCTAATACCTGTCCAAAGACAGTATACTGTCCGTCCAAATGAGGCGAGCCACCCACTTCTTTGTACATTTGACGTACCTCAGGTGTCATCTGTACCGTACTGTCTGTATGTTCGTTAAGGCGTTTCTGCGCCCAATCAAGCTGTCCATCAGAGAACTTTATACCCCATACAATATAGAATTGTGAGGCAGATGACTCTCGTTTTGGATTGACATCATCGCCCTCACGAGCTGCAGCAACAGCTCCACGACGGTGTAACAACTTCGGATAATCTATCTCTGCAGGGAGTGAGTAAGTCTCCTGGCGTATCACCCAAAGCCTGTCCTGGCTTTTGCTGTCTTTGACCCCATATCACCTGTTTGAATCATAAAATCTTTTAACAACACGGTGGAACAACACCCCGTTATAGGCACCACTTCACTTTTCAACTTCAAGAAGTTATCACGATGACGTGGTGTCTCATTGTAAAGTTGAATACGAATGTTTCCACTATCTGTTTCTAATAATACTTCATGGCGCAATGTGTCAGTTAAAGACTGTGCATGAACATTAGCTACGAACAAAGCCAGTAAAAAGGAATATATTAACTTCTTCATATGTTTTAATAAAAGCATAAAAATTATTCGCAAAGATAAACAATTAAGAACAAATAACCTAATTAAGCGGGAATAAAAAGCGTCTAAAAAGACGACATATGTCGAGGAAAGAACGTACCTTTGCACAACGAATGCAGGTCGTTGGTAATATCTTCTCGTGAATTATTTACGTGAAAAAGAGGAGTTTATTTTCATGGAAATAAATGTGTTTTTATCACGTAAATAAAAAAACTTATTTCCATGAAAATAATTTGTGAAAAGCAAGTTTATATATATTAAAAGTAAGGAAAGAGAGAATTCATAATAACGACTGAATTTCAATGATTTAATATTAATTTAAATTACAACAAACAACTAATGACACAAACAAAAAAAGTATATTTCAACGACCACTATGGGTGACTATCTTTGCCCTCACAGCTGCCATTGCATGGGGCTGGGCTTATCCCTTGATTAAATTAGGCTTCTCAGAGTTTGCCATCTCAGCAGATATGACAGGCTCAAAAATGCTTTTTGCAGGTATTCGCTTCTGTCTTTCGGGACTAATAGTATTGGCGATTGCAGGTTCCAAGAAGCGTGATTTCAAAGTGAGAAAACCTATAGATTGGTGGTATATCCTTCTATTCTGTATGATGAATACCACCTTACATTATGCCTTCTTCTACTTTGGATTATCACATAGTGAAGGTTCACGAGCTGCCATTCTCAACTCGCTTAGCGTCTTTTCTGTCGTTATCTTCGCTTGTATTTTCTTCAAGAGCGACCGTATGACAGTCAAGAAGATTATAGGATGTATTGTTGGTTTTGCTGGTATTCTATCACTGAACTTGGGTGGAGCTGAGAGTGGAAAGTTCACTTGGTTGGGTGACGGAATGATTATTCTCAATGCTCTTTGTGGTGCATCAGCATCACTTCTTACACGTGGATTGGGCAAACGTGTAGATGTATTTGTTGGTACAGGCTACAGCTTAGCAATAGGTGGTGCATTGTTGATTATCCCTGGACTAATGATGGGTGGTGAACTTCCACAGATTACCCTTTTAGGTATTACTTACCTACTCTTGCTCATCGCTATTAGTACGTTAGGTTTTACACTCTATAACAAACTGCTCACTTGCAATCCTGTTGGTAAGGTAGCTATCTACAACTCATTGATTCCTGTTGTCGGTGCAGTTACCTCTTGCCTATGTCTTGACGAAACATTCTATATCAAATATATGATAGCTGGTGCCTTAGCTGCAGGGGGTATATACATTATTAATAAGAGTTAGACGGCTAAACAGCTACTCTGTGCAAAGAAACCATAGCTATAGAATGTCCCCAAAAGACAAGTTCTATGGTACCATTGTCACATAATAGCATCTTAACATCAACCAGATTGTAAAATAAAATCGTAATATTAGAAAACAACTAAGGCTTAATTGCATTCGAATTAAGGCTTAATTGACGTGCAAAAGGGCGTTAGTTGGGATGTAACTAACGCCCTTTTGCAATGGTATTAAGCACCTATTACCTTACAGCTTTATAACTTCCTGTTTATCTGGAGTTTACAAATGCATTCAAAACAGTAGTGTTTTGAAGAGAAACATGGTATAAAAGCCATTAAGATTGTAATAATATTTCAAATCTATCGACGACCGTGATAACCCATACCATGCTTCTCGTCATGCTTGAAATGAGTAGCAAAATCGGGCTTTTCCATCTCTATAGGATTTGCATTCAGCTCTGGTTCGCCCATCCACTCTACAATCTTATCCACCCAAAGGGCAGCACCTTGACGTGTTGGATGAATACCATCTGCTCGAGAAGCAATGACAGAACTACTGTCAAAGAATCGACCTTCACCCGTACATTCACGTATCACATCAACAATTGTTCTATCTTTTATCTTCTTCCAAGGAAGAGGACCAACCCATACATATGGAATGTTACCAACACGACTCAGAATCGTTTGAATTGCTGTTTCACGTCTACTATAATCCTTATAACCCTAAGTCATTGGTACCTAAGCTAATAATTATATAAGTAGGACGCACTCTTTCAATCTGATATTGAAGGTCGGCAGCAATCGCCCAGTCGCGTGTTGTGCTTCCATACCATACGATTGAATGAAACTTAAAACCGTTCTTCACGGCATAATCATTAAATCGAGAGCCAAGACCATCAGCCATAGAGTCACCAATGAGAAGTACTACTGGTCACGACTTTCTGCCACCTGTGACACTCGGGTTGTCGATGTGGGCAGTGGTTCCATTGCCATCTCTTCTACCGAGGCTAAAAGCTGTTTGAGATTTAGCAGCTACTGGCATTACATCTGGCTCTACTGATTTAGCCGGTTCGACATCATGTTCGTTTATTCCGTTAGCATCCTGCGCTGAAACAGCAGGTGACAAGAGTAAAAAGAAATAGTAATACTATAAAAATACTTTATTGTTCTCACAATTATTTATTTTTTTGCGTTTAATGGCGTGGTCATACCGCCATATCTCTACGCTAGTTAATAATGTTCTGCCACAAGATGTAGCAGCCTGGACCCACAGTTGACAATGGATTCAGATAAGTGTAGGCTATCCAGATAGCAAAAAGCAGTGTTCTTCTGCCCTAAAGCCTCGTCCCGCATTAATCGTACTGCGGAAGAATGACCAATATATTTGCCCATGGCAAATTGTATCAAGCAAAGTATTAATGCCAACACTGCAATCAACAAAAGGAAGCTAACAGCTACCTCAGCATGGACAATGTTCTTTACTGTTGTGCCTGAAACGATGAGTAATGAACATCCCCAAAGATAATAACTAAGGTTGTTCACACTGATTACCCATTGATAGAACCTACATAAAGTGTGCCAATGTTTCGTTATATAAGCCAAAAATCATCGGTACTACCATACCAGACACACCTTATAAAGAATTGCCACAAAAGCACTCCAGAAAGTTATATCTGCTTCAGCATCAAGCAAGGGAAAGCAGACTGGTATCAACAAGGCACAGAGAAAGTTGGAAAGGAAGGTATAAGTTGTCATTTCCTCAAGGTTTCCACCTAACTTCTGTGTAACCACTGCGGCTGCTAAGGCACAAGGACAAATGATACAAGTGAGTAGAGCTTCAAGTAATATGAGCGACTTACCTGTGACATGGAAGAACAAGATTGCCCCAATAACAACCGCAACCATCAGCACTTGAGAGATCGCTATCCAAAGATGCCAACCTACTGGAATTAGCTTACGGAAGTCTACCTTGCAAAAGGTAACGTATAAGACGAGGAACATAAACAATGGAAGAGCTGCGTCAAGGATAGGAGCAAAAAAGTTTGCTGCGCCATCCAAGGCTGGTATAAAGGCAAAAACAAGGTATAATAAGCTACCTGTAGCTATTGACACTGGTAGTGTCCACTCCTTTATAAATTGTATGATTCTCCTCATCTTTTATCATCAAATCATGCAGTTTCTCCCCCTTTTCAGAAAGAGAACGGACTGCAAAGGTACGAAAAAGACTGAAAATCAGCAATATAATTTAAAAAAATCGTAAATATGATTAAGACAAATTCAGAGTTTACAATTATAGAATACATTAATTAAACGACAAATAATAAAGACAAAAAATCCGGTTCTTCCATTAAATGTGTGGACACTTTTCGTATTGCTTTAATGTAAGAAACGAAGTAACTCATTAAACAAAAAAATATGGCTGAGACAGTCAACTATCTATCCTTTTATCATCCACTTTCATTGAAAACAATTTCATTTAAGACTTCAAAAATCTATAGACAAGAATTTGAAAAATCATTACATAATTTCAAGTAAAACATCTATAATTAATGGCAAAAGCACATATAAAAAGCTGCTCTATAATCAACAGCAAATCAATTAGTTATAAATTAGTAAAGTAAAAGGTGCTTAATTGGACTCCAAAAGGGCGTTAGTTAGACCTCAAAAGGGCACCTTCTGCAAGCCAATTAGGCATCTTTTAGAAGCCCAAAGAGCATGTATTAGTTTTGAACTACACGAAAATAGTTTACAAATTTCGACTAATGAGGGAATAAGTTGTTTGTATAAAACAGATAGACATCGAACCTAATTACGTTTATCGTTTAATTTATCCCCCGTTCTAAAACCCTCTAATTGGAGGTAAACATACTGGTGTTAGGTGATGGTTGTTGGGGGTTGAGCCTTTATAAAACTATCTTATTGGAGGAAATCATACCATGTATGTGGACTTATCTCATTCTATTAACAATCTACGCATTTAACGGAGGAACTAAAAATCCCACCAACTTCGCAGTTGGTGGGACCCATTCAGTATATATGAAGCTATAGAAAAGCGATTAGCTTTTGTTATCTTTCATGCAGACCATTTACTGCTCCAGCGCTATTCTTTGCATAGTCGTTCGTCTTAGCAGAACCAAAGGAAGCCTTGCTTGAAGCTCTTGTCAACGCATTTTGAGCCTTTGCGCTTGCTGGTCTCTGACGAGCAAGGTCGAAACGCATAACATCTGTTGTGTTTGTACTGCGTGCTACACCATAGAAGGTGTCATAACCCTTTGTCTCATCATATCCTAAATGGAAACCATCTTTAGTAGCATTGATGTCAAGATTGAAGATAGTTCCACTCTTAGAATACTTTATTTCGATGTTTCCATTATCCAAAACTCTCCAAGAGAACGCCAATGTCTGTGTGTTACCTTGTGCATCAGTATCTACCTCAACACCATTGCCTTGAAGTGAATTAGCAGAAGAATTATACTGGAAGAACTTCATGTTAGCTCTAAAACTATTGCTCTTACGCTGATGTGTTGCATCATCCGTGTACTCAACAGTCATATTACCATCCCACTCACCGGTAAGTTTCTGTGCTTCTTCAACCAGTTTATTTACTTGTCCGTTCTCCTCCCGACGATAGTTATTATTCCAATTATAGTTACTGTTATTACCTACAGCATCCATAAAGGCGTAGAACTCTGAGGTTGTTGCTTCTGGGCTAATAATAATAGAACCAGTTGTAAGCTGTATAATAACTTGAACCATTTGGGTATTCACGCAGATAGTTTCGTACCGCATCAGTTACCAAATCATTATAGTAATAGCTACCATCTCCCCATGGATCATCGTCACAGCTTGTCAATGCCAATGGACTCGCTACTATTGCAAGTGCCATGAATAATTTTTGAAATTCGTCTCATACTCATATCCTATTTAATTCTTATTCTTTGTTTATTTACTGATGCAAAAATAGTGAAATTATAAGATGTTTATCGAGTAAATACACTATTTGAAGATAGGGAAAATCCCTATTAAAAGAAGATTTCACTTCATATCATCAATCCGAATAAAGAATCTCCAATAATCTATTACGAATTAAATCGATTACTAAAAAAACTCCCTAAACAATGAAGGAGGAAACAAATAAAAATTCGTACATTTGCAACACACAAATAAGTAAACTATATAAAGAGAAGATAAGAAACAGAAATGAGAACAGTTTATGAATTCTCTGTCAAAGACAGAAAAGGTAAGGCTTTTTCACTGAAAGAGTTTTCTAATGAGGTGCTACTGATTGTAAACACAGCTACAAAATGTGGCTTCACACCAACTTACGAGGAGTTGGAGGCACTCTATGAGAAGTACCATGCACAAGGATTTGAAGTACTTGATTTCCCTTGCAACCAGTTTGGACAGCAGGCACCAGGTACAGACGAAAGTATCCATGAGTTCTGCAAACTTACATACGGCACAAAATTCCCACGCTTCAAGAAGGTAAAGGTGAACGGTGAAGACGCTGATCCACTCTTCAAGTTCCTCAAGGAGCAGAAGGGCTTTGCTGGTTGGGATGAGTCACACAAGCTCTACCCTATCCTCGACAAGATGCTTTCTGAGGCTGATCCAAACTATAAGGAGAATCCTGATATTAAGTGGAACTTCACTAAGTTCCTTATTAATAAGAAGGGACAGGTCGTTGCTCGCTTTGAACCAACAGAGAGCATTGAGAATATCGCAAAGCAGATTGAAGAATTACTGTAGAAAAATGACTTTGCAAATAACTCTCTCTTAAAGAGATAAAAGCTATTGGCAAGATAACATACAAACAAAAGATAAAAGGCAGAGAGACTTATACTCTTTGCCTTTTATCTATTTATTAAGGCTGTTGCTACCTTAAATTCTTAGTAAAAAATCGCTTCATACGCTTTCTTCTTTTTACAAATTACCCCCATATTAACAATATAATACACCACATTTTGCCCTCAACACCATTGGTGCCTACTACTCCGCACGTGTGGTGCTAACCATCAACACCACTCGTGCTAAGGCTTAACACCAATGGTGATGAGCCTTAACACATGAGATAATAATGATAAGAAAGCGGTATCATCATTATGTTTATAAACTTTATTGCAGGACGCTTATTGGCGAATTTATATGGAGTTTGTTTGCCCTTCAGCACATCCTATAAAGGATTTAACCTCTTTTCCTGTTTATAAGTTTACTTTCTTGCTGGAAGAAAGTAACATGCAACAAATGTAATTAACCCATTCAACATCAATAATTCATAGCCAAACTTGTAACCAGTAGTTCGCGAAACGATTGTATCTAAAGCAAAACAAAGAAGCGGACTGGCTACTGCTATATATGGAGTCAACCGATCATTTACCGCTCGTTTGGTACATAAGCCAAATGCAAAAAGACCCAAGAGTGGACCGTATGTATAAGAAGCTATCGTGTAAATCGCATCTATCAAACTCGTTGAGTTGACATAACGGAAGATAAGGATAAACAAAATAAACACAATGGACACACCGATATGTGTCTGTTTGCGTAACTTTTCATCCTTTGGACGATTACAGATGTCTACACAATAAGTTGTTGTTAAGGCTGTTAAGGCGGAGTCTGCACTGGAGAAGCACGCTGCAACAATACCAATTGTAAAGAGAATGACAACCAATGTACCTAATTGTCCACCTGCAACAGCCTGCAACATTAGATTATCTGGCATATCAGGCAAGGCTTGCCCGATACTATTGAAATACATCATTAACAGTACACCCAAGGACAAAAAGAGTAAATTGGCAGGTACAAAAGCAAAACCATAGGTACACATATCCTTCTGTGCTTCACGCAAAGTCTTACAAGTAAGATTCTTTTGCATCATATCTTGGTCCAGTCCTGTCATAACAATAACAATAAAGATACCGCTAAGGAACTGTTTCCAAAAGTTCTGTTTTGATACCCAATCATCGAATACAAAAATACGAGAATGACTGTCATTGGCTATCGCTTGAGCTGCTTCTGGAAGCGACATGCCCAATGTTTCGACCACCTTATATATAATAAGAACGAGGGCAAGTAGCATACAAAGGGTCTGAAAGGTGTCTGTCAAGACCAGTGTACGAATTCCTCCCCTACGCGTGTAGAGCCAAATAAGTGCCACAAGAGCCACAACAGTAATGGGGAAAAGGTATGCCGTAGGGCATCTAAGACGAAAACGTTGAAGTATCATACAAACAACATAGAAGCGCACTGCCGCACCTGTCATCTTAGACAAAAGGAAAAATGAAGCACCAGTCTTATAGCTATAATTGCCTAAACGTGTTTGTAAATAAGAGTAGATAGTTGTCAACTTTAGGCGGTAATAAACAGGAAGTAACAGATATGCAACAGCAAAATAACCCAGCACAAAACCTAAACATGTCTGCATATAGGTCATATCGCTCAATAGTACCATTCCCGGAACGCTAACGAAAGTGACACCAGAAATACTAGCACCAATCATTCCGAAGGCAACAAGATACCAAGGTGACTGACGGTTTGCACGAAAGAAAAGCATCATTGTCTGCTTTATGTCCCGTTATTCTACTATTAACAATAAGATGCAAAAAGTATGCAAGAATAGTAGCGATTATTATCATAATGGCAGCAAAATTACTAAAAAAATATTATCATTTCATGCAATTAAGAAATCTTATTTTGTAACTTTGTGGTACATCATCTTTCAATAAACATCATCCATTGTATAATAGAATAACAGTATGGCACAACAGAAAAGATTTATACTTGACGAGAAAGATATCCCTACACAGTGGTATAATATTCAGGCTGACATGCCCACTAAGCCTCTTCCTCCACTTCATCCGGCTACACGTAAACCAATGACAGCAGAGGATCTTTCTGAAATTTTCAGTAAGGAATGTGCAAAACAAGAACTTGATTGTGAGCATGCTTGGATTGATATTCCTGAAGAAGTATTGGAGATGTATAGGTATTATCGCTCCACACCTCTTGTCCGTGCGTATGCTTTGGAGAAAGCATTAGGCACACCAGCACATATCTATTTCAAGAATGAAAGTGTAAATCCACTTGGCTCACATAAGGTTAATTCCGCCATCCCTCAGTGTTACTATTGCAAGCAGGAAGGTGTAACGAATGTCACAACAGAGACTGGGGCGGGTCAATGGGGCGCTGCACTGTCCTACGCTGCAAAGGTATACGGACTTGAAGCAGCGGTTTATCAGGTAAAGATTTCCATGCAACAGAAACCTTATCGTTCGCTGATTATGAGGACTTTCGGGGCTATGGTTGAAGGTTCACCTTCAATGTCTACACGTGCAGGAAAGGACATTGTTACACGTGATCCGACACATCCTGGTTCGTTGGGAACAGCTATCTCAGAGGCTATCGAACTGGCAAGAACTACACCTAACTGTAAGTACACTTTAGGTTCAGTACTCAATCACGTTGCATTGCACCAAACCATTATTGGCTTGGAGGCTGAAAAGCAAATGGAAATGGCTGGAGAATATCCTGATAAAGTCATTGCCTGCTTTGGTGGTGGTAGTAATTTTGGTGGTATTGCATTCCCATTTATGCGCCACAATATCCTTGAAGGGAAGAAAACAGAGTTTATTGCAGCAGAGCCAAATAGCTGTCCAAAACTGACACGAGGCAAGTTTGAATACGACTTCGGTGATGAAGCGGGTTACACTCCTTTGTTACCAATGTTCACGCTTGGCCATGATTTCAAACCTGCCAATATCCATGCAGGTGGCTTACGCTATCATGGTGCTGGTGTCATCGTGAGTCAATTGCTCAAAGACGGATACATGTGTGGAATGGATATACCACGGTTAGAAAGCTTTGAGGCAGGTATTCTCTTCTCTCGCACAGAAGGAATTATATCCCGCACCAGAGAGTTGTCATGCCATTGCAGCTGCCATTCGAGAAGCAAAGAAGGCAAAGGAAACAGGAAAAGAAGATGTTATCCTCTTCTGTCTTTCTGGTCATGGACTCATTGATATGACGGCTTATGACACCTATATCAATGGTGATTTAAGAAACTATACACTCTCTGATGACGAGATAGAGAAGAACCTTGGAACTGTTCCGAAGGTATAGTTAAGGTTCTTCTTTTTAAATGCGTAGATTGTTAATAGTATGAGATTAATCTACATATATGGTATGATTACTTCAAATAAGATTGTTTTATAAAGGCTCAACACCCAACAACCATCACCCAACACCGGTATAATCACCTCCAATAAGATGATTTTATAAAGGGGAGTAAACTACACGATAAATGTAATTAGGTGCGATGTCTATCTGTCTTATACAAACAATTTATTCTCTCATTAGTTGAAACTTGTAAACTATTTTCGTACAGTGTAAAAACAATACATGCCCTTTTGGCTTCTAAAAGATGCCTAATTAGCTTGCAAAAGGTGCCCTTTAAGACTCTTACTAACGCCCTTTTGAAGTCCAATTAAGCACCTTTTACTTTGCTACTTTATAACTAACTGATTTCCTGTTGATTGCAAACCTGCTTCTTATCTGTGTTTTTGCCGTTAGTTATAGATGTTTTATTTGAAATTATGTAATGATTTTTCAAACCCTTATCTGCATATTATAGAGGTCTAAGAAGAAATGATTTTCAATATCAGAGGATGATAATAGGATAGATAGTTGACAGTCTTAGCCAAGTTAGGAGAATTCTCTCTTTAAGTAAAAATATCATCTTAAAGAAAGGATAAAGGTATTTATCTTTAACTATCTATACAGCAGATGAGGTTACTATAATACTACAAGCACTTTGTAGACAGCGCTACAAAGTGCCTGTAATCTTTTATAAACAATGATTAAACTGTCTCAATGTTATCTGCTTGCAAAGCTGCACCGATTGCCGTACAATACTCAGAATTCTTCGGAATAATAAAGCGAACATCGTATATCTTCTCCATAACAGGAAAAGGAGTTCGCATTGTGGCAACAAACTAAGATTACCTATGAGTACAAAGTCACGGATATCGCTATTCAAAGAACTCAAGATTGTTGCTGAACCGATAGACTGTAACACCAGACCTATCAAACCTAAGGCAATATCTTCACGACTTGCATTAGCCTGCGCATTGGCAAAGAGAGATGCTGTAGCATCCATTGGCAAGCCTGGAAGTGGACTGGTTGAGATGTCTTTAATTTGAAGATTGATACGAGAAATATCTCCCTTATTGGCTAAAGCAATGATTTCGTTAATGTTATCAGTCTGTAACAACAAACGTGAAAGACCACTCAGCGTACCGCCACCAATACCGATACCACCAATATGACGTATCTCATTACCATCACAAAGTACAAGTGAGGTACCCGTACCCATAGAAACTACAATCATACGTTGCAACTTTGCCTCAAACTGAGCACCTAAGCCATCAGCCAAAAACTCATCTGCCTTAGCCGTTGGAAGATCATAAACAGGCTTATCAATATAGTGAGCGCCTACACCCGTAAGCATAACACGCTCAACCTCAGATAGGTCTATCCTATTGTCATATAGATATTTTCCAAAAGCTCCATACAAGGACGTTACTGGATCAGTAGCCTTGATACGCAAAGGTTTAATAACCTTTTCCCTCTCTGATTCCAACAATCTTGGTTGTTGAAATACCCACATCTATACCGATGGAAATCTTCATACACCTTATATAATTATACGGAAGTCTTGCAAAAACCGCTTTCTGGGAGATAATGAATAAACCAAAATATATAGAATTTACACCAAGTAACCACTCATAAAGAATCATCTCTACGCAAGTGTTGGTAACGGTTCAAGTCCTTATAACATCATTAAATCAATACTCCACATAGCACGAAATACAACTTATAATGTCGCAAAGGTACGAAAAACCTTAAAGTTTAGAGCATTTACCGAGATATTTTACAAAAGACACAAAAAAATATTTCTCTAAGCTGAAAATGAGTATCTTTGCATTTCCGTTATAATGAGAGATTAGAAATAAACATCAATAAAGAACAAAAACAAAATGACGAAAGCAGATATCATCAATGAGATTGCAACGTCTACTGGCATCGCCAAGAAGGACGTTTCAGCTGTGGTTGAGTCTTTTTATGGAACCATCAAAGACAGTTTGTTGGAGAAGAAAGAAAATGTATACCTTCGTGGTTTCCGGTAGCTTCATCGTTAAGCACCGTGCGGAAAAAGACAGCTCGTAACATCTCAAAGAACACGACTATCACTATCCCAGCACGATTTCCCAAGCTTCAAGCCAGCAAAGACCTTCATCGAGGATATGAAGAAATAAATTAAACATAAATACAATAACAATTTAAAAACAATTTAAAGCTATGCCAAACGGAAAAGAAGAAAAAGGGACACAAAGATGGCTACGCACTAGCGTAAAAGAGATGAAAAAGAACAGACATAAAAGCAAGTAAGCCCCAAGGCTGAAAGGCTTTACAACTGACTTTCAATAATATGGCGGGGCGTGTCATCTGCAATATACTTCTCTTCCCTGGAGGTGCGACGACAGGTTCCGCATTTTATTTTTATCTATAAGTATCCTTTAGCATCATTGTGAGAGACTATAAAAGACGCTAAATGATAGCTTATAACAAACGAAAGAAGATGACAAGAAGTAATTATTGATGCCCAACCGAAAGAGATTTCGATAGCGCTACTCGAAGACAAGCGTCTGGTTGAATACCAGCGTGAGCCAAGAGAGGCGAGCTTCTCGATTTGAAACATCTACGTGGCAGGTAAAGAAAACTGATGCCAGGGCTGAATGCCTTAGCTTTGCTAGATGTAGCAGGTTATAGGCGTGACGCCTTTCTTCATTATCTTGACTTAGGGCCAATTCGACTCCTATGCCAAAAGTATCTGAAACAGGTTCAGAGCGACCGCAAAACTTTATCCCATTCAAAAAGCCACTCGCCTACCCGACTTGCAAAGGACGGAACAGTTCAAAACACACTGCAGGTAGGGACAGAGGGTGATGGTACAGATTGTTAAAGGAACCCATTTCACCAAAGGACACTCGCCTTACCAGGCGAAATATCATTCGCTGGCAGATTCCTGGTGCCCATGCCATTCGGGCATAAAAGTTAGCGTATCTTCTAAAATCAAAAGCGGTGAAGAACGTGCGCGCCTCAAGCAGCTCATACAGAGTATTACCCCAAAAGAACTTCGGTGTAATTGTCCGTACAGTAGCTGAAGGAAAGCGCGTAGCCGAGCTTGACGCTGAGATAAAGAATCTTACTGAGCCGTTGGAATGAAAGCAATCACAAGACTGCGAAAACGCAGGAACGCCCTCAACTTGTTTTTGAGGAGACTGGACGTGCTGTTGCAATGCTGCGTGACTCTCTTCAATCCAGCCTGCGAAAACATCTACGTCAGCATGACGACGAGATTTGCACTGCCGTTCGACACTACGTCTCTCTATAGCCCTGAAAAGGCGGGCATAGTGAAGAAGTACACTGGTAAGGTGCCAATCTTTTGACAGCTTTGACGTTACAAGCAAATTAAATCAAGCTTCGGTAAGACCATTAATTATGGTCATAGCTGCTACCTCATCATCGAACACACAGAGGCAATGCACGTTGTGGATGTGAATAGTGGGAAACAGAACGAAGAAAAGCACAGGGAACAGAATGCGCTTGACACCAACTTGGTGCCGCCGATGAGTTAGCTCGCCAGCTTCGACTGCGTGATATGGGTGGAATCGTTGTCGTTGACTTCATCGACATGAATCTTGCGAAGACCGCCAGATGCTGCATGAGCGTATGTGTGGGAACATGCAGAAGGACCGTGCACGTCACAATATCCTTCCTTTGAGCAAGTTCGGACTGATGCAGATTACTCGTCAGCGTGTACGCCCAGTAATGGATGTGAGATGTGAATGAGAACTGCCCTACTTGTTTCGGTAGTGGTAAGATTCGTTCAAGCATTCTCTTTACCGATCAGTTGGAGCGTAAGATGAACCGATTGGTTTATAAGGTTGGAGTAAAGAAGATTCTATTTTGCACGTTCATCCTTACGTTGCAGCTTACATTAACAAGGGTCTTATTTCCTTGAAACGTGAAGTGGCAAATGAAGTATGGTTGGGGTGTAAATATCATTCCTTCACAGAAACTCGCCTATTTGCAGTATGAGTTTTATGATGCAAATCAGCAGTTCATTGATATGAAGGAACAGAACGATAAGTCCTAAACTAACAACTAAGTCGTTAGATAAAACGAAAGGTTTACAACATTAGAAATCCGCAACCTATAATATATAAGGTGGCGGATTTCTTTTCCTCTTTTCATATTTCATAAAAACCTTGAATACAAACCTAAGAGAAAGCCAATTTGTCATATTTTTCCTCCTTCAATTTTTAACTGAGGCTCAATTGCATTCGAATTAATGCCCTTTTGACTTCTAAAAGATGCCCTTTTGAGGTCTTACTAACGCCCCTTTAAGTCCAATTCAGTATCTCTTGCAAGGCGTTTCTGTAACTTATTTACTACAAGATAGTTACAAGAGGTATAGAATAAGTGGTTTTATACTTATTTTAGTGGAAACGATAGTAACAATGTAAAATAAATTCGCACCAACAAAAACGCCCTCACCTGTCTAAAGAGACAAGTGAGGGCGTTTCTGCTATATGGTTTTAATAAACGTTTTAGCTGGAATGACTTTAAAAGCGTACTCTGAATGCGCGTTTCTGCTCATCCCAGTTTGTGCCAACATCTCAAAGCGACCAATCTGAGCAGTTGAACGGACGTGCTTACCTATGCAAGCGAGACATCAAAAATCGCCGATACGAACGAGTCGCAACATATCTGAAGCGTCTTCTGGTGATCTATCAACAGTGCACCTTCAGGGGATATATGTGCGGTCGACCATTTCAAAAAGTTACAGGCAAAGTCTTCAGCAATCAAACGATTCATCTCATCCTCTATCGCTTTTTCCTCCTTACGATCAGGCTTATGATCAAGGATAAAAGTCATCTTACTCTTCTTCCGTTCGATATGAGCATTATTGCTACGCTCTGTGCCAAACATACGAATCATCACCTGATTCAGCAAATGTTCATGCCGTATGGGCGAGGAGGAAACTCACTCTTTGTTATGCTGCAATTCAATACGTAATCCACTGCCTACTTCTTAATATTAAACTTATAAATTCTACCATAGTTTGCCTCTACATCCAATGCTACCTGACCGTCACGCTTCAAGTCTACTACCTTTGTAAAACCAGAAAGTAAGTCAGTCATCTCTACTTCCTGTTCGGGCAGAGCGAGGAAATCATACGCATGAGAAGGAATGACTACATTAATATACACTCGCTTCTGGTCGAAGTTGGCAACAACCAATAACACTTCATCATCCGCTTTACGCAAAAAAGCGAATTGTTTGACGAGTTAAACTGGTGACTCTGTTGATTGACATACATTAAGTCAAAGGTCAATCCTTCACGCACAGCTTTCTCCGATTACAGAAACGGAGAAGTCCTTGATAGATTAGTGAGAGTTTCTTCTCATCTGTTGTCAAAGCATCACGATTAAAGAAGCCTTTGTAGACAGTATCACTCGTCCAATAGTCAAAGATGGTTGAACGACCATCCTGCCCTGAGAAACCTTCTTTATCCATACCTCTTTCGCCAAATTCCTGACCAGCATATACCATAACGGGATTCTGTTGAAGCAGAGCAGACACAATCATACCGGGAACTCCCTTTCCAGGATTACCTGCAAAGAAATCAGAAACAATACGCTGCTCGTCATGATTCTCAAGGAAATAGAGCAGTGTGATCGCGGATATCGTCAGCACTTCTGCCACTCATGTGTTATAGACGAAGCGGACGTTCATCACATATCACACCACGAGATACAGTCGTACATACCCACCTTATCGTGAGAATGGTCGAAACCTGACTCTCACATACATACGATATTGATTAGGATCGTAAACCTCACCAATGAAGATCATTTCGAGGATAACGCTCCTTAACCTGCTGTGTTGCGTATACCCAAAACTCATGTGGAACCATCTCAGCCATGTCACAGCGGAAACCATCAGCACCCTTTGCTGCCCAGAAAGAAGGATATCGAGTCATCTTCTTCCATGTAGAAGGGACAGGATGATAGTGATAACTTCTTCCACCAGCATCTGTAGTCTGCACCATAGTTTAGTTTTAATGGTCTGCCTACCAGTCGTTCTGCTGCGGGTGAGAATCGAAACGATCGTTACCAGTACACGCGGCTGAGACTCACGGTAAACCTCAGCACCATGCGCATCAGTATTCTCAACAACTCAGAAAGGTCAAGCTGTTCGCCCGGACAGTAATAGAAATTGTTCTGAGGGTCAAAGTGCTTACCTGTGTCATGCCTTCTCCGAGGGTCTTCAACACCCTTTGGATTAGCAATGCTCTTGTATTGACGAGGCTACATGATTAGGTACAAAGTCGATGATTATCTTCCTTCTTCAGCATGTGTACGACGCAACTAAGGACTCAAACTCTGCCATACGATGCATCCATCCACCGCAATATCTGGGTCGATATCCTAATAATCGGTAATAGCATAAGGCGAACCAGCACGTCCTTTACACACGAGGGTTCTGTGTAGGAATACCGAAGGATGAATAATCAGTACATGTAGCATGACGGATAACTCCTGTATCACCAAAGATGGGTGACACCGAGGTCATGAATGTGACGTAAAGACATCCTCGTCGAAATCATTCATCTTTCACTCCGTTCTCTGCTAAGGTACCATTCTCCTTCTTAGTAGATTCTATGACCAGAAAGTACGGGTGAAGACTTGGTAGATAACTAATTTCAGTTTTCATAAACAAAATAAAAGTCCCTCCTTCGTCCTCACTTTTTGAAAGAAGGGACGGAAGAGACTCAGTCATAATAATAAAGGTGACCTATATCACCGTGTGCGTAACGGTCTTTATCGATACGACCGAGCATACCCTGCAAAGCAGAACCTGGTCCGCACTCGATGAACTCTGTGCACCATCAGCAATCATATTCTGTGCGCTCTTTGTCCAACGTGCGCTTGATATAAGCTGGCAGCAGGTACTTCTGAATCTCTGCTGGATCGAGTATGTGGCAAATACGTCTACATTCTGATAAACAGGGCACTTTGGTGCATTGAAGCTGGTTACCTCAATAGCTGCCTGCAGCTCATCCTTAGCTGGCTGCATCAATGGAGTGGGCACCACCTACCTTCAATGGCAATGCACGCTTAGCACCAGCCACCTTCATCAACTCATAGCCTCATTGATACCCTCTGTTGGACCAGAGATAACCAACTGACCTGGGCAGTTGAAGTTAGTGCAACACAAACCTACCACTCTTTGAGATACAGATGCACAGATTTCCTCTAACCTTCTCATCAGGCAAACCGATGATAGCTGCCATAGTACCAGGATTCAGCTCACAAGCCTTCTGCATAGCATTAGCACGTGCAGCAACAAGCTTCAAACCATCTTCGAAGCTCAATGCACCAGCAGCAACGAGTGCTGAGAACTCACCCAAAGTGACCTGCTACCATATCTGGCGGAACTCATCGCCTAAACAAAGAGCAGAAATAACGCTATGGAGGAATACTGCAGGCTGAGTAACCTTAGTCTCCTTCAACTGCTCGTCTGTACCAGCAAACATAATCTCGGTTATCTTGAAGCCAAGAATCTCGTCAGCCTTATCGAAAAGTTCCTTTGCTAATGGGTTGTTGTCATAGAGATCCTTACCCTATACCAACAAACTGAGATCCCTGTCAGGGAATACAAATGCTTTCATATACTATTGAATTGTTTTAATTATTAATATTCTACAGAGTGCAAAGATACAGAAAAGAAAGGAGATAGAAAAAACTATGTAAAAACACGATGTGGTTTGCATCACTCTAACCTCGTGAAAATAATTTATTGTTATTTCCACTATGTATTTTGCATCAACAAGATTGTATACATTAGGTTTTGTATAAGAAGACTTTGGGGGTATAAACTACCAAAGTAAATGCGCATTGTCCAGCATTTCCAATACCTTCAGATTCCCCTAAGACAAACATTACTTACCCTTTTTAAAACCATATAAGTCTTGTCTTTACCTGTTCTTATAAGGTATACTACAGGTTCAGAAATCATCCACTTTCCATCCGTGCGAAGGCTTAGCACATGTGGTGCGGACGCCAAACACCATTCGTGTTGTTGGTAGATCAACTCACTACCATAACCAAGACGAAAGAAAATGAGTTGTACTATCGAAAGGAGATAGCACCCACTTATTCATATAGTAACCATTACCTTTACACAGAGCTAAATGAGCAATATAATTACATTATTGAAATAGACATAACAAGGTGGCGACCAGCTAATAAAGCAATAAAACCTAATGCAAGGGAGGCAAATGATATAAAGGGAAGAAATCATAAAACCATCCCTCCCTTTAATAACGTTGCATGCTCATTCATGAAAGTAGAGAAGGTTGTAAAACCTCCACAGAAACCAGTAGTAAGCATAAGGCGAACTGCGGACTGACACCTCCATTATCACTGGATAATGAGAGAAGATACCTATAAAGGAAAACAGCCAAGCACATTGACGAGCCATTGTTCCCCAAAGGGAATGAACCTGCTACAACAAGTTGTACATACTTCGAGATAACCATTCGAAGACTGCCACCAACAAAACTCCCAATACCTACTAAGAGAATATCCTTTATCATACCGAATGAACAATTATATTTGTCTATAAGTCTTAGAAAACCAGATTAAAAACCAAATCTGATACCATTCTTTGATATACCAGGAGCATGTGTATATGAGTCGACGAACGTAATCAACCTCAAACACTTGAAGATATTATATGTACTCACGAACAAACTCCATGTAAGGATCGTGCGTCATAACACGTGTATCGACAGGAACTTATACAATTCTGTATCATTGGCATTCTGTGGTAAGTATGGTTATTCTTATCTGTTAAGTGTCCCCACATTCCTTTAAAAGCAGCATACTCACGCCACTTCAGTTTTCTTAATGAGTGGAAGACGGTTGAATATCTTACCCTCAAGTCCCATGCAAAGATTAAACTGTAGCATATCGGTCGTTTAAGAATTCAAGTCCCTTTCATGAGTTGAATGTTCCTTGATGTTCAAAATAAGACGTGTTCATGGGAGGAGTGATAAGGAATTGGAATGGTACCTTATTCCATTTATTTGCACCACCTTTGTGCGTGTACATAATATGTCCTCAACTACCTAACCAGAAACGCTTTATAAATAGAAACCTCATGAATTTGGCTATTAAAGTCACTCCCTAAAAATGCTTAATAGCCCATTGTATGCGCAATGTTGAACTCTGGGCGCATCGAGATTTACAGTCTACGCTTTTTGCTGAGTTCACATAAGACTGTCCAGGACGATAATTGAATCCAAGACTACACCTCACTCACACGCAGTTTGTCACCAGCACGTACCATCCATCTTCTCGTACTGACAAGTTACCTGTTGGCCTGTTACTCTCTGTACGAAGTTCAAAACTTGTAGCCAAATCCATAATCAGTCTCCCAATTAAGTTTATCTTCTGACGATTAACAAAATACATCTGCTCCAACCTTCACTGGGGCGGAAAGTCATGAAAATATTATCTTTGTTGTTAGCTTCAGATACTTATCTGATGGGACGTTCAACATCACTTGTTGATTCGAAAGATATGGTACGGATAGGGAACTCAATAGCTGATACTCGGGCTTGATAAACGAGTATAGTAACCTTTGCATCCGTAATAACTGCGTCGTGACTTCAGTACCATAAGCATAGTAACCCTCAAAAGAACCAATGAGGATTAAACTAGCTGTAGTACAGGCAGGCACGTAAACAGAATGCGCATCAACAAAAAGTTCTTTGAGATAAAAGTATTGACAGGGCTAATATCAAACTTACTGCAGCTTGTCTTCTGAACCTGTTTTTCAATGAAATTCTCTATCAAAGCCTTGGATGCAAATATCACCCACTTGAAATGCTTTGTGTTGCATACGCTTGATAAATGAGTCCATTCCAGCCTCACTTCGTCAGTTGCGTTGTTCTATGTGCTGCCCAGAAATCACTATCACGCATCTTAATGTGACATCATATATTATCTTTGCCTTACCCTTAAACTGTTTGTCATCAATAGGGGCAAAAGCATAGTTTGTCATACCAGTCGTACGGATGACGATAGCACGTTGCAAGAGGTCAGTCAGTTTCAACTCAGCTATCATATTGTCAGTCGTTAAAGCCCATTCTCCATTGCTTAACTTCGTGAATTCCTGCAAACTTCATTGCATCAACAAAGTTAACACCCGTATTGGCAGGCAACTGCATATCACACTTCTTCACATGAAGCGAACTATCATTCAATACATACAACTCTCCACGGAATCCAAAGTCCTGCTGGTTGGCTGGCATAAACTGCAGACGGATACACTGATCTCTGATTTACATAGACCATATCGTCGATATAGAAATGATAGAACGAAATCGCTGTAGAGCCAATTGGAGATGGGAAACGCTTCTGGAAGAAGGTCTATTCGATCGTCATAAAGATTGATATCTTTAAAGAGATCCTTCACTATCGTATTCAAAGCCTCACCTGTTTGTATAAGTTTTGAAATACCTTTAGTAGACTGTCTAACACGATATCCTTTTCATCACGTGGGTTCTTACGATAAAAGATGCTGCGTAAGCGTCTCATCTACAGAGATTGGAAGAATGAGTTTGTTATTATAAGGACAAGTTTCTGCTGGTCAGAGAAGCCAAGGAGCCTTGCTGACATAGAACACTACAAGTTCATCAGGTGTGGGTTATTAGCCGCCATAGTCACCTTCTGATACCTATCATGCTGATAGTGATCATGGTTTTCCAAGTGAGTTTGCTTCTGCATAGCAATAACTGCGCCTCATCAACTCTACTGCTGGGTTGTTCCTTGCGCGAATATTTATGACGACGTTTAGCCTTCACAACAATACCCCCTGCAACTGCTTGTTAGAGTCTGCACAAGCGTCGTCACTGCAATTCTCTTGAAGTATGTGCAGTAATCTAATGGCAGCCGTGATCGAGCCAGCGCAGTGATTGTAAGTTCGTTCTCCCACTTTTCTCTACGCGGCAGAGAGTCGACCATTCGCATCACTAGAAGCACCCAAATCCTTTACATTACGATAGACTGCATTTGCATAAGGAATACTATCTCATGTTTGCCAATCAACCACATTGAGTAGTACTATCTATAACAGCTGGTTTGGCATATAGCTAATGAATCCATCATTTTTGGCAATGAATCAGTTGCTATTCCCATCGAGTCAGCTACTTATCAACAAAGAATCTTTCCTAGGCTTGAAGAGTCCTTACCATAACAATGAATCAATGTACGCAACATGAGGCTTTTGAATTAAAGGTACAAAGACTTAAATGTATGTACATGTGCTGCAAA
>BNJV01000449.1_pt1 | contig 24255 bp, 40 predicted proteins | sample 8540591 | NCBI WGS metagenome assembly BNJV01 (sample SAMD00202457, study PRJDB9452) | human saliva metagenome | host: Homo sapiens | reverse complement strand
TAGAGATATTTTGAAATAGTACAATAATGTGAGGAATGATCTAAAATGAAAAAAATTTTTAAAAAGAAAAATTTTTCAGATTAAATCAAAAAAATAACTTTTTCTTTTTGATGATAGAGTCATTATTTTTAATATTTTTAAATTTTGTTTATAAAAAAACTATAAAAAGAAATTATTTGATTCAAGAAACTAGAAAGAGAAAAATAGAAATGGAAAAAGGAACAGTTGAAAAGAGAAGAAGAATCTGAAAAAGTAATAAAAATTGAAGATGATTTTTTTATTTTTTTGAACAATATTTTTAAAAAGTTTTACTAAAAATAGCAGAAAAAAATTAACAATTTTGGTAATCCTGGTGAAATTAGAGCAAAAAAATGTATTTTATTTTAGACTCAAAATATTCCTTTGCAAAAATGCTATATATTCAGATAAATTTATTTATATAAAAGCAGATAGAATAAAAAGTACACTTTTTCTAACGGGAAAAATTTTATGTCTTTGAAAATGCTGAAGTAAAAAGTAAAAAAACTCACCGAACAATAAATAAAAAGTTACGATGCATATATAATGAATGGAAATCTTTATTGTACAATAGATTACAATGGAAATCTTGTTGAAAGTATGACAACTAAATATACAAATCCGGAATCTGCAAGAAGTATTCAAGATGATAAAAAAAGTTTGAAGCTATGAAAGAAGAAGCTAGATGGCTGGAAATGAATAAATATCTTCCTTTGCGTCGTAATATGGAAGATAAAGCGGAAAAAGAAATTTATCAATGATACAACAGGAAATCATTATCCCAATGTTTTGTCAAAAAGAGCTAGAAAAACTAGATGAAGAAGAAAATGAACGAGAAAGAGCAGAATCTGATGAGTCAGAATTTGAAGATAGGGAAGAAAGAGAATATTGGGAAAGTGAGGAATATTGGGATGATGAAGGGATAGAGAAAGAGGTTTTATTAGAAAAAAGTATCGGAAACGAATAAAGTAGAAAATTTTTAAATGGTGTTACATAGTTTAAATATTTTCTAGATTTTTAAATTTATTAGTATTAAGGTTCTTAGCAAGTCTTCTGTTTCTATTTTTGATATATCGGTCTTCTTTGGGTAAAATGCTCTTAGAAGACCGTTACTGTTTTCGGTGCATTCTCTCTGCCATAAGCAATAAAGATCTGAAAAATATCCAAATTTCTTCCGGGTCTCTCGCTAATTGACTTTCCAATATTAAATTTTCCTCTCGTTTCTTTAGTTTCTCAAAAATATCTAAAGAAATATTAAAAATTTAAGTATAGCTAGTTATAGATAGTTGTAAAATAATAAAAATTTAGTAAAAATATGGTATAATAATTAAAAAGAGAAGATAGATTAATCTTAATATATTGATATAAAAATGGAAAGGGAGAAAATGGGAAAAAGAGAATACAGTGCTGGAATTGTAAGTAAAGGATTACGGTTTTTAGAATTTAAAAAATTTTTTTAGAATTTTTTTGAAAGATGGGAAAAATGAGAATGAGATAAGAAAAAATGCAGGAAGAAGAAAAATATTTTTCTGCACCTTCTAAAGATTATGGTAAAAGAATTTTTTTAGTGAAATTAATAAAAAGAACAAAGGAACTTTCTGAAGATATAAAGACATTGTTTTTTTAAGGTTGATGTTGGAACTATGAAAAATAATAAATTTATTATCAGTAATGCAAACAGATAAATTATTTTTTTCGAATATGTTTATAATTCTTATCGAAACGAAATGTTACTAGGAACTAAAGAATATAGTCCAAATTCTGTTAAAAATTTTTTGGATGAAAAATCTTTACAAAAATGAGGAAGTTGCTAAATTTACAGAAAAATACAAAAAGCGAATGAGAGGTTCGTATGGAAATTATTTAAAAGAGGCAGGATTATTGGAAGAAAAATAAAGGAAAAAAATTTTATATAGAAAAAAATTTATTTGGATTATGAATTAGAAAAATTTATTGAGAGAGAATAAAAATGGAAATGTACATAAAAGGCTTTTAAAAAGGAGAAGTGTAATGACGAAAAATAGAAATAGATTTGGGGAAAATAGAAAAATGAAATAAAGAAAGATAGTTTTTTTGAATAGTAAAGGACTAGGAAATGAGGTTTCATACTATATTTTTGACTATTCTCCGAGAGATGAATTAATAGTTAGACAGTATTTAGAAAAATATAAAAAAGAGATAAAGAAATTGGTGATGGTTATAAAAATTGTAATTTACGATGTTTACGATATTATGATAGATCTTTTTAGAAGAATCAGAATTTTTGGAAAAATTGTATTGATATGGAAAAATGATGGAATGGACTATTTGATTGAATCAGTAAATAGTTTATTGAAAAATGAATGAGGATGATAATTATTTTGCAAAAATATATTGAAGAGAATACTCCTGAAAAAAATCAATTATTTTTAGTTGGTATAGGAAAGATATTTCCTTTTGTACGTTCACATAAAAATATTAAATAATTTACATCAAGTTTTTTTGATAGAGCGCCAGTAGTTATGTTTTATCCAGGAAAGTATGACGGACAGTCATTACAGTTATTTGAGGAATTTAAAGATGATAATTATTATAGAGCGTTTAAATTATTAAAATAGTATTCTTTAATAGGTGGGGTGAAAAAAATCATAATAATATTTAAAATTAAGAAAGGAGAGTGTGATTTTTAATCATAAAAATCATGCAAATAAATTTATGAAATTAAAAAGATATGTTTAGAAAAACCTATTGACAGAGACATTAAAGGGGTAATAAAAAAGTAGGACAAAAAAAGAAGAAGAAAAATATGAAGCAGGAATTGGAAGAATATGTCGTAACGAATGAATTACAGAAACACTTTTAGAGATTTTTTTCAGCATATAGTAAAGGGATTAATGGAAATACAGATGATATGGGAGTTTGGATAAGTGGTTTTTGGAAGTGGGAAATCACATTTATTAAAAAAATATTATCATATTTACTTTCAAATAAAAGAAATAAATGGGAAAAAAGGCAATAGATTATTTTTTTGGAAGATAATAAAAATAAAAAGATGAAATGGTTATTGCGGATATGAAAAATAGCGTGTCAGACTTCAACTGATTCTATATTGTTTAATATTGATTCTAAAAAGTGATAGTACAGGAAATAAAGGGAAAGATGACATTCTAAAAAGTATTCTTGAAGGTATTTAATGAAATGCAAGGATTTTCTTCAATTCCACATTTAGCAGATTTAGAAAGAGAATTAAGAGAAAATAATAAGTATGAAGAATTTAAAGAAAAAAATTTCAAGAGATAACAGGGAAAGTATGGACTGAAGAAAGACATAAATTTAATTTTATAAGAACTAAAGTTGCACAAACAATAGAAGAAATAGGGATTTATGAGTGAATCGGAATTAAAGATTGGTTAGAAATTTCAAAAAGATTATTCTATTTCAATAGAAGATTTTGCAAAAATGGTAAATAAATACATTAAATCAAAAGGAAATAATCATCATGTTGTATTTTGTGTCGATGAAGTAGGACAATATATTGGAGAAAATACAGATTTAATGTTGAATTTACAAACTGTAACAGAAGATTTAGGAGTACAATGTAAAAGGAAAAAGCATGGGTAGTTGTAACTTCTCAACAAGCGATAGATTCTATTACAAAAGTAAAAAGGAAATGATTTTTCTAAAAATACAAGGAAGATTTAAAACAAGAATTAATTTAACTTCAACAGACGTATCAGAAGTTATTAAGAAGAGAATTTTAGATAAAAATGAGCATGCAAATAGGGAATTGTCATTAGAATACGATAAAAAGAATCAGTAGTTAGAAATTTAATTATATTTGATGATGGGGTAGAAAAAATATACGAAAAATAAAAAGATTTTCAAGAAGTTTATCCATTTATTCCGTATCAATTTCAAATCCTTTTCTCATGTTTTAACATCTGTTAGGGAACATAGCTCAAGTGGAAAAACATTTATCTGAAGGGGAACGTTCAATGCTTGCAATGTTTAAAGAAAGTGCAGAAAAAGTATAAAGATAGTGAAGTTGGAATATTAATTCCTTTTTGATAAATTTTTATGATGGATTGCAGAGTTTCTTAGATCATTCACATTCTATAGTTATTACCGGAGCTATGGAAAAATAGTTATATTAATCCGGATAAAGAAGAAAAATTGCTTTTTAATGTGAATGTTCTTAAAAGTGTTATTTATGATTAAGTATGTTAAAGAAATAAAAGGGACTTTGGAAAAATATTACAACATTGATGGTTGAAAATATTGATGAAGACAGAATCTCTTTAAAAGAAAAAGTTAAAGAAGCATTGGATATTTTGATAAAACAGACACTTGTTCAAAAATCGGGATGTGTATATTTTTTTAACAAATGAAGAACAGGAAGTTGAAAAAGATTATCGATAAAATTGATGTGGATACAAGTGAAATAGCTAAAAAGAATATCTGAAAAAAGTATTTGAAGTTTTTTTATAAAGAAAAAGAAATATCAGTATCCTAAACTTGGAAATTATATTTTTCCTTTTAATAAAATAGTTGATGATTTTTCAAAAAGAAAAATATTACTCATGACATTTCAGTAAATATAGTAACTTCAAATTCAGATTACAGTGGAAATGAAAGTTTGCTTTTAATGAAAAGTTCTCAAGAAAATTCTGTATTTATTGATTTAGGTGATAATAATTCGTATATTAATGAAATAGAAAATGGATATAAAAAATAGAAAAAAATTTTTAAAATCGGGAGAATTAGAAGGATTGCCTAAAGGAAATTCGATTAAGGAGAATAAAACTATTGAACGTAGAGAATATATAGAGCGTTCAAATCGTTTTGTTGAAAGAAGTTCTTAAAAATGCAGAATATTATGTAGGTGGAAATAAACTTAATCTTAATGCGAAAGAGTATGAAAGTAAAAATCAATGAAGCATTGGAAAAATTAGTGAATAATGTTTACCATAAATTAGAATACATAACAAAAGCCTAGGAGTGAAGATGATATTAGGGAAATCTTTGTGGAAAAAGGGAATACTTTAACTGCTGTTGAAAGTATAAAAATATAATGAAAAATGCGATAAGTGAAATAGTGAATCATGTACGTATGATAAAAAGAAAAATTTAAAAATAACTTTAAAAAGAAATAAAAGATAAGTTTTCAAAAGCGCCTTATGGATGGAATGAAAAGGATATTGAATGGATTATTGCAAGAGCGTTTAAGGATGGAAAAAAATTGAACTTATAAAAAAATAGGATTAGTTTAACATTATTAAATGAAACTACTGAAAAATATTATTAATAGTATTATAAAAAAGATAATTCGGAAAAGAATTTATTTGGGAATAAAGGAAAAAAATTGATGATAGAAGTGTAAAAATAATGAGTTATGTTGCAAAAAGAATTATTTGATGTTACTTTAGACATAAAGCGATACAGATAAGATGACCCAAGAGTTTAAAGAATTATCGGCAGAAAAAAATAAATAAAAATAGAAAGTTTTGAGAGAGAATGTCAAAATAAAGATTATCCTGGAAAAGAAATTTTATCAAATGGGAAAAAAACTTTTTAGAAAAGTACTTGGATTAAAAAGATGCTAGAGAAATATTTAATGAAATTTCGGACATGAAGACGATTACTATGATTTTTCTGAAGATTTTGAACCAATTGAGAAATTTTTGAAGGAGATCAAAAAGATATTTGGGATGAAGCTACTAAATTATATAAAAAAATATACTAATTCAAAAAATTATTTTTTTCAGATGATGAATTAGAAAAATATCAAAGGATATAAAAAATATATTAAATGATAATAATCCATATAACAGAATTAAAGATCTGAATGAATTAAATAGAAGATTTAATGAAAAATATAATAAAAATCTTGAATGAAAAAGAAAGCCTATAACTGACAGTATAAACGAAACAAAAAGAAATTGCTTTTTGAAAAGAGTAGAATATGCAGAAAATATTGAATTAAAAGAACAATATACAAAAATTAATAATGAATTTAGTGAAATTTTAGAAAAAGTTGAAAAAAGTGAAAATATAAAAAGATATTGAATCATATAAAAAAATGAAGCAATTAGCTTTGAAAAATAAATTATTGAATAATTTTTGAGAAAGAAGAAAAAAATATTAGAAGAAAAAGAAAAACAAGTGAAATTTCTAAAAAAATATAGAAGAAATAAAAAGTAATAAAACCAAAAAGAATTGGAATTTCAGAAATTAATAAAGATAGAGTTTGGGAAATACGAAATTCAGAAGATATAAAAGAGTATTTGGATAGATTGAAAAAGATTGGAAGAAGAATTGGAAGATAGTGAGATAGTGCAAGTTGAATTTTAGCGAAAATTGAGGTTAATTGAGGATTTTTATTATGAAAGGTTTTAAATAATAATGGACAAAGTAGCATTGAGAAATTTTGCAGTAAATGCGAAAAGAAAAAAACTGGAAAAAGAAGTAAGAAGAAAAATTGGAATTGATAGGAATTACGAAAAATAAAATTGAAGAAGGAATAGTTTCGGAAAAATGATTATTTGAAAATAGGAAATGTCGAATTAAATAAGAGGGAAATCAAGCAAAGAGAAATATTGGTAAAAACATTAAAAAGAAAAAAAGTGAAAGAGGGAATTTTCAAGATGCTTTAAATGAGTTAATTGAGGAAATCGCTTATACTTGGTTTAATAGAATTATTGCTATTAGATTTATGGAAGTAAATGATTATTTAAATGATAGGATAAGAATTTTTGTCTTCTGAAAGAGAGAATGATAGAGAACCCTCAAATAATTAGAGAAGTATTTAACACAGATCCGAATTTTCAGATGATGAGAAAAATTATGTTTATAATTTAAAAGAAGAAAGTAAAACAGAAGAACTTTTTAGATTTTTTTATTTATAAAAAAATGTAACAAACTTAATGAAATATTGCCTGAATTATTTGAAGAAGCTGAAGATTATTCGGAATTACTATTACCAATTTCGATAAATGATGAAGAAGGTATTTTGAGAAAGTTAGTGGATGAGGTTGGGGAAGAGAATTTTAAAATAAAAAAATAAAAAAATAATGAAAAATAAAAATTATGGAATAGGATTAGTAGGACTTTATAATGTGGGAATATCAAATAATATAAGAATTTCATCAGATGAAGAAGAAACTGAAAGTCAAGTAGAAGTTATCGGATGGCTTTATCAGTATTATAACGAAAAAGAAAAATGAAATAGTTGGAATGAATAAAGGTACTATCGCAAAAGAAGATATACCAATAGCAACACAAATATTTACTACTGACTGGGTTGTAAAAATATATGGTACAGAATTCCTTGGGAAAATATTGGATTGAGAGAAATCCTGACAGTAAGCTGAAAGATAAACTGGAATATTTTTGTAACTCCTAAAAATGGAGAAATTGCGTATATAGATGAAAAAAATATCTCCTGAAGAAATAAAATTCTTAGAGCCTTGTATGGGAAGTGGTCATATACTGGTTCATGCTTTTGATATACTAATGGAAATTTATAGGAAGCAGGGTATAGTGATAGAGAAGCTGTAAAAAATATAATAGAAAAGAATATTTATGGACTTGATATAGATAAAAGAGCTTATCAGCTAACATATTTTGCGGTAATGATGAAAGGTAGAGAGTATGATAGAAGATTTTTCACAAGAGGAATATCTCCTAATGTAACTTATACTGAAGAAAGTTATTTGTTATTTGATAATGAAAGTAAAAAAATATTAAAAAAATCAAAAAATAAATATGGATGAACTGAGAACAAACTTTTATTTTGATGGAATAACAATAGATGATAAACAAAATCAAGTTGGGGAATATTTAATAAGAATATTTGAAGATGCAGGAGAAACTGGAAGCCTAATAAAAAGTGGAAAATTTTTGATTATGATAGTTTTGATAAATATTTGGATGAATGTAAGGAAAGATATGTAGGAAGTTTAACGGGAGAAATATGGAAAGAGAACGTTTACTCATTAATGAAACAGATAGTAAAAACTGCAAAAATATTAAAGAATAAATATCATATAGTTTGTACTAATCCACCGTATTTGAATAAATATAATCCAAAAATTGAAAAAATTTGTGGAAACAAATTATAAGGATTATAAAGGTGACCTGTTTTCTGTATTTATGGTAAGAGTATTTGATTTTCTTGTTGAAGATGGATATTCGGATGGATGACACCAATGGTATGGATGTTTATAAAAACTTATGAAGAATTAAGAAAATATATAATTTTAAATAAATCAATTGTAACTTTAATTCAGATGGAATATTCTGCATTTTGAAGAAGCAGTTGTTCCAATATGTTCTTTTATACTAAAAAAATGGAAAAAGAGAAAGAAAAAAAGGATTATATTTTTAAATTATCAGATTTTAAAAGGTGGAATGGAAGTCCAAAAATCAAAAAGGTATTAGAAGCATTAGAAAATAAAAACTGTGGATATTTTTTTATGAAGCAAATGGAAAAAAACTTTGAAAAAAATACCAGGAATACCAATAGGATATTGGGTGAGTGAAAATATTGTAAATAATTTTTAAAAAATGGAAAAAAATATAGGTGAAATATTAGAAACAAAAAAAGGAACTTCAACATCTGATAATGATAGATTTCTAAGACAGTGGTATGAGGTTTCAAAAAAATACAATAAGCTATAATACAAAAATCAATAGAAGAAACAATAACTAATGAGTATAAATGGTATCCATATAATAAAGGTGGTAGTAGAAGACAATGGTTTGGAAATGAAGATTATTTGATTAATTGGGAGAATAATGGATATGAGATACGGAATTTTGAGAAAGCAGTTGTAAGAAATCCTAAATATTATTTTTAAAGAATCAATAACTTGGTCAGACATAACAACTGGTAATTTTTCCATAAGATATAAAAAATAGGGAATATTCATGATGCAACAGGACCAGCAGCTTTTAATAATGATATATATATATTAAAAATATATCTTGGGTATAGTAGGTACTAAAATTTCAGATATGATTTTTAAAAATATTAAATCCTACAATACATACAACAATAGGAGATTTTAATAATTTCCCAGTTATAGAAAACGAACAAATAAAAACCAAAAAGTGCTATCAATAGTTGATGACTGCATTAAAAATTTCAAAAATATGACTGGAATACATTTGAGACAGCATGGGATTTTAAAAGTAAGTCCATTAATTAATTTTTGAAAGATATGTGGAAGAATTTGATAATGTAAAAATAGGAGAAAATGGGAGTATTGAAAAATAAGAAAAATTGATAAAACACAAATAACATTAATAGAAGAAGCATATAGTCAATATAAAAGAATTTACAAATAATCAATTTTTAAAATTGAAGGAAAAATGAAGAAGAATTAAATAGAATATTTATTGATATTTATGGATTGCAGGATGAACTGACTTCAGATGTAAGTGATAAAGATATAACAATAGCTAAAATATTTGATACAGATGATGAAAATAAATGATGAAATTAAAGGGAACAGCTATGTACTGACGAAAGAAAAATGTTGTAAAACAATTTATTTCCTATGCTGTTGGATGTATGTTCGGGCGTTATTCACTTGATGAGGAAGGACTTGCATTTGCAGGAGGAGAGTTTGATAAAAATAAATATAAAAAATTTATCCCTGATGAAGATAACTGTATTCCAATTACGGACAGTGAATATTTTAGTGATGATATTGTTACAAAAATTTGTAGAATTTGTAAAAACAGTCTATGGAAAAGAAACGCTTGAAGAAAATCTTAAATTTATCGCACAGGCCTTGTCTAATAAAAATGATGCTCCAAAAAGATATTATAAGAGAATATTTCTTGAAAAGTTTTTATGACGATCATTTGAAAAGATACAAGAAAAGACCAATTTACTGGCTTTATGATGCAGGAAAGAAAAATGGATTTAAGGCATTGATTTATATGCACCGTTATAATGAACAGACTACAGCAAAAAGTTAGAATTGGATATTTACATGAGCTACAGAAACATTATGAAAGAAGGGCAAGTTTTCTGAAGGATGAAATTGAAAGTAATAACAACAGAAAAAGCTGAAAAGGAATTGAAAAAGATAAAATCACAGCTTGATGAATGTAAGCATTTTGATGAAAAGATGAATCACTTGGCTTCGGAATATATTTCGATTGATTTGGATGACGGAGTAAAAGTCAATTATGAGAAAGTGCAGACTGGACGTGATGGGAAAAAGTATGAGATATTGGGGAAGGTGAAGTAGGAGGAGAAGAAAATATGGAGTTTTTCAGAGATAGAGATAAAGAATTTTAGAAATTTTGAAAAATATAAAAATTAATTTAAAAAAATAAAAAAATATTTTTGGATTAAATGATGTAGGGAAAACAAATTTTTTTATATGCATTTAGATATATTTTAGACAAGAATATTAGAAAATTGAATCTGCAAGATTCAGATTTCTATCAAAAATTTAGAAGTTCCTATAGAAATAACTCTAAAAAAATAAATTTTAGGTAAAGAAAAACAATTCTGATACTCAAAAATTAAGAGCAAAAAATAAAAGGAAATATTTTAAGTACGGATAAGGGCTGTTTATATTAAATTAATAGCTCAATATGATAAAAAAATGAAATGATAGCAATCCCAAGATTATATTGGGGAGGAAATATTGAAAAATTTAAAAGAAATGAATATGAAAAAGCTATTTTTATGAGATAGATAACGTAGTAAATTTATTTTATATAGATTCATATATTGATTTGTATACTTTATTTAAAAATATAAATAAACTAATCAGAAATAATCAAGAAGAAAATGATAATGAAAAAAATAAAAACAATAGATAGTTTATTAAATGAATTAAATTCAAAAATTTCAAGTCTATCTCGAGTTAAGGGCTTTGAAGAAAAAAATAACTCCACATTTTCTAAATTTAAAAAATGAAAAGGAATTATCAATTTCTATAAAGTCAGAAATTGCAATAAAAGGATTATATTCTAATATGATACCTTATATAAAAATATGAAAAATGAAGATCAGTTATATCCAACTTCAGGTGAAGGAAGGAAAAATTATTAGGATATACAATTTATGATATTTTAGCAGATGATTCAAAAGATGAAAAAAATAAACATATTTTTTTAATTGAAGAACCTGAAAAATCATCTTCATAAATCATTACAAATAATGTTGTCAAAAACTTTTATTTACTGATGAAAAAATATAATTATTTATTTTGACAACACATTCTCCATATATTTTATATGATATGGATGATATTAATTTAGTTAGAATATATAATGATAATAAAATAAATAGTAAAAAGCATGTTTTATAAAATTCCAAAAAGAATATAAAACTAAAAAAAGAACTTTTAAATAAAGATATTTCTGAAGCAATTTTTATGGATAGAGTATTATTAGTTGAAGGAATTTCTGAATTAAAATTATTTCAAAGAATATTGTCTGAAAATAAAGCCTTACTATGAAATAAAAGGAGGCTATGTATTATTAGTAAAAGGAACAGGTTTTTGAAAATGTACTATGACATATTAAAAAGGATTATCCATAAAAAGTAATTATAAAAAAACAGATAATGATTTAAGAAAAATACAAAAGGTGATGGGAAATTTTCTGTTTTAGGTTTTAATCGAGTTAATAAGTATTCCCAAAAATAATTCTATTTTTAAAATTACCTATAAATAGAATAAATGAAAAATAGTGTAGAAAGTAAAAAAATTTATATAATGAAAATAAAGAATTATTAGATAAAATACAAAAAGAAAGTAGTATTTATCTATCAAAAGTAGATTTAGAAAATGATTTAGATGAAGTCATTCATAATAAATTAGTTGAATATTTAGAATGTAAAGATCCTGTAGAGTATTTACAAAAAAATCTAAAGATTTTTAATATGGTAGAATTAATAGAGAAATTAACAGAAGAAGATTGTAAATTGATATATGAACATCCAAATTTTTCTTGTTTAAAGGAAGTATAAATATGAAATTAACAGATGAGCAAAAAGAAATAATAAATTATAAAGGAAATTTAATAGTTCAAGCTAATGCAGGAACAGGAAAAAACATTTACAATGGTTAATAAAAATAGAAAAAGAAATTTCTGAAAAATAAAACATACAAGTCAATTGCAGCAATAACATTTACAATAAAAAGCTGCTAATGAAATAAAAAGACAGGATAACTAGTGATATTTCGAAACACTTTATAGGTACAAATAATAGTTTTGCAATAGGAGAAATAATAAAACCATTTATGAAAGATGTTTTTGGATTAGAATTTGATATAGACATGGATACAGACTATATTCAAAAATTTAATTTTTTTGAAGAGGGAATTGAAAAATTAAAAATACAAAAATTTTAGGTGCGTATACAAAAGCAGAGAAAAATTTTTATTTTTGAATTAGCTTTAAAAATTTTTAAAAAAATCAGAAGTTTGTCAATTATACTTAAAAATCTAAATATTTTAAAATTTATATAGATGAATATCAGGATTGTGATGAAGATATGAGTAATTTTTTTATGTACATATGTGATGAATTAAAAAAATAGAAACATTTATAATCGGTGATAGTAAGCAGTCAATTTATATTTGGAGAGGAGCTTATCCTGAAGCATTTGATAAAAATAAGAAATAAAGAAAATTTTCATTCATTGGAATTAAATGAGAATTTTCGTTCGTGTCAACAAATTCAGAATTATTCAAATTTACTATCATCTGAAACATCACACTTATACAAAGCAATTACTGAAAAATAATATTATTTTATTGAATTCAGATGGAGTTTCATGGAAGGCTAGAATTATGCAATACTTAGACGTAAAGAAAAAAATAATATTATTGAGATATTCGAATAAAAATGCAGAAGTAAATGCAAAAGAAATGTCAAATGATAAATTAGAATTTGTATATATACCTAAAATTCCAATTTCTGATATAAGTACAAGTTCTTCGTGGTTATATTTAGCAGTTGCACGTTATATTATTACAGACAATTATTCGGTATATGATTTTAATAATGAAATTCCGTCAAATGATGAAACAAAGTCAATAAAAAAATAATAGAGATGAAATTAAAAGATATAAAAAAATTCATTACAAAAATAAGGAAAAATTCTTCTCGAATATAAAAATATAGCAACTTATTTGGGTTATGCAGTTGAAAAAAAGAGAATTTAGAAAAACTTTATACAACAATATCAAATAAAAGAGTACTATTATCCAGCATTTAATGTTGAAAAAAATATGATTATGTAGCAATGACATTTCATTCTTCTAAGGGATTGGAATATGAACAGGTAATTATTTTTGGTGAAGACTATAGTGATATTGAATCTAAAAATTTATAATCATTATGTAGCTGTAACAAGAGCTAAAGAAAAATTAATAATTGTTAATAATATTGAAGATTTTAATGCTAACAAATTTTTAGAAAGTATAAAAAAAGATATTTAATAAAGCAAATATATCTTTTTAATGAAATAGTGACAATTATAGAATAAGCCCTCCCTTGCAATTTTATCCCAAAAGTTATATAAAATTTGCTACAAAAAGGACAATAACAACTAAATAAAAGAAACTAATAAATATAATATTTTCAAAGAAATCTGATTGACACTCTAAAAATAGATATGGTATCATAAAAATGAAAAATAAAGTTAAAAAGGGAGAGTGGTAAAATGTTTAATAACAGAGTTGAAGCTGAAAAAAATTTTTTGAAAAAAATGGATTTTGAAAGTATAAAGGATTTTGATGATATTGGTTTTCTATGTACTGCCTAGAGAAAGAGAGGTTTATTACGATATTCGTAAAAGCTAACGAATACATTAAAAGAAAAATCATATTGAAAAATGGTTTGACTGAAAAAGAATTGGAAATGTTTAAAGTTAAAATAAAAATGGGTGGGGATAAATTGAGGTATAAAAAAATTAATAGAAATAGATATAGATTTATTAACTCAGTGTCTGATTAGAACAAAAGATAATAAAATTGTAAAAACTGAAGTAAAAGAAATTAATACACAGTATTATAATTTCAAAGATTGGGAGTTTAATTGGATTGAGGAAAGTAAAAAGAGAAATAAAAATATTAGGATTATTTGCTGAAAAATGACAAAAGATTACAAGGAATTGTTGAATATTATGAGAATAAGGAAAGACAATTATTAGAAGTTATATTGATTGAAATTGCTCCATTTAATAATCGTCATAATCCTAAAAATTTTTAAAAAAAGTAAAGAATATCTAGGAGTCGGAGGGCATTTATTTGCTGAAATAGCAAGAATAAGTTTTGAAAAAAGGCTATGATGGCTATGTTTCATTTTTAGCGAAAACTAACTTGATAGAACATTATAAAAAACATTGGGAGCAAAAACAATTATCATATATTGAAATGTATATAGATGATGAAGCAGCTATGAAGTTAGTAAAAGAAATATTATGGTAAAAATTAAAAAGATGATGATTTTATTCAAATTATGAATTTAATTAAAAATAAAGATTTTATAAGTCTCTTTTTATTTAAAAAAAGAAATAAATGAGGCTTTTTATTTAAAAATATAGAAAATCATGGAGTGAGAAAAATTGAATTTAGAACAAATTACAAAAGTACTTAATAGTGAATTTAAGAAAGAAGGAAGAAGAATTGTTTTTTTGGTATGATGAAAAGCAAGAATTCCTGTCAGAGATAGAAGAATTGAAATTGGAAAAATGTTAAGTTATTGAGATTGAAAACAAGATGAGTTATTTAAGACAAAATTACGTCTTGAAAGAGAGGATAAGGAGAGTAATTATTTGATTTATGCTCCTTTTTAAGAGAAGTGAAGACAGGGATAATCATCTTGCTGATACTATAATGTATTCGAAATTATTTTCACCGGATCCAATTTCAATAATAGCTCAAAATTTAAATTTAAATGATGAGTTTAAAAGAAGTTATGGAAAGACATAGAAAGTTTTTGCAGCAAAAGATCGAAGAGAAAAAATTTGAAAAAATTGGTAGAAGAGAAGAGAGTTAGTAAAAAGAAGATATTGAAATTATAATGATGAGAGTTATTACTAATTCAAAAGCTGAAATATTTGAGGGGTTTGATGATGTAGTAAGAATTTTAATTACTGATAAAAAAACAGAAAAGAAAGTAGATATCTTGTAGAGTTTAATAAATATAATCTTGAAGAGAAATTTTGGGAATTATGTAGATTAAGATTTGGATATGTTGATGATGATCCGAGTTTAACTAAGTTACTTATTGGAATATTTTTTTAACTTATGCTTCTGAAAAAAATAACAAAAGAAATTCCTGTTAGATTTTAAGGAACTAAGTGTAAGAAGTACCGTTATAGTATTTTTTTAAATAGATTGCGACAGATTTCTGAATATAGAGAAACTTTTAAAAAAATCTTGTTTCAGAAGTTTATTCTATCATAGATGGAGATAAATATTTTAAAAAAATATTTTTACCTGAATATCTTTTGGAACTTGATATATTTGATTTTCCTGATGAAAAATAACGAAATGGATAGTTGAAAGAATTATTGATGAGAATTTTTCAGCAAAGTTGTAAAGATAAATCTATAGAAGAGATAATAGAATTACGAAGAGAGAAAAAATATTGATAATTCAAAAATTAAAGATAGAGTATAAAAATATTGAATATGCTTACAAAGGAATAAAAAGTACAAATTTTTGAAAACTTGTAGTGATTTATTAGAAATAATAGAAAAAAATATGCTCAAAAAGATTATTTGATTGATACATATTATAGAAAATTTTGTTATTACTATGATCAATTAACGGAAAAATGGCGAAAAGTATAGTAGGTTGTTAGAATTATTAGAAACCAAAATATACTGATAAATTTTTAAATCCTGCAAATATAAAATTTAATGACCTACTTAATTATAAAGAGCTCCTAAAAAAATAAATTTACAAAAGGATTTCTACAAAAATTATGTTGAAATTAATAAAAAATAGAATTGTAGTAATAATTTCTGATGCTTTGAGGTATGAAACGGGGAGAGAATTATTTTATAAGATGAGTAGAAATGAAACTGTAGATGCTGAAATAGAATATCAGTTAGGATTATACCTTCTGTCACAAAAATTAGGTATGGCAGCATTGCTTCCGAATGGAAAAATAGAAATAGAAGTCGAAAATGGTGATTTTTCAGTACTTATTGATGGAAAAGCTTGTAACGACAGAGTAAAAAGAGAAAAGATTTTAAAAAGTTATGATGAAAAATGCAGTAGCTTTTAGATTTTGATGAAGTATTTAGATATTCAAAAATGAATTAAGAGAGGTATTTAGAAACAAGAAAAACTTTATATTTATCATAATCAAAATTGATTCGATAGGAGATAAGACAAATACTGAGAAAATGAAGTGTTTGAGGCGTGTCAAAAAAGCGATAGAAGAAATTATGAATTTGATAAAAAACTTAGAGTGGAATCTATTAATAATATAATAGTAACAGCAGATCACGGATTTATTTACAAAAGAAAAATAGAGGAATGTGATAAAATAGAAAAACTTTTCTAGTAAAAATGATGTTGTGAATAGGAGATACATAGTAACAGAAAATGACTATGACGAAATTGGTACAAAATGAAATAAATATGTCAGATGTTTTAAATAATAAAAATGAAAAATTTAAAAAGTAATTTCACCGAATACTTCTAGTGTATTTAAGGTTAGTGGTGGTGGACAAAATTATTATCATGGCGGAATTTCGTTACAAGAATTAATTGTTCCAGTTATAAAAGTAAAAACTGCAAAAGGATCAGTAGACACGGAATTGGTAAAAGTTGGTTTAATATCAGAAATTAACAAAATAACTAATTTGAAAGTCTCGCTTGATTTTCTTCAAAAAGTGCTGTAACAGATATTATAAAAACCTACAGAATTTGAAATATATTTTTATTGATAGTAATGAGAGTATAATTTCAAATATAGAAAGTTATAAAGCAAATAGTGAAGAAACTGAAACTATAAAAAGAATAAAAACTAAGATTTACTATAATAAACAAAAAATATAAAAAGATGAAGATTATTATTTGGTTGTAAAAAAACATAGAAACCAAAATTGAAGAAAGAAAAATAATAATAGATATATTATTTTCAGATGATTTTGGATTTTGATAAATAATTTTTTTGTTTGAAACAAGATATATTAAAGGAGGAAAAAGTGAATAAGGATTATTGTCAAACTTTTGAGGATAATGATTGTTTAAAAAGAGTTAATAATGACAAAGATAGAGAAACATTAAGTGAAAAAATTAAATAAATATTTTTCGGAAAAAATAGTTAGAAAAGATTTGACAAAAATAAGGGAAGGGGCAAATGTTCCTATATATGTGCTTGAATATTTATTGGGAATGTATTGTTCTTCAGAAAATGAAGAAGATATAGAAGAAGGCATGAAAAACAGTAAAAAATCTTGGCACAAAATTATGTAAGACCTGATGAAGCTGAAAGAATAAAAATCAAAATTAAGAGAAAATGGATCTTATACAATAATTGACAAGGTTACTGTAAAGTTAAATTTTAAGGAGAATAGACATGAAGCTGAATTTTCTAATTTATCGTTAAAAGGTGTTCCGATATCAGATGTTTATCCTTCTAAATACGAGAGATTATTAGGAGGAGGTATTTGGTGTATTATTCAGTTGGAATATTATTATGATGAAGATGATAAAAAAAGGGAATCCTGTAATTATAAAAAATTAACACCTGTACAAATGCCGAAATTGATTTTGAAGAGTTTAAAAAAATTTAAGAGAAAAAAATTTACAGATGAAGAGTGGATAGATATTGTTTTAAGAAGTACAGGAATGGAATCTAGTAAATTTGATGAAAGAGTTAAATGGCTTCATTTGTCAAGATTAATACCATTGTTAGAAAATAATTATAATTTTTGTGAGCTAGGGCCTCGTGGAACTGGGAAATCACATATTTATAAAGAAATAAGCCCGAACAGTATACTTGTATCAGGAGGTCAAACAAGTGTAGCTAATCTTTTTTATAATATGGGAAGAGGAACAATGGGACTTGTAGGACTTTGGGACTGTGTAGCCTTTGATGAGGTGGCAGGAATGAAGTTTAAGGATCAAGATGGAGTCCAAATTATGAAAGATTATATGGCATCAGGTTCGTTTGCACGAGGGAAAGAACAAAAAAATGCAAGTGCTGGAATGGTTTTTATAGGAAATATTAATCAGAGTGTAGATGTTGTTTTAAAAACTTCTAATTTATTTGAACCATTTCCTCATGTAATGGGAAGAGATACGGCATTTTTAGATAGAATGCACTGTTATTTACCTGGTTGGGAAATTCCTAAATATAGACCCGAGTTTTTTTACTGATGACTATGGCTTTATAACAGATTATTATGCGGAAATTATGAGAGAATTACGTAAAAATTTCTTATGCAGATGCGTATGATAAGTATTTTAAATTAGGAAAATCAATTAAATCAAAGAGATGTGATTGCAGTCAAAAAAACTGTTTCGGAATGGTAAAAATAATTTATCCACATGGAAAAATTTACAAAAAGAAAAAAATTGAAAAAGATATTAAGATTTTCACTAGAAATGAGAAGAAGAGTTAAAGAGCAACTAAAAATAGGTGGGATGGAATTTTATGATGTAAATTTTTCGTATATCGATAATGAAAAATTTAATGAAGAATATGTTCCTGTTCCGAGCAAAGTAGTGGAAGTTTAATTCCGTAAGGTATTGGGAAACCAGGTCATTTGTATACGGTTTCAAGTATAAAAAAAGTGGAATGATTGGATTATTTAAAATTGAGACTCAGATGACAAAAGGAACAGGAAAAATTTGAAAAAGCAGGATTAGGAAATAATCGTGAAGCAAAGGAATCAGCTGAAATGGCATTTAAATACTTAAGAGCTAATGGGAAATTAATAAGTGAGAAATTAGCATAAAAAAATAATGATTATGTTGTAAATTATCAAGACTTAAAAGGCATTGGAATGACTTCAAATTTAACTTTGTCTACATACATCGCTATTTGTTCAGCTGCATTAAATAAAACCTATTATTTCAAGTGCGGTAATTTTAGGAGATTTGAGTATCGGTGGAACAATAATAAAAAGTAAGTGAACTAGCAAATGTGTTACAAGTATGTTTTAGATTCAGGGGCAAAAAATATTGTTGCCAATGACTTCGGCTACTGATTTGGCGACAGTACCACCAGATTTAATAGGTGCATTTAACTTGATTTTTTTATTCTACAGCTGAAGATGCTGTATTTAAAAGCTTTAGGAGTAGAATAAAATTAGATATCAAAAATAAAAAAATTAAAGAAAAATAAAAAATTTTTAAATAAAAAAATTGACTAATTATGTTATATGTGTTAATATTTATTAGACATTAAACTAAAACAATGATTAATATAATGGAGGAATGTAAAATGGGATTATTTGATTTTTAAAAAGGCGGAAATAAAAAAAGAAGAAGGAAAAAGCTCAAGAATTTAATGGGAAAAATTTTTAGCACCAATTTCGGTAAATTATTACCATTATCTGAAGTACCTGATGATGTATTTGCTCAAAAAAATGATTGGAGACGGTGTTGCTATCGAACCAAACGCATCAGGAACTATGTTAGCACCTGCTTCTGGAAGATTAGAAAAAGTTTTCGAAACAAATCACGCTTTCAGTATTGTAACACCTGAAGGAATTGAAATTTTTGTTCACTTTGGAATGGACACAGTACAATTAGAAGGAAAAAGGTTTTGAAAGATTAGCAGAAGAAGGAACAGTAGTTAAAGCTGGAGATCCATTAATCAAATACGATTATGATTTCTTAAAAGTTAACGCTAAATCAATAATTACACCAGTAATTATTTCTAACTTCGAAGAATATTCTGACTTAAATGGAGTAGAAGAAGGAACAGCTGTAGCTGGAGAAACTGTTGTATTAAATATCAAAAAAATAAGTTTTGTTTAGTTTAAAAATTGAAAGGAACTAGTTTAAAAAGAAATTTTTTTAGATTAGTTTCTTTTTGAGTAGGATAAGAAAGTGTAAAAAATATGAGACTTTTTGAGCAGGATAAGAAAGCACAAAAAAATTTGAGAAAAATGCAAAATTTTTGTATAAAGAGAGTGTAAAAATTTTTTGTGTAACTAAAATTAAACTATTTAAAAATTATGTAAATTTAAGAGTTGAATAAAAATAGTTATAGTTTTTGAGTCTAATTTTTAAAAGCAGTTTTACTATAGTTTACACAAATTCGGACACTCTCAGTTATTTATACAAAAAAAGTTTACATTTCTTCTTCAGGATAAGTCATTCCCCATTCTTTACGCAATTTTGTCATAATATCCATGACATCCACGGTATAATCAAGTTTCATTTTATTAATTCCAGTTCTTACAGATTCTTCCATATTTTGAAGTTCATATTGAAGTGCATTTGCTGTTATTCCTGATAGAATTTCTTGAACTTCACCTGTTTCAGTATAAACGATTTTAGCTTTGTCAGCTCTTGGATATTCTGTGATTTCAATGTATGCTTTTTCACAAGCGATTACAACTCTTTTTGGCTTGTTTTTGAATGAAGTGTAAGAGCGATTGTTGACATTTGTTGTTCTTTATTCATCATAATTATACCTACTTGTTCGTCCACTCCTGTTGGTGCATATTTCACTTGAGAAAGTACGTTATTAGGTTTTGAAGTCATGAATAATCTTGTAATTGAAATTGCATAAACACCTATATCAAGCAATGCTCCTCCTGCAAGATTTCTATTGAAAAATCTGTTTGTCATATCATATTCCTTGTAACTTCCAAAATTAACTTGTATCATTTTCACATCGCCAAGTTTTCCAGAATTTACAATTTCCAAAAGTTCAGCGTAAAGTGGCATATTAAAAATTGTCATTGCTTCACCTAAGATAAGATTTTTTTCTTTTGCCAATTTTACAGCTTCTTCTAATTCTTCATTATTTAATGTAATTGATTTTTCACATAACACATGTTTTCCGTTTTTCAATGCTTCAATCATAAACTTTATGTGTGTATTATGAGGCGTAGTAATGTAGATAATATCAGTTTCATCGTCATAAAACATATCTTCTATTTTATCATAAACTTTTTCAACCCCATATTTTTTCGCAAAATCTAAAGCTTTTTCATGAGTTCTGTTAGCAACTGCATAAAGCTTTTTACCCATTTTTTCAAGAGCTTGTGCCATTTCATTAGCAATTATTCCTGTTCCCAAAACTGCCCATTTTAAATCTTTTTTTCATAGTTAATTCTCCTTCTTGAAAAATATACTTCAAATAATCTTTATTTGTATTTTACCTTATTATTTTACAAAAATTCAACTATGGATTCTTACTCAAAAATCTAAATTTATATAATTTTAGTAGTTTGATTTTAAATAGGTTTGAGTATAAATGTAAAAAAAGAAGTACCATTTCTGATACTTCCTTTTCTGTTTTTTTAGAAAATTAATTTTTAAGAATTAATTTCAAAAGACTAATCTAAAAATTATTTTCTTTTTTATTTTTTTCCACTTTATAAATTAAATCTTTACCATCACTATCAACTTTAACAACACTATTTTCAGGAACTTCTCCACCTAAAATCATTTTAGATAAATTAGTTTCAATATCCTTTTGCACAAATCGTTTCAATGGTCTTGCACCGTAAGCTGGGTCGTATGCTTCGTCTACGATGTAATCCAACGCTTTATCAGTAAATTCAACTTTGATGTATTGTTCTTTCAATCTTTCGTTAATACCTTCAAGGATAAGATTAACAATGTTTTTAACACTTTCTTTTCCTAATGCTTTAAACACAATGATATCGTCAATTCTGTTTAAGAATTCGGTTTAAATCTATGTTTCATTTCATCTAAAACAGCTTCTTTTGTAGGTTCGCTTACCATTGGGTCATTCAAGATGATTTCACTACCGATGTTTGATGTCATAATTACAATTGTGTTTTTGAAGTCAACGATTTTACCTTTACCGTCAGTAAGTCTACCGTCGTCTAATAATTGTAACAATACATTGAATACATCAGGATGTGCTTTTTCAATTTCATCAAATAGGATTACAGAATAAGGTTTTCTTCTAACAGCTTCTGTCAATTGTCCACCTTCTTCGTATCCAACATATCCTGGAGGCGCTCCTATTAATCTAGTGACGCTGAATTTATCCATATATTCCGACATATCAATTCTTACAATATTGTCTTCATCATCAAACAAGTTAAATGCTAATGTCTTAGTCAAATAAGTTTTACCAACACCAGTAGGTCCTAAGAATATGAACGAACCGATTGGTCTGTTTGGATCTTTTAATCCAGCACGAGAACGAATAATTGTATCGCTAATAGTTTTAATTGCATCATCTTGTCCAATTACTCTTTTCATCATATGTTCAGCCAAGTGTAAGATTTTTTCTCTTTCCCCTTGCAACAATTTCGCAACTGGAATTCCTGTCCATTTTCCAACAACTTCAGCAATTTCTTCACTGTCAATTTCTTGTTTCAATAATTTATTTGCAACAGAAGAATTATCTTTTGCTTTTTCTTCTTCAGCTTCTTTTTGTTTTTCTAATTCTGGCAATTTACCATATTGAAGTTCAGCCAATTTATTATAGTCATTTTTTCTTTGAGCTTCTTCAATTTGCAATTTAATTTTTTCGATTTCTTCATTAATTTTAGCAACTTTTCCAGCTTCTTGTTTTTCTCTTTCCCATTGTGATTTCAATTCTTTTTCTTCATCCTTCAAATCAGCAATTTCCTTTTCAAGAGTAGTCAATCTTTCTTTAGAAGCCTTGTCAGTTTCTTTACTCAACGCAACTTTTTCAATTTCCAATTGCATCAATCTTCTTGTAATTTCATCCAATTCAACTGGCATCGAATTAATTTCAGTTTTTACCTTCGCAGCAGCTTCGTCAATTAAGTCAATCGCTTTATCTGGCAAAAATCTGTCATTAATATATCTGTCACTCATTGTTGCAGCAGTAACTATCGCATTGTCAGTTATTCTAATTCCATGGAAGATTTCAAATTTTTCCTTCAATCCACGAAGAATTGAAATTGTATCTTCAATTGTTGGCTCATTAACCATTACTGGTTGGAATCTTCTTTCAAGAGCCGCATCTTTTTCAATATATTTTCTATATTCATCAATTGTTGTTGCACCAATTACTTTTACTTCACCACGAGCAAGCATTGGCTTTAAAAGGTTTCCAGCATCCATTGAACCTTCAGTTTTTCCAGCTCCAACGATGTTATGAACTTCATCAATGAATAAAATTATTCTACCTTCACTATTTTCAATTTCTTCAAGAACCGCTTTTAATCTTTCTTCAAATTCCCCACGATATTTAGCACCAGCTACCAACGCTCCTAAATCTAATGAAAAGATTGTTTTATCCTTCAAGTTTTCAGGTACATCTCCTTTCAAGATTCTCTGAGCAATTCCTTCGGCGATAGCAGTTTTACCAACACCAGGTTCCCCAATTAAAATCGGATTATTTTTATTTCTTCTTGATAAAATTTGGATTGCACGACGAATTTCCTGGTCACGACCAATTATTGGGTCCAATTTACCTTTTCTCGCCAACTCAACCAAATCCTTACCAAACTTATCTAATGCTTCGTAAGTACTTTCAGGGTTGTCTGTCATAATTTTTCTTCCTCCTCTAACCTCATTTAAAACATTTTCAAATTGTTTTTTATTAACGCCATTTTCCTTCAAGAAAGAGTTGTTATCAAATGCCGCAAGAAATAAGTGCTCTGTACTAATGTAGCTGTCACCCATCTTTTTAGCATAATCTTCAGCACCGACAATTATTCTATTAACTTCAGCATTCGGTCTTACTTCACCAACTCCACCTTCAATTTTCGGCATACTATTCAATTTTGCCTCAAGCTTTTTAGTCAATTCAGCAGGATTAATTCCCATCTTTTTGTAGAATGTTAGGAATAAGTCCATCCATTTGATTAATCAAAGCAAGAAGTAAATGCTCCGTTTTTATCTCGGAATGTTTATATCTAATCGCAAAGTTATGAGCTTCTGAGATGGCACTCATACTTTTTGCGTAAAGTTTTTGTTCCATATATATCACCTTTTTATTACTAAATTTATCTTACTTTTTATTAGCACTCTATACCTTTGGTTGCTAACAAATATGTTATATCATATTATTAAAAATGTCAACACTTTTTATTTATTAAAAGTGATAAGGATACGATAAAAT
>BNJV01000924.1_pt1 | contig 24263 bp, 31 predicted proteins | sample 8540591 | NCBI WGS metagenome assembly BNJV01 (sample SAMD00202457, study PRJDB9452) | human saliva metagenome | host: Homo sapiens | reverse complement strand
CGTTACGTATTAAGCCTCACAACGATCAAGGTCGCTTTCTGTTGACCGTCAACGATATCACCATCCGGTTTACGGAAAGCGCAGGTCTTGTGAACTTCTCGGCGACGACGTGGAGGCTATTCCCAGCGTCTTATCTCGAGGCCGGAAGTGGTAGTGCGCGCTGGGCTTCAACGCCTCGGGCTTTCTCTCGCGAGGACCGTGCGTGGAGGTGCGTGTCACCCGAGCGGAGTTCGCTGGTCGTTATCGAAGCCCTCCAACCGGACCCGAGCCGTCCCGCGTTTGGGATCCCGCGCAGATTTCGGTTTCGCGCCCGCGTTCATGTCTCCTATGTCCGGGTCAAAGGAAGGCAGTTGACTCTCGGTACTACAGCGTTCAGGTCCAGGCTGACACGACCCCTGAATTGCGTGCCGCCTATAAAGTTGAGCTCTTTTCGAAAGCGAATATGCTTTTTCCCCTGGTGTGTACCCTTACGTCGAAGGCACCAACGGAAAGAAGGTGGGTGATATTCGGCAGCTGAGATGGAAGCCTCGCATAAGGTGCAGCCATAGCCGAAATTTAGTGTTCGCACAAGCTCCTGGGCATCCGCGACCGCCCAGAGGACTACGCGAAAGATCGTGAACTATCCTCTTCATTCGGAGATGGATCTGAAGCTGGAAAGATGTGAGCTGCGGCAGCCCACGTTGAACAGACTCCGGCGCCAACGAGCGAACTCGTTGCTTCCTTCTCCATCAGCCGACTCGCTTCCTCCCGCACGAATATTCCTGACTACCATGTAACGATCACGCGCTGATGCAAAAGGCGAGAATCCGGTCAGAACTTGCGCGGACGACACCTGGACCTGCGTCTTCGTGAGGATTCTAGCCGTCACGAACTACCTGCTCGTGCTAAGGAAGGATGATTCCGACAGGAGAAGGCCTCAGATCATGCAGTGCTGATCGATTCAGTGACGTGGAAGGTTGGCGCGTCGCATCGCTTACCCGTCACGCAGAGCCTCATCCGATCACAGTTGTGCGTTCTGGGACGCACGCGGAATCCGGCTGCAGTGCTTCCCGCGAACTCAAAACTCTGACACGTTGACTGGCCTGGGGTCAGCACGGAAGGTGGTCGACCATTCTCACAAGGGAATCGGTGTGAGCTGAGCTCGCTAGATTCTCCGAGAGGACTCAAGAGTTGCCTTCTTCCAGGCGTGGCACTTTTGCTGTCTCGAGCGAACATCATGGTCGACTCGGCGACGTGCGTCGCGCGCATTCACACTGACCGCCGACTCCTATATGCACTGCAAACTGGTGTTCTCGACGCCCCGTCACTCTCGACTGCAGATTCCGTGCGCTACCGATGGAGACAGCAGAGCGCTGCGCCTGATGACCTGGAACGTTTCCCGTTCAGTGTAGGCCGCGGTCCCGCGCGCCCACCCTTCAGCGAACAACCCTCTCGGGCAGCCGACTCATGCGCGTCCTCGGCGGGACGCTCGCTTTCGGCTAGCACCGCCGGCACTTCAACGCCGGATCGACAGTTGCTCCGGCACCGCCTCGACAGAATCCTGCGCCTGCGGCGAGCATCGTGCTGAGTCCGCGTCTCGGAGCGCCCAGCGGCTCAGCCGCCAACGCTTCAGGCGACTACGACACCGAGTGCAATACTCGCACGGGTTCTGGTGGGTGAACGCTTGCTCGGCTCGCGCTCCCCAACTCTTCGGGTTCCCGACGCGTTCTGGAGTGAGCGGTGGCGGTGCTGTCCCGTGGCGCCTCAGCAGAGCCAGCGAGCACTCCGCCCGACGGTCAGCATGAAACTCCGGCTGCTGGACTCAGGTGATTCTGCAGCTCAAGCAGCTCAGCTGAGCAACGTCGCGAGGGCCGAACGAGATCAACCGTATCGCAAGTCATCGCCGGTGATCTCGCAGCACCTGGCGCGTGTGCTGGGTGTGGCGCTGCCCTGCACTGATCTCGTGAAGAACGCTGGTAACGGCGAGTGCTGATTTCTGGACGCCTCTCAGCACGGGGCGCTTCGAGTCTATTGCGCGACCGACTCCATGACTCGAACTCGTCGAGCACAAGGCCATGTAGGGAAGAGGGTCGATTCCGGTCTCAGTATCAGTCCATCAACTACCGCTCGCGATCAACGTTTCCGAAGCGTTTCAGGATCAGGGGCTTGGCGATGTAGTAACCAAACCACTGGCCCTGGTTCAGTGCGCGTGGTGGTCGCTTTGATCGGCTAACGTCCCGTGACCTCAGCTTTGTGCAGCAGTCGAACTAAACGACCTTTGGATCGGCGGTGAGCTCAACAGGGAAATCGATCTACCCGACTTTCCGGCGAGACGTGCGACCAGCGTGACCCAGCCTGTCCCATCCGCCTCGATTTCGTCGACAACGCTCCGCGCATCGGAGGCAAGGCGTCTTCTGCCGTCTCCGACGGGATGACCGTCGAATTCACTCAAGGTCCGTTCGCGCCTAGGGACGAACTTCGGCCTCGTTCCGTGGGACAAAATGGTCAGCGTCGTGATTCCTCCTCGTGAACGCGGTGCAGGGAATAGGATCACGCATCGTAGTGGAATCCGCGTGAGAGAGTCAATGAGTAGTCGCCCGTATCCAAAATCAGCAATGAGATCTGGTGGACGATGGACACGCCCATCTGCCGAAGCCGAGCGCGCGGTAACAGCCTTTCGCCGTGAAATGTGGCGGTTCCCACATTACGGTCCAAAACCTCGGGTGCAATACCGGGGCCGTTACTCGCAGATCTGGACCTCGACCCGATCTCCATCCATTGCCGCGATGGTAATTCGCGCCTGCGTCGTGACCGCGCGCGGAAGAATTCGCAAGGCCGGGCTGCAGCTTCTGCGTGGCGTTTCGAGGTCGCGACCTCGCTGTCCCTCGATTGCTTCAGCCGCGTTCACAATGAGATTGGTCCAGACCCTCGCTGCAATTTACGGAATTTGAGCCAGGACCAGGCTCAACGATCCTCGCAGTATTCGCAGCATCGATCATCGATCGCATGGTGAACCCGCGCGAGCTACTCGCAGCACGTCATCGATTCCCGCGCCGGTACATCGACCTCCGATACGTTCGGCATCGGGCGCGCATGCCCTTCAGGACTGGTGCGTGAGTGCGATGACATAGCTCACCCGATGCTAAAACCGATCGTGAGGAGCTTCCTAATCGAGCTCTGCCTGGAAGCGCGACGGCTGCTCGGACCGTCCGCGAGACTTCTGCTCGCCTACTCGCGGTCGTTCGGTCCCGCGCGGATCAGCTGCCAGATCAACGCTGCGATCGTGACGATCGGTAAGAATTTTTCGCGTCCTCGCGGCGGCGGTCGCGACGGGCGGTCCATCTGGGCAGGATTGCGACGCCGCAGAAGACATGCCTCTGGTCTCGGGTGAGCGACAACGTCTCTCGAGTGTCTTCGCGAAGAGTGCGGCCGCCCGTGTAAAAGGGCAGTGACCGATTATTGAGCTGCTGTGGACGATCGGCGCTGGGCTCCGCTTCGAGAGCACGGCGAAAACGAGCACCTGCCGACAAGCTTTGCGCGCGCGCGGCGGTCCCACGCTGTGCTGCCAGTTCTTCTTTCTGGCGCCCAAGTCTTCAGCCAGCATCACGCGTTTTCGACATGAAGCGTCCTCGGCTCAGCCGCGAGACGTCGCGTCATGCGACGCGTGCTAACGCAGCGGGCAAAACCGCCGAAATTGATGGATCTTCCGTGAGAGGGCGATCTGAAGCCGTGCTCGGTGGTTAGACGCACCACGGTTAACTTCGCTTGTCGTCGTGCCTGCGAGGCAGGCGCTCTCGCCTCGCGCAGTGAACATGGACCAATGTGAGCGGCCCGAGGTCGCAGAGGTGGGCAAGGACCACTCTGGCGTGAGTCGCGGTGGGGGCAGGCGAAACCGTCCCCTCGGGCGACCAGCTGAACTGCTGGGCTCTGTGGCCCTGCGTGCAAGCAGGTGAGGTTCCTCATGAAGAATGATCCGAGGCCGAGGCAGAACCTCTCGACATTTCCTTCAAGCACTGCAGGACGACCTGCAGGTCTCGCCGTACAGTCTAGGCCTTCGAGGATTGGTCCCTCGAGACCGCGACCGAAGCGCCCTGGACTGAGAGCGCGAGCGCTCTCCTCACGTAGTACCCATCATTCCTCGAGGTGACGGCGCATGGTTGGTTGAATACCTGGCCGGGACAGTGAGGGGACTACTGTATCCAGGGGAGGCGCACGACCGAGGCTGACGCCCGATTCCGTGCCATACTGCGAGTGTCGTCGGTGGCGTACCTCTGAATCCTCAACAGCATCCATCAGCGATGCATGGCGAGAGAGGACGACGCAGCAGATCCAATCAGAGCATCTGTTGGGACCCTCAGCGGTGTGCGACTCTCCAAGCACCACATGGTCATCGTCGGTCTCTCGAGAATCACGCCCAGATCGTTGAGATCCTGGATTGCGATCAGCAGCAGAGGTTTGGGAAAGACCGCGTGTGAGATCGCGTGAGAGCAGCGGTACTTGGCGAGAATTATCTCCAACCACGAGGACATGAATCTGATAGCCCGTCTTCACCACTGCGGACATCGGATTTCGTTCCGACAACCTGAGCATCTCCTTGCGCGAGCCTTGCGTGCGCACCCATGCCTCGCGGGTGATGACTCGCGCGGAAGGAGGCCTCGCTGAGGAAGGACACCTGTTGTCGCCCCAACCGCACAGGTCAAAGGCGCGGCGAGGAGAGAAGAATGATGCTCGATCTGCGACGACGACGACCGACAATGGCCATTTTCGCTGTCGGGGTGGCGTTCCCGTGTCAGTGAGGCGACGCATCTCGGAGGGTCGAAAATCGGTAGGCTATGCCCAGCGAAACATGCGTAGCCAAGCGCACTACCCGCAGCGCCGTCGATACCGTCGCGTGCAGGCCCTACACCGTGGGGACCAGGAGTACTCGCCGGAGGCCGAGTGCGAGACCCAGCGCTTTGAGGTGAGCCCATCCGACCAGAGACCGAACCAGAATGAGCAGTGCGCCGAAAGGGATCGAGAGACCCACTGCGCAGATTGGAACCGAGGCATCCATTTTGTCCAAGCCGGCCTGCGCTGACGCCGGAGACCCGAGCGCGATGCTCTCCGGCAACGAGCCACGGGACAGGCCAATCCACGTGCGCAGGTCATCGTGCTTCATCGCTCGGCTCGCGAGCAGAATGACGACGGGAAGGAAACCAAACGATCTGGAGGAGATGTCGCGTTGCGTGTATTCTGGTCATCCAATCAAAGCGATCGTCAGGCCTGCGACCGCGTAGTATGATGCTGGCGTTTCTGACTTCTCGAGATCGCGCAGGTGACATCAATGTCAAACGTTGCATTTTGAAGCGAATGTAGCGCACGCGGTGAATGCCCGCGGCACGGTGCCAGAACCAGCTGCATGCAGGCGACAGCGCTGCGCAACGCATCCGTGGAAGAGTGACTAATCACCCGCGTTCAAACTTGAGCAGGGCGCGCGGCAATTAGCGCGCCAACAGGCGTTCCCCATGCCGTCAACATGCTCGCAGCAACCGGGACCGATAAGGCGATGCCCAGACTCGCGCACCTTCGGGATACCAGCGATGACCGCGTCAAGGACGTGCGAACATGGTCGCTGTCGTTGCGGTAAGTTTGACATGAACATGCTCGCGATTGGTGGTGATGAGCATGACGCCCGCTGACCGTCGAGGCGCGGCGCAATGGTGATGAGCTTTCAGCAGCACTGCGCGACGCGCGGTGCAATCGCCTAGCCGCTACGCAGCCCGTCGGCAGACCATAGAACTCGCCCAAGAAGAGAATGATGACTGGGTGTGGCCAGACTAAACGAACTGTGTAGGCGGGGGCTTTGTCTCGCTGCTCGAAAGGGCGTGGCTGAGATGACGCAGGGACCTCCAGGAACACCAGGACGCTGGTGCTACCCAGCGGGACGGCTCGGTGACCCACGAGAGGGTGCCGCAAGAAGAGCAAACATTCGGGTTCTTGAGGCATCGAGGCCGAGTGACAGCTGGATGAGCAAAACAGGTGATGATCGATATCGGTGCGCCCACAGCTCCAAACACCTGAAGGCTCAGGCGTTGCTTGGTTGCAGAAAAGTCGGCCGGTCGGGTCGATATGTTTCGCCGCGCGAGCGCAGTATAGAACAGATGCAGTACTGCGATTGCCGCGTACCATGGGCAGAACCTCTGGTCTTCACGGAATGAGTACGATATATAGTCACATCACGTGATGATGACCATTTCTGGTGATCAATCAGCAAGTGATGGCACGCAGTGGTGAGCCCGGCTTTGCCTGCGAAATCCCGAGTTGAAGGGTCGGGGAGAAGGGAAAACAACTCCGATCGTGCCCGCACCTTCACAGCTCGTGAAGCGCACTGGTGTCGACCAAAGAAGAGTTCGCCAGGAGCGACCGCCGGACGTCCCCATCGGGCGCGCCTGAAAGATGTCCGAGGCCGTCGCCTGAGTGGACGGAGAGTGCGGCATCAGATCCAGCCTCGCCCTCCCCGCTGCGTGAATCATCGCGGCAGCAAGCGCGCCGTCTGTCGGTGCGATCACCACTCGTAGTCACCGATTGCGAGGTCATTTTCTCGAGAAGATCAATGAGGACGATCGCAAACAGTCGCACCTGTAGCGCTCAAGGAAATCTCATTGAGGCGTAAGTGTCTTCAGCGTCCAGTAGTGGTGCGGTGAGTGCGAAGGGCAAGGAGCTGAGGATGCGAGTGATCGATTGTCCCCATTCAGTTGGATGCGGGCTGGACGTAACGGATCAGGTCACCAATTCCGTTGTAGACACGGAAGCGACGGTAGGAGTTCACGTCTCTGGTAGTAAGTGTTGAACCCGAGAGCACCAAGAAGGTCCTCTGCTCTGCTCTCGACACCTGCGCGACATCCGTATCCGCGCGGTCGCAACCATTGCAGCTTGTTCGGAGAGAGCACCGATCTGTTGAGCTGGCGCGAATCATGACGGGGTTTGGCTTCCCGACGAAATAGGGAGCCTTTTGCCACTGCTGCTTGGATCATCGCTGCGATAGACCCTGCTGCAGGTAGGTTCCTTCATCGAAGGGCCCGAAACATCCGGGTTGGTTGCAATAAACTTTGCGCCGCGTTCGATCAGGCGGGATCGCAGTGGTGAGGCGTAAAAGTCATAGAAGCGAGTCTCTCCAAGAACGACGTATTCGGGGTCCTGGTCGGTCATCACGTAGCCCGCGGTGTGGAGGGCCGTCGTCAGTCCCGCCTCGCCAATGACATACGCCGTGGAGTTGGGGGACTGCTGGGAGAGGAAGGCGGCAGTCGCATTGGCAGAGGTCCAAATGTGTTCTTCGGGGACCTTCAGGCCAGAGTTCGCAAGCCGAGCAGAAAGGTCACGGTTGGTGAAGATCGAATTGTTCGTGAGAACCAGGAAAGGGATCCCATTTTCTTCCAACGCAGAGATGAAGTCCTGAGCACCAGGAAGAGCGCGATTCTCTTTTACAAGAACGCCGTCCATATCTGACAGCCATGCGCTAATTGGGGGCATATCCGACAGTGCAGTGGAAAGTGAATTGCTCATGCATCTAATGTATCTGTTTGCGGGTTCATCTCGGTAGGAAGAAGGCGATGATGGACGCAAACTCTCAGCCAGAAGTGGGCGTTGGCCCCTGGGCCCGGCGGGCCCTGAAGAGTGGCCGAGCGATGATGTCTATGATCCCCAGCTCCTGCCGATGGTGATCGACGCAATGTGAGGATCGCTACCGCTACTGGAAAATGGAGGCGATCATCGCCGATATAGCCGCTCACGCATCCCTTTGAGATTGCCATAGAGATTTGGGACACGACTTCAATATCGGCTCAATCGTCCGTAGCGCGAACGCTCTGGGAGTTAGCCGCGTACATATTGTTGGAAGGCGACGGTGGAATCGGCGTGGCGCAATGGTCACGGATCGATACCTGGACGTTGTCCACCGCAGTGATGTCCACGGAATTCGCTGATTCGGTGCGTCAGCGGGGACCGTCACCGGTTGGCATCGATAATGTGCCGGGCTCACTTCCACTGGAAGGCCACCAGCCTCTGCTCGGGCATGCCTGGTATTCGGGAAGAACCAGCGGGTTGAGTAGAAATGCGCACTCAGTGCGGTGAGATCCTCCACATCACGCAGCGTGGTTCGACTCGCTCAATGAACGTGGGGCCACGCCGCGGCAATCGCCATGTGGGCGTGGGTGATCTCAGCACTCTTAAACGCGAGCCAGGGGCCTCGGCGGGAAAATCTTGTACGCGGTCGGTAAAGATACCGCTGACGCCCCATTTTGCGGCCGTGCGCGCATCCTCAAGGGAATTGACGGTCCAGGCATTCACTTCGAAGCCAGCGCTCAGCATCTCGTTCACCTCGACCTCGGTCAGCCTTCCCATGCGGGATGGATGGCGCGGCACCCAAGATCGAGCAGCCTGACGCCAAGAACCACCAGTGACTTCATCGCGACGGCACAGCCACGCCAGTGGAAGCTCGGGCATCGCCTGACGGACGGCAGCTGAGAAGCTCGTGGTCGAACGGAAGAAATCAGCAGCCCACTCTTATTTTTGAAGGACTGTAGTGCAACCTCAAGGTTTTTCAACCAATGTATCGCGGCGTTTCCGCGGCTCGAGGTTTTCAGTTCAATATTGAAGGATGTCTGCGTCGCATCTCGCAAAAGACACCACATCGGCCAGCTCAGGAATGCGTTCAAAACGATAGGTCGGAGAAAAACCATGCGCCCGCATCAAGTCGGCGCAGTTCCCTCGCAGCCCCAGGAATCCCAAGATCCGGAAGAATTCGTTGTGCGGTCGACCGTGTCGTCGTGGATCACCAACAGCGTCCCATCAGCCATGACGCCCACATCGCATTCGCACCAGCGTGCACCAATTCCGAGGCTTCGCGAAGGCTGCGATCGTGGTCTCCGGTGCAAGGCTCGATGCACCGCGATGGGCAATAATCTTTGGAATTCGCTCATTGTGTATCCTTCATTTCTTCACAACACGTGCCGGTAGTCATCTCAGTCGGGTCTAGAAGTAATCGTCGACGGGAATTAATCCAATCCCCGGGACAAATTGCATCTTTGGGCGACCGGGATTCTCTTCGGTTTCATCAGCTTTCCCGTGCATGCCGTCAATTCCCGCGCGCCTCTTCTTGGCGGCTGAAACCCTCTTCCGGTGAGCGTTTCCCATCTCCGAGGCCGCTCCTTCGTCAGGTTGAGCCATCGGTGCCGGATCCAGCAGCATTGCTTCGTCACGCTTGGTCGGAAGAATGCTCTTCACGTAGGGACCTCGATTGCTTCATCTTGGGGGATATCGCGCCGGGCTTCTTCGGCCAAACATCAGCGGTGCCTCAAGCGAATTCGTGGAAAAATCTGTGCGTTCAGCTTTGCAGCAAATTCTGCGGAACAGCGCTGATAACGGGTTCGAGACTTCGTTCATCCATTCGTGCGCAACGATTTCCAGGGGGATCTTGTTCTTCCCAGTCATCGCACGGTAGGTCTCGATGTCGTTGAGCATTCGCTGTGCCTGATTTTTCGCCGACATCCATACCGGTCAAGCGCATGAGCTTTCGATGATGATGTCCTGCGTCGACGACCTTTGGAGTGATGATCATATGGGTGCCATCAAGATCCGAGGACATCTGAGTTCTCCGACCTCAAAGCCCAGGTCATTGAGTCGGCGGATGCGCTGAGCAACACGCCATCTTTGGTTGGTTTCGATGACTTCAGCGCCTGTGAGTTCATTCCAGAGCTCAGGGTAGCGTGAACGAGATGCGGTCGCCGACTTCGATCGGGTCTTCTTCTGGGGAAGAACGAACCGGCCTGCAGATCCATGAGGTTCGCCGATGATGTTGGTGCGTGCAAGATCGACGTCGTACAGGCGTTGCCCTTCGGTGAGTGAAGGGTGAATTTCACCGGTTTCTGCGTCGACGAGGTAGGCAGAAAATGATCCGGCATCGCGCCTGAACAAGGTGTTTGACAGTGAAACATCGCCCCAATAGAAGCCCAGAAGATGGAGGCGAACAAGAAGGACGGCCAAAGCATCAATTAAGCGTCCTGCGGGTGTCGGGGGACATATGCTGCGAGAAGACTGCACGGTAGGGAAGGGAGAACTGCAGGTGTTCAGTCACCAATACGGCTGCGAGCTCCTCGCCAAAGGCATCCTGTCGGCCGCTGACGACTGCTGTGGGGATCACCGAGGGAGCTCCCATTCGTGAGAGGTCGCGAAGGAGTTCGTACTCTTTGTACGCGACGCTTTCCCCGATCTCTTTGACTGCGATCACCCTGTCGGAAAGTTTGACGAAGCGAACGACGTGGCGTGAAATGCCACGGGGAAGTGCGGCAAGGATTTCCGTAGGCCAGTCTTCTAGGGGAAGATCCCAAGGCAAATCCAGCAGTGCAGGGTCAACCGTTGCCGCCGTAATCTCAAGCGTTGAGGAATGGGCATGGCTCTATTGTCTCATTCATTGCCGATAGGGCACGGGGCCCGCAACCGTGTTGCGGGCCCCCGTATGAGCTCGTATTAGTGATCAGAAACCTTGATCACTCGGGCAGACGATCGCCGGTGGATGCGAGAAGTTGTGCTGCTGTCCAGCCTTGATGCGAGTGTGGATCACGCCGCCGGGCTTCGGAGCGGTACGCGCGAGGAACGCGGACGATGAGCTGTTCGCCCTTGCCTCGCTGCCGGAACCCAGACCGTGGCCGGTGCTGCACCTGCGAGGTGGCTGTAGATGTAGCATCCGAACCCAGTTCCTCAACGAACTCAACTTCGATCGGAATGGTGTTTTTCGGTCTCTGCCGACACAACCTCGAGGCCTTCGGGACGGAAGCCGATCGTGATCTTGCCTTCGTCTTCGGGAACCATGGCGTCCAAGGTTGCCTGAGAGGCGGAACCTCTGCGGTGCCGAGCTTTATGACATTGCCTTCAACCTTGAACTTGCCCAGGTTCGTGGCGGGGAGCCGATGAAGCCTGCGACGACATTCGTTGGCGGGGCGCTCGTACATTTCCTGCGGGTTCCGACCTGCTGGAGGAGACATGCCTGCGAGAACCGCAATGCGGTCACCCATCGTCAGAGCTTCGGTCTGGTCGTGGGTCACGTACACGAGTGGTGACGCCCAGCTCGCGCTGCAGCGAGGCGATCTGCGTACGAGTCTGGACACGGAGCTTGGCGTCCAAGCTGGACAGGGGCTCATCCATGAGGAAGACCTGAGGCTTACGCACGATTGCGTGGCCCATTGCCACACGCTGACGCTGACCACCGAGAGGCCTTGGGCTTACGATCCGAGTAGGGCTCCAGGTCGAGGATGCGTGCTGCTTCCTCAACGCGCTGAGCACTTTCAGCCTTTGGGGGTGCCTGCGATCTTCAGTGCGAAGCCCATGTTCTCGCGAACGGTCATGTGCGGGTACAGAGCGTAGTTCTGGAAGACCATTGCGATGTCGCGTGGTTCTTCGGCTGTACGTCGGTGACGTCCTTATCGCCAATGAAGATACGGCTGGGGTTCACGTCTTCAAGACCTGCGAGCATTCGCAGGGAGGTGGACTTGCCACAACCGGAAGGACCGACGAGAACCAGGAATTCGCCATCCTGGATCTCAAGATCGAGCTGATCGACTGCTGGCTTGTCAGACCCGGATCAGATGCGGGTCGCCTTATCGAAAGTTACAGTTGCTATTGAACCTCCACCGGCGCACGTTGCCGGACGATCCCTTTGTAGAGACCAGACGACAGCGTCTTCACTGCCGCCGCGCTTGCCCCACATCAGATGTGAAGTTCGCACTCGCTCACCATAGCACCGCTTGTCGAACAAATTCCAGCCCGATTTGTTGCCGACAGTGCACTTGAGGCCTGAAATTTGTCAACCATTCGCTAGGCTTGGGGTGATGCGTGAGCAAGAAATGATTGGTGGGTACCGCCTTCTCAAGCGCCTGGGCGCGGAGGCGCTGCCACCGTGTGGCTTGCCTGTGACGAGGCCGGAGAACGCGGTGCGTTAAAAATTCTTCACCCCGCCTTGGCTGCCGATGAGGGCTATCGTGAGCGCCTCTTACGTGAAGCTCGGACGGTTAACTCGATCCGCGGTGGAGGGGTTGCGCACATCTTAGATATTGAGATCGATGCCACCCAGCCCTTCGTCGTTAGTGAATACATCCCCGGCTCGACTCTGTCCGAACTGCTTGCCAGAGGGCACTGAACATCGGTGGTGTTGCCGCGATCGGCGGCGCTCTTCTCAAACCCTTGAAGATGTTCATGCGCGCCGGATTATTCATCGCGACGTCAAAGCCTCCAATGTCATTTGTTCACCCGCGACCCCGTACTCGATTGACTTCCGGATTGCGATGGGCCAGGACGAGGCCCGGCTGACCCAAACTGGCCTCGTTTCCGGAACCGCGGGCTATACCGCACCCGAATTGCTCAGGGAAGGGCGGGCCTCGGCGGCTACGGACTGGTGGGGCTGGACGGCAACTCTGCTGACTGCGCTCACCGGGCGTCCACCCTACGGAGAAGGCGCAACAGAAGGGATTTTGGACCGCGTCCTTAAAGGCGAACCTGATACGCGAGGACTTGATCCGCGAGTTGCCTCGCTCATGCGAATGGCTCTGCATCCCGACGCTCATGTGCGCCCAAGCCCGGATCAGGTAGTTCGAGAGCTTGCGCAGTGGGGCAGGTTCCGCCTCTGCGATATGGCGGTTTATGGCGGCTCTATGGCGTGGGAAGGTCTTAATTGGGCCCGTCTTCTTGCACCTGCAACCTCCTCGCAGGCTCCCACTCTAGTTGCTGGCCTGAGCAGAACAAAACGAAGGTGAAGAGCGCTTTGCCTCTGAGAGTGAGCGTACTTCGGTCCTTGAGCCCGCAGACGCGGATGCAACTCGCGTAATGGAGAGCGGTTTTGCTGAGGATCCCTCCTATGTTGACCCCGAGGCCACGCAGGTTTATCCCCAAACTGCTACTGACCCTCGAGGCTGGGAAAGTAGAGGCGGGGAGGGAACTTCTTATTTATCTCCCGTTGCGCCAACGGCCTCGTCAATGGGAACTAGCTATCTTCCCGCAGAGGATGGATACCGCCAGGCGGCAATACCTCCGAATGTCGAGGGCTCGTGACGGAACAACGTCATTACGAGTGGCAGCACCTGAAAACAGCGAATTTCATCGGACTTATTGCGCTGGCTGCGCTTGCTCTTGCACCTATATATATGGGGATCGGCGGGCTCATCTTTGTCGGCCTGGTCACTGCTATTTTCGCGGTGCTGGGCGGTGCATACAGATGGCGAGAAAACCGCCGGATCCGCAATCAAGAGGTTCGTTCCAGTGACAACTGGGCAGCTTTAGAACGCTTCCCTTCACTGGACTTGGAGCAATACTGTCGACAGCCATCGGTCTTTTCCCGGGGACAGCATTGGCTTGGGGGCAATGGGTTCTCTTCTCACGCGATTTCTACGCGGAGATAGGCTGGTCAATTCACTCGGGCTTTTTTGCAACCAGATTGCGTAATCCCGGAATTTCGTGGTTCCCTCTGGTCGTGACGGGGCAGACGCCCATTCACTCTGATGCTTGGCTAGCAATGAATCCATCCTGGGTTCTGCTGACGTGGGTGCTGACAACGATTTCCCTGTGGGGAATGTGGGTGATGCCAACAGGGCGTCCGCTTCGTACTGGCCTGAGTGTGGCGGTAAAGGTCTGTGCGCCGCGAGTATGGATGCAGGTCATTCTTGGGCTGATTGGTGTACTTGCTATCGGTGTTATTCTCGCGGGGAATTTCTGACTGAGGGGTCGTAGATCGTCCGCGGTGGAGGCTTGCATCAGCGACCTTGTGGAATGAAACGCGTAGCATCAGCGTTGGTATTGTGCGTCGGTGGGTAATGCTCGCTAGGCTTGGATGCACATCAACAGAAAGGCCCAGATAATGGCAAAGCCGTCTCGCTCGCAGGAAGTGCGTGAGAAAGCTCAGCAGCTGCGTGAGCAACAGGCGCGTGCGGATCGCCGAACCCGAAACATCATCATTGGACTGGTCGCACTGATTCTTGTTGTGATCATTGGTGCGATCGCTGCGGTGATCATTCAGTCGAACCACAAGAAGGCTCAGGATAGCCAAGCTGCGACCGCTGCCATCGGTTCCTACGGGGACGGCGGACCGATTGTGGTTTCTCACCTGGGTATTGGAAAGGTTGACGAATCCCTTCCGACGTTGACGGAATACTTTGATTACTCCTGCCACGTCTGCGCAGCCTATGACGTTGCCTTCGGTGAACTAGTCACTCGAGATGCTCTCGATGGCAAATTCAATATCAAGTATCAGCCGGTGAATACGGTGAAGGCGCCCTATCAGTACGCCGCAACCACCGCTTCGATCGCCGCGCAAAAGGTCGATGCTCAGACCTGGGGCAAGTTCCACAAATGCGCTTCTTGCTTACTTCAACGAGGCCTCACAACTCGGGTAACGGTTCCGTTGTTCAGGGACTTGTCGAAGTCAGCCAAGCAGGTCAAGACCATTGCATCGCAGGTTGGAATTCCCGAGGATGTTGTGAATTCATTCCCCGAGAATGGCGTTGATGAATACCTGACCAAGACCACTCAGGCGTGGGGAAATGCCACCTACGAGGGTCGCAGTCCCACTCCTTGGGTACTCCCGAGTTTGTTATCAATGACAAGACCGCTCTGGATTTCTCGAAGCTTGGTGTGACCAAGGTTGATGGTATCTACCCGGCACTTCAGCAGCAGCTTGCTGCCGCGGGAACGGCGTCCGCTTCAAAGTAAGGGCGATGTGATCCCTTAGGGTGATCGCGCTTTGGACCTTAAAGTGTTGGGGCGCGTGCGTGACAAGGTCACGTGCGCGCCCTTTCTTTGTATCTGTAGGGAAGGGCTGCTGGAGCGCTGCGTTTTTTTGTATTGATGCGCAGCTTGTTTCGAGTGCCTAAAGGTCGCGTGTGAGCCACATTGCGATTTTTTAATTCGTCTTTGTGGCCCCACTCATAGCACTACTGCATGGGTTGCCACCTTAGCTCAGTTGGTAGAGCACCCGCCTTGTAAGCGGACGGTCGTCGGTTCGAGTCCGACAGGTGGCTCCATTTTTATCCGGATCCCGAGTTCCGGTTTTTTCCCTAGGTTTTCCCGCTTTCGCAACATTTTGAATCTAATCGATTCAGGTAATCGGTGACAGTTAAAGTAATGAACCGCTAAACTTGCAACTGTCGGTCCAGTCGGCGCGAAGGCGCGCCTAGTTGACAGGAGAGAGATGGATGGGCTCATCTCATTTGGTCTAGGACTCTTAACGTTTGCTGCCGCTTTCTGCTTGGCTGCTCTAGCGCGAGCGATGCGAAATGACAAGTTGCCTCCGAATATGTGGGCGGGAATCAGGACGAAGGCGGCATTAGATTCGGAGTCCTCCTGGTATCAGGTTCAACGAGCAGGTTCAGTCCCACTCATTTGCTTAGCAGTTGCTTATGTAGATTCAGGTTTACTCTTCATTATTCAAGGAATCTATCATGAGACCATTTCTCCACTTATTCCGGTAGGTGTGTTTAGCGCGCAAAGTCTCGTCGGAATTATATGGATATACAAGGCGAGCCGTGACCTGATCCATCGCAAAGTCGGAGTAGAACCAGTGAGGTCTCCGAAAGAATTAAGGAAAAATGAATTCGGCCATCGTTGTGCCACCATGCGGGACGTTGCTGTGGAGCGTGCTCTAGCGAGCCTATGTGCGTGCGGCAGCCTCTCTAGGGCTGTGGAGTCTGCTGTATGCGTTGGAATCTTGCTTCCCAATACAGGGGTATTCTTGGAGGGAGGCGAAGAAGACATTCCACCGAGCCAGAAAGTGAGCCGCACATGCGAGTAGTCGTCGTCGGAGGAGTCGCGGGTGGCATGAGCGCGGCGGCGCGCCTGCGCAGGCGCGATGAGGGCGCCGAGATCATCGTGCTGGAGCGCAGCAAATACGTGTCCTTCGCGAACTGTGGGCTCCCGTACTACGTCGGCGGAGAAATCGAAGACCCCGCCAAGCTCCTCCTTCACACCCCGCAATCTCTCAAAGCTGCGCTGAACCCTCGACGTGCGCATCAACTCCGAGGTCACGGCGATCAACCCCGGCGCGCACAGCGTCCAGGTCACTGACACTGAGACCGGCGAGGCCTACGCGCTCACCTATGATCACCTGATCCTCTCCCCGGGCGGCCGCGCCAGCCGGCCCCAGATTGACGGCCTCGACTCCCCGCGCGTGTACACGCTGCGCACGGTCGACAATGCCCTCGCCCTGCGCGAGGCCTCGGGCACGCATGCCGTTGTCCTGGGTGCCGGGTTCATCGGCACCGAGGCCACCGAAGCCCTCGCACAGCGAGGCTTCGAACCCACCTTGTCGAGTGTGCCGAGCATGTCCTGCCACCCCTCGAAGTCGAGATGGCCACGCTGGTCACGCAGGAGCTGCGCGCTCTTGGCGTTCACGTTCACGCCGGCGTCGCCGCCCAGTCCATCACCCACGGCGACGACCACGACTCGGTGACGCTCTCCGACGGAACTGAGCTGACCGCCGACGTCATCGTCCTGTCAACTGGAGTCCGCCCCGACACCGCCTTCGCCGAGGCCGCGGGCATCGAGACCAAGCGCGGCTACATTCTGGTCGACGAGCGCGGGCGTACCAGCGTGGATGGCATCTACGCGGTCGGCGACGGCACGATGGGTCGCGACCATGACCGCCCCGTCGCCCTGGCCGGACCCGCGAACCGCGGGGGACGCCTCGTCGCCGACGCGATCGCCGACGCCGAACAAGGCGAGGGCCACCGCGCGCCCGATCCCGCGCCCCCAGGGCACAGCGATCGTCCGGATTGGGAGCCTCACCGCCGCTATGACCGGCGCTAACCGCCAGGCCCTCGATGCCTCGGGCGCGGAGTATTTCACGGTGCACACGCACGCTAACCAGCACGCGGGCTATTTTCCCGGCGCCAAGCCCGTGCACATTCTCATGCACGTCGGCACCGACGGACAGATTCTCGGCGCGCAAGCCGTGGGCACCGACGGCGTGGACCGCCGCATCGACGTCATTGCGACCGCGATGCGTGCTGGCCTGAAGGCGGCGGATCTCATCGACCTGGACCTCGCCTACGCCCCGCCCTACGGCCAGGCCAAGGACCCCGTCAATCAGACCGGCATGGTCGCCCACAACGTGCTGACCGGCGAGCTCGTCCTCACCGGGCCGGACGCCCTCACCGAGGACATGCCGGTCCTGGACGTGCGCACGCCCGGCGAGTATGCGGCCGGGCACATGCCGAGCTCCCTCAACATCCCGCACCCCAGCTGCGCGACCGCCTCGATGAGGGTCCAGGCCTGGGTCGATGAGAACGTCGGTGACCAGCCCTTCGTCGTCATGTGCGCCGCGGGCGTGCGCTCCTGGATCGGCTACCGCATCGTGCGCCACGCGGGCTTTAACGTCACCATGCTGTCGGGCGGCATCCAGACGCTGCGCGCGTGGCTCGGAGAGAAGGCCGAGGCCGTCCTCGTCACTGGGGAGGGACGCTCATGACAACGCGCAAGCAGGTCATCAATCGCCTGAAGCGTGCTCGCGGGCAGCTCGACAGCCTCATCGACCACATCGAGGTGGAGATGCGAACTGTCGGGACGTGCTGACACAGTTCGCGGCAGTTAACTCCGCGATGAAACGCGCGAGCTACCCTCGCGGTTGCGACGATCATGTCGCAGTGTGTCTCGAGGATTCCAGCTTCGAAAACGATGATGTACCGACACCCGAAGCGGTAGAATCTCTCGTCAAAACCGGGACCATCACGATCGAAGAACTTGAGCAACTGTTCCTCCGGTTGGCCTGATGCGACAAAGCAATCAGCTCGCCTAGAAAAACCTCATAACACTATGCAGCGGATCCGCTGACGGATTCGAGGTCCGATCAACGAAGGAGACAATCATGTGTCGACCCACCACCTGTGAGGTATGCGGAAAGACCACCTGGAAGGGCTGCGGCAGCACATTGACTCGGTGAGGGAACAAGTGTCCCCGGATCAGTGGTGCGATAAAGAGCATACCGAAGAGAGTATGCTGCCGCGAAGAAGAAACGCGGTTTCTTCGGTAGCCTCTGCAGCTAGCCCTCGGCCCTTCTCGTATCGCCGCGCACCGCGACGATCGTTTCCGCGCGCCTTTTCGAGGCTCACGCACTGAATGTCTTAAGCAGAATTATTTCTCGCAGAACACGAATATCATTGAGTCATGAGGTGGGCGACAAAATCAACGTGGATTCGTATCGCTGTGCTGTTCGGCATCTACCTGCTGGTGCCGGCAGTTTGGTTTTAGTGTCTCGTATATCTCGGACTCGATGGAGATCGTGAAGAGCCTCGCGTTCCTGATCCTGCTCGCGATCCTGCCGCTCCTTGCGGTGGTCTTCGGAGCCTGGGATGGGGTGCGGGAGGGCTTCAGTCTCCTGTGGTTGCTCGCGCCTTTCGTGTGTTTCCTGGTGCCGATGTTCCTGTTTTTCAGACGACAGTGCCCTCATCTACAGGGGTGGGCTATAGCGTGCTCGGCTTCGCTGCTCACTGCGTTGGCTCCCTCGTCCACGCGTGCCGCGGGCGGAAGAATTGAGCGCTCAAATAACCTATCCGCGTGCGCGGTCAAATCCTGTGCAAGAGAAGTGTCCGTTTTTGATTTTTGGGGCAAGGTTGCTGCGAGCGTACATGTGGTGCCAATACGCTGAAACAATTTTTGAATCGTGAAGTTATTGGTTGACAGGAAAAACAAAAACAGGAGGAATCGATAGACTCGGCTCTGTCCTCCAATTTTGCACGGGCGCACCCCGAATTGCGCGCCTGAGCTGCCCTAGATAGATGGGTATTTCCTCATGCACCGTGTACATCGTTTTAGGCAACAACGCCCCCTTCGAACTCTCTTTATTGCGACACTCCTGTCGACAGCACTTGGACTTGGGACGTCGATGGCGCCCGCCCAAGCTGAACCTACCGTTCCTCTCCCGAGGCCTCCTCTGCGGAAGGGGCTGTTCAGACGCCCAGCGAGTCGCCCGCAGCGGTGAAGATCGGGCGGCTCGCGGAGCGACTGCCTCGTCGGAAATGACACTGACCAATGAACGCAATACGACGGATGTCGTCATTGAACTTCCGAGGGCGCGGCTCGCACAGCCCTACGTGAGAGTGCAGATACTGTGCACCTACGCGCAACGATGAGTTACCGCGGGAAAGTGACGCGCGAAATTGATCAGCGGATCTCATTGAAGGACTTCACTGATGACTACTACATCGTCGACTTCAAGACCTTCGGAAAGTTCACTGTCGAACTTTTCGACCGAGAAAAACGGTTCGTTTGTTCGACGCTTCCCGAAGCAGACAGTTGGCGTAACTGCGGATAGCTACAACATTGCACCGGTCAGTGCGACCCTACCTGTTGCGATGTTCTCCCTGAACCTGTGGGGAGAAAAACTCGATTCGTAAAAACGGGTCCCGTGATCGCGATGTTTGAGCGTCCCAACGCCTACGACTGGGGTGCCTTGCCCGGCCCAGCAGCTCCAGAGGTGGTGTTTATGCGCTGCCTACCTGAGTGAACGTGAGATCGCCCTTCAGCCCGGTGGCTTCGACGAGGCCGCGCAGCAGTTCCGTGATCGTATCGACGTTTTTGCCGATTATGTGCGTGACCTGCGTGAGTTGGATCCTTCCTCAGAATTCCATCTTTACTCGGTTGATATGTTCCCCAATATGGTTCAGAAGGTCATCTACGCGAACCGGATCCCTGAAGATCAGTACACGATCAACCTCATCACTGATGGTGCGTATTCCTATGTGAAGTTTACCGATCTTTACAAGGGAACAAATCCCAAGGGGACGCATGATCGCTTGCTTCGCGAGTGGAAAGAAATGAAGGAACACGCCTACGCCAATGGTCGTGCTGATGCGAAGGCATCCGACCAGGGGAGCACCGCTGACTATCTGTGGGCGCTGGTTGATTCTGAGCCGAATGCACACTGGTGGCTGGCTCGCCCGAAGCTCTTGAGTACTTCTGGAGATGGGAATGCTTTTGCAACCCAGGTTCAAAAGTCCCCAAAGGTTCGCGGGGTGAATATCTCTCAGCTGCTGAGTGCGAATATCAAGCCCTCGAAAGAAGCGACCGAGCAGTTTAAGGCCCTCTATAACTTCAACGATGGGTACTTCAGTGCCGCGGAACGTGAGGGGAAGGATGTCCTTCTGCTTCTTGGAACGATTCATCCCAATGAACAGGGCTTCGAAGACTATGCCCGCTTTACGAAGAGCTACTACGGGGATCGCTACGCCTACTACTGCAAGGGACGCCAGCGACGCCCACGGAAATGTCAGTTCCCAAGCAAGAACAACTCAAGCGCCTGGGAATGGATGATGTTGATGCCTCCATTGCGGCGGAATTGATTCTGTTCTTTAACCCGGAATTGATATTGCCGGTTATCGAGTCCTCAACTTTTGAGTCGACTCCAGCCTGGGCGCTCGAAGGGCGTGTTTAACTACACCAAGGGTGAAGCCATGGCGAAGGCCGATTCACCCTACCGTGACCTCGACTTCTGGATTGTCCCGATTGGTCGGGCCTGGGACGAGCTGAAGCGCTTGTGTCCAGGTGGACACAGCTGCTATCAGGTGGAGTTCTCTGACGCGATCGCCGCGAGCGAAGGTTATACGCACGCGCTGTGGGATGCCACCGATTCTGTCATCGTCTACTACAAGAAGCAGGGGATCGTTTCGAGAAGGTCCGCAGTCAAGATGCGATCGGTGAAAAGTCCTCGGTAGAGCCGGGGAGTACTTCATTAAGTCAGCGCTCGCGGATCGCTGGTTCTGGATGTCCCCGGTGCTAGCCGCGATGATGGTGCGAATGTCCAGCTGTGGGACGCGAATCGAAGCGATGCCCAGAAGTGGCGTGTTTCTTATGATTCGCAGGGCCTTGCGACCATCACCAATGTGGCCTCGGGCAAGGTGCTTGATGCCCAATGGGCTTCCTCGCGACCTGGGACAAACGTTGATCAGTGGAGTTCGAATGGCACGCGCGCAGAAGTGGCGCATCACTGCGGACGATCGGGGCCGAGTAAAGATCGTCTCCGCTTTGGATCCCGCGATCGTTCTGGATGTTGCGGCGGCTAATGCTTCCCGCAGGAGCGAATGTCGGCTTGTGGAATGCAAATGGCTCTGATGCTCAGGCGTTTTCATTCATTCCGACGCAGCCCAAGGTATCCTTCGCGGGTCAGGCAGATATCGCCCCCGGTTACTACGAGCTGGCAAGCGTCGTCGATCCTACGAAGGGGATTGATCTGAAAGACTTCGCGATGAACAACGGGGCCCGACTTCAGTTGTGGGGCTCAAGCAAGACCGACAATCAGATCTGGAAGATTAGCCGTGAATCTGATGGCTTCTACCGATTGGTGAATACCTGGTCGAATAAGTCCTTGGATTCCACTGATGGCACTCTGATTCCCGGTACGGAGCTCCAACTGTGGGACACGGACACGTCGAATATGAACCAGAAGTGGGCAATCTTCTCGGTGACGGGAGGGGCGTATATGCTCCGCAACGTTGGGACCGGTCTGGTTGTCAATCTCCGCTGGGGACAGGCGCGTAATGGTATGGGCATTGACGGTTACCTGGCCAATGGAACAACCTCTCAGCAGTGGCGTCTGAACCCGGTCCAAGGACCCCAAGAGATCCTGGACCAGTGGGCGAAGGAGAACCGCAACTTAGTTCCTGATGGTGAGTATCAGATCCGTCCAGTTGTTGCCCCGAATAATCGTGTCGAGGTCCAATGGGCATCTCGGGACGCGGGAGCTCGCGTGTGGTCTTACCGCTCCAACGGAAGTGCAGCACAGAAGTGGCGTGTCAGTCACGATGACAAGGGCTATGTGACGTTGAGCAACGTGGCTTCCGGGAAAGTCTTGGATGTCTTCGCGGCGTGGAAGAATTGGCCGGCTCGGGTAAACCAACAGCCCTCGAACTCCTCCGCGGCTCAAAAGTGGGTCATCCAAGAGCGAGGCGGCCATAAAGTTCTTGTTTCGGCCCTCTCACCCATGTTGGTCCTTGATCTTGAAGGTGGGCGTAGTCAGAACGAAACGACGGTTCACCTCTATCAGGACAATGGAAGTTCGGCTCAGCGCTTTGATTTCTTGAAGTAGCCAGCCGCTCAGCCAAAAACATTGGGGTGCGTTCGCGTGACCATGCGCGAGCGCACCCCTGTTTATGCAGGGTCCCGGACGGCGAAACCTACGGTAATCTCCAGTCCACCGGCGCTGCTCCCCTGCTTCTCGAGCAGAGTATTTGCACGAGAAGGGCGCGAGCCAAAGAAGCCGCGGCGCGCTGACAGGGGAGAGGGGTGCGCAGACTCGATGACTGGCGTGGATCCCAATTGCTCGCGTAGAGATTGTGCATCTCGCCCCCATAAAATCGCGACCAGGGGCAGTGGATTCCCGGATGTATCCCTGCGGTTCACCAAAGCATCAATTGCGCAGGAGGTGACTTCCTCCCACCCCATTTTTCGATGGGGAACCGGCTTGTCCGGGGCGAACCGTCAACACGCGGTTGAGAAGGCACACTCCTGCCCTAGACCAGGGTAGTGAGGTCACCGCTCGTGGGCATGGGAATACCCACGTCAGTGGTGAGCTCCTTGAAAATATTGCGCAGCGAGGCCGGGAATGGAATCCCCGGTGCGACCGAGAAACTCAAGCCAATTGCGTGTCCGGGAGTGGGGTAGGGGTCCTGCCCGACAATGAGCACCTTCACCTGGTCAAGAGGATAGTGAAAGGCTCTCAAGACATCGCTACCGGCGGGAAGATAGCCACGCCCAGCCTCGATCTCCCGGCGCAACTGTGCTCCCCAATTCATGGATTTTTCCCTCAACCGGTGCCAGTGCCCGCGCCCAAGAGGGATCGATAACCGTATCCAAAAGATTCCACGCACCCTACTGTAACCGCAGGCGTGCCCAGGCACGGCCTCGACAATGGGAGGCGTTCAGGGAAATCTAGGGGCACGCGGGCAGGGACTATGCGGGAGCGGGGTATTTCGCTCCTGAAGCCGTGACTTCACAGTATCCAAAGGACGAATTTGACCGCGCCGGCGAAGATATGCCCCAGGGCATGCACCTTCAGCAGCCCTCGCGATGGAAGAGCGTATGGCCTTTCCTTGCGGTGCTGGTAATTGTTCCCGCTGCCGCGTGGGGATTAGCCACGCATCCCTGACCTCAGGGCGGTGCTCAGCAGAAGACGACCACAAGCGTCTCGACGACCGCTGCAACGAGCCAGGCCCCCGCCGCCTCTGCGACTACCGAGGCCACCCAGACTCCGTCCGCGGCCCCGACGACCAGTGAGACTCCCTCTTCTTCGCCATCGATTCCCGTGCGTCACTCCGCGAAGATTTCCGTGCTGAACGGGACCGGAACATTAGGGGACCGGCAGCGCAGAAGGTTTCCGCGCTTTCCTCCGCAGGCTTTTGACGGCGCCACTGCAGCGAACGCACGCGGTTGGGATACCGAAGTAACGACCGTTTACTACGAGGATCCAAACCTCAAGGCCACTGCTGAAGAGGTCGCGAAGGTCCTTGGAATTAGCCGCGTGCAGCAGACGCAGACCGGCGACCCAGACGTCGTTGTCGTTCTGAAGTAGCGTTTATTAGCCGCTGAGCAAGGCTCGTGTTGCGCTGAAGGTGAGAGTTCGCGTTACACTTTCAGAGCCCCAATAGCTCAGTCGGTCAGAGCAGCGGACTCATAATCCGTGGGTCGTCGGTTCAAGCCCGACTTGGGGGCACGGACCGCGTTCTGCGAAGAGTTTCAACGGCTGAAGTTGGACTGAGTGTCAGCTGAACGTGAGGTTGGACATATTCTTGTCCGTACATTGCACCCCTATATTCGTGTGCCTATTATGAGTATTTGCGCTTTATTGTGCCCGAGGTGACCCGTACCCATTCGCTGTAATAGGCGCTGGGCGGATGTGGACGGTGTCAGTTAATGGGCTAAAAGGCGTGTGCGCGCAATGAAAACGCAGGGAAGGACCCCCGTTGGCTGCAAGTACCAACACTGCCAACCAGCCCAAGAACCGCATTTCTTTCGCTAAGCTCCGCGAGCCCCTGCAATCACCGAACCTGCTCGGCCTGCAGACCGAAAGCTTTGACTGGTTACTGGGAAACGATGAATGGAAAGCACGCGTGGATGCCGCAAAGGCTGCTGGACGCGTGGATGTTCCGGATGTTTCCGGCCTTGAAGAAATTTTTCCAGGAGATCTCGCCGATTGAAGACGTGGCACGCACCATGTCTTTGTCGTTCCGTGATCACCGCTTGGGCGACCGAAGTACTCGGTTGAAGAAGCAAAAGCTAAG
>BNJV01000289.1_pt1 | contig 24337 bp, 25 predicted proteins | sample 8540591 | NCBI WGS metagenome assembly BNJV01 (sample SAMD00202457, study PRJDB9452) | human saliva metagenome | host: Homo sapiens | reverse complement strand
TGAAGTCTAGTGCAAAAAGCATTAGACTTATTATTCCACAGTAGCTCAGTTGGTAGTAGCATCTGACTGTTAATCAGAGGGTCGCAGGTTCGAGTCCTGCCTGTGGAGCCATTTTTTGGCCCGTTGGTCAAGTGGTTAAGACACCGCCCTTTCACGGCGGTAACACGGGTTCGAATCCCGTACGGGTCACCATTTGAACGGAGGTTTAGCTCAGCTGGGAGAGCACTTGCCTTACAAGCAAGGGGTCAGCGGTTCGATCCCGTTAACCTCCACCATTTTTAATAAGCCGGGAAGATAGCGAAGAGGCTAAACGCGGCGGACTGTAAATCCGCTCCTTCGGGTTCAGTGGTTCGAATCCACTTCTTCCCACCATTCTTAATATTATTGGGATATAGCCAAGCGGTAAGGCAACGGACTTTGACTCCGTCATTCCCCTGGTTCGAATCCAGGTATCCCAGCCATGAGCCATTAGCTCAGTTGGTAGAGCATTTGACTTTTAATCAAAGGGTCGAAGGTTCGAGTCCTTCATGGCTCATTAATTGAATAAAAGGCTAATTATTTAGCCTTTTATATTTTTAGCCCGTTGGTCAAGTGGTTAAGACACCGCCCTTTCACGGCGGTAACACGGGTTCGAATCCCGTACGGGTCATCTTAATCTAGTCGTAACTTTTGTTACGACTTTTTTTGTAAGTGATAGAAATTGAAAATAGTAAACTATATAAAGAATGGTCATCAGAATTTATATTCTAATGACCATTTAACTTTATTTTTAGTTCTTTTTGCTGTAAAAACTTAGAGGTAATACTTCTTCAAAGAAGTTGTATATAGTGTATGTATTCTCTGAAGTACCTAAGATTAATTCAAAATCTTCATCTGCAAATTCAGAAATTACTTGTCGACAAACTCCACAAGGTGGACAATAATTTTCTAAATTACCATTAGGGGCCACCTACTACTGCTATTTTTGAATTTTGTAACTCCCTCACTTACAGCTTTAAAAATTGCTGTTCTTTCTGCACAGTTTGTTGAGGGAATAACTGGCATTTTCAATATTGCATCCAGTGTAGATTTTTTTCCATTTTTAGCTAATATTGCAGCACCTACTTTAAAAATTAGAGTAGGAACGTAAGCATATTTTGTTGCATCGATTGCAGCTTTTACTAATACTTCATTGATATCTTCTTTAATTTCATTGTTTTTGTTCTATTAATTTGAATATAGTATCCGCAACACCACCTTCAGAGTTTGTTTTTCTGTTACGTATTTTGCTTGTTCTTTTTAATATTGTATTACCATTTTTCATAGCGACGCTGTATCCAACAATATCTAGCATTGCTTGATCGTTTAGATTATCTCCAATTGCTACAGTGTTTTCTAAGTTAATTCCATAGATTTTTAGCTATTTCTTTTAAAGGCTTCACCTTTAGTAGCATTCTTATGCATTATTTCTATATTATTCGCACCAGAAGATGTGACACTTATATTGGTATTTTCTGATAATAGTTTGGTAGCATTTTTCTAGTTTTTGATAAATCATTAGATATTGCAATTATTTTGATTGGAGGATTTTCTTCTTCGTTAAGGTATAATTCTATATTCTCAACTTCAGTAATATATCCCTAAATTTAGTTTTTGTTGTGCTTCTGCACGTAAATGCGCAACATCTGGTTCATAGCCATTAGACCTAATTAGATCTATATATGCGTTTATATCAGTCTCTATACTTGTAGTATATATAGTATTTTTGTATAAAGTTGATAACTTATATCAAAAACTTTTTAATATTTCAATTGTATAATATAAATCTTTAGGTACCATTGGAGTAATACTGATGATAGTACCATTTTTTTATCATAGACAATACCACCATTAAAAACTAATCACATCACAATTAATATTCTCTTCATTTAATGCTGGTAAAAGCTTCATAATACGCTCTCCCAGTTGCTACTACAAATTCTATTCCTTGATTTTTAGCAAAAATTAATAAGTTTTTACATTTTCTTTAGGAATTTTATGGTTATGATTTAATAAAGTTCCATCCATATCACTAGCTATTAATTTAATCATAAAAAATTTAGAAATACGATAGTAAATCGTATTTATCCCTTTCTTAAGTGTAATTTGATTATAACATATATATATAAATATTGTAAGTGAGTATTGAGAATTGCATTAGAGTTGAGTTCAATTTCTATTATTAATTGTGTATTTATGATAAGATAGAAGATAACTATACTGTTTGTAGAGAGTGATGTAATATGATAATTAAAGATATAATAATAAATAATAATTTAGAAGAATTATTTACTAATGTAAAGATTGGAATTGAAAAGGAAGGACAACGTGTTTTAGAGAATGGGGAAATAACTAAAAACTGATCATCCAAAAATATTTGGAGTAAGACACGAGCATCCGTACATTCAGACCGATTTTGCAGAATCACAGGTTGAGTTGATAACAACACCAGAAAAATAATGAAAAAAGATGTTTTAAGAATTTTTAAATGCTATACATGAAGTAACTTTAAAAACCTACCAAAAGATGAATATATTTGGCCTTTAAGTGTACCGGCGATACTACCTAATGAAGAAGATATAAGAGTTGCACAATTTGAAAAAACAATTTGATGTAGAGTATAGAGAATATTTAGTAAAAAAATACGGCAAGTATAAACAAATGGTATCAGGTATACATTATAATTTCCAACTAGACGATATGTTGATGGAGAAAAATTGCTGAAATTACTCATGAGGATATAGTAAAGGTAAAAAACGATGTTTATTTAAAGACTTGCTAGACAGTTTTTAAGATATCAATGGCTTTTAATTTATCTTTTGGGCGCTTCACCTTTGGCAGAGGATAAATATTTTTACAGATGGTATAAAACCAACTGATTTTTGTAAGAAGTTTAAGAACTAGTAGATATGGTTATGTAAATGAAGACGATATTAAAAGTATCATATAGTTCGTTAGAAAGATATATTAAAAGATATAACAGGATATGTAGAAAAATAAACAATTAATAGCAGAAAAAAAGAATTTTTATTCTAGTGTTCGTTTTAGAGGTGCAGATACTATCAAAAAATTCCCAGATCAAGGAATTAAGTATATTGAATTTAGATTATTTGATTTAAACCCATTTTGCACCATTTGGTATTTTAGAAAAAGATATTAGATTTGTACATTTATTTATAAAAACTCTAGTTTGGTTAGAAGAAGAGGATAAAAATACTTCTGAATCTTTAGGGTATGAATATAGTGAAAATGTAGCACTTTCACATCCAATGGAAAAAGTTAAGTATGAAGAAGAGGGACTGTGGCTATTAAATCAAATAAAAGACATGGTAGAAAAAGTAGGTCTACTAGAAAGTGATATTGATTTAATAGATGAAAAGATTGAAGAATTAAAAAATCCTGAACTTACCATAGGAGCTAGACTCTTAAAAGAATATCAGAAAAGAAAATGATATGGCTAAAGTAGGAATGAAGTTAGCTAGAATGTATAAAGAGGATGCTTTTAAGAGAATATTATTCATTAAGTGCATATTCTAATATGGAACTATCTACCCAAGCTGTAATTGAAGATGCAATAAAAGAATGGTATTAAAGTTACTGTTATAGATGAAAATGATCAATTTATTCGCTTAGAAAGTAATGGAAGAGTAGAGTATGTAAAAATGGAAATATGACAAGTAAAGATAGTTATATTTCTCCGCTAATTATGGAAAAATAAAGGTTGTTACTAAAAAAAGTATTAGCTGAAAAAAAGGTCTTAGAGTTCCAAAAAGGATATGAAGTTTCTAGTTTAGAAGAAGCATTACAAAAAAATTTAATTATATAAAAAGACAAACCAATTGTAATAAAAACCAAAAGAGTACTAATTTTGGATTAGGAATAACTATTTTTAAAAAAGGGACTAGTTCAGTAGAAAAAATTATTCTAAAAGCTATAGAATTTGCCCTTAAAGAAGACAAAGATATACTTATTGAAGAGTTTATTGAGGGGTACAGAATATAGATTCTTTGTTATTGAAGGAAAAAAACTGAAGCTGTATTATTAAGAGTACCTGCAAATGTAACAGGAGATGGAAAAACATACTATTAGAGAATTAGTTGAAATAAAAATGCTAACCCTTTACGAGGTGATGCTAAGAAAAACACCGCTGAAAAAATCGAACTTGGAGAAATTGAAAAACTTCAATTATCTGAACAAGGATTAAATTTTTGATTCTATATTAGCTGAGAATGAAGTAGCATATTTAAGAGAAAAATTCGAATATAAGTACAGGTGGAGATTCTGTTGACATGACAGATGAAGTTCATGAAAGCTATAAGCAACTGGCTGTAGAAATAGCAGAAGCAATGATGGCAAAAAGTTTGTGGTGTTGATTTAATAATTGCAGATATAAAAGAAGAAGTTAGTGGAGATAATTATGGAGTTATAGAAGCTAATTTTAATCCTATGATGATGATGCATATTTATCCACACTCAGGAAAAATCAAGAAGATTATCATTAAATGTATTAAAAAAATGCTGTTTCCAGAAAAGAATATAAAAGTAAATTATTTAGATGATAATATAATAGCGCAACGTGTTAATAGACTGTTGCGTTATTATTTTTGTTGTACTATCTAATAAAAAAACAATTGTAATATTATGAAAGTATGAAAAAAATATTTTCATAATATATTTTTAAAAAAATAAAAAAATCAACATAATGAATAAGAAAAAAATATAATAAAATTTCCCTTACATAAGTTAATTAAACTGTTTTATATATTTATCGTAAAAAAATATATAAAACACATTTAAAAACAAAAATATGGAAATCGATTGCAATAATTGTAAAGTGAGAACCTAAAACATTTACAAAAAAATAATAAATGATATAATCTATTTGTATGCAAAGGTATACACGTCATAATAAATAAGAATTAAATAAAAAGGAGGTACTAAGATGGTAGGAATTATCATCGCGAGTCACGGTGAATTCGTGGCAGGAATTAAACAATCAGGTTCTATGATTTTTGGTGAACAAGAAAAAAAGTAGAAGCAGTTGTATTTATGCCAAGTGAAGGACCAGAAGACTTGCAAAGAAAACTTCAAGAAGCTATTGCTAAAGTAGATTCTGAAGAAATTCTTTTCCTTGTCGATCTTTGGGGTGGAAGTCCATTTAACCAAGCTAACAAGTTATTTGAAGAAGCACCAGAGAAAAAGAGCAATCGTAGCAGGATTAAACTTACCAATGCTTATCGAAGCATATGCTAGTAGATTCACTATGACAACAGCTCACGAGATTGCAAAAGCAATCACACCAACAGCTATTGATGGAGTTAAAGTTCGCCCTGAAGAACTACAACCAAAAGCAGAAGTAGCTGAAAGTACAACAGCTGCACCTCAAGGAGAAATTCCTGAAGGTACAGTATTAGGAAACGGGAAAATAGACTTTGTATTAGCCCGTATCGATACTCGTCTACTACACGGACAAGTTGCTACAAACTGGACAAAAGCAACTCATCCAAATAGAATTATTGTAGTTTCAGATTCAGTATCAAAAGATGAATTACGTAAAAAAACTTATTGAGCAAGCAGCTCCTCCAGGAGTACGTGCACACGTAATTCCATTAGATAAACTTGTTCAAGTTTATAACGATCCAAGATTTGGTGATACAAAAAGCGTTATTATTATTTGAAACACCACAAGATGCACTTGCGGTAATCGAAAAAGGAGTAGAGATTCCAGAATTAAACATTGGATCTATGGCTCACTCAGTTGGTAAAGTTCAAATTAACAACGTATTATCATTAGATCAAGAAGATGTAGAAGTATACAAAAAAACTTCGTGATTTAGGAGTTAAATTTGATGTTCGTAAAAGTATCTAACGATTCTCCATCAGATTTATTCAAACTTATTGAAGCTAAATCAAGTGAAGGTTTAAAATTATAATTTAATAGAAATTAGGAGGACACTATGGAATTTAGTATTCTAGCAGTTATATTAGTCCTTATTGTTGCGTTATTAGCTGGTATGGAAAGTATCTTAGACCAATTCCAATTCCATCAACCAATTATTGCTTGTTCATTAATCGGTTTAGCAACAGGACATTTATCAGAAGGTATTATTTTTAGGTGGAGCTCTTCAATTATTAGCACTTGGATGGGCTAATATTGGGGCAGCAGTTGCTCCAGATGCAGCTTTAGCATCAGTAGCATCTGCTATTATTTTTCATTAAAGCTGGAGATTTCTCAGCTGAGGGACGTATTATCGCTATCGCTACAGCTGTTACATTAGCTACAGTTGGTCTTGTACTTACAATGGTTGTTCGTACTTTATCAGTAGTTATTGTTCACCAAAGCTGACCGCGCGGCAGAACACGGTAACTTCCGTGGAGTTGAATTCTGGCACTATGTAGCGCTTGCAGCTCAAGGATTACGTGTCGCTATTCCAGCAGGATTATTAATGTTCATTCCATCATCAGTAGTTCAAAAAGCTCTTGAAGCTTTACCAAAAATGGTTCACTGAAGGTATGGCAATCGGTGGAGGAATGGTAGTTGCAGTTGGTTTTGCAATGGTTATTAACCTAATGGCAACTAAAGAAGTATGGCCATTCTTCTTCTTAGGATTTGCATTAGCACCAATTAGCCAATTAACACTTATCGCAACTGGTATCATTGGATTATGTTTAGCAGTTATTTACCTAAACCTTTCTAAAAAAACAAAGGTGGCGGCGGTGGAAATACCTCATCTGGGGATCCACTAGGCGATATCTTAAACGATTATTAATAAGGAGGAACTACAAATGTCAGAGAAAAATTACATTAAGTAAAAAAGATCGTCGTAGCGTTATGTTACGTTCTCAGTTCCTTCAAGGTTCATGGAACTATGAACGTATGCAAAAATGGTGGTTGGGCATTCGCTTTAATCCCAGCGCTTAAAAAAATTATATCCAAACAAAGAAGATGCTACTCAAGCATTAAAACGTCACTTAGAGTTCTTTAACACTCACCCATATATTGCAGCACCTATTCTAGGGGTTACACTTGCTTTAGAAGAAGACAAAGCAAATGGAGCTAACATCGATGACGCAGCAATTCAAGGGGTTAAAGTTGGTATGATGGGACCATTAGCAGGTATTGGGGATCCAGTATTCTGGTTTACAGTTCGCCCTATCCTTGGAGCTATCGCAGCTTCATTAGCAACTGGTGGTTCAATTATTGCGCCATTATTCTTCTTTGTCGCATGGAACTTAATCCGTATTGGATTCTTATGGTATACACAAGAATTTGGTTATAAAAAAGGTTCAGAAATTACAAGTGACCTTTCAGGTGGTATTTTACAAACAATTACAAAAGGAGCATCAATCCTTGGTATGTTCGTAATGGGTATCTTAGTTCAACGTTGGACTAACATTAGCTTCCCATTAGTTGTTTCGAAAGTACAATTAGATGAAAAAAGCATTTATTCACTTCCCAGAAAAAGGTACACACATTACTGGAGAAGTATTACAAGATATTGTTACAAAAAGCAACAAGTGGTAAGTTCTCATTAACACCAGAAAAAAAGTTACAACATTACAGGATAACTTAAATCAACTTATTCCTGGATTTGCAGCGTTATTATTAACATTCGCATGTATGTGGTTATTAAAACGTAAAAGTAAGCCCAGTAGTAATAATTTTTCGGATTATTCGCATTAGGTGTTATTGCTCACGTAGCAGGTGTAATGTAATAAAGGTTAAGGAAGTTGGGGTTAAATATCTCAACTTCCTTTTTAAAAATAAATTATGAAGAATATTTATGGAGGTGAAAGCTATGGTAATGTCTATGAATACAAAAGTAGTTTATACAACAAAAAGCTAATTGTCTTACTGGTTCAATTGGAAATAAACATGGGGATGTTATGGTAGGAGATAAGGCATTTGAATTTTTATAATCATAGAAATCCTGAAGATTATATTCAAATACCATGGACAGAAATCGATAGAGTTAGAGCTCAAATGTTTTTAGAGATAAATATATTAGAGGATTTTTTTCATAGATACAAAAAGAGCAGGGAGTTTTAATTTTATTGTGAAAAATTCTGGAAAATGTTTAAAAAAGAAATGAGAGAATTTATTGGAAATGATAAGATAGTTAGAAATAAACCTATCCTATCATTAAGAAAATTTATTTAGAAAGAAAGATTAATACTTTGATATTAGTCTTTTTATTTTAGAAAATATAGAATGAAAACGAATTGCAAATTGTAAATTTTTCTTGCATTTTTCAAATATTTATATTAAACTATTATTGTATAAAAAAACAGTATTATAACAACTATAAGTTGTATTAATTTCAAAAGAAAGAGGTATAATAATGGAATTATCGTCAAATTCAGCCTACTCGAAGGCAAGGAATCGTGATGTTTGCTCTTCTGATAACGGCATACGTTATCTTTGCTACCAACTGGGTAGCAGGATCAAACTTATCAAAAGCAAATTACGGATCATTATTTTAATGGAGAAAAAGTATCGCCTATAATTTCTGAGGTTGTAAATTATACAATTACAATTGCGAGAATCATCGCTAACTTATTAGCTGCGTTCATATTGATTAAATTACACCCTAGAAAAAGCAGCAATGTTAGCATTATTTTGCTTATGTTTTTTTCATTTTTTTGCAATTTTTACTCATAATTATTGGTTGTATACATTTTCTAGAATGATAATGGCATTTGGTGGTTCGATGATTATAGTATTTATAAATTCATTTGTAGCTAAATTTATACCAAAATGACAAAAATAATGACAAGTGCAATTATTACAGCAGCATATAACGTGGGAGCGGCATTAGTAGCTATTTTTATTCTTACTATTTAAAGAACATTTTGTTGATGATTGGCGCTATACTATGATTGGATTTAGTATTTTTAGTATAATCTTATTTATTTGCTGGTTAATTTTTCTCGTGATTTTGAACCAACAATCACGTGGAAACATCAAACTATTTTGTTTATAAATTATTAATAGAATCAAAAAGAAACATTACATGAGGAAGAGAGTAAGAAATATAGTTATGCCGATGGATTTAAAGATAAATTTATCTATGTATTTTTCATTAGGATTCGGTGGTTTTTATTCCTATATGTTATGCCGTTAGTATCATTACCTAGAGTTGTAGCAGAGCATGCTCATAGTACAAGTTTTTAAACCAGAGTTTATGATATTAACTGTAACACTTGGTGGAATACTTGGAACTTTATTTAGTTTAATGGTTACTAGAAAAATTAAACTTTAGAAGAAAACCATTTTTAATCGTTCATGGAGTTTTGATGATTGGATTCATGGCATTAGGATTAGCTTTTTGTATCTACTAATGTTGTGTTATCATATGCAATGTTTAGTTTATCAGGATTTTTCATGTATTCACAATATCCAGTATACTTAAATCTTCCATATGAGTTGCCAAAATATGAACTCACAAAAGATTAACAATAATGTTTGGAATATTTTTGGGCTTTTGGATATGCAATATATACATTATTTAACTTTACTTGGAGTTTAGTTTTAAATCATCTGGGATATAATTCGTCAATAATATTCTACTTATTGGGAAGTTTAATTTATATTATTTTTGTATTCACATTCCTGAAACAAGATCAAAAAAATAATGAAAAATCTTTAGACGTAATAATATCTCAAAAGATTCTTTTATTATGTTCTATGATGAAAATAGGATATTTTCCAAGATAAAAATTAAAGTACAAATATTAGTTTGATTTTTAACATTAAATAATATATATTTAATGCAAATTAGTAGGATATACGTGGGATTGTGATATATTATCATACAATATAGTAGGAGTAAAATAATGAGTAAAATAAAGAAAACAGCATTAATAGGAGTTGTAGGAGCGTCTGCTTTGACTGCAGGATATTATACTTTTCTGAAACCAAGTATACAAAACTACACCATCAAATCAAAAAACGCAAAATACTAACCAAGTAGCAAATAAAGAACAAAAATACAAACAATAATGCAACGTCCTCAACAAGAAGGTGTAGCATATAAGATGGCACGTATACAGGAACAGTTACAAGAACAAATAAAGAGATTTCCAAGTAAGTGTAGTAGTTCAAGGTGGAAAAATAGCTAATGTTAATGTGCCTCTTCAGCCAGATGAGAATTTTCACAAAGTATTAACAAAACAGCTCTTCCTAAATATGTTGAGGAAGCGATAAAAGCTCAAAGTTCAGACTGATCTTGTTGGTTTCTGGAGCATCTGAAACATTTTAAAAGGGATTCAAAGAGGGTCGTTGCAAGATGCATTAAATAAGGCAAAAGTAGTATGGTTAAGTATAAAACTATGTATTAAGAATGACATGTACCTTCACACTGTCTTTGTAAGGGATAATTTTGATGAAACTTTTGATAGAAGCGTTGAATCAGATTGTAAATGAGATTGATAAATATTTGACAAAAATGTGGAAGAGAAATTTTCTCCATTTCTTCCAGATAGTTTAGTTAGTAAACATACTGATATAGGTGAAGTTTTACAAGAAGATGATTTAGGTATCAAGAAGTCTGCAGCAGGTCTATAATAGCTAAAAAGAGACTCACAGGTCTATTTAATCCATTTTTGGCGGAAAATATAATCCAACAGGATTTGTGAAGAAAGTTAGGCAATAGAGAATGCCTTTTATGAACATATAAAACCTCTTATAGATAATAATATTATGAAAGCAGGAGCAATTAACGGAGCAGGAGACATGCAGGTTTGGTACAAAATCTGATAGTAACTCTGGGAAAATAGGGATAGAAAATCCTGAAGAGTCAAGGAAAATAATTGCTAAGTATAGTATATGGAGCGGTGGCAACTTCAGGGGCTTAGTAAAAAGTGAACATATCAAAAGTGATAATGAGATAAATCATGTTCAAATCACTGTAGTTCGGAAGATATCTATCAGATGTTGATGTATTAGCAACTGCAGGAGTAGTCCTAATGAGAGAATTTGGAGTGAAATAATGAAAATAAATTGTTAACAGGTATTTTGTTAACAAAAAGGGATAAAACAGAGTTTTTGAGAAGGAAAATAACAGATGTTAAGAGAACATAGATTTATATTTAATATGATTTGGTTAATAGTATTGTTAACAATGCACTTTACCATTAATAGTAACATTAGGAAATAGTTTACCAGGGTTTTTGGGAGTAGAGTACTAGCAGTTAATTTAGGAGTATTTTGCCTATTCTGGATGCTATCAGCAATTTTTCCTATCTTCACAGCCGAAAATGGTTAGATAGAATAATAGGATTACGGATATGTATATAATTCATGGAGTAACCGCAATTTTTGCTGTAATCTTTTTATGTACTTGCATGATCAACTTTGTTTAAAATCATCGGACTTATAAAATTAACAGGGATGGTCAATGAATATATTTATAGGAATCATTGCATACTCACTTGTTTTTATGGCAGGTTGGTTAACTTCAAGAATAAGTATCTCAATGAGATTATGTTGATCTTTTTAAACATGAGCGTTATCTATGTGGATACATAGACTTAATTTAATAGTCACTTTCTATTAGCTTTCCTTCATGTTCTTCTGATTCCATATATATGAAGTATAGTTCCATTTACTATTTTATGTAATCTTATACACCGTAATTGCATTCGGTGCTTATGGACACTATGCATATAATAATATATAAATATACAAAGTAGGACTTTTTAAAAATGCTAGAAAAAGTAGATTCAAATATTACGAGGTTAACAGATACTACTAGTAAATCTGTTTTTATAGAAGCGAGGTGATTTTTGCATTTATCTCTTTCCCCAATGTAAGAGGATGGAAAGACACATCCATTTTCTATATTGAATATCCCAGAACGAGATGGCTATGTTCAGATGTCAATTGAAGGTGTGAGGGGATTTTCACATCTTCTAATTTGAGATGGGAGAAAAAGGATTAATTTAACTAGAGGATGCTATGGTGTATTAAAGTTCAATGATTGAAAAGTCAGGTAAGAATGAAGAATTTGTTCTTATTGGTGGAGGAATTGGTGTTGTTCCTTTACTTGAGCATTAGCTGATAAATTTTGATAATAAAGACATAACACTTTAGCTATATACTGTGAGAAAGATAAAAACTTCTATATCAAGAAAAATTCAATTATGGAATGAAAGAAGTAATTTTAAATCATATTCTCAAAATGGAAGATTTACAACAGAGCAATTAGATAAATATTTACCGGTTGGTGAGAGTATAATTATATAATTGCTGGTCCAATGACGATGAATATAGCGTATGATGCTAAAGGAAAAAGGTATAAAGAAAAATAGAATATTCTATGAAGGTTTTAACTTCTAGAAGTTTTAAAAGATTGGGTTAATCAAAAGTCCTAAATTTCAAAAGTATATAATATAACTCATAGGCGCAGTGGTTTATTGATATCTAAATTTACTTTATAAAAGCTTTTTAGATATCCAATAACACGTAATGTAACTCGATCTTGTTTCTTAAGAAATAGAGATTTTTGTTGAGTCCTCCCTCTTTACAATAGAGTTAAAGGGAAGTTTAAAATATTAAATTATTGTATTAGATAAATTATAATGATACAATGTACTATGATATAAAAAGAAAAAAGTAGTTAGGAGGGAGGATATTTTTGAAGAAAATAGCAGTTATTTTGATACGAAAAAGTTCAAAGGTTATTAGATAAGAATATAAAAGTTATTCTGTGGAGAGCCATTATGTTTCTATACAATTGATGTGCAGCTATTGATAGTAAGAAATTTGATGAAATATGGGTATCTTCTGATTCAGAAGAATATCTTAATTTATGTGCATATGAATATGGAAAAATGCAAATACATAAAAACGTACAGACGAAGTTTCTCTTGACTCTTCTACAACTTTTGAAACCTTAGAATTTTTATTTAAAGAAATTAAAGAAGATTTTATTTTTATAGAATTTACAAAGTAACTTCTCCACTTAGAAAAGTAGAACTATACATACATAGCATTTAATTTGTTGAAGATTGTGATCACCTTGTGTCATTTACTAAACCTAGAGTAAGTAAAAAGCTTGTTTATGGATGAACAAAGTGGGTATTTTGAGTTCCTTCTTGTCATGGTGGAAATTATAGGAAGACAGATGAGCGAACTATATATATCCTAATGGTTCTATATGGATGTCGACAAAAATAATTATTAAAGGATAAAAACTTTTTATACAAATAAAACAAAAAGTCTATGAGATGGATAAAATATAGTTATGATATGATGATAAATTAGATTTTGAAATTTGTGAAAGTTTGTATAAAAACTATATAGAATAATAAAAGAATCGATGAAGTTGTTCACGATTCTATATATATTACAAATCTTGTTTTGATTTGTACTGAGGCGAATTGATTGCAGTTGTTCTACCTGCTGTTTGTCTTTGATTTTTGAGCAGGAACAGCACCGTTTGCTCTATTAGTAGAGTTGTTAAAGAGTTGAATACTGTTGCTAAGAGCAGAACGGTTATCACGTTGCTTTTGAGCGATAGCAGCTTGATAAACAGCATCTCTATCAGTACCAGCATACATATAGTCAGTTTCTGTATTTCCTTTCTTTAGCATATTCTACACCATTTTTTTGTCTCGATTCCTGCAGGTTTTTCAAATGCAGCAGGTACTTGTTTATCTGAAACTTTTTCATTACATCTGCCATAATTACCTGTGTAGTTTTGCTTGTTCTGATGATAATGCTTTTTGCAGCGGAGTCTACCACATCAGCTCCTTGCCAAACAGGCAACTGTGTAATCAGTTATGTAACCAATCATCCAACTGTCTTTCAGTAGAGTTTACAACATCTATACCATAATTATAGTAAGCAGAGTCATCAGATATGCTTGAACCAGACTTACTAGCCATATCGAGTTAGCTACTTTTTACCGTTTGAGAAGTACCATTACTAGAGTACACCTTTTTCAATACATTTGTTATTAAATATGCCGTTTCTTCTGACATTGCTTTAACAGGTTCATCTTTAATATTTGGTAATTCTTTACCATTTGCATTAAAATACTTTTAACTATTGTTGAAGGCTTTATTGTAATATCCTTTATTACCGAAAGATGCGAATGCACCTGCCATTTGAGAGTAGAAACTCCATCGACGTTACCTCAATAGCTGTTGTCGGTTCATCTTTTGTTACCGGTATACCTAGTTTTTCAGCGAAATGTTTTAGATCTTTCGTATCCAACTGTTTCCGAATGCGCGAACAGCAGGAATATTATAAGACCAAAGATAATGCTGTACTCATAGTAACTGTACCGTGGTAAAGTCTGTCCCAGTTTTGGATAAAGAAATTAGTTCCAGCAATTTGATAAAGTGAATCTGAGAATGTAGTTTGAGAATCCCAGCCATAGTATTCAATACCAGGGGCATAATCAATTAATGGTTTAATCAGATGACCCTGGTTGAACACGAGCATCAACTGCATAAAGTTATAACCACCAGCCTTATAATTTTTTTCCACCACCATAGCTTCGATTAGACCAGTCTTTGTATCAAGGACTGATATAGCAACTTGAGATGCATGAGGTACCATTGAGTGAGCTTTGGTTATCTAACATATCTTAGAACATATGTTTGTAATTCTGGATTTAAGTTAGTGTATGATTTTAATCCCATTGAAGAGGATCTTTTAATATTTTCAAAAGTTTTGATTTTCTTTTAATTCTTTTACGATCTGATCTATATATGCAGCATACTTTAGAATTATAAGTGTGTTGATTTGCACGTTCTTCTTTTGTTTTTCAACTGATTCCATCCATAATAGGGGTATTGATTGCATTATTGTATTCAGCTTCTGTAATTTTATCATTGTTTAGAAGTGCGTATAAGTACATGTGTTCGACGCTCTTTAGCTTGATTCTGGATAATCATATGGATTATACAGGATTGGTTGCTGAGGCATACCAGTTAAGAAGCGCAACTTGAGGTAATGTTAATTGATTTAACTCTTTATTGTAAAAGTACTTAGCTGCTGTTTTAATACCGTATTGCCCATCAGAATAGTAAATTTTTATTCATGTACATCTCAATATATCATCTTTAGAATACCTGTTTTCTAATTTAAGAGACAGATAAGCTTCTTGAATTTTTCTTTGTAATGATTTATCAGATGTCAGTAGTGAATTTTTACTACCTGTTGTGTAATTGTACTAGCACCTTGTTGTGCCGAATTGGAACGGATATTTACAAGCGCTGCTTTGATAAGACGAATAGGATCAATACCTATATGAGATTGGAATCTTGAGTCTTCTGTCGATAGTACAGCGTCTGTAATGTTTTTGGAATATCATTTATAGATACATATTCCTTTTTCTACAGCTCAACGTGGCTATTAGATTAGATTTTTATCATAAATTTCTGATGATAATGGATCTTGTAAATTAGCCTGAGTTATATCTGAGAACATCTTTTTAATTCTTTAGCAAAAAGTATTAAAATAGCAAAGAATAATACTAAAGCATATTGAAAAAGATGGAACTAATATATTTGAATAAAGTTTTTCATCTGTTGTTAAAACTCACTTTCATTATATATATAATAGTTATATAATCTAATCTTATTTTGTGGTTAAATGATAATTCAAATGCAGTTTCTTCGAATTCACTTAGTTTTAATTGATTTTTCTTCCACCATTTTGTGCCCGATTATAGAAAAATATGAATTTTTAAATGGAAGTATAGATGTTTTATCGATTTTTAAATCTAACAATAATAAAGTAATTCCACCATGATTTAAAATGCATATGTTCTGTTGATGTTCGTGAGATATTATTTAAAAGAAAATGAAGTGGTAAAATTAGTCTCCTTTAGCCTCAAAAATCAATATATTTTCCATTCAAAGACCGTTTGTAATCTGTTGAGAAGGGAGTTTTATAGAACGCTTTGGTAATCATAGCACTCGATCTGTTAGGATAATTCAGCTCACTATTTGAATTGGAATAGGTTTTTATGAATAACTGCAATGTCATTATTTAAGTAATATTTATTCATAATTTATATGTCTTCTTCAAGGTTTCCATACCTCGATTAGAATACTTGGTTTTGAATAAAATTGCTTTTCTTATTAGGATAATTAAACATATGTCCTCCATAAATAATTATCCTATCTATTATGCACTATATTCTGAAGAAAATTTGGATTACATAATAGCTGAAAATTATCATATTTTTGAATTTATAATTACTAAGTAATATTCATTTTGATGAATAAAGATGAAGCTAGTTGGACTACTTTATAATTATAGTGTGTTGGTGTCTTGAAACGTGCGATTAAGCATCGAAAACTGTCCATGAATATATATGGAAATGTCACCGGGATAGAACTTTTTATATGATATGCAGAATAATCGAGTATAATAGCTCGACGATGTGATTTTAAACCATTCCTTTCTTTAGGTAATTAGTTAAGAGTATAAGTTTAAAGAACAATAGTTTAGTTTTATAATTTATACGAATTATTATTCTTAATAATCGTATTATAATAATATTTTTAAAAATCATTAGATTTTATGGTATAATAATATAGAAAATTTTAAATATGAGGTATTGTGAGACAATCAGAAACATTTATTCAACAACAAAAGTACACAGTCCTCTGCAGAAGCAATTAGTCATAAGTTGCTATTAAAAGCCAGGGGATAATTGAAGCAGGTATCTGCAGGGGTTTATACTCACCTTCCTTTGGCTACTCCGTGTAATTCAAAAATTGAAAAAGTAATAGAGAAGAACATGAGTAAAATTGAGCTGCAGAACTTTTAATGCCTATTTTACAATCAGATGAACTTGGATCTGGTCGTGGGACAAAATGGGAGACAGAACTTATTCGATGTAACAGATAGAAAAGTGCAGGATATCCTAAGTCCAACAGCAGAGGAAATCATCAGTCAAACGGTTAATAACATGGTAACTTCACCATAAACAATTACCCATGAACTTATATCAAATCCAAACTAAATTCCGTGATGAAAATTCGTCACGTTTAGAGATTATTACGTTGTAAAGAGTTTATAATGAAAAGATGATATATTCCATGATTCACAGAATCATTAAGAGAAACATATAAAGATTGTTATCAAGCATAGTAGTATGCTTTGATGGATTTGAACTTAAGTACGTTGTAAAAGCGATTCTGGTAATGATGGTGGAGGTATGCTCACGAGATTCAGGCAGTTAGCTAGTGGGGAAGATACGGTTGCTGTACATGAAGAGGTGACTATTCGGCAAACATCGAAAACTGCGAGCGTGGTTAGACAAAACTATACAATGCCTACAGGTTTTGAGAAGAACAGTGGTTTATTACAAAACTCCAAAATCAACAAACCAGTTGATGTTCTTGCATTTTGTGGTGTGAAGTTAACCGTGCGATGAAGCATTAGCTTTAAAAGCTGATGGAGAGATTCTATCTAGTTCTGTATGCGTGGTAGTGATCACAATGATAGTAAATTCATGAAAGCTACAGGAACTTCAGAAGTTGAAATGGCAACAGAACAAGAAATTGAAATAATGGGTGGAGTAGGGTTATATGGGACCATTTTGAAATCAAAACTATAAGTAATCGGTGATAATGCAATTAAATACATGTAATACCCACGGTTGTGGAGCCAACAAAAGAGTTCACTACATAAATGTAAATCCAGGTGATTATGAAATCGATGCTCACTATGATCTTCGTATGATTGAAGAAGGTGATTTAGCAGAAGACTTATCAGGACCGATTAAATTTGCAAAGAGTATCGAGGTTGGACAGTGTTGAACTTGGTAAAGGATATTCAAGAAGCTATGGATGTTGCATGCCTAGATGCTAATGGTCGTGCAAAATCACTTCTACATGGGATGCTGTATGTTGAGTGTACTCGTTGTTATCTCAGCGTTATCGAACAACATAATGATGAAAAAGGTATTATTTGGCCTAAAGAAGTGGCTCCATACCAAGTGCACCTAGTGTGTGTCGATGTTAAGAAAAGAAGATCAAGTTAAACTTAGTGATAGAATTATATGCGCAACTAACAGCGGCAGGATACGAAGTTCTTTATGATGATAGAGCAGAACGTGCTGGCGTTAAATTTAATGATGCTTTGATCTTATCGGTATTCCATTACAAGTAGTTGTTGGTGAAAAAGCTGGAGAAGGAATAGTATGAAGTTAAAGAAAGACAAACTTTAGAAAAAGTTGATACTCAGATTGCTGATGTGTTAGCTAAAAGTAGAAGCATTTTATAAATAATAAATAAGAAAGAAACTAATGAATGCCAATTAAAAATAAATAGTTGTTAAGAGAATAACCATTTGTTTTTAGTTGGTATTTTTTAAATATAATTAGTTATAGTGTAATATAGTACTATAAAAATATAGAAAATAGATAATTCATTTAGTCTTTAAAGCAATTAAGATGAATGAATTTTTATGTTTAGTGGATGTTATAGAAATTGTTGAGGGAATTAGTATTTATTTGTTTCTCTAGTCATTCGTATACATAAAAACTTTACAAAATATCTAGCCCCAGTTAGATTGAAGAAAATAGGAGGAATCATGAGGTAATAAACATTTTCTTTATTAGTTAAAACATTAGAATTAGAAGAACAGTTATCCGATTCAAAAATTCGATAAAATTATTCTTTAGATAATATAGAAAAGGATAATAGGAATAAGATATGGACATTTAATTTTAGTGGAAAGTTTACCTTCAGTAGAAGAGTTAACATTACTTATTCAGAAATTAGAAAATTTCTTGAGGTGATTATATTGATTGATTATCGTTTTGAAAGGTAAGTGCGAAGTCACGGATGAACAAATAAAAAATTTTGGAAATATATAATATTAGAAACTTCTCAGAGTTTCTCAGAGTTCTAATGGAGATGTCTTTATTTAGTAAAGTCTGAAAGTTAGCAATAGTGTTTGACTATGAAAATAATGGCTCCATCAATCTGGAATAACTTTTATTAATGAGACAAGACAACAACATAATAAAGTAGTTATATAGAAAATTTAGGTATTGAAATTAAAGACATTATTCTAATTTTTCTAAAACTGATGTTGAAGCGGTACTAGAAGTCAAGATTCCCAGGAAATCGTTAAGTTAGAGGAAATAGAAAAAGAAGCGGAACGAAAACCAAAAAGAACCTGAAAGGAAATTTGTTGCCTTTGGAGGCGGTGGTGGAACTCGATATGGGCAAGAATTCGATGATGAGGACATGTAGAAATCAAGGATATTGTTGGTTATGCTGGGAGATGTCACTATAATGGCTCAGGTGTTTGGGACTGAAGAGATTGTTCACAGAAATGGTTCCTGAGTCAGTAGTCGTTTGAAACTTACAGATTATAGTGATTCTATATATTCTAAGATTATTCGGTAATAATCCTAATTCAAAATTTCAAAACAAACGTAAGAATGAACTAATTGACTTAGTAAGAGGAATTAAGAAAGGTCAATGGCTTAAAATTCATGGGGCTGTAGTAACTGACCCATATTTAAGAGACACAATCATCGAACCTAAGTCTATTGAGGTTGCTCATAAAAAGAGAAAAAGATAATTATAGTGGAAGTAAACGAATTGAGCTAAATACTCATACGAAGATGAGTCAGCTTGAGGGTATTTCTTCAGCTAAAAGAATATTTAGCTCGAGCTATAGATTGGGGACATGAAGCCATAATGCTTTTACCGATACGTACTGGTGTTCAAGCATATCACTAGAAATTTGTTTAAGTTCTAAAAGGGTAAAGGATATTAAACCAATCTATGGATTAAATGCATTTTATCATGGATGATAGTATTACTGCTACGACAAATCCAAAAGAACTTAAATTAAAGATGCTACGCTATGTCGTGTTTGATGTTGAGACTGACAGGTCTTTCATGCAGAACGTGATAGATTAATCGAAATTGCTGCGGTTAAGGTAAAAATGGAGCTGAAATAGACGGTTTTGAAAGTTATATTAGATCCACAAAGACCAATTTCAGAACTTATTACAGACTAACTAGTATTACTAATGATGATGTTAAGGATGCTCCGCTTTGAAAAAGAAGTGACTAACTTTTATAATTGGTTAGATAAAGATGACATATTAGTAGCCCACAATGCGAAGTTTGACCTTGGATTTTTAGATACTTGTTTTTGAACGACTGGGGTTAGAGAATAAAAACTAATGCCAGTATAGATACATTATTTCGTCTCTGATGCTGAAAATAAAGAAGCGAAAAAGACACGGTCTTAGAATTTAGCTAAACCTATACAAAGTTCGTTAGTTCAACATCACAGAGCGATTTACGATACTAAAGCTGCTGCAGAATCTTTTGTAAAATACTGAGTGACTTTTATGAACTTTGGGTGTTGAATATCATAACGAAATAGACTGAAAGATTGACTTAGAGCTTGCGCATAAACGATCAAGAACATTCCTTGTTCGATTTTTGGTTAAGAATGCTAAAGGGCTTAGGATCTAGTAGATTGGTTTTCATATAGTTGTCTAGTATTTGAACTCTGCTAAAGCCTACGATTCACGTAGTTTATTAACAATACCGAGAAGTTGATGGTGGTAGCGGTAATGGTAATGAAAGTATTTGATGGTGCTAAATTCAAAAGAAGCCAGGTAGAGGATATAATTGAATTTTACGATTATATTGAAATTCAACCAAAACATCGTTATTAACTGTTTTAGAAATAGAAGAATGAGCAGATAATGCTGAATTAGAAGAAATTTCTGATTAGTCTTAGCTAAAGAGATTGTTGTCCGACAGGGAGACTGTTATTATTGAATGAATATCAACATGTTTTACAGACAAATACTAAGATTGACTGTGAAAAAGCAATCCTGGTGCCCGTGATTTTAAAACCGATGGCTACATTCCTCTGACCGAAGAAATGTTGAGAATTCTCTTATCTTGATGAACAATTAAGAAGAATTAGATTATTGATAATAGCATAAAATTAATGATATGGATTGAATTAGTTGCGTTAAAGATAAGCTTTTATACACCGAATATTGAAGGGCAGCTGATGAAGTTCGTAATTTAAGTTATGATATGGCTCATAAGATTTACGGTGAAGAGCTGCGGAAATAGTGGGAGATTAGAAGGAACTTGCATCTATTATCGGTAATGGATTTAGTGTGGTTTAAAATTTCCCATAAACTTGCTAGATCACTAGATGATGGATATCTAAGTAGGTTTCAAGGGATCGGTTGGTTTCATCACTTGTAGCCACAATGATGAAGTACGAAGGTTAATCCACTAAGCTCCACATTATGTTGTCAGAGTAAACATAGTGAAATTCTTCTTAGAATACTGAATATGCATCAGGTTGACCTTCCGAATAAAAAGTGTGTCCTCATTGTGATGTTAAAATGACAAAAGATGGGCAAGATATTCCTCGAAACATTTTCTTAGGGGTTTAATGGAGATAAAGTACCGATATAGTTTAAACTTCTCTGGTGAATATCAAGCAACAGCTCACAACTTCAGGAAATTTTTCGTGAGATTACTATGTCGATGTAGAACTATTTCGACTGTGGCAGAAGCAAAAGCTATTCATTTATAAGATTATGAGAAAGAGATGAAATAGAAAAGAAGTATGAATATTGAACGTATTGCAGCGGGATGTGAAAGGCTCTAAGAGAGAACTACTGGTCAACACCCTGGAGGTATACTAGTAGTCCTAATGATATGGATATGACTTTACTCATATCAATTCCAGCTGATGATGAAACAGAGTCCATGGCGAACAACTCACTTCGATTTCCACTCTATCCGCGACAATGTTTTAGATTTCGAGTATACTTGGACACGTATTATCGACATATGATTAGAAGAGTTGCAAGACTTATCAGGTAGTGATCCTAAAACAATAGATGTATCGATCCTGAGTGATAGCATGCTACTCAGCGGTTGAAGCGCTAGGTGTACTACGAGATCAAAGTAGATTCAGCGAGTGGGACATTGGTATTCCGAGGTTTTGGAACTAGGCTTTGTTATTCAGATGTTAGAGCAGTACAAAACTTCACTCCCTACTCAGAATTGGTTCGAGTCTCGGATTGTCTCACGTGGTACGGATGTTTGGCCGGTACTGCGCAGGGTAATCAAAAATGGTAGTCTTGTGAGCTTAAAGGGTATGAGTCTGGTTGTCGTGGAAATGACGTTGCTGGTATATTTAATTCACGCTGGATGAAGAAGGAGTTTGTCTTTCATAGTGGACGTCTAGAGAAGTGAAGTGAGTTTAGCTCGGAGGGCTTTGAAAAGAGATGACAGATAGTAATACATGTGCCAGAATGGTATATTGATTCATGTAAAAAAATCAGAGTATATTCTACAGCCCATGCATGTGCATATGCACTTATGGCGCTTCGTGCATGCTTGAACTAAAGTGCATCAGCATTAACATATTGCGCTTAGTGCTCTGTCAGAGCCGCTGGCTTTTGACATTAGTACGGTTGTTAGGGCAGCGAGACACTACAAAGCGAAAATAAAGGAAATAAAACTACAGATAAAAATAGTTTGTCGAATAGAGATAAAAGAGATGCTCTTGTGACGGTGTAGAGTGCAAATGAGGATGATGGAGGATTTACATTCTCGAAAGTTGATTTAGATCAGCAAAGACCATGATTACATAATTGGAAGGGAACACGTTAATTCACGTTTCTCGATTGTTTCCAGGACTTCGGAGATAACATTAGCCGAACAAAATTGTACAAGCGAGAAGAAGAAAAAGCATATCAATTGAGACTTCTACTCAAAACGAGGGAAGTGTTTCATCCTACGGTGATGATAGAATACTTGAGGAAATGGGGACATTAAGGTCTTCCGAGAAAGCACAATTATCATTCTTTGATGGTGTAATTGAAGGGTATTCAATTAAAAAATAGTATAAGATTAAAGGGTATTCTGCAAGATAAATATAAAATTTCTGGAAATAATTTATTTTCATTCTTTGTTAGAAGTTAGGATTTTGGTAACTTATTTTATTTGCAGAATAACATTTTATGTAGATTTAAAATAATATTAATGATGTTTGTTTATTAATCTTTGTTGGTTTTATTTTTTAGTGAGAAATGTATATTTTTAATAAATAAATTTTAAAATATTATTCAAACTTATTTATTTTTAATTTGTGGTAGTATTATATGTGATATAAAATGTAAATATAGAGATGGAGGAAGCAACTTGGAAAAGATAGTTGTTGTGGACGCCTTTAATAGGAGAAGTATAAAGTTTGAAGGAAATGCTGTTTACCGATTTTAGCTGCGGTTATTGGCGACAGAGGGTACAAGTAATTGTAATGTTCTAAGTTATCGGATATAAACAATAGGAGTTTGAGAGTCTAGAGTGAAAATAGATATAGACCTGATGAAAATATTTTAGAAATGGATGCGAGGAACTTTATTGTGGAATCATTTGAATTTGTTATAAAATGGTGCTTCATTTTTGTTGGGTCCGATATACGTGGTGAGAGCAAAGGCGATGTATGGATGTTCTATTAAGTGGATCTGTTGATCAATACGGTTTGATTTTAGCATTAGGGCTACAATATTCAGGATGTGGTTTGTAGCTAGAGCTGAAAAGGAATTAGAAGGATCAACGATCTTTGATTTCCTGAGTGGTGGACAAAATGTTATTATGGTAGTTGTTTAGCAAAGGAAAAACGTAATTTGTTAATGCTGCGTTTCTGAGATTGAGGATATGATAACTTCTTAATTAAATGGGACTATATTGGGGAACTTGTTTTAGTTATTGAAGGTGTTGAAAAGTTGGTAGGTACTGATATACTGATGCTCTGACCGTGTGAAGCTGTTACGTATGATTGCAGCAGCTGCAGCAAAGGGATGTGTTAGTTAAGGTGCACTGTAAAAGATAATGTTGTTTAGTAAGTAGGGTGCGTGAAATGTGGGAGTTGGATGAGGGTTGTTGATGAAATATCTGTGCGTGTAAGTAAATTAGAGTTTAAGATCTGTGGATGTTAGACTACCTCACCCAGGATTTTTGAATAGATGTAGTCTATTATGTGTATTGATATCATGATGGATGGTACTAGGATTACTGGAGACTGTTTTTGAAAATAGATTTATGTGATGTTGAAGGATTGCGTAGAATGAATGTAAGATTAGAATTGAAGGTGGAAGTCATAATAGAAGGGTTACTCATTAGAAGGTACTACTGTTAGAGCTAGATTTACGTCTGGAGCAGCTTTTGTTATTGCTGGTTTAATGGGCTGGCAGGAACTGGGCTAAGGTTGTTGATATTTATCATATTGATAGTGATAGTGTGGACATTGAAGAAAAATGAGAAACTAGGTGCA
>BNJV01000356.1_pt1 | contig 24341 bp, 39 predicted proteins | sample 8540591 | NCBI WGS metagenome assembly BNJV01 (sample SAMD00202457, study PRJDB9452) | human saliva metagenome | host: Homo sapiens | reverse complement strand
CCACTGCTACCAAATCGGCATCCCGCGTGAGATGACCGATGATGAAGGCGATCTGTTGTGGTATGGCGAATACATCGGCTGGGGGTCGTCTGAAAGAGGAAACCAAGGTAACGGATAGCACATACCAACCCTCACACAGGTAGTGTATTATTAAAAAAATTTGAAAGGAACCAGCACATGGTAACAGGATTAGAAATCAAAAATTTAATTCAATCTCATGAATTCAAAAGATTATTAGATAAGGCTGAACATGATTATAAAAATTAAAAATTTATGACAATGACGACAGTATTTCACAAGAATGTAATTCTGTTGCTTATGAAATTAATAAATCAGGATTAACACCTGAGTTAATATTAGATTTTATTATGGAAAAACGATAAATTAGTTTTTATTTTCTCAAAAATTAAAAAAATATCAAAAATTGTCAGAGGATTACTGTGACTTTGAGGAAGATGAAGAAAAATAGTGATGATATTATTTTTAATTGGTCAGGCTAAGACTTTCCTCATTGTAAACTCTATAGAAATTTTTACTATTGAGAAAAATCAGAAATAGATTTAACAAATTTTTTTGAAAGCAATTAAGATTCCTTCTTATAAAAAAATATGCAAAAGAGTTATTTGAATTTTTACCAAGAGAGCCTAAAGATATATTAAAACTTTTACTACTCTATCTATATTTTTGATATCTTTATTATATCTCCTGACAAGCATAGACTGGGTTAAATCCCAACAGTGTAGTAAGGTCGTCTGAAACACGAGAAGCTTCAGACGGCCTCGAAAATGCCACTGGATTCGTTTGGTACGACAGCCACCTCTCACAGGAAATTCATTCGGACGTCATGTATACCTATATCTACACCGATCCCGACAGCTACGAACCCCTGCACAGGTACACAACCGGACCAACATGGTAATAAATATTCTTTAAAGAATACACATAAGAAGGATAAATTATGTATTTAGAACAAGTAAATTATGAATTAAACAAAAAAATCAATGATTTTGTATGTAACTCAAATAAAAAGTAAATACTATATTTCATTTGAGGTAGATGATGAAAAAATTAAACGTGTTGATAGGCAAGATGGAATAAAAAGACTGTATATTGAAGAAGATATTCATCTAAGAGATAGCAATGGAAAATTAAAAAGCGATGTACAACATGGTATTTGTGGTAGTACATCAAAAAAAGGGAAAGGGAGGAAAAATAAAAAAATGAGTTGGACAGAAGGTGAATTTTTATCGTTTTTTTACACAGACAAAGAAATTAAAAAAATGTTTATAAAAAAATTACAGACATAGTAGAAAAATAAACTAAAAATTTAAGTATGAATATACAGAATTTAATGATGAAAAAAATTTATTCTTTTTATAAGAATAATAAAATGTTAAATTCCCATTTAAAAAAAGGTTACCACTTAAATAAAAAAACGGAGAAGGTTGTTTTGGTCTTGAAGGAAAAAAAGAGTTACGATGAATCAGGTGGTTAGTTTATACAAATTTGATGGATTATCCGACTTTGAACCTTACGATATTAATTTAATTTTTTTGAAAAAGCCTACTATTATTTATTAGTTTTGCCCGAGCCTATTGAAACATCAAAATTTTCAAAAGAAATATTTGATTTATTTTCGGATGCATTAAATAGCAAATAACTTTAAGCAAGCCATAACAAGTAGGTTGGATCAAGACCCAATAAAGCCTGTAAGGCCATCTCTGAAACATCCGTTCTTTAACAATCCAATCCCATTACCAATTGATGCGGTATTATGAGCCTGATGCCGGGAGGTTTGTGAATCAGGATCCGATTCGGTTGTTGGTTGGGGAGAATTTGTATACTTTTTCTCCTAATACACAATCTTGGGTGCATTTTTTAGGTCTTAGCGGTGTTTTTTTACAGACATGATCCAATTATATATTGGTAAAGGTCCTTTATCACAAATGAGACGATCAATTAGGTATAGAACTGGGCCTAAACAATCAAATCCAATGTCTAAACCTACTGCTTGTGTCCATGTTAAATTAAAAAAAGCGATAAAATGGCACTTATGGTAGAAGCCAGATTAATGGCGATTCATAATGAAAAAAATTGAATCCATCATTTATGAACAAAAATACTCTCAAATGGTGTAAAACTATATGCTGATAAAAAAATACTACTGCTAGAGAAAGAAATATAGCCGCTCGTTACGCAAAAAGTAATTAATCAACGAATGGAAAATGTTAAATCAGGAAAATGCAAATCTGCTTGTTAACTTTTTAAATAGAAGTTGTTAATATCTATTAACCGCTCATGTATTAATGGAGGTATATTATGAAAAACCACTTGTGGATATAACAAACATATTAACTTAGTAGAAGTTCTACCTAATTATTTGAACGCTGGAATTAAGCAGGCAAAATTATATAAATGTGGGCTTCGAATCATGGGGAAACTTAGTGCATTATTTTTTTAGATTCTGATAAATTTGCAAAATCCTGTAGATCTTGATTTTTTTCAGATTTAAAAACAATATCCTGAATTACCATATATTGCTATAGAAAAATGATTTTGAAATTAAAAAAATATTTACAATCTTGAGACATTATACTCACTAGAGCAACTTGAAACCTTATTGCTACAAAAAAAGCCTTCGACATTGATATATCTCTTATTAAAAAAATTTAAAGGATATCAGATTCGATTACTCAAGAAAAATTAAGAATGTAGGCAAATCTCACAAACTGGAAAGATTACATATCTGGTCTTACAAAGGCAAAGATCTAAGTGAATTTCATGAACTTACAAACTTAAAAGATCTTCTGTTAGTACGACCAAGTATCAAGTCATTAGACGGAATTGAAAATATGACTAATCTAGAAAAAATCGAAATATGCTATGCGAGAAACCTAGAAAATATTTCTGCCCTTGAATCACTCCGTAGTAAACATGAAATTAAATATATTACTTTACCTAATAAATTTCGAACTTAAACAAATTATCTTGTTAAGCCGCAGTTAGGGTAAATATCCAACGAAGCATCAAGGTTGTCTGAAAAATGAAGAAGTTTCAGAAACGTCATTCCTGCATGATTTAAGCAGGAACGACCTCGAAAACCAAACCCGTTTCGTTTGAGACGGCAGCCATTTGCTGCAGGAAGTCCACCCGGACGGCAAACATACCTATATCTACATCGATCCCGACAGCTACGAACCCTTCGTACCGGTCCGCAATTGGACAACCGAAGACGGCGAAAGCCGCCAACAAATCCACTACTGCCAAAATGGAGAGAAATCTTAGTCAAAAAGAAATAATGGGAATGGTACATTTTCTTGGAAGAAATACAAAGATAATGTGCCAGTACAACATAGGAAATAGTATCATGACAACTTTAGAAAAATAAGATCTTTACTTTAAAACAGAATCATTTAATGAAAAAAATGAAAGAAATTCATTTTTTTGAATAATTTAATTTCAGATTCTGAAAAAAATTATTCCATATCCACTCTCATGTGAAATAATAAATCGTACTTTTACCCCCTATAGAAATATAGAATTATCAAAAAGAAAAATTTTAGTTTATCGATAAAAAAATGAAATATTAAATTTTTTTTACACCAGAGGAAAATGATATTGCTTATGTATACTTTTTATGGAGGAATAAATGATTCGGCTGAAACACCAATAGAATTATTCCCTTGTTTATTATCAAAATAAAAAAATATTAGCAATTGGCTAGAATTAATAAACAAACCTAATTTTTTTATTGTTTAAAAATTATTTAGTCATAAAAATAGATAAAGTTATTGATATATCTCTACTCGACAATGAGAAAGATGTGTTATCTATTTCTATTGGACTGAACGCTTAACTTTAAAAAAATAAATAAACTATTCCAGCAGAAGCAGGCTTTTGCTTTGTATAACTTAAAGGTGGTTACCATGAAAGAATTATTAGAAAAAAACTTGAAAAACTTACCTTCTATCTTAAATATTGAATATGAATTATTTTTTTTATTGATAGATTACAAACGTTACCTATTGATGAAATTAGTAAAAAAACAAGGAAGAAATATAATGAATTTACCTTATAAACCACAAGATATTAGAAATTTTTTTGCTTATTCATATGAGTTTATTGATTGTCTTGATTTTTATGAGAAACCCTTATGATATAATAGAAAAATTATATAGAGTATGAAAAATTTATTATTGAAAGAATAAAAAATATTAGAATATTAGATAATTTTCATTTTGAATTATCTGATACTGACTCCTACGCTATACAAGCAATGTGGATACCACCTTTTGCTATTGTTGGTATTCTAGTAAATGGATTAATTCAGTTTGAAAATAAACAGGGAATTTATTTTTCAATTAATGAACAGGAACAGTGTGATTTAGATATTCAAACTGATAAACGCTGGACAATGGGTCTTGTACTGTTTCATGTAAAAAATATTAAAAGCGGAGAGTCTTTAATATTGTCTCCATTTCAATTATCTATTCCTGATTATGGACTTGAATGAAGTAGTCATAGTAGCTATCGCAAGATCGTCTGAAATAACCTTCAGACGACCTTTCCCTATACGCTTACCCTTACCTGCTTCAACCACAACGAAAACGGCCAACTCATCGCCCAGCACCAATGGAAGGTGCCGAGCAAGGAAGAGAACGCCCAAAACGGTTTGCCCGAAACCGACTGGCGCGATGCGCAGTACGACATGCTATACCTCAAGGTGCGGGGTTGCCTGGTGGACAAATACAAAAATATATTAATGACTTAGAAAGGTTAATAAGACAATGGATCAGGAGCAATTTATAAAAAAGATTAATATATTTTTAGTCGAAATTGATAAAATGATTAATAATTGTGATGAATATAGTTATACAAATAAACAGCAGTTGATTTCTATAAAAAATGAACTATATGACATGATTAACTATCTAAAAATCAGAAAGTATTTTTTTCAACAAAAAAAGGAAAAGAATTTTTTTATTGTCTCGGATAGTAATTGATTCTTGGCCATTTAATAATGAAGTTGGTAAACTCCTTGTAGAAATAGAAGAAGATTTCAATTCTTTGACAAGAAAAAAATATAAAAAATGTCTAAGTTAAAAAAATTTTGAATGAAACTCCTTTAGATTTTCAAGAAAATTTTTTGTTTGACAAATGGGAAGTCAGTTACCTTGATTTGATGGAAGTTAATCAAGGTTCTCCCTTAGTTGGAAGTTTGTCCATTAACGGTCAAGTTATTATTCAAGAACAGGGTTTTTGGAGGGCCTTTGTTGTATTTCAATAGAAAAAAATATATTCCAGTTTTCATTAGACGATTTTTGGTTGTTGGATTTAGGCTTGCAATATTAAATTTAGATGATTTATCAATTGAGTATATTGGTGGTATCGAAGACTTGGTTTATCTGAAAGAGATAAAAGGTAATAGAATTTATTTCTATACAGATATATAAAAAGCACAGAAAAAGAATTTAACTTTATATGAACAAATATAACTCAAGGCTATGCTGTAAACAGCATAACCAAAGGACTTCCATATTAATTAAAAAAATAGTAAATTAAGTATAACAAAGCTCAAACAGATAGATACATGAGTAAGCAATTAACTAGAATTGGTGGTAAGGTTTTTTTGGAAAAATACGGATCACGTAGTAAATGTGAATAGAAACTGATTGATAACAAAAAAATTTATAAAAGGAAAAATTAAAATGAGTATTTTAAGTAATTATATAATTCAAGATTTAATCCAGAATGTATCTAAAGGAGTTACAGAGACATTTAAATTTGTATCAGAAAGATATAATTCTAATGAAGTTTTTTTGCCTATACATTATATATTGATGACTATTGTTCATATCTGGGGTGGGCTGCTAACACTATTTCTCATTACAAAGAATTAAAGAAGAATCTGCCAGTTGAAGAACATTCTTTTGTAAAATGGTATTATTCAGAATTTGAAATAGGCTCAGGTGAAGTCCCCGAAGAAATTGATAAAATATTTAACCAAAATATTCAAGAAATTTTAGATAATATTCAAAAATTATTAGATGAAGATTTTGAAGTTGTTCAAGCAAATGTATATGATGCTATTATCGAAGGATTTAAATTAGCATTAACTGAGATGGATAAAAAAATAAGATAAAAAAATATAATATTTTTATGTTTCTCTTGCAGATAGTGATAATGCTGAAATTATGGAAAAATTATTCAGCCAAGAAATTAAATTCATCAGAAAAAAATTTCTTCTTTTTAAGAATCGTTATGCTTGAAGCAAGCAGAGTAGTACACAAAATCCTCCAATTCTAATTAGTGTGTGTGTAAAACACACACGCGGGCTTTTCAGTTTTCAGACGACCTCAATATTCTCTTTGAAGTCGTCTGAACTTTTGTTCTTTAATAATCTCATTATTTATCGGTTGACAAACCGATTGACATAGAGGTTGTCTGAGAAGCAGATTTCAGACGACCTCTACCAAATCGCCTCCCCCGACGGCGGCGCACGGCTGCTGTTTGCCGAAGTCGATTCCGGTTGCGGCATTTACCAACTGGTCGCCCAACTCGACCGAAACGGTCGTCATATCCGCCTCTGTTACGACGACAACGGACTGCCGCACAGCATTTACGACGGCAGCGGCCGACACTTCCAACCCGTATTCTCCTCCATCCGTCTGAACGACAACGATCCCGACTTCGACCCGGCCGGGGAGCGGGACGTCTTCGTTTCCGAAGACGAGCGTTTCTACGTCAACCGCCTCACCTCCGTCACCTTTAACGGCAAGGAACTGGTGCGCTACGACTACGACGGCTACGGCGATTTGACCGCCGTTTACGGACGCGACGGCAAAAAACTGCGCGGTTTCGCCTACCGCAACCACATCATGGTCGAACACAACCAGCCCGACGGACTGGTGTCCCGCTACGAATACGACCGTTACGACACCGACGGCAAAGTGCTCAAAAGCAGCAACAACCTCGGCGAAGAATGGACGTTCGACTACCGCAAAGACCATACCGTCGTTACCGACGAATTGGGACGGACGGAAGTGTACGGTTTCGACGAAAACCGGGAACTCGTCTACCGCATCGACGCCGACGGACAACGCAGCGACAGCGAACGCGACAGCTACGGCCGCATTACCGTAGAACGCGATCCCCTCGGACGCGAAACCCGCTATCTTTACGATACCGAAGGCAACGTCATCGCCATCACCGCGCCGGACGGCAGCAGCACCCAAATCGACTACCACGAAACCCTCAACCTGCCGGTTGCCGTTAATGATCCCGCAGGCAGGGTTACCGCCTACACCTACGACGGACGCGGCAACCTCATCAGCATTACCGACCCCGCCGGTTACACCACCAGCTACGGCTACAACGCCCAATGGCTGCCCGAAACCATTACCGACGCCTTAGGCAAAACCCGACGCCTACACTACGACACCCTCGACCAACTCGTCTGCTTTACCGACTGTACCGGCGAAACCACCCGTTTCGGTTACACCGAATACGGTGATCTCGAAACCGTTACCGATGCGCTGGGCCATACCACCCGCCACCACTATGACGCAGCGGGCAACCCCGTCCGTACCGACTATCCCGACGGCAGTCACGAAACCTTCGAATACGACCGCCTCAACCGGCTGACCGCCCACATCGACGGACTCGGTGCCAAAACCGCCTACGAACTCGCAGTGGACGGACTGCCGCTCAAACGCACCAACGCGCTGGGCCATACCTTCGCCTACGCCTACGACAAAGCCCGCCGTCTGACCGTCCTCACCAACGAAAACGGCGAAACCTACCGTCTCGATTACGACCGAACCGACAACCTGATCCAAGAAACCGGCTGGGACGGCAAAATCACCGCCTACGGCTACGACGCCGCCGGACAACTGGTCCAACAGACCGAATACGGCCAAAGCAATCATGAAGGTCGTCTGAAAGAGCGTCCCGAGACTTGGCACATCCACCGGTTCAAACGCAACATCCTCGGCCAACTGATCGAAAAACAAAGCCGCAAAGTCTCCGGCCGCAACGGACAAAGCAAAGACGAAGGCATCAGCCGCACCCGTTTCGAATACGACCCCATTACCGGCAACCTGACCAAAGCCCGCAACCAACACAGCAGCGTCGAACTCGCCTACGACGAACTCGACCGCCTCATCGGCGAAACCACCGTCCACAACGGCCAAAGCGCCACCGTAGGCTACCGATACGACCCGTTGGGCAACCGCATCCGCACCATCCTGCCCGACGGCCGCCCTATCGATTACCTGTACTACGGCAGCGGACACCTGCACCAAATCAGCCTCGACGGCGAAGTCATCAGCGACATCGAACGCGACAAACTGCACCGCGAAATCCAAAGGACGCAGGGCAGCATCAGCAGCCTATACGACTACGACCCCATGGGTCGTCTGAAAGCCAGCGTACCGTCTGGAGTGGCACACCAACACCCCGCGGCAAACAAAACCCGCTGGCCGGCGGCGCCGTCAACCGCCGCTACGCCTACGACAAAGCCGGCAACCTGATCCAAAGCGCCGACCAAAGAAGCGGTGTCCTTAATTACGTTTACGACAAAATCGGACGCATTCAAGAAGCCCGCAACAGCCAAACCGGCCGCAGCGAAACCTTCGCCTTCGACCCCGCACACAACATCCTTTCCGACAAAGCGGCCGAAGGGAAGGGCAGCAACATTAGCAGCGGCAACCGCCTCAAAGAATACAACGGCATCGAATACACCTACGACGCATTGGGCAACCTGATCTACCGCCAGCTGCCTAATGGCGAAAACCAATATTACCAATACGATTTAGAAAACCAACTCGTCCGCGCCGAAATCAAAAAGCCTGCCGGCAATACCGAGATTTGGACATACGCCTACGACCCGTTTGGCAGACGCTTCTCCAAAGAACGCCAAGACAAACTCGCCTGGACGAGCACCGAACCGAAACGCACCCACTTCGTCTGGGACGGCAGCCGCCTGTTGCAGGAGTACACCTACAAAGGCAGCTACACCTATATCTATACCGACCAAGACAGCTACGAACCGCTGGCGCAAATCTTTGACAACGCCAAAGACGGCAAACAATACATCGCCTATTTCCACACCGACCAAGTCGGCATCCCGCGCGAGATGACCGACATCCACGGCAACCTCTTATGGTACGGCGAATACACCGCCTGGGGTCGTCTGAAAAAGGATGAGCGGGTTTACAAGAATGCGCACCAGCCGTTCAGACTGCAAAACCAGTATTATGATGAAGAGACCGGGCTGCATTACAACCTGATGCGGTATTACGAGGCGGAGACGGGGCGGTTTGTGAACCAGGACCCGATTGGGTTGTTTGGTGGAGATAATTTATATTCATTTGGTAATCAAGTATTGGATTTTATCGATCCACTTGGTTTAAAAATTTATGGCCATAGAAAAAACGGAACATTTAGGAAAAAACCTGGACCGAAATCCAAGAAGAAAAGCGCGGGTAAAGGGGAGTGTATCCAAAATAAAAAAGATGGTGATGCTCGCGAAGCCTTACATAAAAAAGACTTAGATGCCCAATATGGAGCTGACCGTATATTGAGTCAGAAACACTTGAGAAATAAAAAGGGCGAAATTGTTAGAGATCCCGTAACGGGTGAGTCTCGTAAGCTTGATTTTGTTATAAAAGGAGCTGGTAAAAAAGGTGGTGGACTTGCTCAAGAAATTACTAGCAAGACTGCTTCAAAAAGGAGTCAACTTGCAAAAGAAGAAAGGATTAGAGATGCAGGTGGCGTATATGTCAGAGATGGTAAAAGCTTAGTTCATGTTGACGGAATATCCGAAATTATTCGATTACCTTAGGAGATTATCATGGATATAACACTATTTAATTTTCGGACATTTTGGGAAGCAAATGCTGATGAAGATTATCGTGAAGATACTATCAGAATGTCTATTGCACTTATGACGTTTCTCAAAAACAATAACTTACTTGTTGATATTGACCCATTTAATGAGGATGGCTCTATCAAAGAAGATTTGATCATCCGAAAATCCAATGTAACCGATGAAGGATTCCAATTATTTGTTAAACCAGTAAATAATTGGTGGAATGCTTTGGATAGGGGAACTCCTCCCGAGAAAGTTACTATTTTGGAGAATGGATTGAAAAAAATTCGTGCTGCGAAAAAGTAATTTTATATTTTCAGACGGCCTCAATATCTCTTTTGAGGCCGTCTGAAACATTCGTTCTTTAAAAAAATTTTCTCATTCACGCATTGGGCAACCTGATCTACCGCCAGCTGCCCAATGGCGAAAACCAGTATTACCAATACGACCTAGAAAACCAACTCGTCCGCGCCGAAATCAAAAAAAGTCCGCCGGCAATACCGAGATTTGGACATACGCCTCACGACCTGTTTGGACGACGCCTTTCCAAAGAACGCCAAGACAAACTCGCCTGGACGAGTACCGAACCGAAACGAACCCATTTCGTCTGGGACGGGACGCGATTACTTCAGGAGTACACCTACAAAGGCTGCTACACCTATATCTACACCGACCAAGACAGCTACGAACCGCTGGCGCAAGTCTTTGACAACGCCAAAGACAGCAAACAATACCTCAGCTATTTCCACAACGACCAAATCGGCATCCCGCGCGAGATGACCGACATCCACGGCAATCTCTTATGGTACAGCGAATACACCGCCTGGGGTCGTCTGAAAAAGGATGAACGCGTCTATCGGAACGCGCACCAGCCGTTTAGATTGCAAAACCAGTATTATGATGAAGAGACCGGGCTGCATTACAACCTGATGCGCTATTACGAGCCAGAGGTGGGGCGGTTTGTGAACCAGGACCCGATTGGGTTGTGGGGTGGGGAGAATCTGTATCAGTTTGCGCTGAATGCGCAAGGATGGATTGATCCTTTAGGTTGGGCTAAAAAAGTTTCATCATTAAATGGAAAATCTGGTGTATATATTTTAACTAATGAAACTACAGGGAAAGGTTATGTTGGATCAGGAATTGACGTTGGTGACAGATTAGGAAGAAGTCAACATGAAAAAGCACAAACTCTGTTAAGGCATCCTGACACTAAGGTTGAGTTTAGAGAAGTTGATCTAGGAACCGCCGATAGCAAAAGGGATAAAAATAATATTCTTCGACATTTTGAACAAAAAGAAAAAGAAAGAGCTGAAGGAAAATTTCGTCTATCAAACAGCAATAATCCGGAAGCAAAAAGAAAAAAAGAGCGGAACAAAAAAATAATTGAGGCTTGTGGTGCAAAATCAGAAAACAAAAGGACAGTTCATCAGGTTGATAAGTAATTATTTATAGTATAAGGATACAAAATGGAAAAATTTATTTTTAAAAATATTGAATTAAGTCAGTGGATAAAGCCACATCTGACCACTTATTGCTTAGCGGCAGATGATGATGAGCTTGAGACTTTACAGGATGACTATGAAAGGTTTGAAAAATATTAAATTTCTGACATGGGATAAAAACGCCTTCTTCAGAAGAGTTGTCAAAAATTCAAGCATTGATTATTGAGGAGCCAGAATCTGGTGAGTATGATATATCCGACTTGCCAGATTGGATAAATACGCTTGGTAATTTGAAAGTTTTGGCTTTTCCATATGTTTGTTTTTCTAAATTAGAAAATACCATAAAAAATTCTGCGCTTACATTAGAAACATTATATTTTTTCATTCCAAGAGAATGGGATGATGAAAAATTTGAAATACCAGCGAGTCTGGAAATGCCCAATCTTTCAGCATTTATATCAAGATGCGAAATCAATGGTTTATTCGGGCTTAATGCAAATAATTTCCCTAATATCAGTTACTTAGAGTGCAATATCTCAAAGTATAAAAAAATATTAAGCAACTTGATGAAATTAAAAAAATTTTTAAGAAACTAATTCATGCCAGTTTTCATCATGGTAAATCATTGAATATATTAGAAAAATATAAGCTCTGATTTATTGGAGTCAATCAGTCTTGTTGGATTTTCAGGGCAGAATTTTTCAATTTCGAAATTGAAAGAATTTAAAAATTTGAGATACATTGCTTTGAATGGAATCAAAAAGGCTGAAGTAGATTGTGAGTTATTTACTCATTTGCCCTCTTTAAGCTATTTAGACTTAGTTTCCTGTTTTAACCTTAAAAAATGTGAATGAACTGGCTAATATTAAAAAGCCTAGAATATTTAATCGTGTTAGATTGTAAGCGTCCATTTGATAATGCTACAATAGACTTACTTAAAAATCAGAATATTCCTTATATAGATATTGATTATGCTTGAATTAAATAGAGCATATACAGAACGCACGTACACACGTGATTTCTGTTTTTCAGACGACCTCAATACTTTCTTTGAGGTCGTCTGAACCATTTGCTCTTTAACAATCTCATTAGCAGTTAACATAGAGGTCGTCTAAAAATCAACTTTCAGACGACCTCTGCCAAATCGCCATCAGTATCACCGACCCCGCCGGTTACACCACAAGCTACGGCTACAACGCACAATGGCTGCCCGAAACCGTTACCGATGCGCTGGGCCATACCACCCGCCACCACTACGACACAGCGGGCAACCCCGTCCGTACCGACTATCCCGACGGCAGTCACGAAACCTTCGAATACGACCGCCTCAACCGTCTGACCGCCCACATCGACGGACTCGGTGCCAAAACCGCCTACGAACTTGCGGTGGACGGACTGCCGCTCAAACGTACCAACGCGCTGGGCCATACCTTCGACTACGCCTACGACAAAGCCCGCCGTTTGACCGTCCTCACCAACGAAAACGGCGAAACCTACCGTCTCGATTACGACCAAACCGACAACCTGATCCAAGAAACCGGCTGGGACGGCAAAATCACCGCCTACGGCTACGATGCCGCCGGACAACTGGTTCAACAGACCGAATACGGCCAAAGCACAGATCAAGGTTGTCTGAAAAACCGTCCCGAGACTTGGCACATCCATCATTTCAAACGCAACATCCTTGGCCAACTGATCGAAAAAAACAAAGCCGCAAAGTCTCCAACCGCAACGGACAAAGCAAAGACGAAGGCATCAGCCGCACCCGTTTCGAATACGACCCCATTACCGGCAACCTGACCAAAGCCCGCAACCAGCACAGCAGCGTCGAACTCGCCTACGACGAACTCGACCGCCTCATCAGCGAAACCACCGTCCACAACGGCCAAAGTGCCACCGTAGGCTACCAGTACGACCCGCTGGGCAACCGCATCCGCACCATCCTGCCCGACGGCCGCCCTATCGATTACCTGTACTACGGCAGCGGACACCTGCACCAAATCAGTCTCGACGGCGAAGTCATAACCGACATCGAACGCGACAAACTGCACCGCGAAATTCAAAGGACGCAGGGCAGCATCAGCAGCCTGTACGACTACGACCCCATGGGTCGTCTGAAAAGCCAGCGTACCGTTTGGAGCAGCGCACAAACATCCCGCGGCAAACAAAAACCCGTTGGCCGGCGGCGCCGTCAACCGCCGCTACGCCTACGACAAAGCCGGCAACCTGATTCAAAGCGCCGACCAAAGAAGCGGCGTCCTCCATTACGTTTACGATAAAATCGGACGCATTCAGGAAGCCCGCAACAGCCAAAGCGGCCGCAGCGAAACCTTTGCCTTCGACCCCGCCCACAACATCCTTTCCGACAAAGCAGTCGAAGGGAAGGGCAACAACCTTACCAGCGGCAACCGCCTCAAAGAATACAACGGCATCGAATACACCTACGACGCATTGGGCAACCTGATCTACCGCCAGCTGTCCAATGGCGAAAACCAATATTACCAATACGATTTAGAAAACCAACTCGTCCGCGCCGAAATCAAAAAAAGCCAGCCGGCAATACCGAGATTTGGACATACGCCTACGACCCGTTCGGAAGACGCCTCTCCAAAGAGCGTCAAGACAAACTCGCCTGGACGAGTACCGACCCGAAACGCACCCACTTCGTCTGGGACGGAACGCGATTACTTCAGGAGTACACCTACAAAGGCAGCTACACCTATATCTACACCGACCAAAACAGCTACGAACCGCTGGCGCAAGTCTTTGACAACGCCAAAGACGGTAAGCAATACCTCGCTTATTTCCACACCGACCAGATCGGCATTCCGAGGGAGATGACCGACCAGTTCGGCAATCTGCTGTGGTATGGAGACTACACCGCTTGGGGTCGTCTGAAATCGGAGATGAAGGTTTACCCGAACGCGCACCAGCCGTTCCGGTTGCAGAACCAGTATTTTGATGCGGAGACGGGGTTGCATTACAATTTCTTCCGTTACTATGAATCTGATACGGGACGGTTTGTGAACCAAGACCCGATTGGGTTGCTGGGCGGGGATAACCTTTATTCGTTTGCGCCTAATGCGCAGGGGTGGGGCGATCCCTTAGGTTTATCTTGGCTTGATATTCCAAAAAATCATGGAGTAACAGCTAAACCGCATATAAGTAATGCACATGGTCATCATATTATATTTAAAGGAAAGTTCGACCGTTCTCCTGCAATGAAGGATGCGTTAACTCGTTCCAGAAATATTGCACATAAATATAATATTCCATTAAATTTTAACTATCGAACTACTACTGGGCGTTCCAATCTAATGATTGCGTCAAATATTAAAGGTGTTCATACGGTTAAAAAAATGCAGAAAAAAAGTAGCTACTCTACTTGAACAAGCTGATAAGCGTGTGACACAATGGATGAAACGCGGAGTTATGAATAAAGCACAAGCAGATAAATATATGAGTAAGCAATTGACAAGAATTGGTGGGAAAGTTTTTGGCAAGTATGGTTCTCATAGTAAAAAATGCTAATTTATTAAGTGTATTGGATATAAGGATTGGTTATGAAAGCTTTTAAATGAAAAATTTGACTAATAATTTAATTAATGATGTTAAAAAAATGGAGTGTTAACTTCATTAGGTTTTTGTTCTATCGAAATATGAAGAAAATGATATTTTTTTGCATATGTGTTATATATCGATGACTATTGTCAGTATTTAGGATGGGCTGCAAATACTATCTCTCATTACAAAGAATTAAAGAAGAATCTGCCAGTTGAAGAACATTCTTTTTGTAAAAATGGTATTATTCAGAATTTGAAATAGGCTCAGGTGAAGTCCCCGAAGAAATTGATAAAATATTTAACCAAAAATATTCAAGAAATTTTAGATAATATTCAAAAAAATTATTAGATGAAGATTTTGAAGTTGTTCAAGCAAATGTATATGATGCTATTATCGAAGGATTTAAATTAGCATTAACTGAGATGGATAAAAAAATAAGATAAAAAAATATAATATTTTATGTTTCTCTTGCAGATAGTGATAATGCTGAAATTATGGAAAAATTATTCTGCTGAGCAATTGAATTCATATGAAAAGTTCATTACGTTCAAAAACAGATTTCAAAGCAAGCCGTAGCCCGTATGAAACCTCCAATCTCGATGTAAAGTGTGCGCGGTACGCACAGGTACACAACCGGATCAACGAAGAAGACGAAAGACGCCAACAAACCCACTACTTTTACTGCGACCAAACCGGCATCCCAAGAGAGATGACCGATAAAGACGGCAACCTCTTGTGGTTCGGCGAATACACCGCATGGAAAAATCACTATAAATGTAAAAGTTATCTAACATAATGGTAATCAAAAAGGTAAATGTGTAGGAAATGACAGTGTCAGACAGGATTTTTGAAATTGCCTTAGAGAATATTGGAAATATAGAGCAAGAAAAAAGTTAAGACGTAGAGACCTAAAAGCAGGTAAGTCTTATTAGTTTAATAAGGAGGATTTATGTTAAACAAATTTGTTTTAGAGCAGTTAATTGCTTTCTTTCAAAAAAATCCAGTCGCTCAAGGAAAGCCAACAACTGATGATGAGGTCCTCAATGTAGAGAAATCACTTAATGTTAAGTTAGATGAGGATTTTAAAGAATTTACAATGAGATTTGGTGGGTGTGTCGTTAGGGATGCTCAAATATATGGAATACATAATTCCGAATTTCTTGGGGAAGATACAATTATTGATTTAAATAAAGAATTTTCCGATTATCTTAAAGATGGCAAAAGTAATTTAATAATTGGCACTGATGGCTGGGGAAATCCTATTTATATTTCCCCATCTAAAAACGGTAATGATTTACAATCAAGACACTGATGAATTGCTAACTCTAGCAGCTAATTTTTTTCAGATTATTTAGAGAAAAATTCTTAAAAAAACAAATTTAGTAAACTATTTAAACTCAGACCATTTCAGACGGTCTCGATACCTCTTTGAAGTAGTCTGAAAACCAGTATGCCGACCTCGAGACGGGCTGCATTACAACTTCTTCAGGTATTACGAGCCTAATGAGGGTCGGTTTGTCAATCAGGAGCCGATTGGATTGATAGGTGGGAGAATCTTTATTGGTTTGCGCTTAATGGGCAAGATTGGCTAGATCCTTTAGGTTTGGATAAATGATGTGAAAATAGCAAAGTTAAAACAGAACCAAACACAGCATTTTTTTGGTCAGGTAGAACAGATGGTATTGGTGGACAACATATTGCTGCCGATATTGCCAAATCTAATGGAGGAACAACATCAGAAATGTTAATTGAAGCTAGAAAAATTATCATGCCTACGTGGGATCAAAATTACCAAGCAAGCATTAAAGCATGGGAAGATATTTCATCAGAGTATGCAACATGCGCTTCTGGTACTGTAACAGGCGTTATTGGCAAAGATATGCGACCAGGAAATATATGGGAAAATAGAGAATTACCCGCTTTGAAGAACAATCCTAATATAGATCCTAAAACAAAGATTTCAACTGTTATATTTCAAAGGTAATTACTATGGATGATTTCGTAATTGAAAAAATTTCAAGAGGTATGTTAATTGTTTCTTTAAATGGACATGAAATTTCATTTGAAGGAGAAATGTTCTTTCCAAATAATGAGTTTCACTTTTTCCCTATATGCGAAAAACAGCAAAAATTTACTAAGACCAACCAAATTTTAAGCAAGGAAGAGTTAGATAATATTTTAGAACATTTAAAAAAAGAATTTATTTTAAAAAATAGAGTATTAGACATAATTTTCTAAATTTAATTATCAACTGTAAAGTAGCCCAAGCAAGCCGTAGACCACATGAAACTTCCAATCCCGACGTAAGGTGTGCGGTATGCACACACACGGGTTCTACCTTTCAGACGAAGCGTAGCCTACATGGGTAGCAAGCGTAGCCTGCATGCCGTAGGGTGTGTGAATCAGAATCCGATTGGGTTGATAGGTGGGGCGAATCTGTATGCGTTTGCGCCTAATACAAATAAGTGGCTTGATGTCCTAGGGTTTAAATAAAAAAATCTGCCCACACCATATTGGCCTCCCAATAGAGGCGCTTTAGGTGAAGTGAGGAGCATTACACTTCCAGTTGGCACCCTTGTTGATAGGTATGGTTATCAAGGAGGAACTTTTGTGTCTCCAGTAGGAACACCATACCCTATGAGAGCCTTCCTCCTAGTTCTAATCAAAAGCCTTATACCATATATAGGGTGCTGAAACCAATTAATAATGTAGCTGCATGTAAAGTTATGCCGTGGTTCGGAGAGATTGAATTAGGGACACAGTATGAATTGCCAAAATCTGTTAAAGCATATATAGAAGCTGGGCATCTAAAAAGAGGTAAAATAGGAAAAATGTTAAAAAAATTAATGAATTGAATTCATATCTTCAAAGTAAAGGAGTACCAGAAGATAGTTACTCAATCAATGAAGTAAATGATGAATCATTATGTATTATTGAAGAAAATAAAAAATGGCATATATTCTATTCTGAAAGAGGATTGAGAACCGAAGAATATTGTTACCAAGATGAACATTTGGCAATTCTATATTATATAAATCGGTTATCAAAAATGTTAAAATTTTCTTTTGAATGAAAAAAAGTAAACCGTCAACAAATCCGTTACTTCCACTGCGACCAAATCGGCATCCCAAGAGAGATGGCCGATAAGAACTGCAATCTGGTTTAGTTTGGGGATTATTACGGTTGGGTTGGAAAGTGGAGACAATTTATATGGTTTTGGACTGAATACGAAGGCGTGGGTGAACCCATTAGGCCTTGCTTCAAAAAAACAACTACAAAAAAATGCAACCATATAGATTTTTCGGATGTTAGCGTAAAAGGAACTCATGTTGATATTTTTGTAGGAAATAAAAAAGTAACAGAAGCCCTTTTAACCTTAGATGATAAACGAGGATTAGTATGGAAACGTTTTGGTGATATGAAAAGTACTACTTCCAAAGAATTGAAAGCTGCTGATAAATTAATTTCTGAACTGAAAGACAACTCACAAATTATGTCATTAGCAAAAGATCATCTTAAAAAGACTCTGACTGATTTTGAAGGTGATTTAAATGACCCAAAAAGTACACTAGAAGTAAGGATATAGCTAAAAGAGAAATTGAAAAAAATTTAGGAAAAATGTTAATGAGGTAATTATGGATATCACATCATTCTTAAAAAAACAGGTAGATTTAAAGATTTGTCTGTAGGTATGTCATATAGTAATTTTCAAAAAGTTGAAACAATTCAAACATTCATCTAAATGGTTATACGATGACGATAATATAGAAAGTGGTTTTTTTCTATTTTTTTGGAAGGGATTAGAAATTGGTTTTAGGGATGAAGTTATTTATTTACTATCAATAGATCCTTATTTTTAAAAGGTGTAACTATTGCTAAAAAAATATAAAAATTAATAGGAAATTAACTATTGAAAAAGTTTGTAAAAATATTTGTTTTTTTGGCCGATATTAAATGGGAATTTGTATCAAGGGAAGAGTGGGAACATGAGTGTGAGATAAAAAAACAGAAGGAGGAGTTTCTATTATTTTCACATTTGAATTAGATGGTGTAAGTATCTCTAAATTTTCAGTCTCATAAAAAAATAAACGTGATTAGGCCGAGCCTTCCCCGTAAGGTCCCCTTTTTTTCAAATACAGAAAAAAAGCTAAAAATCTACATCTTTCAACTATTTAGACGTTTTTATATTGCTTATTAATTTATGCAAAAACTAACAACAAGCGTAGGTCTGGTCTAGCAAGTCGCAGCCTACACAAAAACCTTCAGTTCTGACGTAGGATATGTACGGTACGCACGTGGTTTCGCCTGTCTAAATCATATCAACGAATACGGAGAAAAACAGCCAACAAACCCACTACTTCCACTACGACCGAAATCTGATTATGGTCATAATTGACATAGAAAAATTTACATTTATTATCGTTTAACTTTATTGAGGAGGTGTATGCTATGAATTTAGATGCAGTTAACCCAGAATTAGAATCAAAAAAATTAATGATTTAGTTTGCGAAACTTATAATAAATCTTTTTTTGGAACAAGAAAAAAATTACTAAAAAGAAGCATTTGAGCTAATACCCAAGCCAGTAACTCAATGGGCGCATCCAACTACAATGGTTGCGATTGCCTTATTCGACTTATATTATAAAAATCAGAAATATGAACAGGCTGAAGAATGGCTGATTATTGCTTTAAGTGTTGCTGATTTAGGAACAACTAATGCAGGAACATACCTATTAGGCGGTCTTTTTTATTATGATATTGAAAAATATGATGATGCTTATAAATATTTCGATATTGCTTATAATGATGCCGGGTATTATCCATTTAGCATAGAAGACAAAAAATATTGGCAATTTTATAAGCAACGTAAAGAAGAATTAAATCCTAAGAAAAAAAATAAAAAGTAAGATTCGATATATTCAGACGACCTTTTTGGTACCGTACTTAACCGCTGCTACGCCTACGACCCGGATGTAGTATAACTAGAGGGAAATATACTATGAAATATCATATTGAAGATTTAAGAGACCAATTACATAACCATAACTGGATTGTTTTGAAAGAATCAGAAGGAAATGATTTAGATATATCAGAATATTGGACTATTCGTCATAGATACCAACCAAACAAAACTTGTACTCTAGCATTTGAAGGAATGGATGACTTGGAAGTTTTACCAATCGAAAAAAGTTATGCATGTTTTTTATCTGAAGAGCCAGCTATATCATTATACTTTTCTAAGAGCATTAAGTTATGGAAGAGAGATTTAAATACATTCATTTTAAATCTGAATTCTTTTATAATTTGCTGATTTTAAATCCTTCAAACTATATAAAGCTAATCAAAATCCAAATAACTGTAAATGTTTCTAGCAAGCGTAGGTTGGGTCAAGACCCAACAAAATATCAGGGTCGTCTGAAAAAAGATGAGCGGTTTACAAGAATGCGCATCAACCCTTCCGACTGCAAAATATCCTTGTCCGCACTGGCATGTAGCTACTACCAAAATGGAAGAAATCTTATTCAAAAAAGAAATAATGGGAATGGTACATTTTCTTGGAAGTCCTACAAAGATAATGTAACCGAACAACATAGGAAATAGTATCATGACAACTTTAGAAGATAAAATCTTTACTGTAAAACAGAATCATTTAGTGAAAAAAATGAAAGAGATTCATTTTTTAAATAATTTAATTTTAGATTCTGAAAACATTATTCCATATCCACTCTCATGTGAAATAATAAATCGTACTTTTACCCCCTATAGAAATATAGAATTATCAAAAGAAAATTTTTAGTTTATCGATAAAAAAATGAAATATTAAATTTTTTTGCACCAGAGGAAAAATGATATTGCTTATGTATACTTTTATGGAGGAATAAATGATTCGGCTGAAATGCCAATAGAATTATTCCCCTTGTTTATTATCAAAATAAAAAAATATTAGCAATTGGCTAGAATTAATAAACAAACCTAATTTTTTTATTGTTTAAAAATTATTTAGTCATAAAAATAGATAAAGTTATCGATATATCTATACTCAACAATGAGGAAGATGTGTTATCTATTTCTATTGGACTGAACGCTTAACTTTAAAAAAATAAATAAACTATTCCAGCAGAAGCAATCCTTCGCTTTGTATAACTTAAAGGGGTTTACCATGAAAGAATTATTAGAAAAAAACTAGAAAAACTTACCTTCTATCTTAAGTATTGAAGATGAATTATTTTTTTATTGATAGATTACAAACGTTACCTATTGATGAAATTAGAAAAAAATAAAAGAAATATTTAAGAGAATTATCTCAGCTATACAAGAGTCTCACCAAGACAACGGGATATTTGAAATAACAGATGAAAATATTGAGATTTTCTTTGAATTTGTTATCTGGATTAGAAATTTAAAAAAACTATATAACCTTGATTTTGAGAAATATATAGATGGGTTAGATACAAATTTTGATGGTTCACAACAAATTTGATCCTCAAATGAAAAAACTATACAGCAAGACGTAATGCGTAAAACTCGTGGAGGCAATAAAAGATTTACATTAAGAGAATAAAATTCACGAGGTAATGAATTTACTGATCGTTACATTCAATACCACCCAGAGAGCCCTAGGCATTATGAGGTAGCATATTATTGGAAAGTATCTTCTGGTAAAGGTGGAACACAAAGATTTCCTTCAGATTAATACGAAAGGTTGATAATGAATATTTATGATGAAATTATCCCCGCGAAGAGTTTAGGGGGAATCAGATTAAAAGACAATATTAAAAATTACTCCAGTATCATTAATAAATATAATTTAAATGGAAAATTAGAATTTTTTCAAACTAATACTTATTCATGCAGATATATATTTACTGATATTCCAATTGAAATTAACGTAGATATTACTTCAGGAGAAATTTATAAAATTTCTGCATTAGAAGGATATCAAGGCAAATTCAGAACTATTAAAATAGGAATGCCTATTAATGATATCTTAAATTCTAATTTAGGTTTCTATTACGATGAATGTGAAGAAGCTTTTTTTTCAAAAATTATTGAAGGAATTGCACTGGAAGTTTCTGAAGATGACCCTCCGTTCGAAGAAGCTATCAAAATGAATATAAAATATATCTCTGTTTTTTTGATCCAACCGCATTTGATCAATAAATTTAATTAGGCCTTGAATATTAATTCATTCTAATTAAACAGAAATTCAAATAGTCGTCCTAGGGTGAGTTGAGACCCAATGTTCCAGTAAGGTTGTCTGAAAGGTAACGGATAGCGCATACCACCCCTTCCGCCTGCAGAACCAGTATGCCGACCGTGAGACGGGGCTGCATTACAACTTCTTCAGATACTACGAGCCTGAAGCGGGTCGGTTTGTGAATCAGGATCCGATTGGATTGTTGGGTGGAGATAATTTGTATGCTTTTTGCGGCGAATGAGCAGGAGTGGGTTGATGTTTGGGGGCTTAAAAAAATAATTCTCAGCTGTTGGGAGAAGCAATTACTAAATCTACTCGGTGGTCTGGTCGTCAAGCGCATCATAAAAATTCCTTAGAGGTGTTTAATAATTCTCCACTGTTACAACGCCTAGAAAATCAAGGATTATTTAAACTTAATGGAAAAGGTAACAGAATTATGTTACCGGAAACTCTATCTAAAGGGACTTACCCGTTCTATACATAAGGGCTATCATAGAGGATATAACCAAGTAATTATGGATATAGTAGATAATATTGATAAAAAAATTCTAAATGTGATAGAGAAAAGGCTAGAAAAATTCAATCATTACAATCTAAAATTCATAAGGAACTCAAGTCAGGAAGTATGTCTTTATATAAATCGACAACAAAAACAAGATTGGATTAATTGTTTAACATAATAAGGAGTAACATTATGAATAAAAATCTTAGGATTTATAAAAAAATAATTTATTAGAAGTATCAGGTAATTTTTCAAAAACAGCCGATGGAAAAATTATTCAAGATATTTCAGTAGCACAAAGATATGCATATCAGCAGTATGATTTAGAGACTGTTTGGGCGGATTTGCGTGAATCCAACTCACTAATTTTAAAGCTATCTACAGATGAAGATGACAATTTTTGGGATGAATATGCTGTTCCTGCAATTGAAAAAAAGTTGAATTCCTTGCACTTAGAGGAGGGATTAAAAGATAGTTTATTTAGTGATATAGATGCCGATTTATTTAATTGTTATTTAAACAACAAATATAAGAAAAATCATCCTATTTGGAATATGATAGAAGATGCTTATTTTAAAGGGTTTTGGCCTTGTGGATGGGAAGGTAAATATCCTGAGGGGAAGCTTGTTGTTTTTAAATTAAACTATGCTTAAATAAAAAACATGATAATCGCCATCTAGATAAAGCACTGAATCCAACGCAAGGTTTTCAGACGATCTTTGTTGTATTGCGTTCAACCGCCACTATACCTACAACAAAGCCGCCAACAAACCCACTACTTCCACTGCGACCAAATCGGCATCCCGCGTGAGATGACCGATAAGGACGGTAATCTCTTATGGTACGGCGAATACACCGCCTGGGTTCGTCTGAAAGAGGATGAGCGGATTTACAAGAACGCGCATCAGCCGTTCAGACTTCAAAACCAGTACTTTGATGAAGAGACCGGCTTGCATTACAACTTCTTCAGGTATTCCGAGCCTGATACGGGTTGGTTTGTGAATCAGAATCCGATTGGGTTGTGGGGCGGAGCTAATTTTTATTGGTTTGCACCTAATGTTCAAGGATCGGTTGACCCATTGGGGTTAGAAAAAAATAGATGGGCTTACTATTCACTACATGGCAATATTTGATAAAGCTGGAAAAAGGAAGAATGTAACTGACTTCAAATTCAAATAAGAGGATTATATGAATAAATTTATTTATAAAAAAGATCAAAATTATACTGACCACTGGGAATTTTGCAATCAAAATAGATATCCATTTATTACAATTAATAATATTGATAATGGTTTTAGTGAGCTATTTTTTTGACATAACTAATATAAGTAATAAATTAGAAGATATTTCTAATTCTATAAAAGAAATATCTTCTTGCTATAATAAATTTTTTTAATTCCCAGCTACATATTAGAAAGATATGAATCTCAATATTATTACTTTGAATTCCCCGTTATAAATACCCACGCAGAACTTATTGCAAACCAGTTATTTGATTATTTACTTGAAAACATAAGTTAAAGCTTACTGTTACGAAAGAAGATCAACCATTTTACTAAGTCAAAAACAATCGAATTAAATTAAGATCTAAATACTTAATAAGCAAGTCATAGTTCCGTATATAGAGAGAGCCTCCTAAAGCACACAGTTAGCTTCATAAAACAAATCGCCGCACTAAACGACCTGACGCAGACCGAGATAGGTAAGAACTCAGTAGCATCAGCTTAGGCCGTCAACCGCAGATATGCCTACGAAGAACCCGC
>BNJV01000505.1_pt1 | contig 24345 bp, 30 predicted proteins | sample 8540591 | NCBI WGS metagenome assembly BNJV01 (sample SAMD00202457, study PRJDB9452) | human saliva metagenome | host: Homo sapiens | reverse complement strand
AATATTTATTAAAAATCATGATTTTTGTATTGGTTTTTATGTTGATTGATATTAGGAGTTATCCGACACGGTCTGAATTTGGATAAGTGTTTCTTTCAAAGCTGAAAAGAAAGCCTTGTGTTCGTTTCGTGATGTTTGGTCAGCCATGATGTCAATAACAGTATTGTCTTTTGATGCACGGTTAAACAATTCCTTTTGAGGAATTTGACCAACAACATTGTCATCATTTTCAAGGACAGATAACAACTCTTTCGATTTTGCCGTATTATGCTTTATCATGTTAGGCAAAAAGTAGAGTTTAGCAGTAATTAGAGACTCACGGCTTGGACGTACAATTTCTGTTTTTCTGTACTCGTCAAGACGGACTTCAAGATTTTGTTTCGCTTCAAAAGCAAAATCGCTTGGCGTAATAGGACTGAAAAGAGCATGACTAACAGCGATAGCATTTCTTGTAGCAATCCCGAAGTCAGGTCTGCAATCTAAAATCACATAGTCGTACTGTGCCAGGTTCTTTGCTTCCAGGTTTTCACCTAGCCAGTCATACAGAAACATATTCTGATTAGGATTGGTTTCAAGTCTTCTTTCAGCTTCATCTAGTCTCATAGAACCTGCAATTAAATCAATGTTAGGCGCAACCGATAAAATGGTCACGTCTCCTGAACCAGTAAAGACATTGGCAACCGTTCCTGAATCCTCGTAAACGTCATAAAAGTGTGTTAGGTTGCTTTGATGGTCTAGGTCAATAAATAAAACTCTATGATCTTTACTAGCTAAATACTGACCAGTTAGAAGAGCTAAAGTGGTTTTACCGACTCCACCCTTGATGGCAACAAAACTAAGTAATTTCATTTTTTTCTCCCTCCTTTTTCTATACTTCTATTATAATATAAATCATGATATAAATCAATACAAAAATCATGATTTTAATAAATATTTTTTTCACTATTAAAATCATGATATAAATCACTATCTTTTTATCTGATATTTTTCACGGTAGCGCCTAAACGTTCGCTCGTTTATGCCTGTTAAGCCTGCCACGTCTTTATCAGACATTCCTGAAAGGTAAAGCTCGAAGGCGTGTTTTAGTCTGCTATCGTCTTCAGTAAAGAGTGCCTTTCTTCCCTGGTATTTGCCCTGAGTTTTTGCAATAGCTATCCCTTGTGCTTGACGTTCCTTGATACGTTCCCTTTCAGCTTGTGCCTGATACTTGTAAAGCTCTAAAATTAAGTTGTTTAGAAGCCGTCTCAAGTTATCATCTTCAATCCCTCGAAGGGTTGGAAGGTTTAACACTTCCAAGGTAGCCCCTTTAGTTTGTATCTGATTCATGATTTCAGTTAGCTCCTGGTTATTTCTTCCAAGTCGTTCTAGCTCTGTCACAACGACTATATCCCCTTCACGGATATAGTCAAGCATGGCTTTCAACTGTGTGCGGTCTTTGCTGACACCGCTGATGGACTCTTGAAAGAGTTTGTCAATGTGCTTCAGTTGATCCAGTTGTCTATCCATATTTTGGTCAGTCGTGCTGACCCTTGCATATCCAATTTTTACCATTTTTCACCTTTCTATTTTGCCTAACCCTATTGTCCAACCCCTCATCCCTTTAAAATCAAGAAAACGGTAAGCGGACAATAGGCTATACTTTATTGTCCTTATTAAATTTCAATTTTGAAATATGTTTTTGATTATTATATAATTACCTTATACTACAAACAAAGGAGTCAACCATGTCTAAAAAAGAAACTTTCCAATCCAATCTTGCTGAAATTGATGAAATCATTATTAAATGCGAAAAGAACGGAAACAAAGAATTTGCAGATAAGATAAAAGAAAAACTTAACAACATTTTCAGGAGCTATGCATCTGAGGTTTACTTTGATGATGGTCTTGATACCATTTATTCCAGCTATGATGTCAGCAAAGTCTTTAATCTCGCCAAAGCATTATCTTCAGGAAATGAGGTTCAACAAGAGTATAGCTATGCTGTATTTAGAGAGATTGCAAAACTTTATAACACGCTATAGATACAAATTTACCTAAGTAGTTTTCAGATGAAAACTACTTTTCTTTATCTATCTAGCTCTTCTTTTTGTGTTTCAGCTTGTCTTCTTGCTTGAGCGTTTTTCTCAAGGCGTTCATATTGAGTAAAGTCTTTGACGATACTGTCAAATTTTTCCTTCAGGGCTTTTCGCTCGATGGAGACCTCGACCACCTGCTTTTCAATTTCTTTTGGATTGACTGAAGGTGAAATATTCAATTCTTCCAAATTTGATAAGCTACTTTGACATCAATCGGTTTCTCTGCGTGAATATCTTCAAGCGCTGAAGCAATTTTATTGAGTCGCTCGATCTTCTCATCCAATCTATCAAGTGACTCTTGTGTTTCTTCAATCTGTCCCAGGAAGCGGTCATGTAACTCATGGAATTGGTCTGAATCGGATACCCCGTGGCTAACCAGGTAATTATATTCTTTGACCAACAAATCTAACTTAGAAATGTTAGGGTTCTTAGTTAAGATATATTCTCCGCTTTCGTAGGCAAGTTGATTGATAAGCGTTGACCCTTTCATGAATTTATTGCTTGCTGAATTGTCAGGATTGATGAAATAGAAAAAATCTGACTTCTTGATAAAAATATCAAAACTGCCGTCCTCTTGTTTATCAACAAGACGACTAGGAATTTTGACCGTACCTTGGTTGGCAATACCGTATTGCATTTGAAGATAGATACCTGTGTCCGTTTCATGCTCGACCTGCCACGGTTCAATTTTTACCCGTATTTCAAAATCTTCTGCCTTTTCAGCTTGTAAGGTGTCATACTCACTCTTGATACTTTCTAACGGATAGACGATTTCATTTTTATCCAGGCGCTCCTTAATTTGCTCTAAGGAATACCTCCCCTTTTTTGATAAAGTGCTGTCACGGGTATTTCTTTTTTGGTCTTTGTCAAGCAATTTATACTTGGCATATTTCCCCGAAAAGTCAACAGCAAGATTTAACGCCTTTGCCTTTTCTTGAAAATCTGAAAGGTTGGTTGAATGCTTCAGGAGAAACTCAAGCCGTGATTTAATTTCTAACTTAAAAACATTTTCTTTTTGGTAAGCTGAATATTCTTTGTGTCCGAATTGATTTTGACGATCAAGAATTTTTGCCCCTGCCAGGTCTGCATACTTGTCAGAAATTTGTTCAAGGGCTTTCTTTGTTCCTTTTTGCCATCTGAATTTATTGAGTGTGACCGAGTTAGTGGAATTGATATAAATGTGATTGTGAAGATGCCCCTTATCCATGTGAGTTGCAATGACAAATTGATGACTGCCACCTGTCAATTCAAGAGCTGTCTTCCGTCCTATCTCATGTACTTGCTCAGGTGTCAAATTGTCTTCAGGGGAAAAAGACTGAATGATATGGTGTGCCAAAACATCATTTTTGACCAACTCTTCATTATTGATTGGTCTTCCTTTTTCCAAATTGGCAAGTTGCTTTAACATCATAAATTCTGAATGAGCAGACTCAACATCAATCACCAAATTTCCCGAAACTAGCTGAGATACTATCTGACCATCTACAATCTTTACAGGAAAGTTCAAATCAGAATCAATCAATTCTGTTCCAATAGTCTTAGCACCATCTTCAATATACTTGATACCATCAGCTAACTTGTTGACCGATTTTATCTGCTTAACTTTTGTAACAACCAAGTCAATTTACTCCCTTCTATCTCTCATCATTTTTTCAATCATAGCCACTTCTTTATCAAAATTGTCATCCATCAACCGCTTAACTTCTGCAAGTGAATCCTGCAAATTTTGAAAGTTTTCAAGTGTAATTTCTTCATTTGTATTGACGTACTTTGCAAGCTGATTGATATTTGTACCAATACGATTTATCTCCGTTCTTAATTTTATCAGCTCTGAATAATCAACGGTTACGACCTCGCCTGTCAAAAGCATATAACGTGCATAGGTATTGAAATTTTTAAATCCGTGAAGTTCCATCCGTTCTTTAATCAATTCATTTTCTCTTGGCGTAACTCTCATTTTTCGCTGAATTTCACGATACCGTTTTTCTTCTGTCATTGATTTTTACCTCATTCTTTTTTCTTGACATCTTTGACTTATCCCTCTATACTTTTCAAACTGGCAAGCATAGCATTTGGGTACCCAATTGCGAAATTTAAAAGATTTTACCAATCCCCAATACTGGCAATTCTGCCAATTTGGGGTTGGTAAATCTTTCAAAGTTTTGGGGAAAATCCCCAAGCCCCTTAGTCGTCTTTCAGACCTTAGTTGACTTCAAATTGTTGAAGCAACTCCTCTTTTAAGGACTGGTAGTCCTCATCTGAAAGAGAGTCAAGATAGGAAATTGTTTCTTGATATTCTTCAGCTAAGTCAGGGTCAATGCTTTTGAGTTCGTCCGCATCTTCATCTAAAAGGGCGATGGCTTTTCTGCGCTTGGCTTCAATAAAGCTTTCATTTCTTGTGTACGTCCCATTCTCAAAATAGAACAAGTTGAGAAGTAATGTTGTTTCAATAGTGTCATTCATGTTTTAGTCCTCCGTTTGTTTTCTGCGACTCATAAAGCCTGCGGATAATTGAGCGACAAGGTCTTTTACAGGCTCATCTCGTTGTCGCTCTTCTGCTCTTTTTTTGGAGCATCTTTCGCCTGCTCTTTCTCTTTAGGGTCAACCTCTTTTTCTTTAGATTGGTTTTTCAAGCGATCAAGTTTTTCTTGAAAGGCATCCTTGGTCAGTTCTTTAGTTTGATACTTTTCAAGGGTTTTATCAATTCTTGAAATCAAACTATCTGCTTCTTTTTGTACAATTTTAATTTGACCTTCTAGGTCAGATAGTCCGTCAGGGTCATCTGTCCATGTTGCCAAATAGCCAAAACTGTACTCACTTGTATCTAGCCCATAATGACTAGCGACCACAAAGGCAACTGACTCAGCTTGTAATTCTGCGGTACTTCTTTTAAGAGGAGTTTCTTGTAATTTCTCCATATTGTGTAGATCAGAATGTGCCATTTCATGAAAGATTGTTTTTAGTGTTTGTTGCTCAGACATCCCTTGCTTAATCACAATTTCATTGTTGGTTACGGAATAAAAACCGTTAGAGCCTTTAGTGTCTTTGCTAAATGAAAGGGGAACACCATTAGCTTCAGATACCTCTTTAGCTGACTTATAAAGATTTCCATAATCTTCATAAGTCCCCTCAAGTTCATAGATTGGTTTGGGTAATTCTTTTCCATTTGTCTGTGAGACATCAAAGACTGGGACAAGTTTGAAAGACGTGAATGTTTGTTCATTGCCATTCTCATCTAAAAGTGGTTCATTAGTTTTAGGGTCTCGTCTTTTTAGAGTCATAGGGGCAAAAATCCGTAATGACTTTTCTCCCTTATTGACACTTCTCTCAAATTCATCCTTCCACTTTTTGAAGGATGCTACGTGAGAAGCTTCAGGGTTTTGCATTAAAATCAACTGAATATTTCTCGGTGAGTAATTGTGAAATTTACTCATTGTGGTCAAGTATTGTTTGTAAGTGTCAGACTGAAAATAGTCTTTAACGCCATCCTTCAAAAGTTGAGAAAGCCCCTTACTGTCTTTTGCCTGAATCAGTTCATCAACGCTTTTTTGTGGTTCAGGTGAAGGTTGATTTTGATTATTTGGATGATTGCTGTCAATCGGGTTGACCCATAACTGACCTCTTCCTGGTCTGACTTTCCGTCACCGTCTGTGTCAGCATTAAAAGGACTTGTCCCTTGAGCTTTTTCAACTTCATCAGGAATACCATCACCATCTGAATCACGTTCAAGCTCTTCTTTTCGTGCTTCAGCTTGTTTTTTCTCTTCATCTTCTCTGAGAATTTGCTCAAAGCGATTTCTCAAATTTGGTTCATTATTGTCTGCCATAGCTAGACCTCCATTTTGTAAATTTGGTTCATCTTTAAAGGGTTTTATCTCTCTACTTTTTTTCAAAGTTTCAAGCATTTCTTTTCCATTATCCTTGATAAAATCATGATTGATGGATAGTGTTTCAATATGATTATCCTTTTCAGCAAACACACCTAATACTGTTCTTTGGGATGCCTCAATTGTCTGATATGCTTTATAAGTTAGCTTCATCAATGAAGCAGGAACTGCTGAATTATCATCCGTTTTTAATGCTAAAATGAGGTCTTCATTTTCGGGTTTGATTCCTTTTTCTAGCTCCAAGCGTTTAAATTTTTGAACCGTGCTTAAGTCATTAAAGGTGAAGGCTTTGGAGTCAAGAAGCTCGGGTAACATTGGCAAGACTTTTATTTTATCGTTATATCCTCGACCAAGTGTCACATTCTGAAATGATAGTTGACCTGAAGCAATTTCATCAATAAATTTTTCTGCAACTGAAGGTAATTGTTCATGATATATTGGCATTATTCCTGTTAGGTGCATCCAGTGTCTCTTTTCAAAGCTGACCTCCAAAAAGTTAAGTTGGTTATCTTCGTTAAAAGCGTAGATGATTTTTTGACCTGCAAATCTATCTAAATACTGTTGTGCTGACCGTTGTAAGCTATCTGCATAGTTATTTAAAGTCCTTATGTCCACATCTTTAGGGTATTTGTATCCTTGACGTATCCTATAACTTGACTTTACTGACTTGTCAATGTTAAAATGTAATTGAACATTGGTAGGAAATGCAGGTTGAATCTTTGATTCTTCGGGTTGCAGTGCTATCCCTGAAACTTTGGTTTCTAAAGAACTGAAATTGCGATTGAACAATTCGCCCCCAGTGTTAGACAGCTCTTGACTTCGGTCAGGAGCTTTTTCTTGTGTCTTAACTGTTGAGAGCTTAGATTCTTTCAAGTAATCATTCCAGTCCATCTTGTCCTGGTCTTGTCTTAACGGTGGGAGGTCTTGAGTCAAGCCTATCCCTTTCCCTTCCAGGCGCTTGATGAAGGTTCTTCCTGCATCGTCATTATCAACCGCTAAGGTGATTAAGTCCTGGTGTTTGTTATCGTGAAAGAAAGTCGTGGCAACAGCCATATTGGCAAGAAAGTCGGTAGTTTAGCTTTTTCAACATCACCATTGATAGCGCCTGTCTCAGATAAAAGCTCTGCCACGTGACGGCTCACCGTTGATTCTTTTAAGCCATCCATCGCAACCAGGCGGACATCTTCAAGCCTATCCTTGTGAAGCTCATAATAGCTCATCAAATCAATAGGAGCTTCCGCAAAGACTAATCGTTTAGGTGTTCCAATATCAACGTGCATTCCCGTCATACCATCAGAAGCCCTCATAATCTGTTTTAAGCGCCCTCTCTCGTAAAGATCATGATTTTCCTTAATACCTTGAAGAGAAGCACCTATAACCTCTCCTTCGTTGTCTAAACTCTTGAAAACAATGACAGGTTCATAGTAGTCCCCTGTCTTTTTAGTGGCTTGTGATAAGACGTTTTTTCCTCTGAAAAAATCGATTGTCTCATCAGACAAGCCCCTGACATCCTTCAGATATTCCCTGGCTTCTATGAACTTAGTTTCATAAGGCTCAAGGGAATAGCTGAATGGTTCTTTTTCAGGAACGTTGGTCACATCGACCATGTCAAAACTACCTTCTTCCAAGAAGTGTTTTGCTTGCTTAAAAGAAAGCTTCTCCCCTGTCAGTTCTTCCTGAACGACTTGAACCATTTTAATCACATCACCGCCATTGCTACGGGCAAACCAATTGAAATAGTTTTCCCTAACATTGATAGTGAAAGAGTCATGTTCTTTCCAAGCGTAAGTATAGCTTCCTGTTCGCTGTAAACTCATGCCCAGGCTTTCTGCCACTTCTAGGATTGACAGGGCTTTGAGTTCTTCAATACTCGCCATTCTACCCTACTCCTTTCTCTAATTGTGCCGTAATGGCTTTTTTGGTCTGCTCGATGAACCACTCTTTAGACTTTTGACCTTGACCGATTAACTGAAGGGCTGTCTCCCATTTCCCCGTGGTTTCAGGGTTGGTGTACATCACTTCTAAATTATCTAGAAATAAGACAAGCATCTTTCCCCTATCCGTTGGGAAGAGTTGTCCCGTCTTCTTATCCCTGGTGATATAGTCACGGTCAATAATCGTCTTAATAATACCTGCCCTGGTTGCAGGTGTTCCAAGGTTGTATTTTGGAAGAACCTTATCAAGTAGGCTACTTTCAGTTAGACGGGCAGGGGGCTTGGTCTCATCTTCTTGAATTTGAGACTGTGTGACCAATCTAGCCCCTTCCTGGTAAACAGGTAAGACTGAATCTTTATTTTCTTTGTCCGCTAGGCGTGTCCAACCTTCAGAGGTCATGACGTTACCTTTAGCGCTGAAGGTTTGTCCGTTATTATCAAGAATGACTTCCGTTGCTTGATAGCGATAGTCAGGCGCAAACATCAGGAGTGTTCGCTTAAGAATTTCTAGGTAAAGGGTCTTTTCATCCCCCTCAAGAGAAACCACGTCAGCCGTGTTTTCCGTTGGAATAATAGCATAGTGTTCCATCTGCTTATCTTGCACGTACTTCTTTCTAGGCTGTGTATTTGGAAGGTCTGCATCGATGCCCAGGACTTGCTTATAATCGTCAAGGTGTTTCACTAAATAATCAAACTCGTTGGGAGTTATCAATTTATGGTCTGTACGTGGGTAAGACGTTACCCCTTTTTGATAAAGTTTCTGAGCAACTTCAAGCGTATAAGCTGAATCAAAATGATACTTCTTACTCATTTCTGACTGAAGGCTTGTCAAATGGTATAAATTTGGCGCAGAAACCGCCTTATTTTCGCTTTGAATCGTTTGGACGACCGATTGACCCCCAAGAGTATTTAAAGCCTTCTGAGCGTCTTCTAGCGTGTCAAACTTGACCTTGTTTTTGAAGACTGTTCCTGAATCATCTATTAACTCAATTTTCCAAAACGGGACAGGTATAAAAGAGTCAATCGCTAGGTCATTCTCGACTATTAAAGACACAATAGGCGTTTGTACTCTACCAACCGAAAATTTCTTGTCCTTCTCGCCAAGGTAGCCCATTTCCTGAAGTTTCAAGGAAGTCCAGGGGCTAAAGTTAAACCCTACCAACCAATCTGACTTTGCACGTGCTTCTGCTTCTTCCGCATATTGACGGGTTTCTTGAGCAGGTCTTAAGTTTTTAAGGCTTTAATAATGCCTGCATCCGTCAATGAATTGACCCAAAGACGATACTTCACTTTCTTAAGTGCATTTGGTATCAACCTCAAAATAAGATAGGCAATTGATTCACCTTCACGGTCAGCATCCGTCCCAATAATGATACAGTCTGCTTTATTGACCTCTCGCTTAATCAAATTAAACTGCTTTTTCTTATCAGCTTTGACTTCATACTCGAAGGCTTCAGGAAAAACAGGCAGATTGGCTAAGTCCCAATTTTCATAGTTCTGATAAGGATTCTTTATCTCGACCAGGTGACCAATTGCAGAAACGACTGACACTTGACCATCTAGCAGGTCTGTCTTGACTTTCCAAGCCCCTTTTTCATTCTTTGCTTGACCCAAGGCTTGAGCGTACTTCTTGGCTTGGTCAGGCTTTTCTGCCAATACCAGGTATTTCATGACGGGGGTACCTCTCTTCCTATTCAGTATCCACCAAGCTATCAATATTAGCTTTTAAGTAAATCAGCTTTTCCTTAGAAGGTTCAATCTCCTCAACTTCAAGCACTCCTCTATACCGTTTAGGGTAGCTAAAAAACTGTGTAGAGATTGCTTGAAAATCTTCAACGTCTAACGTCTTAATCAAGATGCTGACAAAGTCATTTAAGACTTCCCCTTGGTTGCTCTTTCAGTCACTTGATGATCAAGTGCAAACTGTTTGAGTGCTTCCGCCATCGTTGACATCTCAACGGCTGAAAAGAGGGTATCAAAGTAACCTATCCCCCTCATATTAGTTGTTTGTGTCATGTTTTCCTCCAATTCTTCAAAATCAAAAGAAACCTGGTAGGCTATCCTAGCAGGTTTTCTTTTGGTTAAGCCACTTCCTCAAATGGTAATTTTACTTCTAGCACCTTTGCGCTAGTTGTTTCTAGCACCCTATCATGGTTGACGTTGGCATCCCAGTCATCCATATCAGACATGGAACGGGTATAACGATACCAGTTCGTATCACTTGGACTATTCGCCAGTTCTTTAGCACGTGGATGCTGAAGAACGTTAGTTTTCTTATCTCTGAAGACATTTTGTTTAGAGATAAAGATTAAGGCTTCATCAACCCCAATACGAGCCACCTCATCAGGTGTGAGAAGGTCACGCTGAATGGTCTGAATAGACTGACTGCTTGACCCTTGCGCTCCTCTTGTTTGCGACTGATTCTTAACATTGATAGTTTGCTTACCGCTTCGCATTGAGAAATAGTTCATTGTTTCCTTATCATTCGTCCCCAAGTAAACCAGGGTAGCACAGTTATTGAATATGGTCTCCCATTGGTCTTTATATAGTGCCTTCAATTGACTGATGGCTTGAATGATAATATCAATTGAAATCTCACGGGAGCGAACTGAAGAGAGTGTTTCCGTGAAGTTTGGGAAACGTCCAAAGTTGGCAAACTCATCTAAGATAAGTCTGATATGTAACAAGTCTTCAGGTTGCACGTTGGATGGTCTCCCTGAAGGATTTCATCTGCTGTCTTTGGTAGTTGCCTAAACATCATGGTAAACATAGTCGTTGCAATAAAGTTGAAAGACTTATCTGTTTCAGGAATAGCGATAAAGACGGCAGTTTTTTCAGTCTGCCATTTCCCCATTTCCATTGAGTCACGGGCGGTCAAGTTTCTAACCGCATCATGATCAAAGACGGCAAAACGTGATGAAGCCACAGACAAGACTGAGGTCATTGTTTTACCTTCAAAATTGCTATTAAATAGCTCCCATTGTCGGTTAGCGTAGTTCCCAGGCATTTCTTCTTCTAATTCTTCAAACAGTCTTTCAACCACGCTTGGAGTATCTTCATCCTCACGCTTGATATTTCTTAAAAGGTCTGCAACCTGAGCGATATTTGGCTCATACTTTTTCAGGACTTTTCCGTCAAAGTAGAGATACCCAAGCAACGCCCTCATCAAAAGCATTTCAGCCTGATTCCAAAAATCCTCACCTGTGTTATCTGACCGTTTTGTCCCTGCGATAATCGCTTCAGCAACTCTATCAATATCTAGCTCATCGTGCATATAGTGAAAGACGTTGAACTGATTAGAATTGGTCAGATTGACCAGGTCAAAGACTTTGATTTTGTAGCCGTGATCTTCAAGCATTTTTCCTGTCTCACGGACAAGAAGACCTTTCGGGTCAGTGATAACAAATGAACTATTCATTTGCATCAGGTTAGGTTTCACAAAGGTGAAAGTTTTCCCGTCCCCTGGTAAACCGACTGTCAGCGTGTTTTTGTTTAATTGACGGTTGAAAGGAAGGCGTTTATTGAAAAGCCCCATTCGTCCATTTTGGCTGAAAATCATATCATTTTCAGGCTCTTTATCCCGAAAAGAAGCTATTTCCTTGTTCGTGGCGTACCGTGCCGACCCATATTCCTCCCCGTAGCGGTAACGCCCTTTGTCGCCAACTCGAAAGTAAAACATAAGGACAACAAAGAGAGCTAAACCGCCACCATATAGACTAGCTTGAGTGAAGTTAAAGTCAATAAAAGACTTACTTGTCCAATTCTCCATCATCCAATCCAAACGGGCATTATCTATAAAGGTAACTCCTTCAGTTGCAGGTGCTATAGCATAAAGCTTGACCAACCAATGCACAGCATAGAAAAGGATAAGACCCACAATCAAATAAGGGAGAAAGCGACGTTTTTTCCGTTCTGTAACCATCTATAACCCCTTTTCATCTTTCGCAATAGCCTTCTTAGGCGTTGGTGTTTTAACCTGATCTTTAGCTTTGATTTCTGCGGTAACCTTTTTCTTGTAGTAAATCAGCTTTTCCTTTAAAGTCATGCTCTTTGGTGTTTTGATAAGATTTTTAGTAAGCTTTTCTGCCTTTTCAGGTTCGGTTAAATCATTGATGACCCCTTTGAAACTTGCTTCCAAGGCTTGCACGTTCTTTGCATCGATGGCAACTGTACTTGTACCGTCCTTATTATCCATAATGGAAAATCCCACATTGTAACCTTTTAAGTATTCTTCCAAACGTTCTGTGTTCAGTTCAGAGTTCAGAAACGTTTCAAAATGTTTTGTATCCTTTGTTGCCATAAACTGATTCCAGTTGGTTTTATCCGTATATGTCTTGTTTTCAAGATAGTGATTTAGTTTGTGATACGATTCTTCAAGTGCATAATACATTGATTTTAGAAGCATTTCGCCTGTTAATTTATATATATCAGCTACTTTCATTCCTATTCTTTCCTGATCCATTTTTATCCTCCTTTCTAAAAAAGCACTCAAAAGAGTGCTTTTATCTTATTCCTTAATTTGAACGTTTCTTTAAGAAAAAACTCACGACTATAGCCAATAGTCCAAAACCTGCAAATGTTAGTAATATACTTTCTTTAAGACCAGTATTTGGGAGTGTTTTAAGTTTGCCTTCTTTATCAGTAACTGAGATAGTCTTATCTTCGTTAACTGTTCCACCGACCTCTTCAGGAGCTACTACAGAGCCATCTGAAAGGACTACGTTTCCGTCTTTGGTGCTAATAATTGAAGCTCCTGTATTTGTTTGAACTGGTGCTTGAGGAGTTACTTCTTCAACTACCTGACCTGTGATTTGTGAAGTTGTCCCAACTTGAGAAGCTCCTGCATCAACTGCTGTTTGAGCTGATACATTGGGGTTATTTGTTGGAACTGTCACGTCAGGTTTAAGAGAAGCTGTTCCACCATCAATAGTTGGAACCTCTACCTTCTTGTCCTTATCAGTATCTTCTTTTTTTTCAGAGGGAGTTGTTTGTGTATCCACTTTATCCTTATCTGATGAATTTGTGGTTGCATCAGTTACTGGATTTGTTGTCGCACTGTTTGCTAAAGATGGTTTAACCTCATTTGAGTCTGACGAAGTAGTAGGAACATTTGAACTAGGATCAGATGGTGCAATTGGAGATGGAGTCTCTTGTTCTGAGGTAGTTTCTGAAGGTGTCGTTGATACAGCAGGTACATCAGTATCACTTGATGGAACTGTTGTAGATTCTGAATTTGGGGCTACTACAGCAGGAACTTCAGTATCACTTGATGGAACTGTTGAAGGTTCTGAATTTGGAGCTACTACAGCAGGTACGTCTGTTGATGCAGGAACTGTTGTATCTGCAAATGTTAATTGAGGACTTACTGATGCAAGTAGTACTACTGATGAAAGAGTGATTAGTTTATTAAATTTAGTCATTTTATTTCTCCTTTTAATGTTGACTTTTATATTTATATTTATATTGATTTTTATATTGATTATAATGTGTATTATTCGGTGAAATTAGATATTTTTGGTTGATCCACTAGAACATAACCATAGGTAGAACCATCTGCGACCTGAAAAGGAAGCGTTAGGCGAACTGTTTTAATCTTTGAATTTTCTTCTTTTGTTGTCACTACAAATGTAACATAAATTGTGTTATCAACTTCAGATAAAGATTCATAAATGGTTGATTGCACCTGGGAACCTTTTGGGGTCTCAAGTCCTTTTAATTTTGAATCCTTATTTAGAAAATTAACCAGGTTATCTGATTTTCCTGAATAATAGTTTGCAATAAAAAACCTTCCAACTACTTCAATTTTCCCTTGTTTCTCTTCAAGACTGATTCGGTTTTCAAGTTCCACAATTTTCCTGTTTTGCTTTTGTAACAACATAAAAGTTGTTATAGAAAAGGCTATTGTACATATAACTAAGAACAAGGAAATAAGCGAGACTAGAGATAGTTTTTTATTTTTAACTTGCTTCTCTACTTTTTTTTGAGAAACCTTCTTAGTTTTTTGAATCTTGTTTGTTTTCTGGGAAACTTGAAATTCTTCTGACGAAGTAGAGGGAACATTTGAACTAGGATTAGATGGTGCAATTGGAGATGGAGTCTCTTGTTCTGAGGTAGGTTCTGTAGTTTGCTGATCTGTCAAGACTTTCTCTTTTGATTTTTTCCCTTTACCACGATTCAGAAAACTAAAAGACTTTTTCTCTTTTTTAAAACCAAATCCTGAAAAAGCTTCCTCAACAATTGACTCGAGAGGGAGTGTCAAATTTATACTATCCAAAATTTTAGATTCTTCACCTAAGTGTTCAACCTGTAATTTCAGAAACTCTCCTCTGTCTTCAGCCCAAACTGATTTTTCATTAATTAAAGAGAGAAGTTCATCCCTATTTTGACAAAATTCTTGTTGCTGAGTTTGTGTGTTAGTAATTTTGAACATTGCTATCACCACCAGTCTTAGAAACTATATTTGTTTCTTTTGCAAATCTTTCTAATTCTTCTATTGATTTGCCTGATTCATTCATTAAAGCAACAATATAATCAGCCTGAGTGGTGTTTAAATTTTGGGTAAGTTTTTTCTCTTTTCCTAAAAGTTTAGATTTCTGATCCTGAATTTTTTCAAGTTCTTGTTGGTATTTTTCAATTTTACCCTTTAATATTTCACTTTGAGATTTTCTAGCAACCATTCTTTTTTTCTCCTTTTCGGTATCTAGTTAGATTCTTTTTTCTGTTCACTTGTTTCTTTAGATTGTTCTTCAGATGACTTAGAACTATCTAAAATTCCATAATCGCCTGTTTGGTCAGTTAAAATGATTGACTCAATCTTATTAACTTTTAATGTACCATTATCATTAATATAACTCAAGCGTAATGTCTTTTTGTTTAAAACATCTCGTTGTGCAGTCTCTAGGTTTTTTTTATCATCAAGTAAAGTATTTACATAATTAACTTGAGTGATAACTTGTAATTTTTCCTGATTAATAAAAATTTCTGCACTCTTAAATTTAAAGTCAATAACAAAACCTTTGTAAGTTTGATTAACAGGCTCCTCTTCTTTAGCAATCTGTTGTTTATAGAGACCATCTGTCATATAGTCTTTATAACGATTTCTATTTTCCCCAAGATCTTTTTTAGTATAGTAGTTTAACAAAAACTCCTTAACCTGTTCCTGAGTAAGAACCTGCTCAGATTTTGCTTCTTGGTTTTCTGCATTTTCTTTTTTTGCACTACTTGTTGTCATTGATTGCCCAACTCCTACTCCAATCACTACTGCAACAATCAGAAGTAGAATGTAACCAATAATTTTTAGTGCTTTAATTTTTGCTAAATCTAACATAATTCTCCAATCTTATTTTATTTAGGTGGTATTGCAAACGATAAATAACTTTGGTTAGTCCAAACTGTCCAATGGATTTGATCTTGAATACCTCTAATATTACACTCTGATACTAGAAAAGTACCATCATCATTTACATGTTCAACATATGCTACATGACCATGTTCTAAAGGTGTATTCCAAAATCCACCTTGAATTGACATGACTGCTCCTGCAACTGGTGTTGAACTGTATGTCCAACCTCTCGCAGTCAATCCTCTAACCCAATTTTGACCATCACCTAACCAGTTATAGTGGGGGGCTCCCGCTTCTACTAAACGATTATATACATACCAAGTACATTGTCCTGGAGGATATGTATTGCCATTTAAATTAGAAGAAACTGTTGCGCCTGACGGATAACTTTTAATTTTAGATGAATATTCAGGAGGAAATCCCCAGGAACTTTCAAGAACTGAGCTTCCACCTCTAGTGCTTCCTCTAGGACTTTTAAGATATGTTAAAACCTGTTGAGCGTTATTTTGTCGCTCTTTTAGTTTATCTCCTGAGTTCCCTTCCCAATATATTAAGAAATGATTAGTTAGTGAATTAACATCTTCATTGGAGTGAAGGACATCATTTAAAATTTGAACATAATAAGGACTATCACCATTCAACATAAAGTCAAGTTGAAGTTCTAAATCATACCATTTTTTACCCTTATCTTTTGCAAAGTTTAATAATGCAGTATGTCGAACAGAGCCATCTGCAGTATCTGTCCATTGTCCAAGTCCAATTCCTCTATGAACAATATTTGGATATTTTCCTCCATAGATTTCAGCATTTCCCATGTTCAACCAGTTAGGATCTTCCCAAGAACTAGCTGAAGCTCCCACGGGAGGATTCAGATAATCTCCTTCAGCACGTTTTGCTGTGATTGATGACTCAGTCCAAAAGTTCCCTAGCATAGCTGAAACTCCATTTAAAGTTACATCTTTATCTTGTTTTTTTAAGTAGTTATATATACTACTAATTTTTTTCCCAATATCACCATCAAGATTAATATCTGAAATTACAGAAGTAGTTTGATTATATTCTACTTTTGGAAGATAAAAACCAACATTAACCCAAGCCCATTCTTTCTTTTTCTTATTCTTGAGTTTTTGATAGTATACCTCCTGTCCTGAAGCATCACTTACTTCCCCAATTTCAGCTCCCACCTTGATTTTATCACCATCATTTACACGTATATTACTAACATTTTTATATGTAAACTCCGCTGTTCCTGTTGTAATAAGAACATCTTTATCTTTTAGAGAAATCTTACCATCCATTACAGCATATAGTTTATCTCCCTGGTTAGCCTGTAAAATAGAGCCATTATATATTTCTGTTTTAGAAACATATCCAAACCGTTTATCAATCCGTATCGGATCTAATTTTTCATCATCTGCTTCAGCATTAAAAGGGTTTGATAAATCGTTGTAGGTCACATAATAACCAACTTGTTTAGCTTGCTCTAAAACTTCATTATACTCTTTCAACTCAGATTCGCTCAATTTAAGATATTTATTATCTGAAGAAGTATAAATATCAGCCATTGTTTTCAGGTTGTCTTTATCCTTGTTTAAATCATCCCAAATAGTTGATAGAAGAGTTTTATAAGGTTTATTGAATTCCCACCATTTTTTATCTTTATTATATGGCGCATCTAATTTATAATTTTCATGTTTATATCCCATGAACATCATAATTTCATCAATATTAGTCCAATAGTCAACTTTATCTGTGGATTTTTCTCTATCGATTTTTGAAATATAATTCCAAGTATCTGTAAGATCAAATTCATTTTGAGATATCGTCGAACTACCTCCTCCAGTAATGGCTCCAATTATGGCAATACAGAAGAATACGAGGAATAGGATAATGTAAGATTTTGCTGTTAAAGGATTCTTAACTACACTGAGTAGAGGTTTGCTGATTTTTGAAGTTACTTTTTTAACGTGACTCCCAAAGCTAGCAGTTTTAGAAGCATTTATTCTAGCTCGCAAACGTTGATATTTGTTTTTCGCTTTCGTCTCCCAACGAGAAGAAACTGGTGTCCTGGTAAAACCTTTCCCACGAACAAGATTGTAGGTTCTGTTTCCTCCTGAATAGATTCCTTTTGTGGCTCCTGAAGCAATATTAACAGAGTACTTTCCGATCTTTTTAGCTTGATTAACTTGAGCGTGTGTCCGTCTGATTTTTTGGCGAGCAGAAGCAACATCTTCTAAGGTATCATTATCTTGAAAACTTGTATCTACAAATTGACTAGCTTGACTATGTGCAACTCTTCCAACTTTTTGAAATTTAGTCGCTCCCATGCGTTCAATTGCTTTGTGTTTTCTTTTATATGTGTTTGTAGGACTCTTCCTAGTATACGTAGTCTTTCTTGTTTTTCTTGACAATCCAAGACCTCCTATGCATCAGTCGCAACCAGTTCAAATAGTTTTGTATGTTTAGGAATTGGATTTTCAAATGGTACAACTACCTGACCTGCAACAATTAAACCAGTACCTTTAGCTTTTGGTTTTTCAATATACCTTGTTAAAGTTGGGGTTAGACTGATTGCTTTAGATAATGCTACTAAGTCTGATTTTTTATGTTTCAGAAGAATCATAAATTCACTATTTGATACCAACTTCCGCCCTTCCTCTTTATTCATTAGTGTTTCGATATTTTGAGTAATGGCTGTTGCTATTGCTCCATACTTACGAACACGTGAATAAAGCTCTGTAAAGAAAACAGCTTGAGCGACTTCCTTAAAGAAGAGTTGTACTTCGTCAAAATAAATACGTGTAGTTAATTTACCTTGAGAAGATACTACTTGATTCCAAATATAGTCCTGAATAACCATCATTGCAAACGGCTTTAATTTTCCTGTTAAACGCTTCAAATTAAATACCACGAATCGATTAGTTATATCTACATTTGTCTCATGAGCAAAAATATTTTGAGAACCCTTTGCATAGATTTCTGATTTGAGAGCTAACTCTTTTGCTTCAGGTTCTTCTTGTTCTTGTAAAATATCATGCCAATCTTTTAAAGTTGGCTTTCTGTCCTTCTTTGCAAATCTAGAATATGTTTCACGTGTGACACGGTCAATAATTGCATATTGAACATCTCCTACCTCATCTAGAATTGATTCAAACAACCCCATCAATAGATTAGATTTATCTCCTATTGGATCATTATCTTCATCCTTCAATTGACTCATATCAGGCAAATCAAGTAGGTTCAAATGAGATTTTGAACCAATAAAAATATCAACTTGTTGAGCATTAAATTCTCGTCCAATATCAGAATATTCATCTTCTGGATCCACGATGATAATTCTATCTTCAGGATTTTTAAGATATGTTGGTATAATTTCCATAGTTTTAACGGTAACAGACTTACCTGAACCTGATGAACCAAGTACAACCCCTGAACCTGTATTAAGATCAGCCTTACGGTCAACAGTGATTACGTTATTAGATAATTGATTTTGACCATAATACAGCGCACGTGGACTATCAGATTTTAAATCCACATTAGTAAATGGAACTTGAGTAGCTATATTAGCTGTTGTCATATCACGTACAAAACGACGTTTTACATTTAAGAAAGTATGCCCAATAGGTAAAATAGTATTTAGACCTTCTTCCTGGTAATAATAACATTCCTGGAAGTCAACTCCAACTTTACGAGATGCTGTTTGAATTTTATCAGTTATACTAGCGAGTTCCTCTTCATCACTTGCTTTGAAATAGATAGCAATGAGTCCTGAGAATGCTTTTTGGTCATTATCATCAATTTCTTCTTTCCAACGTCTTGTAGATTCTGAAATTTCACGAGAACGACCACTTACAGCCAAGTCTTGATCAATCCCTTCTTGAGCACCTGATCGCTGAGCTTTTACCATTTCAGCTTTTATTGTTGTATCAATATTATTGATTTTTTTCATAAAACTAGATGGTTCATAAGGTTCAGCGTGAATTGAAATTGCCAACTCAACACCAATATCAGTCAAATTTTTAATCATCTTATCAGTTAAAAAAGTAGGAAAGTTTCTAGCATACATAACTCTTGCTACTTCTTCATTGATTCGGAACCGATTTTCAAGAAAGTGAAGTCTATTTGGTGCAATAAAATCTTTTGTATGTAATTCCGAGAGAGCAATATCCTTAAAGGTATAGGGCATTTTCCGCTTGCCAAGTAGTAGTTCTGAGAAAATATCAAGTCTTTCTTTTCCATCCAGTTCCTCAAATGAAATATCCATTTGAGCATACTGATTTTCAAGTGAACTCCCTAGTTCGTTTAAATTAGAATCAGCTTGATTTTTATTATAGGCTTCAGTCCTAAGGGTAACATATTTCTCTACCTGAAAATTTTTTGAATCACTTGAGAATCGGCTCTCAATAATCTCATTGTATTCTCTACGGAAATCATCATAACCATCTCCAACTTCTTCATATTTGATTTGTTCAACAACATTTTCTTCAATTCTTCTGTTAATGACTAAAAGCTGATAGGTTGATCCTGCATCAAGTGAATTTAATGCTTCAGCATGTGTATCAATCACATCAATTTTTCTTCCTGGTTTGCAGAAATATAAGCCACATCACCTAATCTATATGTTCTAGACCATTCATTTTTAGCAATATGCATCAATCCATTTTCAAAAAGACTGTTATACTTAATAGTATTTTGTGTTGATGCTTTCAGTGAACGTTTTAAACGTGCTTTTCGTTCTTTTTCAGCTTTCGTCAAATTCTTTGACTTTCTTCCAAGATTTAAAATCATCTTTTGTGAACTCCTCTCCTTCCCTAAATTCTGTAATATATGCTCTTTTCTGCACTTTTAAATTAAATAATATCTTTTCTTTTACAGCTTCGTCAAAGCCCAAACCGTATACAATAAACGGTGGAGCAATTAATAAAGCAACAAGATACATAAAAATATCTGAAAGTCCCATTAGAGAAATTGTGATTGTTAGAGATACCACAATACCTATCCCAAACATCATCACTAATAACCGTTTTGTTAAACCAAAAGCAATCGGTCTTTCGTAATTATCAAATTCTTTCAGAAATTCGCTTCCTAATTTATTCATAGTTTTTCTTTCTAGCTATAATAAAAACACTTTGCAAGCAAAGTGTTAGTTCAACATATTAAAATTTTTAGTCCTTCATTCCTGAAATAGTTATCAAAATTGAAGCTACAAAACCTAATCCTATAATAATTAAGACTGTTGTTCCATTAAAGGGTTGGACTCCAAGTGCTGTATTATTGAGGATAAATGTATCATATACAAGATATGCAATAAACCAAAAAATAGCAAAACCAAGAGATAATTTAGCCCAATTAATCAATACCGTTAATAAGAAAAACGGAGTAGCGACTAGAAACGTCAGCACAAATATAATAGCTGAAAATATGAAGCTAAAAATCATCTTTATACTAAAATGAATTTTCTTTTCAGCAGGAAAATCTTTCACTTCTGTATTTGTTTGTCCTGCCACTTCAAAATGATTTCCCTCTCGTTTTAAATGAAACTTTTTTTCTTGCATTTTTTGACTCTCTTAGACATTCAATTATAAGATATTTTAAGTACTTTTACACTGCACTTAAAAGGGTTTTAGCCAATTTTTGACTTCCGAATAATGTAATAATGTATACAACACCTTTACCTATTGAAGCAAAAGCTACTACCCAATCCCCTTCACCTGCTTTAAACATATCATCCGTTATTAATGCAGGATATAGACTAACTATAATTACAATTAAAAGTCCTTGTAGAGCATAGGAAGCAAAATGCTTCAAAAAATTAATAGCAATAGGTCTTGTTTGCTCAGACATAAAGAAGGCAACTATTAGTGGAGAAATAGCTTTCAAAATATACATTTGAAAGAAACGTATGAAAACAATTATTTTTGCACTAATGTCGCCAACAAAATCAACAGCTTTAGCTACTAGTGACACTATTTGTTTAAAAATCCATCCACTAACACCTGAAGTGTCAACTTCTACATCAAAACTCTTTTTAGGTAAAACTCCATTAACAAGAGTAATTCCTTTATTAAATACAAGTACAATGAAATCAAATATTTCAGAAATATTATATACCAATAAAATTGCTATGGCATAACCGAGGGCAATTTCCATCCACAATTGAACAGTCAACGCCCCCCCTTCCTGACCAAGTCTTTTATTCCATGCTAAAACATCAAATAGAAAAAAAGTCAAAATCAAGATTGAAGCTACAGGCAATAAAGCACCGTTTATTTGATCAGCATACAGATTAACTGTTGAACTATATTCAGCTAGAGAATTAGTTATATTATCCATTTAGACTCTAGCTCCTTTCAAGTATTAGTGAATTGATAGAAGAGCTGTAATAATTGCTTGGCAAACTACACCCCCAATAACACCAATAGCTCCACCATTAACCATTGAGTTTGTACCTTTTTCTTGACGCATTGAATCGTTATTATTACGACCTCCAAAGAAATCAATAGCACCTGCCAAAACCCATACAAGACCAGTGATAACAACTACTGCTTGAACAATTTGAAATACTTTTACTGCTGTTTCCATAAATTTAATCCTCTTTACTTTCTTTTTTTAAATTTAATTTTTGAATTGCTTCTTTAAGGACAATCATTTCATCCTTAAAAATAGTAACACCCTTGCCTACACCTGAATAGTCGTCTTTCCACGAACGTATGTCAAATTTAGGTTCAGTTCCATTCCAAGAAACTATATTTAGTTCCTTTCTCCAACCTGTTTCATTCGTTGATAGAGTTGCAATATGTTCAACAATTTCAAACGACACAGGGTCATTATTATCTTTTTTAGGGAGACGATTGGAAATGGAACTTCCTTTTCGACCGTTTTTCCAATCCGTCATATTTTCCTCATGTTTTTCCTTTTTTAGTTCGGTGATAGCCTCTTCCTGTAAGTTTTAGAATTTTTTTTGAGCCAAATTTGCATCTTCTAGCAATTAGAATACCATTTCTTTCAATAGTTCTAATTGATAAAAAAATGTCTTTGTATTCAACCTTCAATTCTAAATTCATAGAACGTCCTCCTACATAGCCTTTTCTTGATATAGTTCCATATTTTGCTTTTAACTTTAATATATCTCCATTATCAAGATAAGCTGAAGCTCCACCTTCACGTCCTAGTTGTTTTAGATCTCTTATACAAACATCATTGTTTGTAGACTCTTTAAATTTATTCATTCTTTTCTCCTTTTCGAATAAATTTAGGTTAATTTACACCTATGCTGTACAACCTACTGGTTATATCTGTGTTTCATACACACCGTTTTATGGTCTTTTTTTATTTAAACGGTCAAAACCTGCTAAAATGCAATTGTGACTGAGGCTAGAAAAATAGCTTTACACTCCGCCCCCAATTGTTTATCTCATAGTCACGCTGTATTAGGGCAGAGGGTGTATTCAATTTTCAATGATCCTAGACAGTTTTATGACTTACCCAGGTCATGTTTTAAATTTGTAATAAACTACATGCTGTGTTGTTTTCTCATATCTTGATTGAAATCTGAGATAATTCCATTAAACACATATTCTGCAATAACTTCAGGAGAGCGAGCAAATCGCATGTTTTCTAAGGCATAAAGATAACGTTCGTCAAATCTTGCCATTGCAAAATCAGCTGTTGTCTTGGAGAAATGTTCTTTAAGTAATTGATCGTGAACCAAATTCCAAATATAATCCTTATCATATTGAGTAATTGGTTCAACTTTTCTAACTAGATTATTTTGAGAAGCAGTGATATTAATTTCCTCTTCCTCAAAATTAATATCAGTATCATTAATATCAGTATCATTGATATCAGTATCATTAGAGTCGATTTCTACGACTTCTTGAGTTCTGATTTTCCGATTTCTTGAGTTCTGATTTTCCGATTTCCGGAAGTCGGAATTTCCGATTTCCGTATCAATTAAAGGTTTTGCAAAGTGTTTTGAGTTTAAAGTCCCTAAATAAATTAAATTAGGTTTATTCAAACCTTGTCTCACTTCTTCTAGTAGATCGTATTTTTTAAGCTCTTTTTTAAGCTTAATAACCTTGTCTCTACCGCATCCTAGTTTTTCTCCAATTTCTTCAACCGTGAAGAACATATAAATACATCCATCTTGGTCAATCCAATTATTTTTAACAGATAACTCAAAACGATCTTTTAGAATTGCATATAGAAGTTTTGCTTCTGCTGACATTTTCTGATAAAAAGGAGATTCAAATAATTGTTTTGGAACACGAAAGAATCTTTCTGAATTGTGAACTTGTGTAATTGTTATTCTTTCCATAGTTTGTTTCTCTTTTAGAGCTTATTGTATAAAACAAAAGAGAACGTTATTCAACATTCTCTTTTGTTTATTTCTTTTAATTTGAAATAAAAACATCAAGAGAACGAATAATAAAGACCGAAATATTCAAGTTTACTTGTTCTAGTCTTGATTTATCGTCTCAATGATGATACAATACTAATTAACTGATTGAACAAGTGTCGTTTGTTTAATCGGTAAGGCGGGAGGTGTTGTCGCACCTTTCGTCTTTTCTTCGTGTTTTAAACTAACTCTATTATACCATATTTCAGATATTAATCAAGCGTTTTCTTTTTATTTATATAAACATTAAAATAAATATCTAAAGTGATAAAAATATTGACGATTATTCTTCATAACTCTCAATCCAATTATCAAGGAAAGTTGATGCTCCGCTATATCCTGCTTGCTCCGCAATCCTATCTAGCTTTTCTCGATTTTGGGGCTTCAAGGTGAACTGATAAGGATGTTTGGTCTTCCCTGAAGGGCGACCTGCTCTTCGCCCTTGTGATTTTACCTTAGGGACTGACGGTATTGTCTCGCCTAACGCTTTACTAATTTTGTCCTTTTTGATTTCAAAAGCCATTGCATACCTCTTTTTAAATAACTATTTATATCATGATTTTAATAGTGAAAAAAATATTTATTAAAATCATGATTTTTGTATTGGTTTTTATGTTGATTGATATTAGGAGTTATCCGACACGGTCTGAATTTGGATAAGTGTTTCTTTCAAAGCTGAAAAAGAAAGCCTTGTGTTCGTTTCGTGATGT